>ENA-OZKB01000434-OZKB01000434.1-human-gut-metagenome-genome-assembly--contig:-NODE-434-length-23316-cov-6.688620_pt1 | contig 23316 bp, 16 predicted proteins | sample MGYA00244821_ERZ653753 | MGnify/ENA primary metagenome ERZ653753 (study PRJEB26926, sample SAMN06165256) | human gut metagenome | biome: ENVO:00009003; feature: ENVO:2100002; material: ENVO:00002003...
GGTGATGGTGGAGTAGCCCTCTCAGTCGGCTGCGCCGACAGCTCCCCCAGAGGGGTGAGCCTTTGGCAGACCGGGGAAGTCTGAGCGAGACAAGAAGAGCTTGGCGGGGCGTGAAGCACCGGGCCTTGCGACAGAGGGGAGGCGGACAGAATGGAGAAAAAAAGGCACGAAGGACGGCCGGTGATCTGGTCGCCGCAGCCGAGGCAGGCAGCTTTTATGGCCCGCACCGAGGACGAGGCTCTGTACGGCGGAGCTGCCGGAGGCGGGAAGAGCGACGCGCTGATCATCGAGGCGCTGCGGCAGGTACACATCCCCCACTACCGGGCGCTCATCCTGCGCAAGACTTACCCGCAGCTTTCGGAGCTCATCGACAAGACCATGCGGTACTACAAGCCGGTGTTTCCCAAAGCGAGGTACAACGGCTCGAGCCACTGCTGGATCTTCCCCAGCGGGGCGAAGATCTACTTCGGCGGCCTGAACCACACACAGGACAAGTACAACTATCAGGGCAAAGCCTTCGACTTTATCGGCGTGGACGAGCTGACCCACTTTACCTGGGACGAGTACAGCTATGTCATGAGCCGCAACCGCCCCTCGGGACCCGGCACCCGGGTATACATCCGGGCTACGGCCAACCCCGGCGGCATAGGGCATGGCTGGGTGAAGGCACGGTTTATCAGCCCGGCGCCGGCCGGGACGCGGATGGTGCAGCTGGTGAAGGTAAAAGCGCCGGAAGGGAAAGAAATCACCCGGCGGCGCACCCGCATTTTTATCCCGTCCACCGTCTTTGACAATCCGGCGCTGCTGGAAAACGACCCGGGCTACATCGGCACACTGGCCTCGCTGCCGGAGGCCGAAAAGCAGGCATTGCTCTACGGAAACTGGGACAGCTTTTCGGGGCAGGTGTTCACCGAGTGGCGGAACGACCCGAACCACTACGAAGACCAGCGCTGGACCCACGTCATCGAACCGTTCCCCATCCCGGAACACTGGAAGATTTGGCGGGGATACGACTTCGGCTTCTCGAAGCCGTTTTCGGTGGGGTGGTATGCAGCGGACGAGCGCGGGCGGCTCTACCGCATCAAGGAGCTTTACGGCTGCACCGGCACACCCAACGAGGGCCTGAGAAAGGACCCGATGGAGCAGGCACGAATGATCCGGGAAGCGGAGGAAAATGACCCACTGCTGAAAGGCCGGGTCATCCTGGGCGTGGCCGACCCGGCCATCTTTGACGAGAGCCGAGGCGAGAGCATCGCGGACATGCAGGAGAAAAGCCCGAACTTTCTGCACTGGATGCCCGGCGACCACACCCGTCTGGCGGGAAAGATGCAGTTTCACTACCGGCTGGCGTTCAACGAGGACGGGCGGCCGATGCTGCAGGTCTTCAATACCTGCAAGCACTTCATCCGCACCATCCCGAACCTCGTCTATGACGAGAGCAATGTTGAGGACATCGACACCACGCAGGAAGACCACATCTACGACGAGTGCCGGTATGTGCTGATGGAGAACCCCATCAGCGGCACAAAGCACACCCAGCCGCCGCCCATGCTGGACGACCCGCTGGATATGGACCCGAGGAAGGACAAGACGAGGTTTATGAGGATCTGAATTGTTTTGCGCTCTGCGCAAGTCAGAGCACTTTTGCATTAAGGCTAATGTTCTCTTTTGGTGTCAAAAGAGAACCAGAAAACCACCAGCGATTGAGAGGCTCGGCGGTGGCGAAGCCATGAAAGCCCCAGTGGGGCTTTCAAGCCGACAGTCCGGTTTGCGAAGCAAATGCCGCGTGTTTAGCGCGGCAAGGACAGGGATCCACGAGAAAGGGGCTGCTCGCCCCTTTCAGACCCCAAAGAAGAAGTCGAAACGGAAAAAAGCTAGCCGCTTCGCTAAACGCTTTTTTCTCGGTTCTCCGATTTACGGCTTTGCCGATGATTTCAGGCTTTAGAAGGACCAGAAGGTGAGAATAGTTGAACGAAAGAGAAACAGATATGATGGCGGCGGTCGCCGACAACGAGCCGCAGGCACAGACAGAAGGAGTCAGTCTGGCCGGGGTGCTGGATGGTGAGCAGCCCATCGGCGAGAAGGAGATCAGCGAGGCGATGGCCGTGCTGGAGAAGTACAAGTCGGCCAAGGCCAGCCTCGACAAGCGGATCATCGACAACGAGGAATGGTACAAGCTGGGCCACTGGAAGCAGTACGGCAACCGGGTGATGGAGGGCAAGCGCGCCCCCAGCACGGGGTGGCTGTTCAACTCCATTGCCAACAAACACGCCGACGCCATGGACAACTACCCGGAGCCCAACGTGCTGCCGAGGGCGCGGGACGACGAGGAGACGGCGAAGCTCCTCTCCGACATTCTGCCGGTGGTGCTGGAACAGGCCGACTACGAGAGCGTGTACAGCGACACCTGGTGGCGCAAGCTCAAGCAGGGTACCGGCGTGAAGGGCATCTTCTGGGACCCGGCGCTGCGGGAGGGCCTCGGGGACATCGCCATCCGGAGCATGGACCTTCTGATGCTCTACTGGGAGCCGGGGGTGGAGGACATCCAGGACTCGGCCAACTTCTTCTCGCTGGCGCTGGCCGACAACGACCGTCTGACGGCCCGGTGGCCGCAGCTGGAGGGCAAGGCGGGCAGCAGCGGCATCACCGTGGGGCAGTACGTCAGCGACCAGAATATCGACACCAGCGAAAAGAGCGTGGTGGTGGACTGGTACTACAAGCGGGAGAAGCCCGGCAGTCAGACTGTGGTACATTACTGCAAGTTCTGCAACGGCGTGGTGCTCTACGCCAGCGAGAACGACCCGGCGATGGCCGAGACCGGCTTCTACGACCACGGAAAATATCCCTTTGTGTTCGACCCGCTCTTCGTGGAAGAGAACAGCCCGGCGGGCTTTGGGTACATCGACGTGATGAAGGACACCCAGGACGCCATCGACCGGATGACGCAGGCCATGGACGAGAACACGCTGGCGGCCGCTAAGAAGCGCTACCTCATCGCGGACACGGCGGGCGTGAACGAGGACGAGCTGCTGGACACGGCGAAAGATGTGGTGCATATCACGGGACGGCTGGACGAGCGGGGCTTTATGGAGCTGGAGACGGCTCCACTGCCCTCCAACACCATCGCCTACCAGCAGAACCGCGTGGCCGAGCTGAAGGAGATCAGCGGCAACCGGGACGTGAACCAGGGCGGCGCGACCAGCGGCCTGACGGCGGCCTCGGCCATCGCAGCATTACAGGAAGCAGGCTCGAAGCTGAGCCGGGACATGCTGAAGAGCTCTTACCGCTCCTTTGCAAAAGAATGCTACTTCATCATCGACCTGATGCGGCAGTTCTACGACGAGAGCCGCGTCTACCGGATCACCGGCCAGCAGGGCGGCACGGAGTACCGGGAGTTCTCGGGACAGATGCTGCGGCCGCAGCCGGTGGAGAGCGTGGGCGGCGTGGAGCTGGGCGCCCATGAGCCGGTGTTCGACATCACGGTGAGCGCGGCCAAGAAGAGCACCTTCAGCCGCCTTAGCCAGAACGAGACGGCGAAGGAGTGCTATCAGCTGGGATTCTTTGCTCCGGCCAACGCCGACGCTGCACTGGCGTGTCTGGACATGATGGACTTCGAGGGCATCGAGAAGGTGCGCCAGCGGGTGGCCCAGAACGGCACTCTGTACCAGCAGCTGCAGCAGGCGATGGCACAGATCCAGCAGATGGCGGCAGTCATCGACCAGCAGAACGGCTCCAACCTGAGCGAGCAGGCCGGGGCCGCTGCCGCTGCCATGACCGGCGGCGGAGGCGGCGGAGAGACCAGCGCAAAGACGGTAACAAACTCTCTGGGCGGACAGGTGGGCGGCGGGACCAACCCGCTGGCCACCAAGGCAGCCGAGAGGGCGATGAACATCAACAACCCGAATAAGTGAGACTCCGAAAGGCTCTCCCTTTGGGAGAGCTGGCATTGCGAAGCAATGACTGAGAGGGCAAGGACGATGGCAGAGAAAGGCAGACACCGTGATAACATTGCGCTGACAAAGAGTCTGCCTATCGCTGCGCTGTGGCTCCATCGCACCGGGCTTGCCCTCTCAGTCACCTACGGCGACACCTCTCCCAAAGGGAGAGGCTTTGGCTCGCCTGAAAGAGCGCTTTACAAGGAGAGCTACTGAAAAAAGGAGGCAATGGAATGATCAAAATTATTTATGTGACAGACCCGGAGGGCGGGAAGCTGACGATGAGGGCCGAGGGCCACGCGGGATATGCCCCGGCGGGGCAGGACATCGTGTGCGCGGCGGTGAGCTGCCTGATGCAGACGCTGGCGTACAGCGCTGCGGAGGACGAACACACCTCGAGCTGCATCTATCAGGGCAAGGAAGGCCCGGTGGTGAGCGTAGAGACAGGCGACAGCGTCCTCATGCGGGACAAGTTCGAGCTTGTGGCCGACGGTCTGACTCTGCTGGCAGAGCAGTACCCGGAGAATGTGAGCTTCAAGGAGAGTTGCAAATGCAGCCCGGCGGTGGACTTGCAGCTGTTTGCGGCAACGGCGACGACCGCTGCCTGCGGCAGAAGCAGGGAGGAGCTGTTGGGGCCGCGGCCGGCAGGATGCAAGCAGAGCGCAGCAGACGCCGGGAGCCACAACCCGGGGGAGCCTTTCGATTTGCAGCTGTTTGCGGAAGGCGGAGACGGTGCGGCAGAAGGCACTGGCGAAGCTGCGGCGGCAGAAAAGGCGGCGTCTGCTCCCGCCCAGGGCAAAGGCCGGGAGGCTGCTGCCGCTGAGGTGGATGAGATGCTGAGCCCGGCGGAAGAGCCGGGCACGGAGGAAGATGCTGCTGAAGGCGAGAAACAGGACGGCGCGGCAGACAAGAGCGGCACCGACCCGGAGGCGCACCGGAAAGCGTTTGGCGAGCTGATGCGGGGCGAGTACAACCGGGAGTTTGGCGAGATGATCGTGCAGGCCACCCAGAAAGCCTACGACAGCATCCTGAACGAGCAGGGGCCGGTGGGGCGTATCCTGAACGCGCTGGGCCAGAAGTACGGCACTGCTCCCGGCGACTACGAGGCACTGGCCGCTGCGGTGGAGGGCGGCGTGGTGAAGGACGACGCCTACTACGAAGACATGGCCATGAAGAAGGGCATCAGCGTCCAACTGGCCAAGGAGATGGACGCGCTGGAAAGCGAGAACGCCAAGCACCGCGCCGCCGAGCAGCAGCGGGCGGAAGCCGCCAAGATGGAAGCCATCCAGCAGGAGTGGGACGCCGCTGCGGAGCGCATCCGGGCCGAGGACCCGGGCTTTGACATCAAGACGGCGCTGGCTGACCCGGACTTTGCCCAGATGCTCAAGCTGGGCGTGAAGATGGAGGACGCCTACAAGGCCCGCTATTTCGACGACATCATGGCCCGGCGCACCACCCAGACGGCCAAGACCGTAGAGAAGGGCGTGGAAGCCCGGATCCGCCAGCGGGGCGCACGGCCTGCCGAGAACGGCACCAACCCCGGCGGCGCGGCGGTGCTGAAGACCGACGTCTCCAAGCTGACGCCCCAGCAGTGCGAAGAGCTGGAACGCCGCGCCATGCGGGGACAGATCATCACTTTTTAAGCGAAAGCTGCCGCTGCCCGGAGGAAAACCTCTCAGCTTTGCAGTCCGCCTGACGGCGGCGCTGCAAAGCAGCTCTCCTAGAAAGGAGAGCCTTTCTCAAAGGAAATGGCGGCTCTCAATAAAGCAAGACACGAAAGGAGAACACAAATGAAAATCCACATGAATCTGCAGCTGTTTGCGCAGCCTGCAAACCACACCGGCGCGACCGGCATGAGCGCCGAGATGAAGACCTACTACGAGAAGCGTCTGCTGGACCAGGCGGAGCCGCTGCTGGTGCATGACCAGTTCGGCGACAAGTACCCCATCCCGGCCAACAACGGCAAGACCATCGAGTTCCGCAAGTACGAGAGCCTGCCCAAGGCCACCGAGCCTCTGACCGAGGGCGTGACTCCCAACGCTCAGGCTCTGACCGTCACCCCCATGACCGCCACCGTGAAGCAGTACGGCGGCTGGGCAGCCATCACCGACGTGCTGCAGCTGACCGCCATCGACAACAACATCACCCAGGCCACCAAGGTACTGGCATCTCAGGCGGGCCGCACGCTGGATACCGTGACCCGCGAGGTGCTGGCGGGCGGCACCAACGTCATCTACGCGCCGGCGGGAGACACCGCCGTGACCAGCCGCGCCAATCTGACCACTGCCAGTGTGCTGACGCCGGATCTCATCGATCAGGCGGCCACCGCCCTGAAGGCCCAGAATGCCGACGCCATCGGCGAGAGCTATGTGGCCATCGTCCACCCCTATGTGGCCTATGATCTGCGCCGCAACCCGGAGTGGATCGATGTCCACAAGTATTCTAACCCCGAGAACATCTACAACGGCGAGATCGGCAAGCTGGCCGGTGTGCGCTTCATCGAGACCAGCGAGGCGAAGATCTGGACCGGCACCGGCTGCCCGAGCGGTCTGGCCGTGTTCGGCACTCTGGTGCTGGCGGCTCACGCCTACGCCGTGACCGAGGTGGAGGGCGGCGGCCTGCAGCACATCGTCAAGCAGCTGGGCGCGGGCGAAGACCCGCTGAACCAGCGCGCGTCCGTGGGCTGGAAGGCCATCAAGACCGCAGAGCGGCTGTGTGAGCAGTACATGGTGCGCATCGAGAGCGTCAGCCCGAAGTACAGCGCGAAGGCGAAGGCGAACTAACACACCTCTGATGGCTCTCCCTTTGGGAGAGCTGGACACGAAGTGGCCTGAGAGGGCAAGGATGCTGACAGATAGGCATGGACGCGGCGGATAGTATGGCTCTGACAAAGAGCCTGCTTATCGACGCATGATAGCGCTATCGCAACGGGCTTGCCCTCTCCGTCACCTACGGTGACACCTCTCCCAAAGGGAGAGGCTATAGCGCAAAAGGAATAGCCCTGCGACAGAGGGCAGAAAGAAGGATACTATGGCAACTAAGAAAGAGACTGCTGCGGCCCAGGCCGTGGAGAACGCGGTGGAGACGGTGGAGAAGACCGAGGCGATGGCCGAGGCAAAGGCCGAAGAGAAGGCCGAGGCAAAGGCCGAAGAGAAGGCCGAAGCAAAGGCCGAAGAGAAGGACGACCGCATGGTGACCATCCACCTGTTTAAGGACGACGACCGCTACGCGGCGCCGGTGTTCGTGGGCGTCAACGGCGACAGCTACCTCATCCAGCGCGGCATCGACGTGAAGGTGCCGAAGGCTGTGGCCGAGGTGCTGGAGCACAGCATCAAGCAGGACGCCGAGGCGGCCCGGAAGAGCCAGGCCATGCAGGCGGCGGCCGGTACGCAGATGATGACCATTTGATATTTCCCCCGGTACAGCTTGCAGGCGCTTGCTGCGCCGGGGGATTTTGTTTTGGAGGTTTTATGACAGCAGGCGAAGCGATACGGATGGCCGACGAGCTGAGACCGAACAACAGCTTTTCGGACGAGATGAAGCAGCTGTGGCTGCGGCAGGCCGACAGCGGCTTGCGGCGGAACGTGGTGGAGCGCAGCGACACCGGAAGCGACTTTGAGGGGCGCGGCGCGGATATTTTGTGGGCGGAAGGGCTGGAATACGACACGCCGCTGCTGGCGGACAATGCGGCAGAAGCACTCTACCCCCACTGGCTGGCGGCGCAGATGGACCTCGCCCTCGGCGAGACGGCCCGGGCGGCGAACGAATTGCAGCTCTACACGAGCTATGTGCAGGAGTTTGCGGCGTGGGTGAGGAGAAAGTATATGCCGGTGGGCGGCGGGAGGCTGATGACGTGAATGAAAGAGCGCTGGAACGGGGAAGAACCTCTCCGTCACGCCTGACGGCGTGCCACCTCCCCTATCGAGGGGAGGCCTTGGCAGGCCGGGCAACTTTGAACTGGATGCCTGAAGTCTGATGTGTCATAAAATGGAGTGCCCTGCGACAGAGGGCAGAAGGATAGTAACATGAACTTAAATCAGATAACCAGCCAGCGGCAGCTGCTGCGGGTGTTCGGCGGGCTGAACGAGGGGTATGCGTGCAGCGAGGCAGAGCTGAGCAGGGAGAAGAACTTTTCTTCGCGGGGATACCCGGCCCTCGAGACCCGCAAGCCCCGGCGGAAAGTGCGGGACGCAGCCGGGATGAACGGGATGTACCACCTGAACGGCCTTTTGACCGTGGAAGGCACGACCCTGCGGTATGCCCCGGACGACGGCGGCGCCGCCGTGGAGCTGGAGAACGCCCTGACGGACGGCGAGAAGAAGATGGTGGGCATGGGGACCAAGGTGCTCATCTGGCCGGATAAGATGTCCTTTGACACCGCAGCGGGGACACTGAGCGCGCTGGGCTCCGGCTGGCAGCAGGGAGGCAAAAGCCTGACTGTGACCCCCTGCGACGCTGCGGGCGTGGTGTACACGCCGAACAAATTCGGCGCGACCGAGCCGGAAAGCCCCAAGAACGGCGACGTCTGGCTCAAGCAGGCCGAGGATGCCCCGTGGAGCTACCGCGACGCCCTGAAGCTCTACAGCACGGCGGGCGGGTGGCAGAACATCCTGCTGAACTACTGCCGCGTGACCTGCGAGGGGCTGGGCAAAGCCTTCAAGGCTGGGGACACTGTGACCCTGACGGGCATCCCCAGCGTGGTGAAGAACGCTTATTCTGCCGATTTCGGAGGGGATGTGGCGGTGGATGACGTGGCCGGGGACTCGGTGATCCTCTCCATTGCGCCGGACATCGAGAGCGTTTTGTACTACGGCACCTGTGCGGTGACGGGCCAGAGCGTGGTGTGGACGGCCATGGACGGCAAGACCACCCAGACCTTCGACGGGCCTTTCCCGGACGTGACGGCCCAGCGGCGGGTGCCGGATCTGGACTGGCTGACGGAGCACAACAACCGTGTCTGGGGCTGCTCGAGCACCGAGAACGTCATCTATGCCTGCAAGCTGGGCGACGCCACCAACTGGTTCTCCTATCGCGGCACGGCAGCGGACAGCTACGCCGTAACCGTGGGCAGCGACGGAGCATTTACCGGCGCGGCTACCTGCATGGGATACGTGCTTTTCTTCAAGGAGAACGGCTTACACAAGCTCTACGGCACCAAACCCAGCGACTACCAGATGAGCAGCATCCAGTGCTCGGGCGTGGCCAAGGGCGCCCACCAGAGCCTCTGCGTCATCAACGAGACACTGTACTACCTCTCGATGGACGGGGTGATGGCGTGGGACGGCAGCCTGCCCACCAAGGTGTCGGCCTCGCTGGACGAGACGGCCATGAGCCGGGTGACAAGGGCAGCCGCCGGCGGGCTGGTGGGGCGGTACTACCTGCACACCGAGAGCCCCGGCGGGCAGAGGCTGCTGGTCTACGACACCGAGAAAGGACTCTGGCACGAGGAGGACGCCACCGGCTGGGCCATGTGTAGCACCGGGCGGCAGCTCTACCTCTGGGACAAAGAGGCCATCTGGGCCGCAGACGGGAGCCGGGAAGCCGGCGGCGAAGAGGACACGGTGGAATACGAGGCTGTGACCGGCGACATCGGACTCGGAGATCCGGACGACAAGTATTGCAGCCGGGTGACGGTGCGGCTGGACGCGATGGAGCGGACGGTAGTGACACTGTGGGCCAGCTTCGACGGCGGCGAGTGGGAAGAAAAGGGCCGGGTGGACACCCGGGACAGGCGGGTGCAGGTGAACCTGCCCTTTGTCCCGACCCGGCACGACACCATGCGGCTGCGCCTGACCGGAAAAGGGCAGATCGCAGTGCGGAGCATCGCCATGACGCTGAGCAGCAGCGAGGGCGGAAGAGTGAGTGGAGCGATGCCGAAAAGGTAGAGCCTTTGGAAGAACGCTCGCCCGGCAGGACCTCTCAGGCGCTTCGCGCCAGCTCCCCTAAGAGGGGAGCCATTGGCAGGCCGGACAGGTCTGAGCTAGACACCTGAAGCCTGACTTGGCGTAAAATGTAGTGCCCTGCGACAGAGGGCAGAAAGGAGCGAAACTATGGCAAGCATTGTGGGGCTTTCCAAGATCTCGATGCCGAGGCTGGAAAAACTGGATGCGGACAGCGCCCGGGAGCTGAGGAATTATCTGTACCAGATGCAGGAGCAGCTGGAATATATTTTGAGCAACATTGACACCGAGAATCTCTCGGGGGATTTACAGGAGAAGCTGAAATAAGGCGGGAGAGGGCCTTTAGAAACGGCAGCAGCCGGGAAGAAAACCTCTCAGCTTTGCAGTCCGCCTGACGGCGGCGCTGCAAAGCAGCTCCCCTAGCGAGGGGAGCCTTTCTTAAAGGAAGGAGTGTAATTATGAGCAGAGTGAGCAATGCGAGAGCGCAGCTGGATGCGTGGGAGGCGAAGAAGCCGGAAAACTACACCAGCAAATACAAGGACAAGATCGACGGCGTGATGGGCCAGCTGGACGGGATGAAGGATTTTAGCTACGACCCCACCCGGGATGCGGCCTACGAGCAGTATAAGAACAGCTACACCCGGCAGGCGAAGCTGGCCAACGAGAACGCCCAGGCCAACGCCAGCGCCATCTCGGGCGGGTACGGCTCCAGCTACGGCACCCAGGCGGGCCAGAGCGCCTACCAGAACGCCATGGCGGGCCTGAGCAATGTCACCAACAGTCTGTACAGCCAGGCGCTGAACCAGTACACCCAGAAAAAGAGCGACCTGCAGAACCAGCTGAGCGGATACCAGCAGGCCGAGGCACAGGACTACGAGAAGTACCAGACCAACTACCAGAACTGGGAGAACCAGCGCAACTACTATCAGAGCGCGTACAATCAGGCGGCCAGCGAAAGCCAGGCGAAGAAGAGCCGGGGGAGCGGACTTCTGAACACGATCCTGAGCGTAGGTGCAAGCATACTGATGGGCTTATTGTAAAGAAAAAGCGCCCGGCCCGGAAGAGGCTGAGCGCTTGGGGATTTATGCAAGATGGAGCTTTTCCTTCAAGGCGTCCTGAAGAACGCCGGAGAAGTTGATGTGTGCGGCCTCGGCTGCATCATTGAGCCAAGCGGGGACGGAGAGGGTCTTTTTAACAGGGCGGAACTGCTTTTGGTAAGCAGCCATATCAAAGGGGACCATGACCACAAAGTCTCTGGCCTCCACCGGAAGAGAGGAAGGAACGGAAGGAGTGGGGCAGACAGCGCACTCTTCCAGCATCAGGCCGATGGCATCCTGTGCCATCCGCACAGCCTCATCCATCGTATCACCCTGCGTAAAGCAGCCCTCGATGTCGGGGACGGTGACAGAATAACCCGTTTCTTCGGGGTGGAACACCGCGGGATAGAAAACAGCGTTCATAGAAATGCCTCCTTATTTCTTCAGACCGGCCAGCTTGAGGATATTTTTCTCTGTGCCGGGTTTGAGGTCTTTGGCGTGGAAAGGGACGATCGTGGTCTTGCCGGTGGTGGGGTCGTGGTATTTGCGATGAGAACCGTTGGAGCTGACGAACACGAAACCGTTCTGTTCGAGCAGGCGAACGATCTCTTTGGGGGTCATTGGCATAAAGATGCACCTCCGAATCTGCAATTATAATATATACGTGTTTTACGTATTTGTCAAGAGAGGAGTTAAAGATGGGCGTATTCAAGAGATACAGGGACGCACAGGCGGCGCAGAAGGACGCGGAGAACGCGATGCCGGGGGCGTACCAGAGCAACTACACCGACCGGATCAACGAGACACTGGACAGCATGGGCGCGGCCAGCAATGCGGGCTATGACGTAGGCACGGACAGCGAACTCTACCGGCAGTACCGCGCGGGCGCGCAGGCGAACGCCAGGGCGGCGGCCGAGAACGCCGCTGCGGGCGCTGCCGCGCTGAGCGGCGGGTACGGCTCGAGCTACGCAAACAGCGTGGCCCAGCAGGGCTACCAGCAGGCCATGGCGAACGTGGACAGCGGGCTGGCCGGGCTGCGGGACAAGGCCCTGACCATGTACCAGCTGAAGCAGAACGGCCTCTCGGGGCTGCTGAGTGCGCTGCAGAGTCAGGACAGTCTCGAGGCGGCAGAGCATCAGGGGGCTGTGGCCAACGCGCAGGACTGGCGGGACTACAAGAAGAGCCGGGCAGACCAGGCGGCGCAGGAGAAGCAGGACTTCTGGGATAATCTGATGCAGGTAGGCACCGATGTTGTAAAAGCGGGCTTTACCGCCTACGACCGGTACAAGGGATATGACCAGTGGAAGCAGGAACATGAGCTGCAAGAAAAACAGGTGCAGGCGCAGCTGCAGCAGATGGCGATAGACAAAGCGCTTGACTATAAAGAACGGGGTGCAAGCGAAGCTTTCCTGAACCAGTTCCTGAGTGCGAACGGCTTAGACCCCAGCATTCTCAACGATTGGACCGCGGAGAAAACGACTGAGCTTTCCCCGGCGGATTATCTGACAGCAATGAAGGGAATCACCGACCTTTACGAGGGTGGTTTCCGCGATGCAGCAGGGGCTGTAGCCGACATGTACGGCATCAGCAGGGATGCGCTGAACTACACGCCTCAGTACATCACCGGCAGCTACAGCAGTCGGAGAAGCGGCGGCTCGGGCGGCTCTTCGGGCAGCAGGAGCAGCGGCAGCACGGAAAATAAGAGACCTGCGCCGACCTATGATCAGCTGCTGAGTATGTCGAAGGAGTTTGTCACAATGAAAGCGAGTGACCCGCGATATGATCACTACAAGCGGACGCTGACGGATGCGGGCTGGATAGAGGACGACACCCCGAACCTATTGGAGACGAACCGAGGTCTGACGGGGCAGAGCTGGAAAGGAGACCCGGCAAACAAGTGGGGTACTGGGACAAGCAGCAGACAGAGCCAGAGCACCGGAAGAACGGCAAGCCAGTCGAGTGTCCCGCAGCGGGCGCAGGTGGCGGCGAACGCCATCAAGGGCCAGAGAAACCACGGCTCGGATGACCAGACTATTTTTGACAGCCTGAAGTATCAGGGATACACGGACGATGAGATCTGGAAAGCCTTTGAGCTGGCAGGGTAACAGAAAAGCCTCCTGCACGACCGTGTGCAGGAGGCTTTGGGATAAAGTCAGGCGAGGTGGAGCTGGTGCTTGAGCGCGTCCTGAAGGACCTGACTGAAGTTTACATTGCGTTCAAGGGCGGCGGCATTGAGCCACGCCGGGAGAGTGACGGTGCGGTTTACCGAACGATTGACGCTGGCGAGCCGGACGGACGGCATATAGGCATCGACCAGCACGACCCGCTCGTTTTCTTTAGGCTGGATAGCGGACAGGGCCGAGGGGGCGGGGATAGGCTCGCCGTCCTCTTCCAGCCCGCACATCACGCAGCCAAGCAGCTCGCGGGCGGAAAGCAGGGCGTCGTCCTCGGACGTACCGCTGGTGGCGACACCGAGGTCGGGAAAATCGACAGCGATCTCCTGCCCGTCCTCGTAGATAAACACGGCAGGATAGAAGTAACGGTCGGGAAGATTCTTTTTCATCAGAAAAGCCTCCTATCATTCAGCGGAATTCAAGGCCGGACTGCTGCTCAATGCGGTTAAGCGTAGCCCGGGGAATATCTTTATCGGGGTCTTTTACGGTGACGCGACCGGGCTTGGCGGGGTGTTTATACTGGTGGTGGCTGCCCACGCAGTTGACCTCATACCAGCCGTCGGCCTTGAGCGCCTTTATGACCTTGCGGGACGAATAACTTTTCACGACATCATCTCCTCAATAACAGAATAACAAATACAATACTATTTGTCAAGACAAAAAGAAGGGAAGAAGACGGAATGGCAGTAACCAAACAGCAGCTCGCACAATGGAGCAGGGAATTTGCCGCAAAGAACCCGGACAAGGTGAGTGGGGCGGGCAGCACTGCGCAGAACATCACCACAAAGAAGAGCGGCGTCACCAAGGAGCAGTTGAGCCAGTGGAGCCGGGAGTTTGACAAAAAGGAAGCACAACGTCAGGCAGAACAGGAGCAGAACACCCGGGACAAAGCCTTACAGCAGTATACCGAGCGGCACATAAGCGACATGGGGGAGGTGGATGCGAGGAATGATACCAGCCTTGCCGGAAGAGCACTCGCCCGGCAGGACCTCTCAGTCGCTGACGCGACAGCTCCCCTTAAAAGGGGAGCCACTGGCGTGTCGGGCAAGTTTCCGCTGGACGCTGGAAGCTCTGTGGGGCGTAAAATGGCGGGCGCTGCTACAGAGGGCAGCGGCAGCGGCCCGGCACAGCAGATGCCGGAAGCGGCAGCCCGGGCGCTGGACATGGGGCAGAAATGGGGCGTTCCGGCGAAGAGCGGGAACGTGCTGGAGAACGTGGGCAGCGGGGCCATGGCCTACGGCAGCGGCCGGGCGCAGGAGCTGAGAGCCAGCTTTGCCAAGGACAGCGTACCGGACGAGTTCGACCGGATCAACCAGTGGATGGACACCGGGGACAACAAGAATCTGGCCGACGCGGTGCGCCGGGTGGACAACACCCACGGCGCGTACACGGACGCTGACCTTATCCAAAAGGGCGGTTGGACGCAGGCGCAGATCGACGAGGCCCGGAAGATGAACGCTGCGCTGGACGCCATCCCTGCATGGAAGCGGTATGCGCGCCGGGCGGCGAACACCATCGGCGGCATCGGAGACACGGTGGCCGCTGCCCCGGTGCTGGGCGCGGAGTACGGCGTACAGGCGGGAAAGAACATCGACGCCACCCTGAAGAACTGGAAACAGGTGGAGCAGGAGGTAAAGGGTGACGAACACGCCCAGAGTCTGTTTGACCTTTTGACCGACGTAGACATGGACTATAATCCCACATGGCCGGAGAGCCGGAACAGGGAGCTGATCTCGATGGGGTACAACTCCAAGGAGATCCGGGAGATGCGCCAGCGGCTGGCGGGGCTGGAGGTGAGCGACGGCATCGACAAGAACCAGAGCGTGGGCTACCAGCTCTACGACCGCGGGCAGCAGCTGACGGCTGCGGCCCAGAGCGGCCTGAGCCCGGCGCAGAAGGCCGTGACGGGGGCTGTGACCAGCGCGGCGGAGAATCTGGCCGTGGCGGGCGTGAACCCGGCAGCGGTGCTGCCCATCCTGAGCGCCCAGGGCGCGGCAGAGGCCATGGGCCAGAGCGCAGAGAAGGGCGAGAGCGCCGGTAAGGCATTGGGCGGCGGCCTCGCCAAGTTCGGCGCAGGGTGGGCCATCAACTCGGTGGGCGCGGCTGACCTTGCAAAGACCATGGGCAGTGACTACGCGAAGGACACGCTGGCGGGGCAGATCGCGGACTGGGTGCAGGGGCTGGCGGGCAGCTCGGAGCTGGCGAAGCGCTACCCGGCGGTGGCTGCGGCCATCTCGGGCGGCATCGACAACTCGATGCAGGCCTTTGCGGAGACCTATGCGGACATGGCCATCGACGCTGCGCTGGGGGACAGCGAGGCGGCGAAGAACCTCTTCAGCAAAGACACCTTCCTCACCGCACTGGAAAGCGGACTTTCCGGCGGCGCGTCCGGTGCGTTGGGCGGCGCTGTCGGCTCAGGGCTGCACAGTATGAGCGAAGCGCTGGACAGGGCAACAGCGACGACCGCCGCCAGTGGCGGAAACAGGGAGGAGCTGTTGGGGCCGCGGCCGGCAGGATATGAGGCCCGCCCAAGGGCCGAAATAGACGCCGGGAGCCGCAACCCGGGCTCCTTTAATGAGGCTGCTGCCCGGCAGAAGGAGTGGGAGGCCCGGGCAGCGGAGCCCTCTCAGTCGGCTTCGCCGACAGCTCCCCCAGAGGGGCGAGCCACTGGCGTGTCGGGCGAGTTTTCGCTGGACGCCGGAAGCTCTATGGGACGTAAAATGGCGGGCGCTGCTACAGAGGACGGCGGCAGCGGCCCTGCGCAGCAGGCGCTGGGAGCCGCAGCCCGGGCGCAAAGCGCCACTGGCGTGCCGGGCAGCTCTGAGCTGGACGCCGGAAGTGCTGCGGGGCGTGAGATGGCGGGCGATGCGACAGAGGGAAGCGGAAGCGTAAATGAGACTGCCGCAAAATCGGAAAACCCGGCGGTGCGGCAGTTTGCCGAAGTGGCGGCGAGCGACAGCCTGACGGGCAAGACCATCGGGCTGTTTACGCCGAACGCCGAGAACCGGGAAAACCGTGCGGCTTTTGAGCAGGCTTACGGTGTGACGCTGCCCGACACTGCGGCCGCGACCCGCCGGATGCTGCAGGAGATCGCCGCACAGCAGAACGTAAAAAGCGAAGCAGCGCCTGCTGCACAGAGCGCAGAGCTGCCCGGCGAAGCTGTGGATGTGCCGCAGACAGTACAGGACACTCCCGCAGAAACCGCCGATGTCGTGCCGGAAACGGCTGCGCCGGGCAACGTGCGTGAAGCGACTGCCACTGTAGGTGAAACCGACAGCTACGAGAACGCCCCGCTGCGGGAGACTCTGGGACTCCGGACGGAAGCGCCGAAAACACAGCGGGAGGCCGAGGTGCAGCGGGCGCTGGAAGGCTGGCGAGTGACGGACAAGGCAGCCGAGACCATCAGCAAAAATATGCCGGACAGGGTGGACGCCGACCGGTATGCGGCCGCAGCGTCGCCGCTGTACCGGCTGGGCCGGAGCGGCGCTGCCACCTTTGCGCAGGCGCTGGAGCTGGCGGGCAGCATGAGCGGCACGGCGGCGGACATCAACTATATCCTGAGCACCGACGCCGGCCGGACGGCCCTTGAGATCGCCTACACCCAGGGCAAGGGCGAACGGATGCTGTATGCCGAAAAGATGACCGAACTGGGCGGCGCGCTTGGCAGCGAGAGTACCAGCGGCAGGGGCGAGGTATACGCCAAGGGTACGATGCGGCAGGAGAGCGACCCGGCCAGCCAGATCATCAGCCTGAACGCGGCGGCCACCGGCACGGATGCTGTGCTGAGGGATGTGCTGCAGAACGACCGGAGCATCAGGGCCTATGTGGACACCGAGACGGCCCGGATCTTCTTCGGCGACAGTGCGCAGGACATCTTCGGCACGGTGCTGCACGAGGACTACCACTGGTACAACGCACTGGATGCAGAGGGCGCAAGGACTTTGCAGGAGCACGCGCTGGAATATCTGGCGAAGAGCAGCGGCTACGAAAGCCTGGACGAGATGATCCGGGCGAAACTGCGGGATTACAGCGCCCAGAGTCTGACCTACGAGCAGGCAGCGGAGGAGCTGGTGGCCGACGCATGGCGGGGCATCTTTGACAGCGAGGAGAGCTTCAGGCGCTGGGTGACGTTCCAGCGCGGGCAGGCAGAGAAGAACGCAGGCAAGAGCGGCGCCATCCACAAGGTGATGGAGCAGGTGCGGCAGATGCTGGATGGGCTCATCAGCCGGGCGAAGGAAGTGCTGACCATCGACCCGGACGACCGCGCCGCCCTGAAGGCGAAGCGCTTGGCCGAGGCCGAAAAGCGCACTTTGCAGGACGAGTATTTCGCCCACGCAGAAAAGGCCATGGACAACCTGCGGGCGGCAAAAGAAAACGCCGCAGCCCTCAAGACCGAGAGCGCGGCGGAAAAGAAAGGAATGCGGTTTCAGCTGCATGAGGGTAAAGATTCCCTTGTTGAGCGGATGAATAAAAATCTTACACAGCTCGAGCAGATGGAAACGGCAGCGGTCATTAAGGGAACGGAAGTCTCGTTTGGCACAAGCCGAAAAGAAAACATTGCAAATGTTGCGGCTTATTTTGATTCTCTCGGAAATCGTGTTGAGAGGTCGGAATTTGGAACAGTAGAATTGACCGCAAAAGGTGCAAGAACTACAATTCAACACGGTAACAGCGCAGCAAAACAAGCGGCAGTAGGCGCAATTCCTGAAATTATTAAAAACGGCCGTCAAATTGGATATGAAAAGAACTGGCAGGGCAGAGGCTATGATACCTATGTTTTTGCAGCACCTGTTGAGATCAATGGAGCAAGACTTTATGAAAGTGTTATCGTCAATTCTTACCGTCATGATAATCGAAGGGCGTTCTATGTACATGAAGTCTGCTGGACGGATGGAAGCTATGTAACACTGAATACTCAAGGCTTACCAATAAAAAAAGAAGATACCGCCACATCGCTCCCGAAAGCGATGCTGAGTGCCTTTGCAGACACCCAGGAAGTATCTTCTAAACAGAGTATAGCACAAACCTCCGACGAAAGCAAGAGAACCGACGAACCTGTGAAGAAAACCACCCGCTTTCAGCTGGCCGAGCAGGCAGATCGGGACGCCAAGCAGAACCAGCAGCGGCAGGCCAGCCGGGTACTGGCGGAGAAGGCAGCGGCCTTTGACACCCTGAACCAGTTCTTCGGCCTGACGAAGAACACCCGGCTCTCGGACGCTGCTCTCGAGAGCCTTGCCATCCGATGGACCAAGACCAACGGCAGCCGGGCCGACCGGACGAAGCTGGCAAACGAGACGCGGGCGCTGGTGGAGTATCTGCGCTCGGAGGGAGCGGACATGGCCAAGGCACAGGGACTGGCCGAGACGCTGGCAGGCGAAGTGCTGGATGAGGCGACCGACCGGAACACGGAACTCTGGGATGAGTACCCCGACCTGCATGACCTGACCTACACGGTAGACAAGAACGGCAAAGCCAAGGCCGAGCTTGTGAAGCGGTACGGAAGCTGGACAGAGGCGGTGGCCGAGGCCCGGCGCCACGGCGTGAAGCTGCGGCAGGCGGAGGGATACCGGGACGGCAACCCGGCGGAACAGTACGAGGCCATCGTGAACGACACCCGGGCCGTGGGCGGCGTGAAGGAGAGCGCTGCGGCACTCTTCCGCTCGGCGGCACAGGAAGCGGGCGTGGCGGGCGCAGCCGTCATGGAGAGCACGGAATGGCTCGATGTGCTGATGAACGTACACGACACCATCAAGCCCAAGATGATGAGCCGGTTCGCGGACGCTGCCGAATACGAGGACGCCAAGGTGGAGCTGGCGGGCCGGATGATCGGCGACATCATGAGCCACCCGGAGATGACCGATGCCGAGGCGGTGTTCGAGGGCATCTTAAAGCATAACCGGGAGGTGGCCGCCATGGCCGCCGGAAGCGAGGAGCGGGCGGCTGAGGTGACGAAGGGGCTGAAGAGTGTGCAGCAGGCCCAGCGGAAGGCTTTTGCCGACCGGATGCGGGAAAACAGCCGCAGCCAGAGCGCCGAGGCCAAGAGCGTGAGCCGGGCAGAACGGCAGCTCAACGAGAATCTGGAAACGCTGGGCGCGCAGGTGAGCACGGCAGCGGGGCTCGACGAGAAGATGACCGCCCTGCGGGAGGCCTACGAGCGGGAATGGAAGGCCGAAAAGAGCCGGATGAAGCAGGCCCGACAGGAGATGCTGGACGAGATAAAGCTGGAGCGGCAGCAGATGCGCTCCCAGATCAACGATCTTTCCCGGCAGGTGGCCGGAGAGCAGCGGAGAGCCGACCGGGCGGAGCATCAGCTGCTGGTACAGGAAAACGAGATCATGGAGTGGGAGGCCGAGAACCAGCGCAAGGCCGAAGCGTGGCAGGAAAAACAGGCCCAGCAAAATGCGATCGCCATTGAAACGGCCCGGCAGCAGCGGGACGAGGACGTAGCCGTGGCCAAGGCACTGGCCGAAAAGCGGGTACAGAAAGCCTGGGAAGGACGGAAGGCGGACGAGCTGAAACGGAGCATCCGGAACAATGCCGCCCAGCTCAACCAGATGGCGCTGCGGCCGAAGCCTGGGAAATATGTACAGAAGAGCCTCATCGTGCAGGCCGCTGAGGTGGCGAAGCTGGCGGACATGGCAGTGCTGAACAACAACGCCGTGGCCAAGCTGACCGCTTTGCAGGACAGCATCCGGCGCAGCGGAGAGATGGACGCCGGCATCCACACCGACTGGGAGAACAGCGGCGTGGAAAAGCTGATCCAGACACTGCGGGACGACATGAACGCCAGCAAGCAGGCAAAGCTGGACCGGCTGCAGCAGCAGCTGGAAGAAGCCAAGGCCCTGCCGGACAGCGACAAGGCCGAACAGCTGCGGGACCGGCTGCGCCAGCGCATCCGGGAGACGGAGAACCGCACCTATCTGCCCATGACGGTAGACCAGCTGCGGATGCTGAAGGCCATTACGGCCGGCACGCTGCACATGATCCGGACGGAAAACAAGACCCTGAGCCTTGCGAGGGCGGAAGAGGTGGACGGCATGGCCATGAAGGCCGCCCGCGAGGTGCTGAACTCGGAGGGCAACGGCTTCGGAGAGAAATTTGAAAAGGCGAAGGGCGCGATGAACCGCTACCAGCTGGACATGCTGGGCGGCACAAGAATGTTCCGGCGCCTGGGCGGCTACACCAAGAACGGCCAGATGGAGAAGCTGGGGCAGATGCTGAACGACGGACAGCGGCGGCAGACAGAAATCCTTGTGGAAGGCGAAAGCCTGTTTGCCAACGTGACCGGCAAGGAACACCTGAAAGAGGTGGAAGCTTTTGCCGGGCCGGGGGCGGAGCTGGTGGACATCGGCCTGAAGGACAGCAAGGGCAATGCCGTGCCGCTGAACCACGCACAGCTGTGCAGCCTGTACATGCTGCTGCGCAACGAGGACAGCCGCCACCACCTGATGACCGGCGGCCTGACCCTGCCGGACGCTGCCCAGTACGCCAAGGGCAACATCGAGAGAGCCTACCAGCGCAGCCAGACCGTGATGTTGGGGGCGCTGGTGGACGCCGATGGCGTCCACATGGCCGACACCATTTTGCAGACGGTACAGGACGCCATGACGGACTATGACCGGGCATGGTGCGAGGACATGAAGGACTTTTTCGGGCGGTACACCACGAACCTCATCAACGAGACCAGCATGAAGCTGCTGGGCTACGACCGGGCCACCGTGAAGAACTACTACCCCATCGCGGTAGACCGGAGCACGCTGGCGACGGAGATCGAGGGCGTGAAGAGGGATGCCACCATCGAAGGCCGGGGCTTTTTGAAGGAGCGCGTGAAGAGCGACAAGCCCATTTTGCTGGAAGAGTGCCAGAACGTGGTAAAGCGGAGCCTGCGGGACACGGCAGCCTATGCGGGCCTTGCAGCCCCCATCCGGGACGTGCAGCGGGTGCTGAACAGCACCGTGGAGACGGCGGAGGGCGTCGGGGTGCTGAAGGACAAGATCATCGGCGAGAAGTGGGGCAGGGAGACGGTAAGCTACATCAATGACCTGCTGACCGACCTGCAGACCAGGCAGCGGCACCGCAGCAGCACCATGAGCCGGGCGCTGGACAGGATGCGGGGCAACTACGCCGGGGCCATCCTGACCGTGAACCCGGGCGTGGCCATCGCGCAGGCAGCCAGTCTGCCCACGGCGGGCGCTGTGCTGGGAGCAGACACCATGGCGGCGGTGCTGCCCTTCGTGAAGAACTTCTCGGGTAAGCAGCGGGCCGCGCTGGAAGCGGAGATCCGCCAGCACGGAGACGCCCTGCTGCAATACCGGCTGCGGGGGACGAAGCGGGGCGAGATGAGCTCCATCGGCGCGCACAAAAACCTTGTGGCGAAGGCCTCGGAGGCCATGCCTGCCGTGACCGGCTGGATCACCGGCATGGACGAGATCACGGTGGCCGCGCTGTGGGAGGGCGCGAAGCGGTATGTGGAGCGCCACGCAGCGGAGTTCGGCGAGGACGCTGCGGAGAAGGGCAGCGAAGCCTACTGGGAAGCTGTAAACAAGATGTACCAGCGGGTCATCGAGGAGACCCAGCCAAACTACACCACCATGCAGCGGGCAGGCATCCAGCGCAGCGACAATGAGTTTGTAAAGACGCTGACCATGTTTACCACCCAGCGCTTCCAGAACTACGGCATCCTGGCCGACGCCGTGGGCGACTACAAGGCTCAGAAAGCCCGGTACGCTGCCGACCAGAGCGCCGAGAACAAGGCCGAGGTACAGCGGGCCGGGCAGAGCCTGCGCCGGGCGGCGGCAAGCCAGGTGGTGCAGACGGCGGTATTTGCCCTGATGAAGATCGGCGCGGACTTTTTGCTCCACCGGTGGGACAAGGAGCAGGACGAGAACGGCGACATCACGGCGGCCAGCGTGGGCAAGCGGTTTTTCGACCTGTACACCGAGAGCGCAGCCGGAAACTTTTTGTACGGAGCGGAGATCTACAGCGTTATCTCGAACGCCGCAAGCGGCGCGGACTACGACGTGGTGAGCGCCACCAATATCAGTGCGGTGAACGATCTGTTTGCTGCCTTTACCAAGACCGCCAAGCTGCTGCGGACGGACACCGGGGAGATGAGCGAGGAAGAGCTGGCGGCGCACCACCAGAAGCTGAACAAGGCGGTGCTGAAGGACATCCAGTGCGGCCTTGAGCTCTACGGCGTACCGGCGGCCAACATCCGGAAGGTGATGCAGGCTTTCGAGGGCTACTGGGAGGACGCACAGGCCCTCGGCCGAGGCGAAGGCTTTAGCTTTAGCTTTAGCTCTGCACCCTCTTCGGCCACCGGGCAGTACGACCGGCTGTACAACGCCATCCAGAGCGGGGACAGCGAGGAGGCTGCGGCGGCGATGAAGAGGCTGGAGCAGATGGGCAAGACGGACAAGGTGGACAGCCAGCTCAAGACCCGGCTGAAGAAGTACGACGAGGACATTCTGGAAGCAGCCAAGGCCCAGAACGCAGGCAAGGAGAAAGCGGCGGAGACGGCACGGAAAGCGGCCTTCAGGAAGCTGCTGGAGGGACTGGACGTGGGCAGCACGGACTCTGCCCGGCGGGCGGAGCTGGCCGACGTGGTGACCGGCGCTGTGAACGAGAGGGCCAACGAGCTGCTGCTGGCCGAAAAGGGCCGGGACAAGGACGCCAGCGTGTACGCTGACCTGCTGGACGAAGTGGAAAATGGCCGGGCGAAGGACGTGCAGGCTGAAATAAGCCGGCTGATGACCGCAGGCAAGGACAAGGGCAGAATCAAGAGCAAGATCACGGAGAGTGTGAAGGAGGAGTATCTGGCCGGAAGCGACCGGGACCGGGAGAAGCTGGAGAAGAAGCTGCTGGCTCTCGAGGACGCAGACGAGAATCCGCTGTACGAGGAAAAGGACTTTGCACAGTGGGTGAACCAGGCGGACAAGAAGGCCGAGAAGGCGAAGGACGAGAAGAACTGGTGGGAGGAGGTGAAATGATGGGCGAAATGTGATATAGTAGGCGCAAAGGGGGCTGATGCAATGGAAGAAGAGAAACGTGAAGTGCCGAATGCGGAGATCTGGGCGGCAATGGCAGAAGTGGAGGAGATGAAGAAGCACCCGGAACGGTACGAGAAGTACCATTCTTTTGAAGAGCTTTTACAGGAAGCTGCCGAGACAAAGGCAGCAATAGCGGCCGGAGAATGGCCGGTATTTGACACCGTTGATGAGCCTGTCTCTTATACACATCTCCGAGCCCACGAGACAAGAGGCAATCTCGT
>ENA-OZKB01000442-OZKB01000442.1-human-gut-metagenome-genome-assembly--contig:-NODE-442-length-22902-cov-5.753447_pt1 | contig 22902 bp, 17 predicted proteins | sample MGYA00244821_ERZ653753 | MGnify/ENA primary metagenome ERZ653753 (study PRJEB26926, sample SAMN06165256) | human gut metagenome | biome: ENVO:00009003; feature: ENVO:2100002; material: ENVO:00002003...
ATCTTATCTTTGCGACTATTATTTTGAATATAAGTCAGAAAACAATGAAAATAGCACTGATCGGTTACGGAAAGATGGGCAAAGAGATAGAAAAGGTTGCCCGTAGTCGCGGACATGAAATCGTCTGCATCATTGACATCAATAATCAGGATGACTTCGAATCGGAAGCATTCAAATCGGCCGATGTGGCCATTGAGTTTACCAATCCGATGGTAGCTTACAGCAATTATATGAAAGCGTTCAAAGCCGGTGTGAAACTGGTATCGGGCAGTACCGGATGGATGGCGGAGCACGGCGAAGAAATCAAGAAGCTCTGCACGGAAGGGGGCAAAACACTCTTCTGGTCGTCCAACTTCAGCCTGGGAGTCAGCATCTTCTCCGCTCTCAACAAGTATCTGGCTAAAATCATGAATCAGTTCCCTGCATACGATGTCACCATGAGCGAGACACACCATATCCACAAGCTGGATGCCCCCAGCGGAACAGCCATTACATTGGCGGAAGGTATTCTAGAAAAGCTAGACCGTAAAGACAAATGGGTGAAAGGGACTTTCCTTGCGCCGGACGGAACCATTAGCGGAACCAACGATTGTGCGCCTAACGAACTTCCTATCAGCTCGATCCGTGAGGGCGAAGTTTTCGGACTTCATACCATCCGTTATGAGTCCGATGTAGACACCATTTCTATCACCCACGATGCCAAGAGCCGCGGCGGGTTTGTATTGGGAGCCGTATTGGCAGCCGAATATACTGCCACACACGAAGGTTTTTTGGGTATGAGTGATTTATTCCCGTTCTTGAATGACTAAAATATCAGAAGCTAGTTCTAAACAAATATAACATTATGAGACAAGCCACACGCGCACAATGGATCAAATGTGCCACTGCTATTCTACTTTACCTCATCTTCCTTATCTGGGTACGGAGTTGGTGGGGATTAATTGTTGTTCCTTTCATTTTCGATATTTATATCACAAAGAAAATTCCCTGGTCTTTTTGGAAGAAGTCGAAGAATCCGGCTGTCCGCAGTATCATGAGCTGGGTAGACGCCATCGTGTTTGCGTTGGTTGCTGTCTACTTCGTCAATATCTACATCTTCCAGAATTATCAGATTCCTTCTTCTTCATTGGAAAAATCATTGCTGGTGGGCGACTTCCTGTATGTAAGCAAGATGAGTTACGGTCCCCGCGTACCGAACACTCCCCTTTCTATGCCGTTGGCACAACATACGCTGCCTGTCTTCAATACTAAATCATATATCGAGTGGCCACAATGGAAATACAAACGGGTACCGGGCTTCGGCAAAGTGAAGCTGAATGACATTGTGGTTTTCAACTTCCCGGCAGGAGATACGGTGGCAGTGAACTACCAACAGACAACGGACTTCTATACGCTGGCTTATGGTGAAGGACAACGCATCTACTCCAAACAGATTGAAATGGATAGCCTGACACGTTCACAGCAACGTGCAATCTATGACCTCTACTATGACGCCGGACGTAAACAGATTCTAAACAATCCGCGTACTTACGGTGAAGTACTGTGGCGTCCGGTAGACCGTCGCGAGAATTATGTGAAGCGTTGTGTCGGCCTGCCCGGTGATACCCTTCAGATTGTAGACGGACAGGTGATGATTGACGGTAAAGCGATTGAGAACCCCGAAAACCTGCAATTCAACTATTTCGTACAGACCACTGGTCCGTACATTCCCGAAGATATGCTTCGTGAACTGGGTATCAGCAAGGACGACACCATGCTGATAGAAGACTCCGGCTGGGAAAGCGGATTGCTGGAAATGGGACTGGACAGCCGGAATGCACAAGGCAAACTGAATCCGGTATATCATCTTCCATTGACTAAAAAGATGTATGACACTCTCCTTGGCAATAAAAAGCTAATCAGCAAAATAGTAATGGAACCGGAAGAATACGCCGGACAGATGTATCCGCTGAACCTTTATACCAAATGGAACCGCAACAATTACGGTCCGATCTGGATTCCTGCCAAAGGAGCTACCATTACCCTCACAGAAGACAACCTGCCTATCTATGAGCGTTGCATCGTAGCCTACGAAGGCAACAAGCTGGAAGTGAAACCGGACGGTATCTACATCAACGGTGAAAAGACCAATGAATATACCTTCAAAATGGATTATTACTGGATGATGGGTGACAACCGTCACAACTCCGCCGACTCCCGTTATTGGGGTTTTGTACCCGAAGATCACGTAGTGGGCAAACCGATTGTTGTATGGCTATCGCTTGACAAAGACCGTGGATGGTTCGACGGCAAGATTCGCTGGAACCGCCTCTTCAAGTGGGTAGACTGATAAGTGAACGGATAGAATAGAGTGATAAGGTGATAAAAGTTGATGAACATTCGTAAATTCAAATGGATACTAGCATTTGCCGGAGCAGTAGTCGTAGTGCTTCTGCTCCGGGGATTTGCTTTTACGTCCTGCCTTATCCCTTCCACCGGTATGGAAAACTCCATTTTCCAGGGTGAACGTATCTTAGTGAACAAATGGAGTTACGGATTGCGAGTTCCTTTCATGTCGCTCTTTTCTTATCATCGTTGGTGTGAAAGTCCTGTACGGCAACAAGATATTGTAGTGTTCAATAATCCGGCTGGAATCCGGGAACCTATCATCGACCGCCGGGAAATCTATATCAGCCGTTGTCTCGGAGTTCCGGGAGATACGTTATTGGTCGATTCTCTTTTCTCCGTTATTTCTCCAGAGGCACAATTCAATCCGGATAAGAAAAGGCTTTATTCGTACCCCGCGTCAAAAGAAAATCTGATTACCTCACTCATGCATACTCTTTCCATCACCAACGACGGATTGATGGGAAGTAATGACAGTACTCATGTGCGTAGTTTCAGCCGTTACGAATATTATTTGTTGGAACAGGCAATGAATGGGAAAGAGAGTTTTGTCCAACCTTTGTCAAACAGGGAAGATGCCGAACCGAATCCGCTGATTGTTCCCGGAAAAGGGAAATTTATCCGGGTCTATCCCTGGAACATAACCTTACTGCGGAATACCCTCGTGATGCACGAAGGCAAACAGGCAGAAATAAAGAACGACACTCTCTACGTAGACGGCAAACCTACACAACACTGTTATTTCACTAAAGATTACTATTGGATGGGATCTAACAATACCGTCAACTTTTCCGACTCACGGCTCTTCGGGTTTGTCCCGCAAGACCATATCATCGGGAAAGCCTCCATCATTTGGTTCTCTAAAGAAAAAGAAACAGGTTTGTTTGACGGATATCGATGGAGGCGTTTCTTCAGAACAGTGAAATGATCTTCCGGATCATCAAAGAAACAACCCCTTCATTATATCTCATAATATCCTTAATAACAGAGCCTCCTAAACGAATTAAAATGAAAGAAATGAACATCGCTTATTTATCTTCAGCCTATCTCGCTCCCGTTGAATATTATACCAAACTACTGGCTTATGACAAGGTATTTGTAGAACAATACGACCACTATATAAAACAAACCTACCGCAACCGGTGCACCATTGCCGGTCCATCGGGTGAGTTAGCTCTTTCCATCCCAACCGTAAAGCCCGATACATTGAAGTGCCCAATGAAGGATATCCGCATCTCCGACCACGGCAACTGGAGACATCTGCACTGGAACGCCATCGAATCAGCCTACAACAGTACTCCTTTCTTTGAATATTACAAGGACGACTTCCGTCCCTTCTATGAAAAGAAATACGAGTTTTTAATCGATTTCAACGAAGAACTCTGCCGGATGGTCTGTGAACTGATTGATATTCACCCCACCATTGAGCGCACTTCCGAATATAAGATGGAGTTTGCTCCCGGAGAATCCGATTTTCGGGAAGTAATTCATCCGAAAAAGGATTTCAGGGAAGTGGATACAGAGTTTGTTCCGCAACCTTACTATCAGGTTTTCGAGTCCAAACTGGGTTTCCTGCCTAATTTGAGTATCATAGACCTGTTGTTCAATATGGGACCGGAAAGCCTGTTGGTACTGGGCAAGCGATAACCTCACATTGTTTGTGCCCAGTATGTTATCCTTCATTTTTGCTAAAGTGAAATAAAGATATGATAAATGATTTGAGAAACAAGAGAACTTTCTTATCTTTGTATTCGTTAGATACTTAATAATGAAAGGGAAATAGTTATGGATACAACTATGAATCAAGGTGTTTTTTTGAGTATACCAAAGTCTGATATAAAATTCTTCAAAGAGCTTGCAAAGAAAATGGGTTGGGACATTGATATCAGAGAAGACTTTTTAAAAGACTATATAGCATCACGTCCAAAAAGAGTGAATCTTTCTGAAGAAGAAATTCTTGCAGAATTAAATGCTATAAGATACGAGAAATGAGAATAATTATTGATACAAATCTATGGATTTCATTCATGCTAGGACGCAAGATTGCGACTATGCGCACATTACTTACCCATCCCTCATTAGAAATATATGTATGCCGTAAGCTGCTAACGGAAAATATGTCGTCATCCAAACAAAAAGCAAATCAGAGCTTAGAGACAAAAAAGATCTTTATTTACTCTCTCTAGCCGATACGATCAAAGCTAACTACATTGTTACTGGAGACAAAGATTTATTAGTCCTAGAAAAACATAACCGGACAAAAATTGTAACTATAACAGAGTTCATGAAGTTATTGTAGCCCTCCCATCTGGAGGAAAATGTTTACCGCTTCAAACTGTCATTATCTATAAATATTTCTATCATTGACAAAATGATTAGGGTTTAGCGATAGCGTCACATGTGATGTATCTCATATCATACTCTCAACTAAACCATAATCACTAAATGAGCTCTATAAAGCTGTTTATACCGCTACTTCTTCACGATTCTTCTCTTCATTAGATTCTGCCGCATCCAACCGATTCAATAAGTATCGTACATTCTGAAGATGTATATTGTTATTCCGATCCATTTTTTTAAATTGCCAACTGTTTTTAGTGGTATTCAGTATACAATTCATTAACGTTCCCACTGCATCAGCACTCTGGAAACGATTGGTATTGGAGATTTGCGTATTCATCATGTGCGCGCCGAATCCTCTAATCACCTCTTTCACACTTATCGACTTATAAGTACGGATAGCTTCAAAGGCCGCCACATTACTATAAAGCGTATTAGCTAAATCCTCCAGTCTCTTTCGATCTGTTCGTTCCACTAGATAGCTTTCAGGATTCATAAAACAATTGAGGGTCAGATAAAAAGAAATCATTTCATCATCGGATGAAAAGATAGCGTGCATGAGTTGCGTCGTGTTCCCCGGACGGACCTCCTGGTTGCTTAAAACTTCTTCCATAAGAATTTTAATTAAATGGTGAATAAATTAAGTTTAATGGGGCGATACAGAAAGGTAGTTTTAAGGAATAAAAGAAGCGGTTCCGCCTGTCCCATTGCTCTTCACCATCCACAACAGGCAGTAGGTGCATTAACATCCTACATGGGGGTGCGAAACCGCCATATAGGAAAATGGGACAAGCATAAAAAAAGCTTGCCACATTAGATACAGCAGGCTTCCCTGCTGTGGATTTTGATAAAGAGCATTGCAAAGATAGAATATAAAATCAGAAAAGAGAAAAGAAAATCAGTATTAATTGAAGTTTACAGCAATAAGCTTAAGACAGAACTTTCTAAAGCCTACTTGCAACTATAAGATTCATTTTGAAGGTTCACCGGTTTCACCTTTAGCTGAATGACTATAAATCAAAACTTTATGGTGAAAGAGGATGCAAAATACAGAAAGAGCCATCCTTCACCTCCTTCACAAAATAAAACAATACGACATCGCAGAGACGCTTACAAGATAAAAAACAGAAGGATAAATGACAAGATAGCACTATAGAGATGCTTACATCATATAGATTAATGGGTGTATACATCCAATTTGTTGGGTATATATCTCCAATGTATTGGGCATATATATCCTGCACGTTGGATATATATATCCTGCGTCTTGGGTATATATGTCCAACAACTCAAGTATTAATAACCTAGATACAAAGTATTAATAGCCTATAACTCAAGTATTAATACTTAAAACAACACAATATACAAATGAGTGGAAGTCTTATCAAAAGAAGCCCTACAAGATTAAAACATAAAACTAAATCCTTTATTGTGAGAAGCTTTATATTTTTGAATTTCCAAAGACAGTGATTTTTTCAATTGCACCGCCATGAAATCCAAAAAAGGCTGGCTGGTTTCATCATCTTGTGCTTGTTGTAAAGAAAGGATATAATCTGCCCTATCCTCTTTAAAAATCTTAGCGGGAAAAAGATGATAGCAGAATTGAATGTAGTTCATCAATAAACGAGCTGCTCTCCCGTTGCCATCCACCCAAGGATGAATAGTCACTAAATTGAGGTGAGCATTAAAACTTAGTTCGTATTGTTCACGAAATGTTTCCACACTCTTTTGCCGCTCCTGCAACAGGAAGCAAAGTTCCTCTACTTTAGCAGATACTTTTTGATAACCCATATAAGAACGCCCACCTACACCAGCCGTAACACCACACAAACGAAACTCTCCTCTGGAAGAATCAAAAGAGCCGCCTATTGTATTATGTATCCCCCCTGTTGTCCGCATCAAAGTAGCATTTAACTTCTGCAAGAAAGCAGGAGTTATAGCAGTATTACATTGCGCTTCCTCTTTGGCAAGCTCGTATGCTTTCTTCAGGTCCTCATTCATCAGATGATATACCAACGGCTTTCCTTTAGCTGTTACACCTTCATCAAAAAGAAGCTGTGCATCCATTTCGGTTAGTGTAGAACCTTCAATGGCTGTAGAATGGGTAATAAGAGAATAGAGGTAGTACTTCTCATAGTCTACCGATTGACTGATACCGAGTTGCTGAAACTCCATATACAGTTCCTCTATTTCCTGCCAAATACCCTTTTCCATCATAGGTTACCTTGATTGTTATTTTTCCCAAAATTACTTATGATACAACACTTTACCAAGCGAAACGACTATTTTCTTACTATTTTTTGCAAACACAGAGAAAATGTAGGTAATAAAAAAACGCTAAGTCGATTTGTTACAACCACTTAGCATTTTGCGAATACCCAAACTCGCCGCCATCTCCTTAAAAGAATCTCTAACCAAACATTAACCTATTTCAATTCAAACGGCACAGTACCTTTCACATCTCTGGATGAACTACCGATGATTGTCTCAAACTGGTACGAACATGAAGTAAACTTATATACTATACAGAACTAAAACAGCATAGCTTTGCGTCTATTCCACTTAGTAGAATTAAGTTGTACGACACCCGGGTCTCATACATACCAACACCCGGGTGTTGACCATGCTGACACCCGGGTGTCAGGTAGCACGAGACCCGGGTGTCAGACAAATCATTATTGCAGGATCTTATTTCCTGCCTTACTATTAGTAATAACTCCAATCACTGTTAGGCTGAAAAAATTTATTGCAAACAATAAAGATCGTGACGATATGGTAGGCGATTTATGTAGTGATTTGATGAGAGATAAAAAATTCAAGAGTTTGCATACAGAGGATGAACAACAAGAGTTTATCATGATCGTTGGAAATATCCATGAACACATACAAGATACTATCATACAATTATTTAAAGAATATTCTGGAGAAGAAGTAGTATTTGAGGAAGAGGAAGAAGAGGAGGAAGAATGGATATAATTGCTTCAAATCAGGTAAGCACCCGATACGGAACAGGCAAATCGTCCACAGTTTGTGGACAAATTCGATTTTATCCTTTTCTCATCGAACTTAAAGCTACTTTTTCCTATATGGGAAGATAATACAAATTAAGGGTGAATGGTAGTAAGTTCTATCCTGACTATAAACAAAGAAGGCGGCTCCTGTACCCGGAACCGCCTTCATCTCCTAAAAAAAGATCTCTAACCAAACATCTACCTATTTCAACTCAAATGGTACAATACCTTTAATATCTCTGGATGAACTACCGATGATTGCCTCAAATTTGCCCGGTTCGGCCACCCATTCGTATTTGGCATCATCAAAGAAGCTCAATGCTTTCTTATCAATCGTCAGCGTTACCGCTTTCTCTTCTCCCGGAGCCAATTTCACTTTTTGGAAACCTTTCAACTCTTTTACCGGACGAGGGAGAGAGGATTTCTTATCACTGATATAAAGCTGAACAACCTCCTGACCTTCACGAGTGCCTGTATTCTTCACATTGACCGTGAAAGAGATGGTATCATCTGCTGTCATTGTTTTCTTGTCGGCCGAGGGTTTTCCATAGGCGAAAGTAGTGTAGCTCAATCCGTGTCCGAACGGGAACAACGGTTTGATTTTCTCTTTATCCGCCCAGCGATAACCTACGAAAATATCCTCCCGATAGATTTCATTAATGGTGTCTCCTCTATGCTTAGACTGTGCCAGTTCTTCTTTATTACCCGGATATTCGCCCAGTTTATGAGCACCTACATCTTCCAGTTTTGCAGGGAAGGTGAAAGGAAGTTTTCCTGAAGGATTAGCGTCTCCCACCAATACGGAAGCAAGAGCTGTTCCGGCTTCCGAACCCAAGAACCAACCCTGAACAATAGCAGGCACTTCATTCACCCAAGGCATAGCCACTGCATTGCCGGAGATATTGACAACAATCAGATTTTTATTCACCTTTGCCAGTTCGCTTATCACTCTATCCTGCGCGTAAGGCAAACCTAAAGAAGCGCGGTCCGAATCTTCACAATCCTGATGATTGCTCTTGTTCAAGCCACCGAAGAAGATAACATAGTCGGCATCTTTAGCCACTTGCAAAGCCTCAGCGAGCAGTTCATCTTCCGAACGGTTGTCTTTCAAATCCTGACCGGTTTTCACACCGTTATACTCTCCTGTCGGATCGCCTACATACCCACGGGCATATACCACTTCCGCTTTTGAGCCCACACGGCTTTTCAGTCCATCCAACGGAGAAATCTCATATTTCACTTTCAAAGAAGAACTACCACCGCCCACAGTCATCATCTTTATCGCATTTTCACCGATCACTGCTATTTTCTTCGCTTTATTCAAATCAATAGGCAATACGTTACCGTTGTTCTGCAACAATACAATTCCTTCTTCAGCTATCTCACGTCCGGCTTGTCCATGTTCGGGGGAGCCTAAAGAGCCGAACGGTTTGTGCGGATCCATTGAAGTACGGAATATCAGACGAAGGACATTGCTAACCTTTTCGTCCAGTTCCTTTGTTCCTACTTTACCCTCTTTTATCAGTTTTAGGTAAGGGAAAGCAAGGTAATAGTTGTCATACGCATTTCTCGTTCCGGCAGACAGTCCGTTCGTCCAGGAACCAAGTTCCAAGTCCATACCATTGTGAATAGCCTGTTCGGTGTTGTGCACACCTCCCCAGTCGGACACTACAACGCCATCAAAACCCCATTCATCACGAAGAATATCTTTAAGCAGACGTTTGTTGTGACAAGCGTGCTGTCCCTGATAAAGATTATAAGAGCCCATAATCGACCATGTTCCACCTTCCTGAACAGCCGCTTTAAAAGCAGGCAGGTATATTTCATAAAGAGCACGATCACTCAATTGCACATTGGTGGTATGACGGTTGAACTCCTGATTGTTCAATGCATAATGCTTCACACAGGCAGCTACCCCATTCTCTTGTACACCTTTGATGTAAGGAACCACCATAGTGGCGGACAGATACGGGTCTTCTCCCATATACTCGAAGTTACGTCCGTTCAAGGGAGTACGGTAGATATTCACACCGGGACCCAACAAGATGTCTTTCTTGCGATAACGCGCCTCTTCACCGATACTTTTCCCATAAAGATGCGACATTTCAGGGTTCCATGTAGCAGCAAGACACGTCAGTGCCGGATAGGCAATACAGGAATCGTTTGTCCATCCAGCCTGATCCCATTCATCCCACAACACTTCCGGACGGATACCGTGAGGACCGTCGGTAGCCCATACTTCGGGGATTCCGAGGCGGGGAACGCCTGCCGAACTAAATTTAGACTGTGCATGAATCATCTTCACCTTTTCTTCAAGGGTCATCCGGTTCAATGCATCTTTCACTCGCTCTTCGATAGGCTTACCAGTATCCAGATACACGGGCTTCTGCGCAAAGGCAGACAACGCAGTCATCACAGACAAGCCAAGTAACATTGTTTTGAGTTTCATGTTTATTGATGATATAAGAAATGAATTAATACTTTATTTATATAGACTCCCAAACAGGGGATATTTCCTAGTTGCGGACGGGTTTATTAATGTTTTTTACATTATTCCGACCAAAGATGAATCCTGAAAGGGTACAATTCATCATACCCTTTCAGGATAGGTTCAATAAAAATCCGACATCAATCTTCAAGTCAATTTATTTTCTCAACCTTCAAATCAGCATTTGCATTACCATTCGTTACATCAATGGTAAATCGATAGACAGCTCCTTCTTCAAATGCTTTATTATCCTGCATTTCCAAATTTCCGGAATCTGCAAGTTTAAGCTGTTCCACTAAAATAGAGCTTGCATAATTGCCGAATTCTCCTCCCCAATCATTTTGATGGAAGAACTTAAAACTAATCACTTCCGGGTCACCACTAGTCTTCAACGTTTCCCCGGCTTTCAAGGTTAGCTGATACTTTTTAGGAGCAACTTGCGCCAGACAGAGCGCTTTACCTGGCTCCCAACCTACTTCGGAAGACGTAACAGAAGGCTTACCGATTCCTTTCCCGATAGCCCAGATTGCACCCGTTCCGTCATCTTGCAATTTGGCCGGTTTACCATCTTTCAAAGCCATTACAGAAAAATACTTCAAAACAGCATTAGCTGTCACCCGATAATCTCCGTTAATCGGCAGGAACTTCAATGCACCATCACTTTGTTTCTCAAAGAAGTCAGGATCGATCCACCATTCATTCAAATTATCAATGCCTGTAACAGTTATCATTTGTCCTTGTGTAAACGCCTGATCCGACTTATATATATCAGTATCTGTCACCTCCATCTTATCATTACCAAAGAAAATATCCGGTGCAGGTAAATCTACCTTCCCTACTTTCTCCACTGTCAACACAGCCTTGGTATTGCCTTTCGTCACATCAACTGTAAACCTGTAAATACCTCCTCTTTCGAACTTCTGACCTTCTTCCAGTCCCAAGTTTCCGTCCGATGAAATTTTAACCAATTCACTCGTTGTAGAAATAGCATCACCCTTAAACTCGCCGTTGTCCCATTTATTGATATGGAAGAACTTAAAGTTAATATCATCCACTTTCATGGTAACGCCAGCTATAAATGTCAGCTGATACTTCTTCGCAGTAAGCTGTGGCATACACAGACCGTTTTCCGGAGTCCACCCTACTTCAGAAAGTGCCACCGACGGTTTACCGATTCCTGTTCCAATAGCCCAGATAGCACCTGTTCCATCATCCTGCAACTTGGCAGCCTCACCATTCTTCAAAGCAATGACAGAGAAATACTTCATTTTACCATTGGCTGTTATTTGGTAACTTCCGTCAATCGGCAGGAATTTCAATGTTCCATCTTCCTGCTTTTCAAAATAATCCTGGTCTATCCACCAATTATCATAATCAGGCACCCCTTCAAACGCTAGAATGTCATTCTTCTTCAAAGTCAACTTGATTGCATAGATATCATTCTCTACCAATTCCATATCTTCACCGTTCACCTTTAACTTGGCAAATGGTTCTGCCTCGTAAGTCAACGTATTAAACTTGATAGCATAATTTCCCGGTTCCGTATTAGAAAATGAGATAGCATTAGTAGAACCGGCTTCAATCGTTCCATTCTCCCAGCCGAAGGTCAATTCGTTCCCATTCTCTCCCACTTTCGGAGTCTTGATATACGCTTTCATCTTTTGCGAGAAGCCTCCTGTCACACTATACTTGTACATGGATTGACGTTCCATCCGGTACTCTTTTCCTTCCTCATCCACTAATGTCAGATAGGGGAAGTCCGGTCGTGCCAGAGCGAGTTCTTTCGTCATTTCTGTGGTAGTAAAATGAATGTTCTGAAGAATATATTTCAAAGTTGCCTTTCCATTAGGAATATTAGCATAATAAGGAACAAAGATTTTACTAGTATAGTCATTTCCGCTTGTCTTTGTACGGATGACCGTTTCAGACACTTGTTCTTCTCCATAAAAAAGCTGTGCTTTCAACGTAGAAAGAGGCACATCCATATCCGAGGCTTTAATCGTAAACGGAAGACTGTCACCAAAAAGAGCATCTGCATTCTCTGCTTTGATTTCCATACTCGGATTACCGGGCAAGAATTCGTCATCATTACAGGAATTCATGGATAACATTCCTGCCAAAGCCAATATAATATAACTGTTTTTTTTCATTGTCTTGATCGTTTTAAAGTTCTTATTCCGACTTTGCCCAACGATAGGAAGTCACAGATTTGCCCGGAACATCATAAGCAAAATGACGCTTACCATCACTTAAGGTTATCTTTTTAGTCTTTTCATTATTATTCATCAGTACAAAAGCGTATGTTCCATCCGGATTCTCGAAAGCAGAATACATGATATTGCTATCAGCATAGCCGGATGCACCGATACGTACCGCTCCCGGTTTCACCACACTTGAGAGATGGGCGATGATATAATAATGTGAGTTGCGGATAATTGTCTTATAGTCGCTATTACTGATATCCACCGCTCCGTAGCAAGTCTGGCAACCGCCTTCACGGTTAGGAGCACGGTCATTATCAAGCATCAGGTTCCACACTATAACTCCCCTACACCAGTTGTTGATCGTACCCAATGCTACTTCTTTCATATCTTCCAGCAATCGTTTCGACAAATCACGTCCGCTATTCCATGTTCCGATAGAAGTCTCCGTGAAAAGAAGTTCCTTTTCAGGATAGGCTTTATGTATATTTAAAAGCTCTTCGCGATTCCCGCCATAGTTGTGATAAGCAGCTCCAGCCAGGTATTGGGAAGCAGCTGCGTCCTCATACATCTTACCGGGGTAGTTCTTTTCTGTTGCAATATCACTATAATCATAGTTATGATCGTATGCATAAATTTTCGTAGCCAGTCCGGCTGCCTTGAATTTAGGTCCGAGTGCTGTTTTCACAAAGTCCCTCTGTTCTTCCCAACTCATATAAAGCGAAGCGGAATTACCACGGTTCAACGGTTCGTTCTGGGGAGTTACAGCATAAATATCAATGCCTTCGGCGTTGAATGCTTGTACCCATTTCACAAAATAAGTGGCATAGTCCTGATAATAGGCTGGATTCAGCTGACCGTTTGTCCATGAATCCAGCGGAGTAAGATCTGTGAGACTCTTTACTTTCATCCATTTTGGACAAGTCCAAGGGGCGGCAATGACTTTAATAGAAGGATTGATGCTCAAAATCTCTTTCAGAATCGGAAGGATATAGTCTTTCTCTTCACTTTGCAAAGCAAAATGCTCAATACCTTTCGTATCACAGCAGGTATATTCGCTCAATGAAAAGTCCGAGCAGCCGATAGAGATACGGATATAGCTAAATCCGAAGCCTTTGTCGTCAGAGAATGTTTCCGTAAGGAAGGCGTGACGATCTTCCGGTTTCATTTGCAGAAGATTAAAACAAGTGGCGCCTGTGATAGCAGCTCCGAAGCCGTCCATTGTCTGATATTGTTCAGTCGGGTTCAATGTGATTGAAGTAGGTGCCAAATTATCTTTCGAGCTGAAATTAACGGCATCACGGGTCAAATCGCGAGTCAGGCTGCTAGTGGTTGCATAAATAGTCACATCTCCGGTCGGAACAGGTGTAACCGGTTTCTCCGCATCGTCACTGTTGCTGCATGCAGCTAATATGGTGAAGCATCCTAAAAAGGTCAATGCTATATTTCTCATGTCTATCATAATCTTAAGTTTTCTATGTTTTTAGTTGAATTAATAACCCGGATTCTGGTGAATCTTATCATTCGCGTCGATTACCGACTGCGGAATTGGCAAACGATAAGAGTTCTTATCAAAAGTGTAAATCTGCGCTTTGCGTCCTGAATCCTTAGCATACACTGCATTCATCACCTCTTCTACCTTGTCCAGACGGACCAGATCAAACCATCGTTGTCCCTCAAAAGCCAGTTCTAACCGACGTTCTTTAAGCAAAGCATTCAGCAGGACGTTTTTGTTTGAACGGACAGAGGTGGGAAGTGCTCCCAATTTGGCACGGTCGCGCACTTCATCTATTATATCGGCGGCTCCTTCCAAATCCGGCGTATCCTGCATAATCAGTGCTTCTGCTTTCAGCAACAGGACATCGGCATAACGGTACTTGATGATACTGCTGTTGGCAGAGCGGCATTTATACATGAACGGATAATTATCAGACGGATAATAGTTGCTCCAATTACAATCGTAATAGACTATTGATTCTTTGAAACGGACTTCATCCCCTTCCTGTTTGAAAGCACTAATCAGGTCACGTGACGGAGTCACCCATTTCGCCCACGTGAAATTGTTATTCCAATTCACGAGATCACGCCCGAACATCCATGTACACCAGTTACCTGCTCCGGATGTAAATTGTGCTTCAAGAATCGATTCTTTTGTATTACGCATCTTTGCATCTGTTCCCGCAGCATTCCAAACAAATCACTGAAATCATCTACCAGATCAAAACCGTCCTCTTTTACTTCATCACAATATTGGATAACTTTCGTATAATCACGCAAAGGTTTCTCGGCATATATTTTAGCCAATAAGGTACGAGCTACAGATTTGGAAAACAACGTCTTATTCCCCGGCGTATTGTCCGGAGCATACAATACTGCATCCAACAAATCCTTTTCAATCTGCTGATAAGCTTCAAGTTCCGTATTTTGTTTGGGGAAATATTGTGGATATACCTCATCAATGTTTTCAGAAGTAATATCATCAGCCACCGTTGTAATCACAGGGAAATCACCCCACAGACGTACCATGTCAAACATTACCATGGCACGGAATATCTTCGCTTCTGCTTTGTATTGCGCCCGTTCGGCAGTAGTCAACGAATTATCTGTCACCAGGTCAATGTTACAAATGAGTTTATTAGCACGGGCCACATCCTCCAGATAACGGTTCCAGTCACGTTCCAACACAGAATTGGAACCTTCAATAGAGTTATTCTCAAACGGAACAACTTCCGCTCCGGTAGTACCGGCATAAGCATTATCCGAATGGGAGTCTGCAATCAAAAGTAAATCCACATACCAATGTTCCTGACGGTCACGCATTTGATTATAAAGCGTTGTCAGATGACTTTCAACTGCAGCTTTATCCTTGAATACGATTTTTGTACCATCACTTGTCACTCCTTCCGTCACATCCGAATAGGTGTCTAATGGCTCATAATTCAGCGAGCAGGAAGAAAGTCCCAATAGCAAGCCGGAGGTTAATCCGTAAAATATAGTTCTTAGTTTCATAATCTTTCCTTTCATTAGAATTCAACATTAATACCAAACACGTATGATCTGCAATGCGGGTAAGTACCCCAATCGATACCTTGTACCGTACCGCTGTTACCCCATTGGTTTACTTCCGGGTCCATTCCCGAATAGCTGGTCCATGTCAGCAGGTTAGTAGCCGTGAAGTAAGGTTGCAAACGGGTAATTCCCCATTTCTTCAGCAGTTTGCCTTTAACATTGTAGGACAAGGAAACATCCTTCAATCTTAAATAACTGCCATCTTCTACAAAATAGGTAGAATTGAGTAATTTGAAATTAGCCTTAGGCACGTCTGTTATCTGTCCGGGTATTTTCCAACGATTCAATACACGGGCCGACTGATTCTTACCATCATACATACCTTCCGTTTCAATACGTGAAGCATTATAAATATCGTTTCCATAAGAACCTTGGATAAAGATACTCAAGTTAAAGCCTTTCCATGAAAAGGTATTAGTCATACCATAGGTGAAATCCGGATTCGGATCACCGATATAGGTACGGTCGGAAGATGATATTTTACCGTCATTGTTCAAATCACGATACATCAATTCACCGGTTTCAGGATCTACCCCATCACTTATATAACCGTAGAAACCTCCCAAAGCACGGCCCGGCTCATTACGTACCACATAGTCATTCACCACATCCGCAGTTTTAGCATCGTAATAAACTTTCTGTAATTCCAGTTTTGTCAATTTATTCCGGTTAAAAGAGATATTGAAGTCTGTATCCCATGTAAATGCTCCTCCACGAAGATTTTTCGAACTAATAGAAAGCTCAAAACCCTTATTTACCATTTCACCCTCGTTACGGGCAATAGACGTAGCGGCTGCGGCACCGGCAGGTAATGATACATTCATCAACATGTTTTTGGTCTTCTTATAATAATAGTCGGCATTAAACGTCAACCGTCCATTCAATATGGTCAGATCCAGACCTATATTGGTCTGTGTCGTGGTTTCCCATGTTAAATCAGATGTACGCAAGTTGGCCTGGCTAATGGTAGGAACAGCATTTGCATAATCAGTAGAATCACCTTCGCCGCCTTTCTTAAACCATTCGATACGACCGATATTGTAACGCTGCAAATATGCATAGTCACCAATGCCCGACTGGTTACCGGTTTGTCCCCAGCCACCGCGCAATTTTAAATCGTCAATCCATGTCAGGTTCTCCATGAACTTCTCCGAAGAAATACGCCAGGCTGCAGAGAATGAAGGAAATACGCCCCAACGATGATCGGGATGCAATTTAGAAGAACCATCGGCACGAAGATTAGCTGTTACCAGGTATTTACTGTCGAAGTTATAAGCTACACGTCCGAAGAATGACATAATTCCCCATTGGGACGCACCCGTACCTGTATTATCCCAAGATATTTTATTGGCAGCATTCAATGTTTGAATCTGATCGCTACGATAGTGTGAACCGTTGATCCAGCTATTTGAATAGTCTGAATCCGTCCATGACGAACCGGCCATTACTTCCAAGCCATGTTTCTTGAAGTTTTTATTATAAGTCAATACATTATCAAATGTCAGCACTGTATTCATATTCCGATTGTCCGAAGCCTCACCGTACTGATTGCGGCCCCAAGCAGTAGAAATCGGATCAAGAAAAGTGGTATTAACGGCGTTGCGACGGTCAAGAGTAAGAGTAGACTTAAACTTCAGTTCCGGAAATGGAGTCAGCAATATATTACCCGATGCCAACAAGCGGTTTTCTTTGTCTTTGTTATTTTTCGCGCGGGCCATATTTTCTAATGGATTGGTGATATTACCCACTCCATAGAAGTTATTGTAATACTGATTAGGGTTCAAAGCATCCCACACCGGCGCATAAGTCGGTGTATTGATAACAGCCAGAATAACACCACCCCGATTCGAGCCTGTTCCCATTGCTCCGCCTCCATTGCTTGTATAATCTGAATAAGAGATATTAGCACTTACTGTCAGCCATTTACGAACCTGATTTTCCAGATTTACCCGGAAATTGTAACGCTTGTAATAAGAGATGTCCAACACTCCCTGTTCTTTGAGGTAACCCGCAGAAAGGTAATATTTCATTTTCTCATTACCATTGGATACAGCTACCTGATAATTTTGAGTCTTTCCGGTCGTATACGTTTCATCAAACCAGTCGGTGCGGTCGGGTAACCCGTCCGGCAAAGACACTAGTCCGATTTCATCCTGCAATTCTTTATATTGTGCTGCATTCAGGGATTCTACTTTATCGGCCACTTTGTTCAAACCGAACTGGGCTGTCAAAGAAACTTTGGCATTACCGGCTGCACCGGCCTTCGTAGTAATTAGAATGACTCCGTTAGCGGCACGCGAACCGTAGATAGATGCCGATGAAGCATCTTTCAATATCTGCATACTCTCAATATCATTCGGAGAAAGGAACTTGATATTGTCTACAGGTACTCCATCTACTACATACAACGGATCATTACTACCATTCATTGAAGTAGTACCACGAACACGGATAGACATTTCACCGCCCGGCGTACCGTTAGGCTGAATCACCGAGACACCGGCTGCCTTACCTTGAATGGCCTGTCCTGCCGAAACAATAGGCCGCATATCCAAATCCTTGGTAGATACGGAAGAGATAGCGGTAGTCACATCTTTCCGTTTCACCGAACCATAACCGATGACCACCACTTCATCAAGCACTTCATTATCTTCCTGAAGTGTGATCTTCATCTGTTGGGCTGCCTTTACCTCCTGCGACTTATAACCCACATAAGAGAATATCAAAATGGCGTTTTGCTTAACGTTTAATGTGAAGTTGCCATCTAAATCGGTAATTGCTCCGTTAGACGTACCTTTCTCTTGTACACTAACACCGATTAGCGGTTCTTTTTGAGCATCCAGGACCTGACCGGATGCAGTAATTTGCTGTGCGGATGCACTCAAAGATAAAAACATTGCCAAGATAGCAAAGAAAATCTTGCGACTCCCCGAAAGGATTTTTCGCCTGTTTTTTTTCATGCGTACTAAGTTTTAAAGTTAATAATAAGACGCTCGTCAGCAATGGGCTACTCTCATTACTTTCGAAGCACAGGTCAAAAGTATAAAGAAATTAAAGTGAGCTAACAAGGAGGGGGCAATAAGTGGATTACACAAAACGATAATCCACTTATTTTCATCTATTTACATTCAGAACGTATACCTAAAAAAGTGGTTGATTTACAGTCCGAATTAGCGAATTTTTCGCACTAAATCGTCAAAATCCTCTCTCGATCCACGGGCTTTATTCCTTACTTTCGCCCGATAATTATAAATTGTATTCACCGAATAACGAAGAAACTCCGCAATTTGTGAACTATCTTCAATACCCAGACGTATCAAAGCAAAGATGCGCAGTTCAGTATTCAATAACTCGCCTTTCTTCGGCAAAATCTGTTCATTTTCCTGTAATAAGTCATTGAATTTTCCCACAAAGTTAGGGAAGAGATGCAAAAAGGCTGTATCAAAGTTAGCATACAATTCTTCCAGTTCTTCGTCAAGAGCATCTTGGGAACGCGTTATCTTTAATAACTCCGCAATTTGTCCGGCAGACACTTTCTTATTCACCATCCGCCGGTAAGCGTCTAAACGGTTGATATAAGTAGAACACAACTTGATGAAACGGGCAATATATTCTTCCTTAATCTGATTGGACTCCGAGAGTTCGATATTGGTAGAAGACAGGCAACTATTCATTTGCCTCAACTCCTCATTCAATCCGTTTAACTGCTTATTAGCTACCTGAAGATGATTTCTTGCATCTGCCAGCTTTTTCATCTGACGGTAGATATATCCCAAAGCTACAATCAACAACACCAATAGTGCAGTGATAAGCAGCAGGTTCTGTTGAAGACGGTCGTTCTGCTTTTCAATCATTGCCTGATAGGTTTTATCAATCAATGAAAGCACGTCAGCACTCTGCCAACTACGCAGACGGGCATTGTAGAACTTGGTCGCATTCCACGAAAAGCGCATATATTGGTACGCACGTTCCATATCACCATCTTCGTAAAGTAGCTGGGCAAGCATCCACAACGAAGCATGGTCCTTAATGGCAGAACGAATATCCGATATAGCAGAAAGACAAAGATTCCGTTTCTCTCCCAAGCTATCATTACTGTACTTGTAAATCAAAGAACGATGATAAGTAGCCATCGCATATTGGGGAGTATATGGTTCTATTTTCGTCAACCGGAGATCATTCACTTTCAGGGCATCCTCATACTGGCGTTGATCGCGAAATGATGCTTCACGCATCAGCAGGTATTCTTCCGATTCCGGAGGCAATATAGCATATAATGAATCTCTATATGCCTGCGAGATACTCCAATAACGTCCCGAAAGGGTTTTATCCTGTGTATAAACGCCCAACTCGCCATACACATGGTCAAAGCAGGTGTAATAATCGGCTATTAAACGAGGAATGATTTTCTGACGGTCTACCGATTCCAGCACATCAAGAGACTCTTTATACATTCCAGTTGATGATAATAATAGCGAAAGCTGCAACTGACTTTCTATCTTCCGGTCCGTATCACGCAAGCGCTCTGCAATCCGGATATTTTCATTCAAATAGTGGATGGCAGAGTCGCAAATAAAGGCTTTATATTCTTTGTATATCTGACTGTTCAGATTGTACTGTTCCGCGGAATTAGGTTCTATTCCGTGCGTCAGTTCTTTAAGGTGCTTGATACGTGATTCACGTTGAACCACATAAATTTCATGTTCCTGAATCGTCAAATCAAGCACATTCAACAGTGAGTCCAAGGTCTTATCGGCCCGGGTATATAGTGGAAAAGAGAGAAGTAAAAGAAATATCAGGTACTTTTTTTTCATCGGAGTATTAAACTTTAATAGAAGATTACAAGACTAATAAAGACAAATGTAGAGAAAATCTTCGTATTTTAAAGAATAAAACGGCTAGAAATTAAAAGTACATCTATTCTACTATTCCACTAATTACTGCCAATAACAGCTGGTCACACTTTGCTTATCCCTATAAAACAACTTTGCTTTTACAACAGCAGCCTGACAGGCTACGGGAGTCTCCCATAGCTCCGACTCAACCGTCGGTTCAGTCCCATCCGTCGTATAGCGTATCTGTGCTCCTTCGATAGAAGTATTTGCATACAGAAGTCCGTCCCGGATGGTGAGTCCGGGATGAGGTAAACGGAAGTTTACCCCCATCCGGCTCCAGCAAGGCATTTCCTTTACACTGATTTTTTCATAGAACAGTGCCAGATCCCGGTCAAAGGTTTGCTGCTCGGCTGCACCGGAAAGGGTTTCCCAATCCGGATGCGCATTCCAGCCACGCTCTACCAGTCCCATCACTTTAGGGAACATATAATATTCTACCCATTGAAATCCTCGAATTGTTTCGGCAAACAGTTGTGCCTGTACCCCTTTTATTTGTTTCCTGCCGGAGGCAGTCAATGTCGTTTTTCCTTTTCCTGCGGAACCAATTTCCACCGGATTGCCCGCCATATCCGTACGTGAAGAACGATAGACATCGAACGGAAGCATGGAGAATGCTTTGGATTCATCCACATATCCTCCCCAGAAATGTCCCGGTTCATCAGGATGAGCATCATAAGCCAAATCCAGATAGAAATTATTCACATTGCAGAGGATGACCGGATAACCGTTATTGGCTATCTGATAAGGTATTTCATCCTCTTTCCATTCCGGAACAGTCTTCCACGAATTGATACCGGCTGCCCGTTGAGATAAATAAGTATGAGTGTCTTTTTGATGCCCCAAAGCCACTTCCTGCCAGCCATTAAAAGACAAATGATGCTGTTGCAGGCAATCAGCTACCCGGGTGATGAAATATTCGGCCAGATCATGCGCCTTTTCCATGCCTTGCTCTTCCATTAACGCCCGACATAAAGGGGAACCCATCCATGCGCCCTTAGCCACTTCATCACCTCCCAAATGGATGGTAGCCAGCGGTGTACCGGCTTCCTTATACATAGCCACTATTTCCTGAATCACCTTTTCCATAAAACGATAAGTGGAGGGCAAGGCTACATTCATAACATTATCCGTATAGGCTTGTGCCGAAACATATCGGGAAGTATCCTGCAAGTCACTCAAAAGATATTCTTCCGCTTTCTCCGGATCGGTATCGATGTATTTCTTATAACGTACATTCATTGCCACAATCGCCGCACGTGCATGGCCGGGGGATTCTATTTCCGGGATGACCTGCACATGTCTTTCCGCCGCATATCGTAATAAATCAATGAATTCCTCCCGGGTATAATAACCATTTCCCGATGTTGCAGCATACGGATCATATCCGCCATCATAAGCCGGATACAACCAGTCCTTTTCATCGGTTGTATGTCCCCGCCGCGAACTGATTGCAGTCAACTCCTCCAATCCCGGAATTTCCAGCCGCCAGCCTTCATCATCCGAGAAATGGAACTGGAGCACATTCAGTTTGTAAGAAGAGAGCATATCAATCAGCTTCTTTAAGTTATCCACCGTTGTATAATTCCGGGCAATATCGAGCATCTGTCCCCGATATAATAAGTCCGGATAATCCTGTATAGACATTGCTTCCAACCGGAACGGGCTTTCCTGCCCTTTCAGCAATCCTAACAGGGTCTGTGTACCATTAAAAACTCCATGTGGAGTAGCAGCACTAATCCTTATTTGCTGACCGTCAATGCACAGTTCATAATATTCCTCATTGACTGCTTTTTTCCTGTCAGAGAGATAATCCAAGACAATGGTTACCGAGGCTTCCGGCACAACTTCCAATCCATGCCATGCGGTGAGCTTCTCTTTCAACAGCTTTCCTTCATTGGTAAAATCTTCATGGAAAGTCAAAGCAAGTTGTTTCTCCAACACCGTTTCCCCTCCGGTAGTAAGCACCTTTTTTACGGAAGGTATGATATCCGTCGTCCGGAACTCCGGAGTTTCCGCATTTAGCAAACGAAGGTTGGTTTCGTACGTCTTCCGTGCAGCCGTCCTTTGCCATTCCGTAACAGGCAATGGAATGGCATGCAACGTCACAGGCAGCGGCTTACCTTTCGATACCCCCGACTGACTTACCCAATAGCTCCCTTCGGGCGCATGTGAATTCTTCGGTACTTCCCCGTCACACTGGAATATCACTTTCAATGAATCTCCCGGAGCCAGTGAAAGAAATCCTTCTCCCGGATATATTTTAAATAGGGTCGCATTTACTTCCTCTACCCTAACCGGCGACGAAGCATCCTGCCGGATCGAACGGGGAAACTGCGAATAATAAATCTCCCAATCCTTTCCTATAGGAGCATCCGAAACATTCTTCAGTACAAAAGAATTCTCATAATATTTACCCTTTCCATCGTAGCTTCCCATTTCCCAGGTTAAAGCAACCGGAGCTCTCGATTCATTCGCCGACTTACAACCTGTCTCTTATACACATCTCCGAGCCC
>ENA-OZKB01000458-OZKB01000458.1-human-gut-metagenome-genome-assembly--contig:-NODE-458-length-22379-cov-15.743326_pt1 | contig 22379 bp, 20 predicted proteins | sample MGYA00244821_ERZ653753 | MGnify/ENA primary metagenome ERZ653753 (study PRJEB26926, sample SAMN06165256) | human gut metagenome | biome: ENVO:00009003; feature: ENVO:2100002; material: ENVO:00002003...
CGGAGCGTAAAGTTATTGAAGCATATGATGTCTGGAAAGAAAAGAAAAATTATGGCAAAGTCTCTATGGGAGTAGTAAGAACCACATATCTTATTGATGAACAGGGGATTATTATAAAGGCAAATGATAAAGTCAAGGCTGCAGATGATCCTGAAAATATGCTCAAGGAATTAGATTAATGAAGATTATATTATCGCCTGCAAAGAAGATGATTACAGATACTGACAGCATAGCACCGGTTACTTTACCGGAGTTTATTGATAAGACAACAGAGATATTAAACTGGTTGAAAGATAGGTCAAAAGAGGAACTGAAAGCTATCTGGAAATGTAATGACAAAATTCTGGAACAGAACTTCAATAGACTGGAAAATATGGACCTTTATCAGATGCTCACTCCGGCTGTTTTATCATATGAAGGAATTGCTTTTCAATATATGGCACCATCTGTGTTTGAAGATATGCAGTTTGAGTATGTGCAAAATCATTTGAGAATACTGTCTGCATTTTATGGGGTTCTGAAACCAATGGATGGTGTGACACCTTATCGTTTAGAAATGCAGGCAAAGGTCGGAATTGGAGATGCAAAAAATCTGTATGAGTACTGGGGAGACTTGTTATACCGCTCAGTAATCGATGACAGCAGGATTATCATTAATCTGGCATCAAAAGAATACTCAAAATGTATAGAAAAGTATCTGATACCGCAGGATAGATATATTACGGTTACATTTTGTGAGTTATCCGGAGATAAACTGGTAACAAAAGGTACATGTGCCAAGATGGCTCGTGGTGAAATGGTCAGATTCATGGCGGAAAATAATATTGAGAATCCAGTGGAGATTCAGAAATTTGACAGACTTGGCTATTTTTTCCGGTCTGATTTGTCATCAGCTACAGAATATGTTTTTGAACGAAAAATAGAATAATTTCTTAAATGAAAGATGCTCGGTAAGGGTATTTATTATAATAATAGGAATTATTACTATTTTCTCTTGACATTGAATTTGAAACAATGTATAATCCTTATTAGGAATAAATCCTAATAAGGAGGGCGGATGATAAATAGAAGAAATACCATTCAAAAAGATCTGGTAAGAAATGCTGTATATGAGATGAAAAGGCATGTTACAGCAAATGAAGTGTATGAATTTATAAAAGAAGCATATCCTACAATCGGAAAAGGCACTGTATATAGAAATCTTGATATATTGGTAGAGGAGGGTTCGTTAAGGAAAGTCGAAGTTCCGGATGGACCAAATAGGTTTGATTTTACATTGAAAAATCATTACCATGTCAGGTGCGTAAAGTGCGGTGCGGTTTCAGATGTGGATATGGATGAAATACCGGATTTACTGGAAAGAATTCATAACACTCATGGAATTGAATTTTTGGATTATGATATTTCGTTTAAAGGAATTTGCCTGAAATGCAGTGAGAAGGTGAAGAAGGAAAAATATGGATAGGAAAGCAATGTATAAAATGATTAATTCAAAAAAAGCAGTAATGATAGGCTGTGGCTTTGTTGGTTCTGCATCGGTATTTGCTCTGATGCAGAGTGGCTTGTTTACAGAGATTGTCCTTATCGATGCAGATAAGAACAAGGCAGAAGGAGAAGCGATGGATATCAGTCATGGTATTCCATTTGCGAGTCCGATGAAAATATATGCCGGAGATTATGATGATGTGGCTGATGCTGCAATAGTTATCATATCTGCCGGAGCTGGACAGAAGCCGGGAGAGACAAGGCTTGATCTCGTAAATAAAAATGTATCAATATTTAAGTCAATCATTCCTGAAATAGCAAAGAGAAATTTTGCAGGTATCATGCTTGTAGTTGCGAATCCGGTAGATATCCTGACTCAGGTAGCCATAAAGTTATCAGGACTTCCGGAAAACAGGGTTATCGGATCTGGTACTGTGTTAGATAGTGCCAGATTAAGATATAAGCTTGGTGAGCATTTATCTGTGGACAGCAGGAGTGTTCATGCATTCATAGTAGGTGAGCATGGAGACAGCGAAGTTGTAGCATGGTCATCAGCCAATGTATCTGGTGTTCCATTAAGTGAAATGTGTGAAATGCGTGGACATTACAAGCACAAGGAAAACACGGCAGAAATAGCTACAGCAGTCAAGAACAGTGCTTATGAAATTATAAATAAAAAGCACGCTACATATTATGGAATTGCAATGTCTGTAAAAAGAATATGCGAAGTGATTATGAGAGATGAAAAATCAATACTTCCTGTATCACACATGATTCATGGAGTATATGATATTGACGGAGTATCGTTAAGTATGCCAGCTATTGTAGGTGCAGATGGTATTGAGTCTGATATACCTATTAATTTAAGTGGCGAGGAAGCGTTAAAGCTTAAGGAATCCGCAGATTCATTGAAAAAGATAATGGAGACAATTGAATTATAAATTTTACACATGGAAGGAGAAAAAGGCATGGAAGTAAGGTATTATATTTGTAAGCATTGTGGAAACATTGTTGAAAAGGTAAAGGATAAGGGTGTACCTGTAATTTGTTGCGGAGAACCTATGCAGGAATTAAAAGCCGGAGTGACAGATGCTGCTGTTGAGAAGCATGTACCTGTATATACAGTGGAAGGCAGTCATGTTCATGCCGTGGTCGGAGAGACAAAACATCCAATGCTTGAAGAACATTTCATTGAGTGGATTACATTAAATACCAATCAGGGAATATACAGAAAACAGTTAAATCCAGGGCAGGAGCCGGTAGCAGATTTTTGTCTTTGCGATGGTGAACAGGTAGAAGAAGTATATGCATATTGTAACCTGCATGGATTATGGAAATGCTAAAAGCATTTATACATATTAAGGTTACAGAACAACACAAATAGAACAGTAATATAGGCTGTGTATTAATATATTTACAAGGAGGAACAACGAATGAAATACGTATGTGATGTTTGCGGATGGGAATACGATGAGGAGAAGGGCTATCCAGAAGGTGGTATTGCACCTGGTACAAAGTGGGAGGATATTCCAGAAGATTTTGAATGTCCGTTATGCTTTGTAGGAAAAGACCAGTTCTCAGAAGCATAAATGTATTATGATAGGATTATACCAATGAAAGAAGAACTAAGAATAGATATTGTCGGACTTGCAGGAGCCTGTTCCTATGCTTTGGACTGTATAGAAGCAGAGTTGGTAAAAATCAAAAACAAGCATGGAAAAAGAGTGGCTTATATAAGTGTATGCATGGCTGAATATCTGGCAATTCAAGGTGATGCGTTACAAGATTTAGCTATGTGTGCCTTACTGCATGATAATGCTTTGACACAATATATTACGGAAGAGCTGGAAAGGAATTATGTTATTGACATAAAAAAAGATTTGTCCGTAAGAAAAACGAATCTTCATTGTATTTATGGTGAAAAAAATATTACTAAACTTCCTTTTAAAACAGATGTCTCAAATGTGATTTTGTATCATCATGAACATGCCGATGGAACTGGTCCTTTTCAAAAAAAGTGGAATGAAACCCCATTGCCTGCAAGAATTATTCATCTTGCAGATACCGTTGATATCATAGGAAATAGTATTAAATCTGATGATAATAGATGGGATTTTATATGTCAGTATCTTTCCCAAAAAAAGGATAGTCTATTTGATTCAGAATGTGTTAATGCTTTTCTTCATGTATTCACAAAAGAATCCTATATGTGTTTAAGTGATGATTCTTTTGAAACGAAGCTATGGGAAATTATTCCAAGAGAAAAAATGGTTTTTGATTGGGAAATGTGTAAAAATGTTGCGGATTTCTTTGCAAAGATTGTAGATTATAAATCTTCTTTTACAAGCAGGCATTCTATAGGAGTAGCTGAAAAAGCCTCCCTGCTTGCCAAATATATGGGATATGATTCAATCACGGTACAGAAAATGTATTTGGCTGGTGCACTGCATGATATAGGAAAAATGGCGGTAGGCAATGAAATTCTGGAAAAACCGGATAAGCTTACGGATGATGAATTTTCTACAATGAAAAATCATGCTGGTTATACATACCTTATATTATCGGAGGTTAATGATTTTGAAGAAATACGAGATTGGGCGGCTTTCCATCATGAAAAATTAAATGGAAAAGGGTATCCTTTTGGAAAAACCGCTGATGAATTAAATGAGCAGGAACGTATGATGGCATGTGTTGATATTTATCAGGCTCTTACGGAAGACAGACCTTATAAAAAGGGATTGTCCCATGAAAAAACATGTGATATCCTTGATGACATGGCACATAAAGATTTTATTGATTCAGATATTTCAAAGACAATTAGAGAATGTTTTGGAAGAACCTGATGCCATATATGAAAACAGAGGGTGTTTCAGACAATAGTATTTTCAGTTATGTACTAGTATGACTCTTACGAGGGAACCACCGGCACGACATTCCAGATTACATCACGTTCGATCGGAGAGGTAACTGTAGAAAAAATTGGTAAAAGTGCTGTATTTTTCGGGGGGGGGGTACAACATTTTATGTGAAAAATAGAATAATAAAATTGTTCCCGAAATTTATTGACTTTGAGAAAAAAATTTGATATATCAGAATCGAACAAAAGAGAAAGGAAATAGCAAACTATGCCGTCAAAGAAAAATATGATGAAAAAGAACTTGGAAAATTTACATCTGAAGGAAAGGATAAACTATGGCTACAGAAAAGTCATTATTATGATGTTAGTCTCAGGTCTGTTTTCTATTGTGGTTATAGGTATGCTATTTGCCAATACGATGCATTATGTACAAAATGTTACTGTTGCAGACCGGGCGGTGAAAATCTGCAGGATAAATGTTAACTCATCAGCGAGAAATATCAGGGAAATGGCATTAAATAATGATACATCCTCTTATGACGGTTATGAGCAGACGGTAGAAAGACTGCTTGCAGAAGTTAATACCCAACTGAAAAATTTAAAGAACTCCGGAGTTATTCCGGATGCGGATTGTGAAGAATACGCATCTGCCCTTACAGACTGGGGAAACATTGGTTATTCCATCATGAAAGAAATCAAAAGCGGTGACAAGGATAAGGCAGTTGATTCAATTCTGAATGATTGTACCCCGGCATTAAATAAAGCCGTAAAAATTGCAACAAGATTAGATGAAATGACCGATGAGGTAAGCAGCCAGGCAGTCAGAATTACGGTTATTTCTGCAGTGGCAGGAATTGTGTGTATTATTATTTGTCTGGTTTTGGCATGGAAACTGACAATAAAAACAGGCAAAAAAGTACTTGAGTCAATTTTAGTACCATTACGTGAAGTGGAAGCCGTTGCACAGGAATTAACAGATGGAAACCTGCACAGCACGCTGGACTACCATTCAGATGATGAGATTGGAATACTGGCACACAATATGCGCAAATCCATCCGCATTCTGGGAAGCTATGTAGATGATATTGGACGTTCAATGAAGATGTTTGCAGAAGGAAATTTTGATGTGCAGCCGGAAGTAGAGTGGAAAGGGGATTTCGTTGGAATTCTAAACTCCTTTATGTTGTTTGAAGAAAGCATGGCAGAGACAATAAAGGGAATCCAACATGTTTCAGATGAAGTTTCGGGTGCCGCAGATCAGGTAGCATCAAGTTCCAATGACCTTGCGGATGGAGCAACAAATCAGGCAGCAGTTGTAGAAGAACTGACCGCAACAGTCGCAGGTGTTTCTGAACAGGTAGGAAAAAATTCACAATCCGCAAAAGAAATCAGTGGAAGAGTAGACGAACTTGGAAATGCCATTCTGGAAAGCAATGGTAAAATGAGGGATATGGTTGATTCCATGAATGAGATCAACGGGGCATCAAAAGAGATTGACAAGATCATTGCAACAATCAATGAAATTGCGTCCCAGACGAATCTGCTTGCATTGAATGCTTCCATTGAGGCTGCAAGAGCAGGGGAGGCAGGAAAGGGATTTGCAGTGGTAGCGAATCAGGTCAATGTGCTGGCAGACCAGAGTGCCCAGGCAGCAAAGGAATCCGCAACATTGATTGAAACCTCTGTGAAAGCCGTGGAAAAAGGTATGGTGATTGCAGGGCAGACGGCATCACAATTGCAGGAGGTCGCTGAGAATTCCCAGATCATTACAAAAGAAGTCACAAATATTGCAGAAACGTTAGAGACACAGACAACAGAAATCCAACAGATTAATGATGGAATTGAACAGATCAATGATGTCGTACAGACAAATTCGGCAACATCTGAAGAATGTGCAGCAGCCGGTCAGGAGATGAGCAGTGAAGCAGAAAATCTGCGTGAAATGATCCAGAAATTTAAAGTTGCAGAAAATAAAAATTAAAAACGGTGCAAAAAATTATTGATGTTGAATTTACATATAAAGTTGTCGCAGGTAGGAACTATAATTTGACTTGTGACATATATAAATGCGGGAAAAGGATGCAATGAGGAAATGTGCGTTATTGGTTTTAAACTGATAACGCACATTTTAAATTATATGAATAGTAATATCATCGCAAAAAAGCATAAAAGTAGAAAAAGTTAAAAATATCGTGGATATAGTGCTAGAATTGTTGAAAAAAGTAAGTTAAAATACAGGAAAACAACATGTGTAAAGGGGAAATTTTATGGAATATTCAGCAATTTTTCATGATATGGATAAAAGGTTTAGCTATGCGGTTGATAAGGATTTATTCGTGATACGCGTGCAGGTAAAAAAGGATGATATGAAGGAGGTAATCCTTCACTATGAGGACAAGTATATACCTATGGAGCGTAAGGATACCAGAAAGACAGTTCCGATGAAGAAGGTTGCTGTCTCACAGTTTCATGATTATTATGAAGCACAGATAAAGATGCATTTGATCTGTCTGCGTTACTTTTTCGAATTTACGGACACGCAGGGAGAAAAGGTATATTATGGAAATTATGAGTTTGATAAGGAATGCATTACAAACAGGGACAGAATGTTTGACTGTCCGCAGAACCTCCGGGAGGAAGAGATGTTTGAGGTGCCGGAGTGGGCAGCAAACAAGGTCGTGTATCAGATTTTCCCATCCCGTTTTGCAGCGACGGAGCCGGTAGACAAAGAACTGTGGTATAAAGCACCGATTACGCCTATGGATGATCTGCATGGAAATCTCAGGGGAATCATCGAACATATGGATGATATTCAGAATCTGGGAATCGATGTGCTGTATATGACACCTATCTTTCAATCAAATTCGTGCCATAAGTATGATACCACGGATTACTACAAGATTGACCCATCCTTTGGAACAACAGAGGATCTCAAAGAGCTGGTACAAAAAGCGCATGAGCGTGGTATGAAGGTAGTCCTGGATGCGGTATACAATCATACGGGAAGAGAATTTTTTGCGTTTGCGGATATCCTGGAAAATGGTGAAAAATCCAAATACCGGGACTGGTATTTTATTGACGGATTCCCACTTAAAAGCGAATGGGGAGAGATCCCAAACTTCAAATGTTTTGGTTATTATGGCGGAATGCCAAAGTTAAACCTGAAAAATCCTGAAGTTGAAAAATACATTACGGATGTTGCATGTTACTGGATTAAGGAATGCGATATTGACGGATGGAGACTGGATGTAGGGGACGAAATCAGCCATTTCTTCTGGAAGAATTTCAGAAAGGCAGTCAAGGCAGTAAAGAAAGATCTGCTGATCATTGGGGAAATCTGGCATTATGCTGGAGATTTCCTTGAGGGGGATGAATGGGATACGGTCATGAATTATCCATTTTACCTGAACCTGATTGATCTGCTTGCAGATGAAAAGATTACGGTCAGCCAGTTCGTACAAAATCTTGGATATTTGAAGGGACGCTTAAACAAAAACTGTTATCCCCTTATGTGGAATCTGATCGACAGCCATGATACCGCAAGATTTTTACATCTGTGTAACGACAATAAGAAAAAGCAGCATCTGGCAGCCGCTTTTCAGTTGTTATTGCCGGGAATGCCTATGATTTATTATGGAGATGAGTACGCGATGCCGGGAGCCAACGATCCGGACTGCAGACGGGGCATGTACTGGGATGAAGAATACCAGGACAAAGAGATGTATGAATGGTACAAACGGCTGATTCAGGTCCGGAAAAGCCATGCATGCATTGTGGAAGGCGAACTGGCTGGGATCGTCACAGAAGATGAGGAAGGGACAGTTGTCCTGATCAGAAAAAATGGTGAAGAGACCATTGCCATGATTTTCAACTGCAGCAGCAGTGCAAAAAAATTTAATGAGTACACGCAGAAGTACAATCTGCTTACCGAAAACACCTTTGATGGAAAGGTAGAGGGGTTTGATGCTGCGGTAATCGTGCTTTAAGAAGCCTTACGGCAGATGGTTTCCCGGGAGTTTGTCTGTGGGAAGAAGAGGGAAAGCACCAGTATTTCTGGTCATGTAAAGTACGGAGGATGATATGACGAATGTAAAAAAGAAGGATGGAAAACGGTTTGGGGCAATCGTACTTAGCCTGATGTTATTGCTCTCCCTGGTGTTTCCATATCCTGTGATGGCAGACCAGACGGCGGCAGACCAGACGGCGGCAGCTTCCGTTTATGCCATTCACAAGACAGGTGATGATAAGGAAAATTTTGTGATTGTTATCATGGGTGAGGGCTATACCCGGGAACAACAGGAACAATTTTTGGAGGATGCGACGGCAAAAGCACAGGGGCTGCTAAAGTGGTCCCCTTATAAAGAGTATTCCGACAGGATCAATATTTATGCAGTACAGACGGTATCCAATGAAACTGGTGTGGGCGTGATGTATGGGGAGTCGAACCCGGACACATATTTTCATGTGCAGGCATTCGGAAAATCCTGCTATTTTACAAAGGACGGGGAAGATAAAGCCAAGGCACTGAGGGCAGAACTGGAGAGCAGATACCTGGATACCGGTGCAGCCGTTGGAACCATCCATATCATTTGTAATACGTCTGCGAATATTGGATCTTCTTCCAATGCACTCTTTTCTTTTTCCGCAAATTCGGGTGAGAATGCGCAGGGGGATGTCATGACCCATGAAATTTCCCACAGCATCGGAAGATTAGGCGATGAATACGATAAAAAGATGCAGGGAGAAAATATTTCCGACACATCGGATCCGGATAAAATTAAATGGCATAAGATGCTGGGATTCCGTGGAATCGGAATAACGGCAGCAGGAACAGAAACGGTATTTGCACCGAGCCGCGTCTGCATGATGCGGGATCTTGGGAATCCGTTCTGTGAAGTGTGTAAGATGGAACTGGCGCGGAGATTAAATAACCGTGATTATGTCAGCAGGCAGGCATCTGTTTATGTGTGCAATCCTGAAATTACAATTCCACATACCAGGACAGGAACACTTGACAGGGATAGTGACCAATATCGGATCGATGAGATAAATATCACAAAAGCAAATGGAAAGGATCTGGAATTCCGTACAGTCGTACAAAATATAGTGGATGCCGAACAGCATTTGAAGATTACTTTCCGCATTATTGGAGCAGACCATACAGTCAAATATGAAAAAGAAGAAACATATACCGTTCCGCCACTCAGTAACTGGTATGATCCGGATGCTGCCAGAGAGTCCCTTTCTGTCACACTTCCTGCGGTAACTGGTCTGGTTTCCGGGGACAGACTGGAAGGAAAGATCATAGATGAGGACACTGGGAAAATTCTGGCTGACAATCAGACGGCAGGACAGGCGTGGAGTACCGTAACGATTCGTTATATGCTGCAAAACGAAGACGGAACCGAAACAACAGTGCCTGATACGGCACCCGCGACAGTATATGTACCAAAGAATTCTGCGTATACGTTAAGAAGTCCGGATTTATATGGATATACATGTGTAGGAAACAGTGCAAATCAGGGAGAAATAAACATCACAGAGGATCGCCAGGAGATCACTTATTATTACCGGAAAAACAGTGAGATGCCGGAAATACAAACCGTACCTGTCCGTGTAACTTATGATGGAAAACCCCATACATTTGATATCAAACAGGAAGATGGTGTACAAATCAGTTACAGTTTGACAGAAAACGGATCGTATACACAAACGGAGATGCCGTTTTACACAGAAGCAGGCCGGTATAAGATTTATTTTAAAGCGGAAAAGGCATCTTTTATTCCAACATACGGGGAGGCTGTCCTGGAAATCGAAAAGGCTTCCACCAGCATGCAGCTGACTGCAAAAAACGATACGGTCAAAGGTGCGGGGACAGTAGAATTACAGCTTTGCAGACAGGGGATTCCGGAAGATGCCGGGATAAAAGTAACCTGTGATGTTTCCGGGATCACATTAGAAGAAAAGGGAACGGATCACTGGATGGCAACGCTTCCGAATGAAACGAAAACATATACGTTCACCGCATGTTATAATGGGAATGGCAACTATACAGGAAGTAAGGCAGATTGTCAGGTTCGTGTAACGGCAGATCATTCCCAGACCGGGGGCGGTTCTGGTGGAAGTTCCGGCGGAATATCCGGAGGCGGTTCAAGTGGAGGTTCTGGCGGAAGTTCTGGTGGAAGTTCCGGAGGCAGTTCCGGCGGAGGTTCCGGTGAAAATGCCGGTGGAAGCACGGACGGATCATCTGGCAATGTTTCACCGGATTCCGGCACATTACCGGCACCGGATCATGCAAAAGAAGAACCGGGGAATGTGACACCGCCACCCGCAGCAGATACGTCCGTTTCTGTTAAGGATATTAATGTCAAAGCAAAAACTGCAGTTAAAAATAATACGGTCAAAGTGAAGAATATTGCAGCAGTTTTGAAAAAAGAAATTACAAAGGCAGAAAAAGAACAGGGTGGCAGGATAAAAGACCTGTCTGTTGAAATAACTTTTGATACGGCAAAAGCCGGAAACTGGAAGAATCTGCATCTTGAAATGGATAAGCAGGCGGTAAATTTACTTGTCAAAAAGAATGTAAAAGAATGGAAGGTCAATGGTGGCAATGTAAATCTTACCTTTGATTCGAAGGCATTAAAAGAATTAAAGAAAGAAATGAATACAGCTGTGGTTATCAAAATGAAACAGACTGACAAGAAAAATCTTTCTGCCAGGGCAGGGAAAATTATTGGAAAACGTCCGGTTTATGATTTTTCCGTCACAGGAATAAAGAAAAAGCAGTCGTCTGTCCTGAAAAAGGGACGGATCAGGGTCGCTGTTTCCTATAATGCTTCGAAAAAGGAAAAAGACAAAAAGATTTTTGCATATAAAATTGATAAATACGGTGCAGCAGTTAAGATACCGGGATCTTATTATGATTCCGATACAAAGACCGTTAACTTTGTAAGCCGTGGGTTTTTCACAGTTGCAGTAGGCTGTGAAAAATGATGAAACATAAAAAATCATCGTTCACGTTAAAAAAACTGTAGTTCATGTCGAAAAAGACAAAAACCGGTTTTAATTTGGTATAATGATAGAGCTCATTTTAGTAAAAATGAGTTCATACTGTGAATGATGGAGGGGATAACAATCATCGTTTTAGAAGAAATATTAATGGCAAACGGCTTGACCGTGTTAATGATGTGGTTCCTTTTGTTTTGCAGACGAAAGAACAGAGAGAGCCTTCATGTGGGAGATAAAATATATGATGGAATAGCAATCGTAAATTTAGTGGGTGCATTGTCTGAAACCATTGCTTTTCTCGTAGATGGAAAACAGTTTACTGGCAGCCGGCAGATTAATTATATCTCTAACAGCATATGCTTTATAGGGACAGTCAGTATGGGTATGCTTTGGTGTATGTACGTGGAATTGCGTATCTATCGAAATTATAAAAGAATGGTTCAAAAAGCAGGAGTGGAGATATTTCCCTGGCTGGTAGAAGTAATTATGGTTTTATGTAATCTGTTTGGAACAGGGATTATGTTTAAAATATCCGGGGAGAATGTATACCAGAGAACTGCCGGTGTGCTGGTGGGATATATTTCGCTTGTCATATATTTTGCTTATAGTATCTATCTGGTATATCATTCCAAAAAACAAGGGGTTAACCTGAATTTTTTCCCGGTGATCTATTTCGTTGGTCCTTGTTTTGCAGGTGTGGTTATCCAGTTCCTTTTTTATGGAATTACATCATCATGGGTGCTGGTTGCGGTCGCATTGATATTTGTGCAGATGCAGTCATACGCAGAGAGTTTGTATATGGATGAGCTTTCCGGATTATACAACCGGAGATATTTTAATGCGGTGCTTGCGGAAAAGAAAATTGCAAGCCATAAATCCTTATATGGAATCATGATGGATGTAAACGATTTCAAGTGTATTAATGACAATTTAGGTCATAGTACGGGCGATAAGGCTATTTGTACGTTGGGAAATATACTCATCAGATCCATACCGGATGATGGTATGGCAATCCGGTATGCGGGAGATGAGTTTATTGTGCTGCTGTCAGGTGTTGATACGGAGCGTGTCTTAGCGACAATGGAGGAGATTAACCATAATCTGTCCCGGTTTAATGAATCCGGGATAGAACCGTTTCGTTTAAGTGTTTCCATGGGATACACGGAATTTGGGACAGAAGATGATGCAGAAACTTTTTTAATGCATATGGATGAGAAAATGTATGAGGAAAAACGGAAATATCATATGCGAAAGAAATCAGCCGGTTTGGAAAATAAAGTATAGCATTACGTTCCTGCCATTTGTCTGATAACTGGTTGCAATGGCACAAGAAAAGAAAATATTATAATCATCAAACGAGTAGCAGACTGGTGTAAATCCGGTTTTGCTGCTCGTTTTTATATTTATGGTTATAGGCAGGGATGCTCCGGATTTCAATACAGTAAATAACCGTGTTATGGTAATGTGGTATACAATCATGTTATGAGTGCAGATGATTTCTGTATCAATAAATTTGTTCCGGGATATTTTTCCCGTATCAATGAAGACGGTTCGTATTCAAACGGCTCAGGATGTGGAAATGATACAGCATCCGAGAGAAACATGGTACGGAAATATATTGTGGATTCCGTATGCTACTGGGCAGATGTATTTGAATACTATAAGGGACTTATTAAGTTCAGAAAGGCACATCCGGCACTTCGGTTATCTACATCAGAGGATGTGAAAAAATATGTAAAATCCGTAGAAGGACTTGGGGATAATATTGTAGGAATTAATATAAAGGGCGGTCAGAAAGATGAAAGTGCAAAAGAGATGTATCTTCTTTTTAATGCAAACACTGACAAGGCAAAAGTTACAATTCCGGAAGGAAAATGGAAAGTCTGCATAAACGGACAGAAAGCTGGCGTTGAGACAATCGAGACAATCAAGGGTGGCGAGTATACAATGGATGGTATCAGTGCACTTGTACTTGTAAAACAGGATGGTGCGGCCATGACGATTGTTATTGTTCTGATTGCAGCAGCGGTAGTTGTTGCGGCAGGAGTTGTTATTGTTGTAATGAAAAAGAAAAAACAAATAGATAATAAAGTTTATAATTAGTGTCTGCTTACTCAGCAGGCACTAATTATTTTGTATGGAATATCTGCATGGCCCCATACCGTGATAAGGTTAAACATGTTAAAGAAATAGTATCCTAAACTTTGGACGGTAGAGGATGCTATTTTTTTGCGCGAAAATATATCGAACATTTGATTGCTTTTTGATCGAAAAATGGTAAAATAAATACATACAGAAAGCAGTATCAAAGCATAGTGCGGTAGGCGGTTTGCCCTTATTACGAGGGCTATGGTGCCCTCTGGTTGAAAGGAGGGCGATAGCATGGTTACATATTCTGAACTTTTTCAGTTTTGCATACTGATTGTTGCTATTATCAATCTGATCGTAATGATCTTTTTTAACCATAAAAAATAACCGCCCCTACCAAAGACCGGTTATTTTTTAAAACTAACTTTGGCAAACCGCCTACACGGTATTGCTTTTTGTATTTTCATAATACCATTGCGTAATTTTTTTGTCAATGATTTAAAGATCTTTGCTGGATACCATTAAATTGTTTTATTATCTGCGAACAATTTCTAATCGTTCGCGCTGGATAAGTTTTTCATACTGTCTCAATTGAAATACTGTCTACCTGTGCACTTAAATGATTTTAGACACCAGATCCATATCTATTATAGAGTAAGATCAGTATAAGCAAAACGAGTATCACTATATATCTTTTTTTCATTATTATAAATAACTTGAAGCGTAGAAATTGGTTTTACTCGAATAAGTTTGCGATGTATGCAATCTTTACAATTCCTACATTTCCAACTCCAACATAAGTATCAAGATTTCCAGAACATTTTAAGGTAATACAGGAGGAAGTACATGTGGTTTTGTTACTTTGTCCAGAAAGTTTATATATATATATAACAAAATCAGAATCTACGCTTGCATTAGAAGCACTTGCATTTGTCCAGTGCTTTCCACTATAATATCCAACGGCATCACAACTATATATAATATATAGAGATGAACATTATAATTCCCGCAATTTCATTTCATTTATTTTCTTTTTGCGCGTAATCGTTCTATTTCTTTTTATCCGATTATAAATTGATATAACAGTAGGAATATTTGTAAGCATAAAGATAATGATACAATTGTGTATCTTATCCTTTATAGACATCTGATTTTTGGAAACGAAACTATATGAGAGTGTCAATAACCCCTGCTTCTCAACGCGTTCAAAACTTTCTGGTTCAAAATTAAGATACACTATAATTAATACGATTGAAAGAACAAGAAAAATAATTGGTGTTAATGATACGGTAGTTGTTCTTCTTTTTTTATTTAAATATGATTCTAAAAAACGTACACAAATAATGGTTAATGCCATTATTATTACGATGAATAAAATGGTAGAAAATTTCATTTATTCTCCTTTTTGCTCTCTGTATTTTTTTATCAATATTTTTGCTGTGTCAAAATCAAGTTGATCATCTATTACCATTTTTTTAATTAATGAAATATAAGCGTCATTTTCTATTTGATCATTCATTTGCATTTTTTGTATAAGTCGATCAAGTCTCAATCGCACGGTAGGATATGTTATATGATACAATTTTGCAACCTCTTTTAAAGAGCCAGATGACATAACAAAATTTTTTATAAATGTGATATCTTCATCACTTAAATTGTATATCCATTCTTGCGCTTTTCGTCTCATTATCAACCCCTTTCTTTAATATTGTTGATATTATCATTTAATAATGTTAAAGTCAACTGCTAATATTATGTTATTTACATATTTTTATCTTAATAATCATTCGAAACCTCAAACTTGTAAAGATAAGGTTTTCAGATTCGAGGTTACTCTCAACCCCCCTTGCTTTTGTTTATATTTCTTCAATCATCAGTTATAAAAAACAGAAGCATTTTAATCAGTTCACCATGTCGGTTTCATTTATATTGGAAGCACAAGGTGTAGAGCAGAGATTGTCCGTGTCGGGTGGGTGGAGCAACTAAGAAATTGTTTGGTATTACAGCGGAAGAACTTTTGAAAAAAGCACGGTAAAATGCTGACTTATCAATTGAAAAATAATTATTTTGTATGGAATATCTGCATGGCCCCATAAGTATGCGGCAAATGCGGAGCCGTGGCCTTTCTCGACGGGCAGGAAAAATTCCGGCAGGTTGCGCACGTATTACACAATTGCTTGAGATTGGCGTGTGTTGTTGTATCCAGATGCAGGATCAGCGTTGCTGTCTTAAGCGGCCGGAGCATCTGCCCCTCGGTAAGCTGGATGCCATCCGGGGCAAGCCGCCCATAAATCTGTGGGAGCAGGTCAAGGGAATAGGTATCTCCCAGAAAAGATAATTCTGCAAGATACAGGCGGCTCTGACGTTCTACCACATGTGCAAACTCTTCATAAGCCTTTGACAAAAGCATCAGGCTGATGCAGTCCACAATGTAAGCCTCCTGGATCTGTTCATGGTTCAGATATAATTCCGACAGTTCATCCACTCCGTTTCCAAGCGTCACAAACCCATAGGCATAGTGAGGCAGAGAAACCCCGTCTAAATCCTGAGCCAGAGAGTAATACGCATAGGATTCAACCAGGGGAAGAAGTGCCGTATAAATTGCCTGAATATGAGGCAGGTCATCCGGAGGGAAATGGAAACGGCTGCAAAATTCGTTCCAGTCACCGGAGGATAATCCGGGAGTAAGTTTACATTTCATGGGATGCATCCTCCTTATCGGAAGCAGCCATAACGGCTGCAATTTCCTGAAAGCGGCCCGTGACCTTATCATAGTTCTTTCGGTGATGGGGAAAGCCACAGTTTATGCAGGATTTGATACCATTTTTTAAATATTCACAGTTTCCACCACAGGATTTCCCGAGTGTATAGAGGGGACAATAACAAAACAGACAGTTAAAGTCCTCCTCCGGAATTCCTTTATGGCATGGAAAATATTCACATTTTTTATTTTGAAAAAACTTATAATATTCGCTCAAAATGGTTTCCTCCAATCAAAGCACAATCATAGCATAATTATATCGGAACAACAAGCGGATCGCAAGAAATGCGAATGACATAAAAATTGCATTTCAGTGGGAAATGATACCTTTTGCCCCTTTTATCATTACATTATTTACATCTTTTTAAGAGCGAAGGTATAGTGGCTCAGGCAATTGAGGGTTTGAAGCAAAAAGTTGAAAATTAAATAAAAAATACTTGACTTAAAGTTAACTTTAAGTGGTATATTATGATAGATAAAATCGGAAGGAGAATTTATTATATGTATATCGAAAAGATTAACGGACCGGAAGATGTGAAGAAATTGAATATAGAAGAGATGACAGCTCTCGCAGAAGAAATGCGTCATGCATTATTAAAGAGGGCAAGTATTCACGGCGGGCATTTTGGCCCGAATTTTGGCATGGTAGAGGCAATCATTGCACTGCATTATGTTTTTGAGTCCCCAAAGGACAAAATGGTATTTGATGTTTCCCATCAGACCTATCCGCACAAGATGCTGACCGGTCGAAAAGATGCCTATTTATATGAAGAACATTACGACGACGTGACGGGATACAGCTGTCCGCAGGAAAGTGAACATGACCATTTTACGATCGGACATACCTCTACATCCATCAGTCTGGCATGCGGTCTGGCAAAGGCAAGGGATCTTCGTGGGGAAAGTGCAAATGTGATCGCAATTATCGGAGACGGTTCTTTAAGCGGAGGAGAAGCCTTAGAAGGAATGGATTTTGCGGCAGAATTAGACAGCAACATGATCATTGTAGTAAATGACAATGATATGTCAATTGCAGAAAACCATGGAGGACTTTATTCAAATCTGAAATTACTCCGCGAGACAAACGGACAGGCAGAGTGCAATTTATTTAAAGCCATGGGACTTGATTATGTCTATGTGGATCATGGAAATGACCTCAGGGAACTGATCGGGGCTTTCAAACAGGTAAAAGACAGTAAGAAACCGGTTGTTGTCCACATTAATACATTAAAGGGAAAAGGTTATAAACCGGCAGAAGAGCATAAGGAAGAATGGCACTGGCATCTTCCATTTGATATTGAGACCGGAAAATCCCATTTTCCGGAAGTGGAAGATTATTCTTCGGTGACCTGTGAATATCTGATTGAAAAGATGAAAAAGGATCCGACAGTTGTTACAATTACATCCGGAACCCCGACGATTCTCGGATTTACGCAGGAGAAAAGGAAACAGGCCGGCCGGCAGTTTGTAGATGTGGGAATCGCGGAGGAGACAGCGGTAGCACTTGCTTCCGGAATTGCCAAAGGTGGCGGAAAGCCGGTATACGGTGTGTATTCCAGCTTTATCCAGAGGACGTATGACCAGATTTCACAGGATCTGTGTATTGACGGGAATCCGGCAACGATTGTTGTGTATACGGGATCGGTATTTGGCATGACGGATGTTACCCATCTGGGACTGCAGGATATTCCGATGCTTTCTAATATTCCGGGACTGGTTTATCTGGCACCGACAACAAAGGAAGAATATCTGTCAATGCTTGACTGGAGTGTGGAGCAGAAGGAAATGCCGGTTGCGATCAAACTTCCGGGCGGAGACATGATTTCGGATGGCAGAGAAGTCACAAAAGACTGGAGCCAGCTCAACACCTATGAGGTAACGGAAAAGGGAAGCAAAATTGCACTGATCGGACTCGGAACATTTTATTCCCTGGCACTGCAGACCGCAGAAATGCTGGAGAAAAAAGGTATTCATGCAACGGTAATCAACCCGTATTATATTACCGGACTGGATAAGGGACTGCTGGAGAAGCTGAAGGCAGACCATGACACGGTAGTTACACTGGAAGATGGCATCATGAATGGTGGTTTCGGAGAAAAAATCGCAAGATTTTATGGAAGCAGTGATATGAAAGTCTATAATTACGGATTGAAAAAAGAATTCCTTGACCGGTATGATGTAAATGAGGTATTAAAAGAGAATCATCTGACAGCAGAGCAGATTGTAAATGACGTATTATAGAAGGCAGAAATAAACAACAAACCTTGTGAGAATCGACACAATATGGTAAAATATAACATACTAGAGCTTATTTTGCATAGTGGTTAGAATAGCGGGCTCATGGAAGGAGCGGTATCATATGAAGAATAAAGATTCGAAAGCAAGGATGCAGATGATTTTCGGGATACTTTTGTTTGCGTTTATTTTTATGGCAGAGTTGTATGCCATAGTCAATTTCCCGAAGATGTTTATTGTTCTGGTTGTTTTGGCAGCAGCAGATCTGATATGCCTGTATGTTGCAATCAGAGGCGTGATTTTAGTATATGAGACAAAATATGCCCGGAGAGAGGAACAGTATGAGAGTATTTTCAAGTCGGAAAAGGCATCATATCTCATGCTGAAAAAATATTTTGAGGAAATATCGGTGAAGCTTGCATATATGGAAGAGGCATCTAAGATTCCGACAGAGGAAATTGTTAATGCACAGAAGGGAATAGCGAAAGTAATTATCAAGCGGTCCCATGAGAATACCGATGCATTGATGAATTCATACGAACAGCTGCTGGACCGGTTTGATACGTTCCAGAAAGGAATGGATGGGTTCGGTACAGTTGCGGGTGCTTATAAGGACGAGATTCTTTCAGCCTGTAAGGATGAAATTTCTTCGGTGCAGAAGGATGGAAAAGAACAGGAACATTCACAGGATAAAGAGATAGCCGCAAAGCTGCAGGAAATCATTATTGCAATGAAAGATATGGAACTGCGCCTGAATCAGACCATTATGAACAGTCAGAAAGTGGTTGTTTCCCAGCCGCAGGTTTCTGTACCTGTGGCAACACCTGTAGAGCCACAGCCGGCACCGCAGAATCATGTGGAAGAAACACCGGTAGAGCCGGAGATCTCACCAGAGCCGGAAGAAAGTATGGAGCCGGAACCGGAGATTTCGCCGGATCTGGAAGAAAACCCGGAACCGGAGATTTCGCCGGATCTGGAAGAAAACCCGGAACCGGAAATTTTGCCGGATCTGGAGGAGAGCCTGGAACCGGAGATTTCGCTGGAGCCGGAAGAAGATATGGAACCGGAGATTTCGCTGGAGCCGGAAGAAGATATGGAACCGGAGATTCTGCCGGATATACCGGAAGAGGAGGATTTAAAGCCGGAGGAAGAGCCTCCGATCATGGCAGCGGATGAGATTATTCCTCCGGATCCGGAAGAAGCCATTGAGGAAGCAGAGGAACTGGTAGAACCGGACCCGATTCCGGAGGAAGCGATTGTTGATGAAGCGGATGATGAGAACCTGCCGGAGGAAGAACTTCCACCGATGCCGGATCTGTCAGATCCAAACCGTTCCATGAGCCCGGATGAGATAGCTGCGCTGTTTGCGAATATGGGCAACGATAACAATGCGGATAAAGTTGAGGAACCTGCTGAGGAAACTGTGGAACCGGAGGATATTCCGGAGCCGATTGAAGAGCCGGAAGCCGTAAAAGAAGCACCTCTTCAGCCGGAAGAACCGGCAGATCCCAATAAGGCATTAAGCCCGGATGAGATAGCTGCCCTGTTTGCAAGTATGGGAACCTGAAAAGAATAAAATAACAGGCAACGGATGCCATCTGTTCCACGTAAAAACGTGTGACAGATGGCGTTTTGCTATAAAAATGCCATAAAAAAAATAGTTGCATTTCTTTTTCATTGTGTTATACTTAGGTCGTTGCAATTTAATAGTTTAAAGCAGAGTAGACACATGTGCGTTAAGTGCCGGATGAACAGGGAGTTGTCACCCGGACGAAAAGAGAATCTTGCGGTACATGAGTCGCATCCCGCTGCATCCGAAGATAATATTATCTCCAGTTGTAGTACGGTGAGGTCTGCAAAGGAGGTAATTTTTTTATGAAAAAATTCGTTACTTTGTTCACCGATTCTTTCCGTGAATTAAAAGCGGTAAGAACCATCACTACCATGGCAATGCTTGCTGCAGTTGCTGTCATTCTAGGATTTTTCTCCATTGAATATGGGCAGTTTATTCGGATTGGTTTTTCCAGTATTCCAAATGGTATCATTGATTATCTGTTTGGACCGGTGGTTGGAGGAATTTTCCATGGTGCGTTGGATATTATCAAGTATATGATGAAGCCAACCGGACCATTTTGTCCACAGCTGACGCTGGTTGTTATCCTGGCCGGAATCCTGTATGGATGCTTTTTTTATAAGAAAAAGCTTACGATCTGGCGTGTGCTGGCAGCTAAATTTGTAGTTATGCTGGTCTGTAACGTGATTCTGACAACACTTTGTCTGAATGTGTTATATGGACAGGCATTTATGGTGCTTCTTCCGGCGCGTGCGCTGAAGAACCTGATTATGTGGCCAATTGATTCGGTGATCTTTTTCGCAATCACAAAGGCCTTAGAACAGATTGGACTCTTTCGCATGTTCCAGAAGCCTGTACTTGCAAATTCTACAAATATGCAGGGGAATTAAAAAATTTAATAAGTTATAGAACAAAAGCCGTCCGCAGAAAGAAAACTGCGGACGGTTTTTTATAAATTTATTTACGGATCGGATGGGTGGCAATATTTTTTAAAATACGAACAGCGGTCTGCATACCTTCCACAGAGATGTGTTCATATGGGCCGTGGAAACCATAACCGCCGGTACCGAGATTTGGACACGGCAATCCCATAAAGGACAGTCTTGCGCCGTCTGTACCGCCACGGATCGGACGGGAGAGCGGTGTCAGACCTTCGGAGGCAATTGCCTGTTTTGCCAGATCCACGATCTCCATTTTATCCTCAATGACAGAGATCATATTCTCATACGAATGTTCGATGTCGAGCGTGACGGTTTCCGGTCCATATTTCTGATTCATGGATTGTGCAAGGTCACGCAGATTCTGCAGACGTTTCTCAAATGTGGTTTTATCATGGTCACGAATGATAAAGGAAAGGGTGGCGGAAGCCACATCTCCGGACATATCGGTCAGATGATAGAATCCTTCCCGGCCGCTGGTGTGTGCCGGCGTTTCCGCTTCCGGAAGCCGGGAAACAATTTCACATCCCACCAGTGCCGCATTGACCATAATGTCTTTTGCTTCGCCCGGATGAACATTTACACCTTTAATATGAAAGATGGCACTTGCGGCATTAAAATTTTCGTAAGCCACTTCGCCTTCGTAATCACCGTCCACTGTGTATGCATAATCTGCCTGAAAGATAGCAAGATCAAACAAATCCGCACCTGCGCCGACTTCTTCGTCCGGCGTAAATCCGATCCAGACATCCCCGTGTGGTGTACCTTCTGCAATCAGTTCTTCCACGGCTGTCATGATTTCGGCAACACCTGCCTTGTCATCAGCGCCCAGAAGTGTGGTACCGTCTGTAGTGATCAGGGTTCTTCCTTTTAAAGAGGCAAGGGATGGAAAATCACTTACCTTTAAGACATCCTGACTTCCTTTTAATAAGATATCCCCGCCATCATAGTCGGGAATGATCTGTGGTTTGACATCTTTTCCGGAAAAATCCGGGGCGGTATCCATATGAGCGATAAAGCCGATGGATTTACAGTTTTCCATGCCCGGTGTGGCAGGAAGCTTGGCATATACATAGCAGTGATCGGTGAGGAGTATATTGGTAAGACCGAGAGTTTCCAGTTCCTGCTTTAAGGCTTTTGCAAGCGTGAACTCACGCTCACTGCTTGGAATGTCACTGCAGGATTCATCGGAGGTTGTCCAATAGCTGACATATTTTAGTAATCTTTCTTCTACTTTCATGTTAAATTGTTCCTTTCAAATATGCTTTTAAAAAAATTTAAAAAAAATAAAAAAAGTGCTTGCTTTTTTAATACTCCTATTATATAATAATTCTTGTCTTAAGGAAAGACACAAAACAAACAACTTAAAAATGCGCGATTAGCTCAGCTGGCAGAGCACCTGACTCTTAATCAGGGTGTCCAGGGTTCGAACCC
>ENA-OZKB01000498-OZKB01000498.1-human-gut-metagenome-genome-assembly--contig:-NODE-498-length-21272-cov-14.104162_pt1 | contig 21272 bp, 27 predicted proteins | sample MGYA00244821_ERZ653753 | MGnify/ENA primary metagenome ERZ653753 (study PRJEB26926, sample SAMN06165256) | human gut metagenome | biome: ENVO:00009003; feature: ENVO:2100002; material: ENVO:00002003...
CAGAAGAGAATTCCACTGTATAAATGGATGGCGGAATTAAACTTTGCAATTTTCAGATATAAAACAACATTCACAGTAGATTGACTTTTAGCATACGATAGTGTATATTTAAATTACAAAGAGAAGATACTATAGTCGGAACGGAGACTTAAAACCCGTTTCCAGTGGTCGGGATGAAGACCTAAAACTCATTCCCATTACAGAGTAAACTGCTAAAAATCAAAGGCGGATGGCTTCGGTCATCCGTCTTTCTTTAACCAAGGAGATAAAATGGCAGAGGAGAGTTTTAAGGAACGTGCCCGACAGGAAATGATAAAAGCTGCAAAACAGTATAAGGACATCTATGTTGATTATGAGTATCTAATTTGCTCGGTAACATTTGAGAAAAATGATTATTATATAATTGCTGCAGAGGAAGATAATTTTCAGCATTTAACAGGTGTGCAGTCCAAGATAGATGCTAAGACATTTTTCCGCAAATGTTATGATGGAACGCTTGCGGAAGTGGACTTTGATTTTGCAAAAGCAGGACACAATGAGAAGTCGGCAAAAGGTTGCAGTTTACGATGCCCAGCGGTCTCCATTCTGTTTTAGAACGGCCGTTTTCCGAAGCCAACGGCCGCCCATTTTTAGTTAAAAGATCACCACTTATCGTGTGTTGATCTTGATAGTGTAGTGCTTTGTGGCTCTCTTCATAATGGAATTAGCAGATACCTCATCGTTGAGAATCATTGCTTTCCAGTTATCCGGATCACGCTGGGAGCATACGATAGTGCTTTTTCTCTGTTCGTTCCTCTTTTCGAGCAGCTCGAACAGGATTTTTATTTCCCGTTCGTCAGTGATCGTGTGGAGCAGAAAATCATCTAGGATGATCAGTTCCCATTTGAGATACTTCTTCATCTTGCGAGCATATTTATCATAATCCTGTTCTTTAAGGGCTACCATGCTTTCCAGAAGCTCCTCGCTGTGGAAGTAACCGACGTTATACCGGTTGCAGGCCTTTATGCCGATAGCTTTGGCAAGATAAGACTTTCCAGCATCTGATTCTCCTAGAATGCAGAGATTATAGCCTCTTTCGATAAAGTCAAGGGAAAAAAGCACCTCGGTTATACCTGCAGGCAGATACTCACGCTTGTCAGAGTCCACACAATCCGCCAATTCCTCCGGAGATCCTTTCAGATGAGCTGCTGTCAGCCGATTCTTCAGTGTCGTACTGACTTTTTCCTGAAACTGCGGACCAATCAGTTCTGCAATAAGCGTGAGACGATCCATCTCTAAAAAGCCGGGTCTGTGATACAGATCATCTAAGGTGGCTGCCATTGTTGAAAGTTTAAGCTCATTCAGTTCATCGACAAGCTCGTTCATGAGAGCGGTTCCTGTAAGCATCAGTCATCCACCTCCTCGCGCATCTGATCAGCAAGGGCTCTGCTGAGAGATAAAAGGGTGTCTATACTGGAAGCTTCCGGCGGCATTACATACCCGCCGCGTACCGGTTCTTTCTTTACCGATGTGGAATGATGGTATCCCGCCTCTCCGAGATCGTCTGCTACAACAGATATCGTATTCTTGATGAAGGTGTATTTCTGCTTATTCAGAGCAATCGCCTGCTTACAGCACTCTTCAAGAGCCTTATTACTGTACTTCTTTGTAAAGTTCAGAATACCCAGGCACATACGATAGGTCTGTACTTCATATGGTCTGGATTTGAGAATCGTACGAATAACAGTCTCCGTATTCTTGCCAATGAGCTGGGCTTTCTGGATAAAGTAAGGAGCATTCCACTGGGTAAACCCTTTATAGTTGTCCGGCAGGTGATCAGGATTTGTTGACCACTGACCTTTACGGGTTGCCCTTGGCCATTCGCAAAGGAACTCTCCGGTAAGAGAATAAATACGAACAACAGTTGAAGATGCCTTAATAGATACTTTCTTATGCAAAAACGCTTTATCTACGCTATAATAAGCATTGTCAAAGCGTACGTGGAAGTCACTTGACACCTTTGCCGTTTTTCTCTCCATGTACTCGTAATGCATGGAGGGGAGCGGCATCAATTCAAGTTTCTCTTCTTCCCAATAATAGTATCTATTGTGTTCTTTCTTCTTGAATGGTTCTTTATTCAGAGCCTTCAGTTCCTTCCAAAGATCCTTATTAAACTGTTCCAGTGAGAAATACTGGCGTTCTTCAAGTTTGTGGAAGAAGCCCTTCTCGAGAATGCCTACTGCGTTTTCTACAGAACTTTTGAACTTCGGCTTACGAACCTTCGCTGGAAGAATAACGGTGCCATAGTGGTCAGCCCAGTCAGCATAATCTTTGTTTAGTTCAGGTTCAATCCAGTCTTGATTAACGACAACAGCCTGTTTACAGTTATCACAGACTACTAATGCAGGAACTCCACCAAAGTAATCCAAGGCATGATTGTTGACATCAATCCACTGTGGTTCCTTTGTTGAGAGCATTCCTTCTGCATAGATATACTGTGAATAAGGCAGGATAGCTACAAAAACGACGATGGTCATAATCTCACCGGTAAGAGGATCTGTCATGGAGAACGTCTGTCCAGCAAAGTCAACTTCCATCTTTTGTGCGATAACAGCATCAAAGTGGGCGGTCTCATAATTCTCTTCGCACCACTTGTTGTAGAGCTCACAATACTGACTGTATTGATAGAAACGAGCGCCTTCTTCTTCGCACTTTTTCTTATAGCGGTTCCAAAGAAACATGAGTGTCATGTTTTTACGGGTAGCCATAAGCTTGGCAGCATCTTCATAATCAGGTAACTCGATGTTCTCATTTCGTCCTCCTGATCCAGGTACAGCTCCATACACCTTCAGGGCAATACCATAGTTAGTGATGCCTGCTGGTAATGGATAGCTCAGATCTTCGCACTTCTTGAATGCTCTCAAGAAGTCATTAACACCAGACTTGCTGAAACCAGCCTGACGAGCTATTTCGCTACCGGACATTGATAGCGCGTAGTGTTTGATAATGATGTCCTTGTAATCCAACTGCATACATTATCCTCCTTAAAATGATGTATTCACCATCCCTGGGATGGCTACTATCATTATAAGGATTAGATTACACAGACTGGTAGCAATTCGGCTGTTCAAAAACGGAATGCGACCGTTTTGCTCCGCAAATCCGGCCGTTTAGCTTCGCAATATGCAAAAAGGTACAGTAAGAAGAAAAATACAGGTTTTGCCGGATATGATGACACTAATGAAATCGGATGTTCAAGTAGAAGAAGGCTTTCGGAAAAATCGGGTAGTGTGTTCGCTGGCAACAGCGGATGGAAACTGCACATTAGGTTTTTCAGAATCAAAGAAAGCACGTCCGAAGTCCTTGATAAAAGGAAATGAATTGAAGAATCCGGGGACTGTAGATTTGATTCTAAGAAAAACAACTGGAAGTTTATTCTTTGATGAAATTATTGTTGGAGATACAGCAATGCTTAAGCAGTTCAGAGAAAAAATTGAGGATATTGTGTCAGCAAAGTTGTTTGAAGATGTAACAGGAGAATAAGACATATGAATGATGAAGATCATGTTTTGTTAAGTGAAAAATTAGAAGATCAGCTTAAGGCTGTAGAGTGGGTGCATGAACAGAAGAAAATTCTTGATGACAAAAGCAGACGTATCGCAGATGCACTCATGGAAAAAATGATACCTTTGATAATGAAGAATAGTGTACAGAAATAGCGTGGGTACAATTTGGGTACACCAGAAATGCAACTATATAAATAACATACAAAACCGTATCAAAATGATATGGTTTTGCAATATAATAACAGCAGATTTATGTGAAAAATTGAACCCGGAAAAGAGTTTGAATAAAAAGGTAAATCCCTACAAAGCCTGTAGTTTATGGGCTTTGTAGGGATTTTTTAGATGGCGTTGGGTACGATTTGGATACAAAAATATTTAAGCATTATTCATATAACGTAATATATTTTGAAAGCTCGTTCATTTGCTTTTCGATATAAATGACAAATGGTTCATTGGTATTGTTAAAATTATTTGTTTTATTATAAAAATCAGATATATCATTTTGAAATTCTTCGGCAGAATAGTTTGGGGTACCATCTTGTTTTTTTGCGCACGCCAAAAATTCACGCATTTTTTGTTCCGCTACTGTTGAACTATTTTTATATTCAAATAACGCATTGTATATTTCTAACACTTTTTGTATTTTCTTCCTTCTTATAAAGATAAAATTTTGATCAAACAGTGCAAATTCATTTCTAAAAAGCTCATTCATATTATATACGGCATTATAATATGAATTTATATTTTTACTTTGATCAGAAATTGTAGATAGAACAAGTGCTCTGCTTTTCAATTTGGATAAGTTCCAGTAAAAGGAATATACGGATTTTTTTTCTTCGGAAATATAACCTGTGCAGGAAGTGATAAGACATAACAAACTGCTAGAAAATATTCCAATGAACACGTTTTCTAACCAGTTCATATAACTGCAAGGTTTATCAAGTAATGCAAATGAAATGATCAATGATAATATTGAAATGATACCCATAATCAAGATGGTTTTTATATATATTTTCAAAAGAAACGACTCCTTTTTAGTTTGTATGATTTTTTTACTTTATGTTCAATCCAATCTTATCCAAGGTTTCATCATGTGCCTTCTGGATTTTTAATCTATCCTGCCATGCCTCCGATTCCGGATAAATATCCATCCAAAGATTGAAGTCAGCTTCCGCTTTCAGCAGAGCTTCGCCACGTTTTTTCACATCTTTGATTTCATTACATTTTTCGACTTTATCCATATATTTTTCATAGCGTTCCAGCCATGATTGCATCAGCACTAATGTTCCAAAACCAATGCCAACCATATCATTTCCGTCTTTGTCTTTATATTCAAAAAGTTCTCCGTTGTATTGACGGAATACCTGAAATAGCCTATGCATGGCTTTCACACCATCAAAATCTGAATTTGCAAGTACTTCAGGGTTGACCGCAAGTGCTTCTGCTATTTTTTCAAGGGAAGATGGTTTAGGATTCCTTCTGCCACTTTCGTAAGCACGAATATAGGCTTCGCTTGCACCAACCATTTCTCCTAATTGTCTTTGAGTTAGGTGACGTTCTTGACGGATGCGCCTTATATTTTCACCAACTGTCATTGTGATTTCCTCCTGATTTAAAACTATGAATGTTTCAATATCATATATAGAATAACACACCAGATAAAAAAATAAAAGAATAAAGATATTGACACGAAACAAATGTTACGATAATATAAAAACGAAACAAAATGATACTATACAGAACCAAGAAAAGGAAAAGCGATATGAACGAAAAAATTTACTACAGTGCAGAAGACATTGCAAAGATGCTCGGTGTGAGTATGGGAAAATCCTACAAGATTTTGCGGGAAATGAACAAGGAACTGGCTGGAAAAGGTTTCCTTACAATCGCAGGCAAAATTCCGGTGGAGCATTTTCGAGAGAAATGGTATGGCGGAGCCAAGGAGGTGAGTGCATGAGCTGCAGTGCAAAACGAGATCCAAACGGAACATGGCATATTCAGTATCGATGGACGGACTGGACAGGAACCAAGAAGAAATCCCAGAAGCGAGGATTTAAGACAAAGAAAGAAGCTGAGGAATAAAACAGCATTTAGAGCATTGCTAGAAGAAAGAAGGTAAAAAGACTGGGAGCAAAAACAATTTCATTTCCAAAGGGAAAGGGACATCTGACACATAATAACCGAGAGTTTATCAGTAATAATGTGGTACCCGAAAGGACAGCTTGGAACCGAATTTATATACAGGAATCTTTGGAACAGGCATATGAGAAATGCTTTGGGCAGGCACTTAGGGATTATAATGCAGCACAAAAGCGAAAGGATCGTAGAAAAGAAAATTATCTGAAAGAAATAGAGAATTCCGGTAATAAGGAAAAGACATTCTACGAGAATATCGTTCAGATAGGAAAAAAGGATGACACACCTGTGGTGGGGGGCAGATGGAAAGCTTACTGAGGAGGCAAAATCAGCCATTGAAATATTGGAGCAGTATGCAAAAACCTTTCAGGAACGAAATCCGAACTTGTATTTGTTTAACTGCGTTATGCATCTGGATGAAGCAACACCACATTTGCACATTGATTATATTCCGGTGGTGTATAGATATAAAACAGGTATGGAAACACGCAACAGTCTTACCAAGGCATTACAGCAGATGGGGTTTGCAAAGGCAGTCAGCAAAAAAGAAAATGAAACGGTTGCATGGCAACAAAGAGAGCGAGCTTTTTTGACAGAACTCTGTCAGGAAAAAGGGATTGTGTAGAGGTGCTGGGAATACAAAGAGATAATCTTAGCTTGCCAGAGTATAAAGCTGCGATGCGGAAAGTGGAAAAGTTGGAACATCAGGCAGTGGAAATAGACGAAAATAATCAAAGGCTGGCAGAACAGGCAGAGCAACTTGCCGATCAGATTGCAAAGCTGGATGAGAAGGAAAAAGATAACAAGGATGTGCTGAAAAAATATGATTTGAGAGCAGATACCCTAAAGACTATAGTCAAAGAAACAGAGAAAGATACCAAGAAATTAAAAAGTGCGGCAGTTCCAGTCAGCAATATTTTTGGCAGTGAAGAATATGTCAAAGTAAAGAAAAGCGATTGGGATAAAATTATAGATGCTTTTAGCAGAGCCGTATCCAGAAATAAGTTGTTGGAGAAATATGAAAAGAAGATTGTTGCACTAGAGAAAAAAATATCAGATGTGAATGGACTATTGGATAAAATGAAGCAGTTTATTTCCATCAGAGGATTGGGCGAAGCCTTTGTAGAATTTGTGAAATCAATAGAGCCTAAGACAATGAAAGAACGCTTGACAGAAAAGCAGAAGGTTGTGAAAGAGCAAACACAACAAAAATCTATGCATACACAGGAACATGGCACATCGAGAAAACATAATATCAGTACCGAATTGTAATTCTGGGAAAGAGAGGCTGTTTATGAATATTACATACGAAAAAAATGGAGATTATTTGATACCAAACTTAATTTCTGATCCAGAGCCGGAAGGAAAATTGAGAAAGTTTGGAATTATGAGAAGACATTATCTGAAAGAGCATCGGAGCGGTATCTATCAGGCGATGCTATTAAGCGGAAAACTAAAGGAACATTTGCTTATGATGCAGGAACAGGCAGAGGCACAGTTTGATCTATTGGTAAAGCAGATGGCAGAACAAGAGGGCGTGATTGAACATCTGAAAGAGAAAAATCAGATGCTTTGGGTGCAGAGGATGAACAATATTTGTGAGAGAGCGGAGGAGATTGTGAGATCAACGTTATTACAATGATGATTATACACTACAACAGAAGGTTGATTTTATCGAATCAGCTTTCTGGTGGTTATATACCAATATGCATGCAAATACTAGACCTAAGTAGGAGAAATTGGCAGATGGGAGGCAAAAATACATGGAAGATATAAACATTTATGGATATATGCGAGTGTCGTCCAAGGAGCAAAATGAGGATAGACAGAAAATCGCATTAACGGAGATGGGAGTACCTGAGAATAACATTTATATGGATAAGCAGTCGGGTAAGGATTTTGAGAGAACACAATATAAGCGGTTATTGCGAAAATTAAATGAAAACAGTGTGCTGTATATCAAGTCGATTGACCGCTTAGGCAGGAATTATGGGGAATTGAATGAACAATGGCGCATTATCACGAAAGAGAAGAAAGCAGATATTGTTGTCATAGATATGCCGCTGCTAGATACCCGCAGAGAAAAGAATCTGCTCGGAACATTTATCAGCGATGTTGTTCTGGCATTGCTCAGCTATGTCGCAGAAAACGAACGTACCAATATCAAGCAAAGACAGGCGGAGGGAATTGCAGCAGCGAAAGCAAGGGGCGTGAAGTTCGGCAGACCACCATTACCAATTCCAGAAAACTTTTATCAGATGCACAAAGACTGGCGGGCAGGGAAAATCACAATAGAAGAAGCTGCAAAGGATTGTAATATGTGCCCTAAGACGTTTTACAGCAAAGCAGTAAAATATGAAAAATCCAGTTAAATAGTTTATGCGTTCTAACTGAAATGGTATACATTTCCAGTAATCATATACATAAAACCATTCTTACATATTGTATCACGAAATCAGTCGAAATTCAGTAATTTTCTGTCATAACTTCGTGGAATTTCACAATTACAAATCCAAATTTTTCTCGTGAAAAAAAGTATACATTTTTTCCAAGCTGGCTATCAAGGATAGCCGGCTTTAGAAATGAGGATAAAAATGGACAAGTTAATTGATCTGAATACTTATCCGGTCAGTGAAAATCTTAAAGCATTGCTGAAGGATAAGACAACAAAGAAAAATATTATATTTGCGACATCGGTATATAGTTCCAAAGGTACTCCAATCAAGAAAACTGAGCAGATGACAGAAGAAATCTTAAAGGGATTTACGCAATATGAGATACAGCCGAGGGTGCTAAAGAATAAGGAACAACAGCAGGAACGTACCAGAGCCAAAGCAGAGGTGTTTACGCCATCGTGGATATGCAACAAAATGAATAACCATTGCGATGAGGAGTGGTTTGGAAGAAAAGATGTTTTTAATGTTGAATGTGAGCAGGGTTGGCTGGTAAACACAGAAAAAGTGGAGTTTGACACAGCGGATGGATGGAAAAAATATGTCGATTCCAAAAGGCTTGAGATTACCTGCGGTGAAGCTCCCTACATTGTATCACGCTATGATGCAGCTACCGGAGAACTGCTTGAGATTAGGCAGCGGATAGGAATTTTAGACAGAAAACTGCGTGTGGTAAATGAAAATACAGACAGTGCAACTGAATGGTTCAAATGGGTGCTTCGAGCATATCAGAGTGTGTATGGTTATGAATTTCAAGGAGACAGCCTTCTGATTGCAAGAATCAATTTGCTCATAACTTTTGTGGACTATATGCAGGACAGGTGGGGGAGAGTTCCAACAGATGTAGAACTGCGAAAGATTGTGAATGTTATTGTCTGGAACCTGTGGCAGATGGATGGAATATCCGGGACGATTCCCTTTGGAAAGCCCAAAGAGGAATATCATCAATTTAGTCTATTTGACTTTGTGGTAGCAGATGAGCCGAGAAAGCAGGATATAGAAGACCCGGAAGAAGTGTACTGCCGGATCTATGACTGGCGCAGCGATAAGTCGCTGACGTACAAAAGCATGAAGGAAGGTAGATGAGATGAAATTTGATTATGTAATTGGAAATCCACCGTATCAGGAAGAAGCTGAAAGTGAGTCAACATCAAATGGACAAAAACCAAGGAAAAATATTTTTCAGCATTTTCAGATACAAGCAGATAAAATTGCTAAAGATAGCTCTGTTTTGATATATCCGGGTGGAAGATGGATGCATCAATCTGGGAAAGGATTGAAACAGTTTGGAAAAGACCTAATAAATGATTGCAGATTAGCATCCATTGAGTTTTATCCAGATGCTAAAGAAGTATTTGGAAGTGCGGCTGATTTAGCAGATGGAGTAACAATAGTTACGAAAAGACAAGATAAGGCGACAGATGGATTTGATTATATATATTCGCAAAATGGACTAGAGAAGAAGGTACATGCAGACAATCCGGGAAGTGATTTAATGCCATTAAATCCAAATGATATTGAGATTAGCAGTAAAATAAGAAATTTTGTTATAAAAAATAATTACAAATTTTTGCATGATGCTATTTTGCCACGATCGTTATTTGCTATAGAAAGTGATTTCGTTGAAAAGAATCCAACAAAAGTAAGGGAATATATTGATGGAGAAGAAATAGATGTTAGAAAAGAAATAAAGTTATTTACTAATGATAAAGCAGGAAAAGCAGGCAGAGCAAAATGGTTTGTGGCAGATAGAAGTGTAATCAAACAGAATGCTGAATATATTGATGAATTTCAGGTTGTGGTTTCTAGTGCGAATGCGGGCGGTCAAAAAAGAGACAACCAAATAGCCATAATTGATAATTATTCCGCATATGGAAGATCACGAGTGGCATTACGATCCTTTAAGACATTTGAAGAGGCTAAGAATTTTTATGAATATGCAAAAAGTTACGTGGTAAGATATGCATTTTTAATGACTGATGAAGCACTAACGTCACTTGGTTTGCTCGTTCCTGATATAGAAGATTATTCTTTGAATAATGGAATTATAGATTTTAACAGAAATATAGATGAACAGCTTTATAGTAAAATACAACTGAATGATAGTGATATAGCATATATAAAAAATGTTGTGGATAATCACAGATGAGGAGGAATAGCATGAATAAACCTAATATTCAGACAACCAAACAGGTAGTTCCGATGCTTTATGGCTATTCCACTCCGGAAGTGGTTCGTCACAATGGCTGGACGAAGATAGGATACACAGAGCAGGATGTAGAAACCCGTATCAAGCAGCAGACACATACTGCGGATATCAGGTGGCAACTTGAATGGAAAGGAAATGCCACCTTTGATGATGGTTCTGGAGAGACATTTATAGATAAGGATTTTCATGCGTATCTGAGAAAATCCGGTATAGAGCAGGAAAAAGGCAAGAATAATGAATGGTTCCATGTGGATGGTGCTACATCAAAGCAGATGTTTCGTGATTTCAGAGAAGATCATGGCATATTAAAAACCACAGATACAGTGATTCCGTACAAATTGCGTGAGGAGCAGCAGAGTGCGGTTGCAATGACGGTTGATTATCAAGCAACTCATAAAAATGGAGAGTTCCTTTGGAATGCCAAGCCGAGATTTGGAAAGACATTATCTGTCTACGATTTTGCGCGGAAAACCGGGGCAGAAAAAGTGTTGATCGTCACAAACCGACCGGCGATTGCAAATTCATGGTTTTCAGATTATGCTAAATTTCTGGGTAGTGAATCGGGTTATCTTTTTGTGAGTGAAGTTGACGCATTGAAAGGAAAAAGGGGCGTATTGACAAGAGAAGAATATACACATTTTCTTTTGGAAAAAGACAGTGACAAAGTAAAATGTATTGAATTTGTATCCTTACAGGATATGAAGGGATCAATCTATTTTGGCGGTGAGTATAATAAATTAGGCGAGGTTGCCAATATGGAGTGGGACATCCTTGTCATTGACGAAGCACATGAGGGCGTGGATACCTACAAAACAGATGTTGCATTTGACCGCATCAAACGTAAATTTACGTTGCACTTGTCAGGTACACCATTTAAAGCACTTGCCAATAATAAATTTGCAGATGATGCTATCTATAACTGGACTTATGCAGATGAACAAAAGAAAAAGAGAGATTGGGATGCTTCAGCGGAGGAAGAAAACCCGTATGCAACATTGCCGCAGCTTAATCTGTACACTTATCAGATGTCAGAAATTATTAAAGATGAGCTGCAACAAGGCATAGAGATTAACGGAGAAACGGAAGAGTATGCTTTCGATTTGAATGAGTTTTTTGCTGTTACCAATGGAAAATTCAATCATGAATCTTCCGTCGATAAATTTTTGGATGCCATGACCATACAGACAAAATTTCCATTTTCTACGGAAGAATTGCGGGACGAATTAAAGCACACCTTCTGGCTGCTTGACAGGGTAGACAGTGCAAAGGCATTGGCAAAGAAATTAAAAGAGCATCCGGTATTTAAGGAGTATGAAATTGTTCTTGCTGCGGGTGATGGAAAACTGGACGACGATGATGAATCCATGAAATCTTATGATAAAGTGGTTGCCACCATTGCCGAGCGTGAAAAGACCATCACATTGTCGGTAGGACAGCTTACGACAGGAATTACAATTCCGGAATGGACAGCAGTGCTAATGCTTAGTAATATGCGTTCTCCGGCACTTTATATGCAGGCGGCATTCCGGGCACAGAATCCTTGCCTGTTTAAGGTGGGGACATCTTTTAAGAGGAAAGAAAATGCTTATGTATTTGACTTTGATCCGGCAAGAACACTTACTATCTTTGAGCAGTTTGCCAACAATCTGAATCCTAATACAGCAAAGGGCGGCGGTACTGCAGAGGAGCGGAAGAAAAATGTAAAGGAATTGCTTAATTTCTTCCCTGTAATTGGTGAAGATGAACAGGGAGAATTAGTAGAACTGGATGCGGAAAAGGTACTGACAATTCCGAGAAAAATTCGTTCTGTTGAGGTTGTAAAGCGGGGCTTTATGAGTAATTTCCTGTTTCAGAACATCAGCAATATTTTTGGCGCACCGAAGGAAGTTATTGATATTATCACAAAGTTTGAACCGATAGAAGAACCTAAAAGCAAGGTAAATCTGACAGAGGAAGTGCAGAAGGATTTATTGCTGGATGAAAACGGAGAAGTGGCGTTGAGTGATGAATTTGTGATTGGCAGAACGCAGGACGTTTTTGGTGATAAAATCTATGATGTGACCTCACAGGTACAGGAAACAATGACGCAGATGGAGCAGGCACCGGACAAGGCACAGAAAGCGATTGATAAACTGAAAGAGGCAGTAAAGCAGAGTGCAGTCAAGGCAGTCGTGGATACAGCACAGTCTACCTACGGTTCTGATATGAAAGCAGCCGATAAAAGACAGATTGAATCCAAACTGAACCATGAGGCAGAACGGATGATAGATAAGCTGCATACCAACTATGAGATTGAGCGTAATGTTATAGAAAACCAGCGTGTTGCAGAGCAGCAGGCAAGGTATGAAACCGGAAAAACATCAGAGCAGATTGATAAAGAATTTGAGCAGAAGCAGAAGGAGGCTATGGAAAAATTCAATGAAGAATTGACAACTGCTATTTCTGATTTTGCAAGAGAATCCACAAAAGAGACAGTCAAGACCGTAGAAACGAGGAAGAAGGAACGAGAAAAGGAAACAATCGAGGATGGCGTCAGAGATCACCTGCGTGGTTTTTCAAGGACAATTCCATCATTTCTTATGGCATACGGAGATAATACGGTAACGCTTGCAACTTTTGACACTATCATTCCAGACAAAGTATTTCTGGAAGTTACAAGCATTACGCTGGATCAGTTCAAGTTTTTGCGTGATGGTGGTGACTATGTGGAGGAAGAAACAGGACAGACCAAGCACTTTGAAGGGCAGCTATTCGATTCGGTGGTATTTGATGATTCGGTAAAAGAATTTCTTGCCTTGAAGAAAAAGCTTGCCGATTATTTTGATGAAAAGAGCGTAGAGGATATATTTGATTATATTCCACCACAGAAAACCAACCAGATATTCACACCAAAAACAATGGTTAAGAAAATGGTGGACATGCTGGAACAGGAGAATCCCGGATGCTTTGATATGCCGGATAAGACCTTTATTGATCTGTACATGAAATCCGGTCTGTATATTACAGAGATTGTAAAGCGACTGTACCAGAGCGATGAGATGAAAAAGCAATTCCCAGACAATAAGGAACGCTTGAAGCACATCTTTGAAAAACAGGTGTACGGACTTGCACCGACGGAAATCATATATAAAATAGCAACAAGCTACATATTGGGATTTGATGAGGATACAAAGAACATCAAGCATAATTTCAGACAGTTGGATGCTTTGCCTTATGCAAAGGATGGAACGCTGGAGCAGATGTTGGATGAGCTGTATTCTGAGTCGGAGTAGAGGATGCACCCGGAAACGGGTGCATTGTTGAAATTAAACAATAAAATATTGCGAATATATTCTTTGCTGAATAGTGAGTGTATTGAAGGTAGATTTATTAGGCAATATTATTTGGGGTAAGTGTAGTAGAAAAGTGCATTGAATGTAAAATGTACCCTAGATAGCGGACAGTTTTATTGGGTATGAATGATTAAAAGTTAAATACAGAGTATATTATATAGCAGGTAGTTTATTCGCTGTACGTTTTATTCTGTATTGACGATTACCTTTGTCGAAGAGTTCCTGCCAACGATTTTTGTGCTTAAAATGAAAAATCGCTTCATATAATTATATAAAAAAGTAGAAAGATGATGTTTAAAATGACGAATTTGCAAAAAATAAGCAAAAACGTTTGACAAAACATTAAAGGTGAATTAATATGAATTTATATCAAGCGAATGAGGTGACGAAGATGCTACTAGAGTTTAAATGTTCAAATCATAGATCAATTAAAGAAAAAGTAAGTTTCTCTATGATTGCTGGGAGTGATAATACGTCTGAGGAGCTTTTAAAGAAATTTGGTAATTTTAGAATTTTACGTTCTGCAGTTATATATGGTGCAAACGGATCCGGAAAAAGTAATTTTATTAGTGCTTTGTCATTTATGAGAGATTTGGTTAGCAATAGCATTAATCATCAACCTGGACAAGGAGTATTTCAGGCACGTCATAAATTGAGTGCAGAAGAGACGCCAAGTGAATATAGTATTCAATTTGTAAGAAATGATATCAGATATGCGTATGGATTTTCGGTGAAACAAAATTTGATACAAGATGAATATTTGTATTATTTTCCAAGGGGAAGACAAGTGAAAGTTTTTGAACGTAATGGATTAGATGTCAGACCCGGAGATAGATACAAAGGAGTATTTGATGTAAGCATTAGTATATTGAAAGATAATAGGTTATTTTTGTCCTGCGCTGCTAATTATAGTAACATAAAAGAAATTGAAGAAGCTTTTATGTTTTTTAATACAGATATAGTGGTATATAATCCGGAAATTAATAACTGGACAGAGTACTCGATTGAGTTAATGCAAAATAACGATATGATAAAAAAAGTATTTGTGGATATGCTACGAGCATTAGGAACCGGAGCCAAAGATGTAAAAGTAAAACTTGAAAAAATAAAATTGACGGATTTACCTCAAGAGTTACAATTACCTGACGCATTGAAAAGTTTGCTAGGAACTCAAGAGGGTAATCGAATAGAAGCAAAAGTCATATATGATCAATTTGAAGTCGATTTGATGACTGAAGAATCAACTGGAGTAAAGCGTTTATTTCAAATGATTTGCCCGATTATTGATATTTTGAATAAGGGGAAAATACTTATATGTGATGAATTGGAATCTAGCTTACATGAGTCAGTAATTTTCCAAATTGTACAATTATTTCAATATTATCAGAAAGATAAATTTGCACAATTAATTTTTTCGACACATGACACAAGTTTGCTAGACACAGATTTATTTAGAAGAGATCAAGTATGGTTTACACAATTAAATAAGGAGCGCGCAACGGATTTGTATTCTCTTGTTGAAATTAAAAATGTACGTAAGTCTGAAAATTTAGAAAAAGGATATGTTTCAGGGAAATATGGTGCGATACCTATGCTTAATAAAAAATTTTTTCATGAATTGGAAGAAAATATTTTAGGGTAGGAGGTACTGTATGGATGAAAGAAATCTTGACCTAGTGGCAAGGAATGAAAATACACGAGATAAATTTCAGACAGAAGTTGTTAGATTTGAGTTGGATCAAGTCCTACAACATTTTGTAGAGACCATACAAACCATAAATGCACAATTTGATGTAGTGGATGAATTGATTGAATCTGGAAAAGTTATCGAAGGGGAGAATATTTGGCGCGCACAGATTATATTTCTGGCAAGTGCACTAGATTTTTATATGCATGAGTTGACAAAATATGGTTTGTGTGAAATATACAATGAAAATTGGAATCGTACAGACAAGTATGAGAATCTTCAAGTGAATATGAAAGCTATAGAGATTGCATTAAAATCTGGTGAGGATATAGATTGGTTCCTTGAATATATAAATAATTATTATCGCGCGATTACAATGGTTTCATATGAGTCCGTGAAAGATCAACTTAATTTATTGGGAATCAGTTTAGCATCTGTTGCAGATGGAGCCTTCTATCAAAGAGGAGAAACAGAAAATACAAAAGGTAGATTAAAAAGACGTCTGAATGAGTTATTCAGTAGGAGAAATATCATTGCACATCAGTCGGATAGAGCCCATACAGATGCACAAGTTAATATTATTACAAAAGAGATTGTACAAAATTTCATATGTGATATTGAAAAGATAGTAAGAGCAATAGATGCAGAAGCAAGAAGTAAATAATACTATATATTGTATAAAAAATAATAGGAAACACAATATATAGTTGAAGCTGCATGAAATATATGATAAAATGAAAAATGGTTACAGCAAAGCTGTTATCATAAAAAAGCTGCAAGGCGGACACCTTGCAACTTTACATGATTTAGTGAAAGAAAAACCATCCACTAGTTATTTAAGCCTTTCTAGTATATCAAATTCTTTTACTAAAATCAATTAAAATCGTTCGTTTTGAATGAAATAAAAGATGGAGGTACTAGGTAATGAAAAAAGAAAAGCCAAAGCAAAGATATATTTTTCGACCATACATTACCAAAAATGGAAAAAGAATTTATCCTAAAAATGGTAAAGTATTTAAAATTCCTGTAGAATAAGTAATTTATAGTGAGAATGTTTTGGATGGTTCATTTTCACTTTCCTATAATAAATTAGTTGTAAATTAACTGGAGGTAAGTGAAATGGGAAAAGATCAATTTGTTGTAAAACATGGTGATAAGTGGGCTGTTGTAGGTGCTAACAATGAACGCGCTACACGCATAACGAATACGCAAAAGGAGGCAATTAATATAGCAAGAAATATTGCAATTAATCAGCAGTCTGAAATGCGTGTTCAAGATAGAAATGGAAAATGGCGTAAATGCAATAGTTATGGTAATGATTTATGTCCGCCTAAGGATAAAAATTATTAACATAATGAAGTGTCAACAGAAAATCAGCAAGCCAAAATAATATATGTAAGTCTAACTTGTACAGTTTCTATTCTTTTTATAAGACTTATCCGGAGATTTTCCAGACATCGTCTGGAAAATCTGAAGGACTGCTTTCCTGGTCGCATTACGCAGTATTGTTGCAAGTAAAAGATAAAGCAGCTCGTGATTGGTATGAGAACAGATGAAGAGCTGAAGGCAGAGATTGAAACACAAAAAGCGATGTTTTATCTGCAGCAGAAAGAAAACGAGGAACAGGTGTAAACGCTATTATAAAGAAACAAAAGGTGCGAAAGAAGAAATTGACATGAGACTTTTCGTGGTGTCAGGTGTATGTTACATTCTTCTTGTACATATTTGACATCATATGACGGCAATACAAGGAAAATAGCTAGAGACTTGTGTGAAATTGACAAAGCTGTAGGTGATGGAAAAAACAAAGGAAAAATGTACAGGTTAAAATAATTCAACGCTTTTGGTACCTAAAAGTGTCGAAAAAAGCGTTGAAAAAAACATGGTGCAAATCAATAGCTAAGGGGTGCATAGTATGATGGAAGAACATGCAGTATTAAGCGAGCGACTAGAAGATCAGTTAAAAGCTGTAGAATGGGCGCGGGAACAAAAGAAGAAAATAACAGATGATAAAAACAGACGTATCGCAGATGCACTCATGGAGAAGATGACACCTATGATTTTAGAGAATGGTGCACGGAAATAGAATGGGTACAATTTGGGTACACCAGAAATTTAACCATATAAACAATACACAAAACCGTATCAAAATGATATGGTTTATGCATGAGGATTTACTGTTTTCATGAGAAAAATCGAACCCGAAAAAGAGTTTGAATAACGGATTAAAATGCCGAAAGCCTGTATTTATGCGGGTTTCCGGCATTTGTTTTATCAAATAGCTCTAGTTTGGCTCTATTTGTGGGGAAAGAAACCTTTGGAAAGTTATTTTTCGCGGAGATACATACGTTTGAAAAAGATTTACATAGTGAGATAGAGAAAATAGCAATTATGAATGAACTACCGCTTAATTGGACATATCCGGAAATTCAACCAAGACTGATGGAAGAAGCGAGACAAAGAGGATTTTTGCCTAAGAAGGATGAAATAAAATGGTTATTTTTTGATGTTGGTTCGACGCTGGTTGATGAAAGTAGCGTTTATGAAGATAGGATGAAAAAAATAGCTGAATTATCTGGTATAACTCCGCAACAAATTTATGAACATGCGATATCATTGTACAGGAGAAATAAAAAAGGTGATTTAGAGATAGCAAAACAATTGAGGATAGAACTACCTAAATGGGAATCACAATATGAAAAGCTGTATACAGATTCAGAAGATTGCCTGAAAAGGTTAAGCAGAAATTATGAAATTGGTATAATCGCAAACCAACCATTAGGAACTTCTGAAAGATTAGAAAATCTCGGAGTGCGAAAATATATTGATTTAGTCATTGCATCAGCAGAAGAAGGTGTTTCAAAACCGGACAGACGTATATTTGAAATTGCTTTGGAAAGAAGTGGCTGTAAGCCGGAAAATGCTGTAATGATTGGTGACCGCATTGATAATGATATTGTACCAGCAAAACAGTTAGGAATGAAAACGATATGGATAAAACAGGGATTTGGAAGTTTGTGGACTGTAATGGACGAGAGTGAAAAAGCCGATATTGAAGTTAATAACTTATCTGACATTTTGAATTATCTATAGGAGGGAAAGTGAATGTTCAAGGTTGCTATACTACAAAAACGTTCTATTAATGAACAAATAGATAAGAATATTGAAACTATCATTATGGCAATGGAAGAGGCTTCGGAAAACCATGCAGATATTCTATTGTTGCCAGAATGTTTTATTACAGGATATGATTTGCCTATGTCATATGAAAAAAGCATTGCAGATAATGATATAAGAATTGCCAAAATATGTGAGAATGCTAAAAAATATAAAATAGGCGTAGTACTTACTGCGTTTACAAAAGGTAGTAAGCAGCCACAGAACTCAGCCTTTGTTATCAATAAATCGGGCAATATATTGATGAAATACTCTAAGGTGCATACCTGTGATTTCGCAGATGAAAGAGATGTTGAATCAGGGAAAGAATTTAAGGTGTGTGATTTTGAAGGAATACAATTAGGTATTATGATTTGTTATGACAGAGAGTTCCCAGAAAGTGCAAGAATACGGATGTTAAAAGCTTCCTGTATAATTTAAATAGGTCAAGAGATTGACGAAAAAATACCTCAAGTAAAATTAGATTATTACTGACCGGCAAGTTGGTAAAATCTAACGAATACAAGAGGTATCTACAATGCATATTAAAGGCTCAAAGAAGAAAAATCAAGTTTTATCAGTAAATATTTTTGAACAGCAGGAGATTATTGCAAAAGCTGATGCTATTAAGGCAGAGTTAAAAGCATCTACCTGGCATGAGTTGGAAACCAAAGGTAAGTTTGACAAAAACGATAAGCTTTCATTCGTCAGTGCTATAAGAAAGAAGGCTGATTATGAATACAGATATTACAAAGCAAATGGAAATGCTACTGTACAGAACCGAAGATGACAATGTAACAGTCAGTGCCTTAATAAAAGATGAAACGATATGGCTGACACAAAAAGCCATGGCTGAATTGTTTGGTATTGACAAGTCGGGCATCAGTCGCCATTTAGCAAAGATTTTTGAATCCGGTGAGTTGGATGAGGAAGTGGTTGTTGCAAAAATTGCAACAACCACTCAGCACGGAGCAATGCAGGATAAAACGCAGACTATTCCTACCAATTATTACAATCTGGATGCTATTATTTCCGTTGGTTACAGAGTTAACTCCATTCAGGCAACCAGATTCCGTATATGGGCAACCGGAATTTTGAAAGAATATATGATAAAGGGCTTTGCTATGGATGATGAACGCCTGAAACAGGGTAAAACAGCGGCAGAAATTGTGTATAATCAGGCTGACCACACCAAGGAAAATATGGGCTTGACCACATGGAAAAATGCTCCCGATGGTCGTATTCTCAAATCTGATACTCCGATTGCCAAAAACTATTTGGACGAAAAACAGATTCGCCAGTTGGAACGTGCTGTTACAGGGTATTTTGATTATATAGAGGATTTGATTGAACGTGAAAATGTCTTTACAATGGAAGAATTTTCAAAAAGCGTGAACGAGTTCCTTGCATTCCGTAGATATGATATTTTAAAGGATAATGGGCGTGTTTCCCATAAGCAGGCAGTTGAGAAAGCATATCAGGCATATGATATTTTTAACAAGACACAGCCGATAGAATCTGATTTTGATAAGATAGTAAAAGGATTGGAAAAGAAAATTTAATTTCTTTTCTGGATTATGTGATTATGATACAATTACGGGAAATAGTGTTTTATGAATCTGATCAATCGAATTTTTTGTGTAAAGGAGAACTTTATGAAAAAGATATTAGTGACAGGCGGAACAACTTTTGTAAGTAAATATGTGGCAGAATATTTTGTGAATGTGGGTTATGAAGTTTTTGTACTTAACAGAAATTCTAAGCCACAAGTTCAGGGTGTAAAACTCATTGAAGGAGATAGGCATAATTTGGGTGGTGTATTAAAGGATACATTCTTTGATGTTGTAGCGGATATAACAGCCTATAATGATAACGATATAATTGATTTTGTTAGGGAATTGGGTTCTTTTGATCAGTATATTATGATTAGTTCAAGTGCTGTTTATCCTGAGTATGGTGTTCAGCCATTCCTGGAAGAATCAGAGAAATCCGAAAATAAATTTTGGGGTTCATATGGAACCGATAAAATAGCAGCTGAAAAGGCATTACTTGAAAGAGTGAAAGATGCATATATATTAAGACCGCCTTATTTATATGGACCAATGAATAACGTGTATAGAGAGGCTTTTGTATTTGATTGCGCCTTGGCGGACAGAAAATTCTATTTACCTAAAGATGGCAGTATGAAATTACAATTCTTTCATGTAAAAGATTTATGCAGGTTGATGGAGGTAATAATTAAAGACAAGCCACAAGAGCGTATTTTAAATGTTGGTAATGTTGAAGCAGTTTCTATTAAAGATTGGGTCACAAAATGCTATGAAAGCTTAGGAAAAATACCGGATTTTGTAAATGTTTATGAAGATATTGAACAGCGAAATTATTTCAGTTTTTACAACTATGAGTACTATTTGGATGTATCGCGTCAAAACAAAATATACCCAGAAACCATATCATTAGAAGACGGATTGAGGGATAGTGTTAAATGGTATTTGGAACATAGCACAGAAGTTAATAAGAAACCTTATTTTAAATATATAAATGAAAATCTAGTGGAGGATTAATTACAAAAGCTATCAAAGATTATCAGCGATTAAAGAAAGATGAAGCAGATCGGTTAGCGATTGGATGGGATGTAAAGAGAGAACTTTCAAAAATAAACTATCGTATCCACACGGATGCAGTAAAAGAATTTTTGATAAGTTTCATTTGAAAATGGGGTTTGCGGAAGCAAATAGAATTATTTGTTTTACG
>ENA-OZKB01000516-OZKB01000516.1-human-gut-metagenome-genome-assembly--contig:-NODE-516-length-20904-cov-6.599693_pt1 | contig 20904 bp, 16 predicted proteins | sample MGYA00244821_ERZ653753 | MGnify/ENA primary metagenome ERZ653753 (study PRJEB26926, sample SAMN06165256) | human gut metagenome | biome: ENVO:00009003; feature: ENVO:2100002; material: ENVO:00002003...
GGCTCGGAGATGTGTATAAGAGACAGCTACCGGGCCTTTGCGCGGCGGTGCGCGGCCCGGCGCATCCGCATCCTGCCCTATGACGACCCGGACTATCCGCTGGCCTTCTCCCGCATCTCCGATATGCCGCTGGTGCTCTACTGCACCGGCGACCCCCGCTGGCTCAATGAGCCTGCCGCCGTGGGAATGGTGGGGACCCGGAAGCCCACCGAATACGGTCTGCGGGCCGCAGAGGACATCGGGCGGGGCCTCGCCCGGGCGGGGGCCGTCATCGTGAGCGGTCTGGCCGACGGGCTGGACAGCGCCGGACACCGGGCGGCGGTAGGGGAGAACTGCCCCACCATCGCGGTGATGGGCGTCCCCATCGACCGGACCTACCCCGCCGCCAACCGGGAACTCCGCCGGGCCATCGAGAGGCGGGGCTGCGTCATCAGCGAGTACCCGCCCGAAAGTGAGCCGGTGGGTGCCGTGGGATTTTTGCAGCGCAACCGCCTCATCGCGGCCCTCTCCGGGGCGCTGGTGGTGGTGGAGGCCAAGGAAAAGAGCGGCACCATGTCCACCGTGGGCCACGCAGAGCGGTACGGTAAGCCGGTGTTCGCCGTGCCGGGCAGCATTTTTTCGCCCGCCTCGGCGGGGACGAATGCCCTTCTGCGGGACGGACGCGCAAAAGCGGTCTGTACAGCGGCGGATTTATTTGGTACACTGGGGCTGCAGGCCGCAAGACCGGCCCCGGCACCCCGGGAGACGCCCCGGCCCCTGAGTGAAAATGAGCGGCTGGTGCTCTCCTGTCTCGGCGCAAAGGCGCAGGGCGTGGAGGAGCTGGGCGTCAAGAGCGGTCTGCCCACGGCGGCACTGCTGGGTGTCCTGATGAAGCTCGAGCTTGCGGGCCGGGTGAGCTGTCTGCCGGGCAAACGGTATATTCTGCGCGGAGGAAGCGCAAGTTAAAGAGGAATAACCTCTCCGTCATCGCTGCGCGATGCCGCCTCCCCTACGGAGGGGAGGCCTTGGCATATCGGAAAGCCTCGCCTCTTCGCCAGAGGCTCCCCTACTAGGGGAGCTGTCTGCGAAGCAGACTGAGAGGTTGGACGAAGGACAGCCTGCCCGCAGGCCACCGCCAGATTCAACCTCTCCGCCATCGCTTACGCGATGCCACTGCCCGGGTTGCGGCACCCAGCATCCGCTGCGCTTCGCTTGCGCCTTGCTGGCCGCGGCCCCAACAGCTCCTCCCTGTTTCCGCCGCTGGCGGCGGCCGTCGCCGTTGCTCCTATCGAGGGGAGGCCTTGGCATTCCGCAAAGTTTTGTCTTCTCACTATACCTGTATCAATTCTCCTAATTCCAGCGCGTATATCCCTTTATGTGTCACCCGCCGGGGGGCGAAGCGCTTCTCAATGGCCTTGGCATAGAGCTCCAGCTGAGCGCGGTAGGCGCGGACGAAGTCGGCAGGAGTCTTGCGGCGGTCCGTCTTGTAGTCCAGAAGCTCGAGGTGGTCGGGGTAGATGAGGACGATGTCCGCAATGCCCTGCACCAGCACCCCGGCGTCGGCGGCAGGGCCGTCGGGCAGGGCGCGGCCCTGGGCAGCCATGACCTCGGCGGTGGGCAGTGAGGTGATAAAAGCCAGCTCCCGCAGCACATCCTCTGCCCCGCAGATGCGGCGGAACGCCTCGCTGCGCACAAAGCGGAGTATCTTATAGACATCCAGCTTCCCGGCAATAGCGGGGGACGTGAGCTGCGCCGCCGCCTGACGCTCCCGTTCGGCGCGGACGGCATCCAGAACGGCGTCGTCCTCTGCTTCCCGCACAGCGGCCAGCGCCCCGAAGTCGGCGTGCTCGAGGAAGGCATGGAGGGCCGTACCCATCTCGGCGGCGGTAAGGCCGTCCTTCGAGAGGAAGCCCGGGCGCTCAAGGGTGATCTGCTCAGCAGCGTGGACGAGGCTGGTCACGCTGACCTTGGCCGGGATGTCCGCCAGCACTGCCGCCGGATACCGCCAGCCGAAGCCCTGCCGCAGTGTCTCCACAAGGGCCGGGTCGGCCTCGGGCCGGGTCGGCTCTTCCGCCTCGGCGGGGGCTTCTTCGGGCGGGAGGACATCGGCCTGCACTGTGAGGGCAATGGTGCTCCCGGTGTCCGCAAAGGGCAGCTCGAGGTTCCCGGCCAGACGGCGGAGAGGCCCGCCGTTGGGGTGGACGAGGAGCGCCGCCCGCAGCCAGTCGGCGAAGCTGCCCGCCTGAGCGTTCAGGGTCTCCCCCGCCCCGGCGGCGAGGAAGGCGGCAGCTTTGGCGAAGGGGTTGGACGTCCGGCCAATGCCCAGCGGGACCGTCAAGATCAGCTTATCCTGCGCCCGGGTAAGAGCCACGTACAAAAGCCGCATCTGCTCGCTCCGCATCTCGGCGGCATGGACCGTGGAGAGGGCGGTGTAGGCCGCCGTCTTATAGGCCCCCTCGCCGCCCTCGGGACGGAGACGGAGACCCGCGCCCCAGACGCGGTGGAGCAGGACGGGCTGGCGGGTGTCGGCGGCGTTGAACTGCCGGGCCGTGTCGGCCACGAACACCACCGGGAACTGCAAGCCCTTGGAGCGGTGGATGGTCATGATGGTGACGCAGCCGGGCCGCGCCCCGCCGGGGGCAGTCTCCTGCCCGGTGGAGCCAGCCAGCGTGGCCGCGTCGATGGCACGGACGAGGGCCGAGATGCCGCCCGCGCCCGCCCCGGCGCAGAAGGAGGCGAAGCGCCGCGCGTCCTCCCGGCGGCGCTGGCCGTTCTCCATGGCACCGAGGGCGGCGAGGTAGCCGGTGGAGACAAAAATTTCTTCCAGCAGTTCCTCCACCGGCACGCTCCGGGCCATCCGGCGCAGGGCCGTCAGACGCCGGTAGAACGCCTGCACCCGGCGGGTGAAATCATCCTCCGCCCCGCTCTGGACGGCCTGTAAAACTGCGCCGTAGAGGCTGATGCGGGTGTGCTGATCGGGTGTCTGCGCCCCGGCCCGGAGGCGGACGAGGTCGTCGTCCGTAAAGCCGAACATCGGCCCCAGCATGGCGGCAGCGAGATAGATGTCCTGCGCGGGGTTGTCGATGACCCGCAGCAGGGCGATGAGGGGGCGGATGTGGGGCGCGTCCAGCAGATTCTCCCGGGCGTCGGCGTAGACCGGGATGCCCCGGGCCGTCAGGGCCTCGGCGTAGGCCGGAAAGTCGCCTCTCGCCGCCAGCAGGATACAGCAGTCCTCGTACTGCACCGGGCGGGTGGTGCCGCCGTCCCGCACCGGCTCGCCGGAAGCCACCATCGCCTCGATGCGGTCGGCGATATATTTTGCGTCCGTCTCGGCGGCATCGTCGGGCAGGAAGTGGGCCTCCACACTGCCCTCGTACGCGCCGGGTGCGCCGCAGACGAGGCGCTGTCCGTCGCCGTAGGCCGTGTCGCCCAGAGCGGGCGTCATGAGCTGTTCGAAGATAAAGTTGATGCCTGCCACCACCTGCGGGGCAGAGCGGAAGTTGGCGTCCAGCGCCAGCATGGCGTTCTCGCCGGGCTGGCCGTCTTCGGGCCGGGGGCGGGCCTCGCCGCCGGGCAGGAGGGGCCAGCTCTCCAGCTTTTCCCGGAAGATGCTGGGGTCCGCCTGACGGAAGCGGTAGATGCTCTGCTTTAAGTCGCCCACGAGGAAGAGGTCGTCCCCTGCCGGGCTGGCCAGACAACGGTAAAGGGCGTCCTGCAGGGCATTCGTGTCCTGATACTCATCCACCATGACGGCGGCGTAGCCCTGCCGGATGCCCTGACACAGCTCGGTGGGCTGGCCGTCGGCGTCCCGCAGGAGCCGCAGGGCCAGATGCTCGAAGTCGCTGAATTCCAGCAATCTTCTCTCCCGCTTCCGGGCCGCAAAGCGGGCGTCAAAGTCCCGCACGGCGGCAAAGAGAGCGCGGAGGCAGGGTTCGGCGGCTTTCCGGTCAAGCTCGGCTTCGTCGAGGCTGCAACTGATGAGGTCTTCGATTTTCTCAAAGAGCTTTGCGGCCTCGTCGGCCCGGGTCTTGACGGCGTCCTTGTGCTCACCGGTGAGCCGCTTTTTCATATTTTTGAGGCCGGGGGCCTGTTCCATGCCGAGGACGTAGGGCGTCAGCCTGTCGTAGAGGGGCGTCCATTCCCCCGCCCCGGCCAGACGCTCCACCTCGCCCAGCAGGGCGGCGGAGTTTTCCAGCCGCTCGAGGGGCTCGGCGAACTTCTCGTTCACTGCCGCCACGGCCTTTTCCTTGGCGGCAGGGGTCTTCTTGCTGGCCTCGGCGTCGGCCTGCGCAGTCACGAAGTCCTCCCTGCAGTCGTTCAGCGCGGCGCAGAGCAGCTCCTTCGCGGCCCGGGCAGAGCGGGCGGCCTCCTGCATCAGAATATCATGCCAGCAGGTGCGGGCAAAGCCGTTCTCGTCCTGCCACGGGGCCAGCATCTCGTCCAGCTTTTTATCGTAGTCCGGCAGGGCGCGGAGGAAGTCATAGACCTGCAAAACCGCCTCCCCCGCCGCCTTGTCGGTGCGGCCCTTGCCGTAGAGGTCGGCGAAGGCGCAGAAGTCCGCATCCTGATAGGCCGCTTCCAGCGTCTCGGAGAGGGCCGCGTTCCGCAGCATCTCCACGCTGCCGGGGTCGGCAGGGGTGAAGTCCGGCGGGATGTCCAGCGCCTGAAAGTGCTTGTGGAGCAGGTCGAGGCAGAAGGCGTCGATGGTGCAGATGGGGGCTCTCTGCAGCAGCATCCGCTGGCGGCGGAGGGCCGTGTTGCCCGGCTCTGCCTGACTGCGGCGGAGCAGCGCCTGCCCGATGCGGGCGCGGAGCTCTGCGGCGGCGGCGTTGGTGAAGGTGACGATGAGGAGCCGGTCGGCGTCCACGGGATGTTCCGGGTCGGTGATGAGCCGGACGGCCCGCTCCGTCAGGACAGCGGTCTTGCCGCTGCCGGCGGCGGCGCTCACCAGCAGCGCACCGCCCCGGTCGTCGATGGCGGCACGCTGGGCCGGGGTCCATTTTGTCTCGCTCACTGGTCTTCCTCCTTCTTTTTATCTGAATTTTCTGGCGGTTCAAAAGGCTTTTCAGGGGCGTCCAGTGCCCGCTCTCCGATGCCGTCCTCATGGCAGCAGATGAAACCGTAGTCACACCACCGGCAGGGGCTGCGGCCCGTGACCAGCGGTTCGGCGGCGATGCAGCCGCTGTAGAGCTGTTCGCCCATCCGGGTCACAAGGTCGTCCAGATGGAGCTGGATGCGGGAAAGCTTGGCCTTGTCGGCACGTTTCTCTTTCTGGTAGGGGCTGGGTACACCGCCCCGGAAGCTGAAGGGCAGATACCGCCCCGTCTCCTCGGCGTCCATGGCGTCAAAGACTTTCTGCTCGTCCCGGACGAGGCCGTCCAGCTTGTATTCCATGCTCCGGGCAGCCTTGCCCCGGGTGGTCGTCTCGGGGGCCGGGTCGGCCAGCAGGTACAGCACACCCGCAGGCTCTGCCCCGGTGAATCGTCCACCGGCGTCCCGGGTCAGGCTGAACAGGTAGAGCAGCATCTGACAGTCGAGGCCGCAGTAGACTTCCCGCAGGTCGAGCTTTTTCGTGCCGGTCTTATAGTCCACCACCCGCACCCAGCGGGTGCCGTCGTCCTCGATCCACTCGTCGGCGCGGTCCACAGTGCCGATGAGCTGCACCGTCCGGCCATCGGAGAGGCGGTAGGTCTGGCCCCGCACGGCGTCCTCGCCGGGGCCGATCTTCAGCTCACAGGCCACCGGTTTGAAGCTGGACTGGCGCTGCTCGTCCCGCAGGTAGCAAAGCAGGCCCGTCATGCTCTTTTTGAGGCGGGAGAGCAGATAGGCGAAGCGGGCCGTGTCCTCGGGGAGGTAGCGCTTTGCATACTCATCCACGAGAAGCCCGGCCAGCGCCGCCATGGCCTCGTCGTCGAGGTCGAGGAAGGGCTGTAAGCCAGCACAGGGGTTGTCAGGGCCGGGGTGGGGGTCGAGGGCCATCTGGAGCACCCAGTGCATGAGGGTGCCGCTCTGGTCGGCGGAAAGCTCCGCCCGCTTCCGGGGGCGCAGGCCCAGCACGTACTGCAGAAAATAGCCGTAGCGGCAGGTGTAGTATTTTTCGAGCTGACTGGGCGAGATGCGGAGCCGCCGGCCCAGCAGCGTTTCCAGCGCTTCGAGGTCACTGACCTGACGGGGGCTGCGGCCCGCCATCCGGCGCAGGAGGGCGAGGCCCTCGGGTTCTGCCCCGCCGGGGGCATGAAGGGCCTCGGTAAGGCTGGCGCGCTCGATCTCCGTCAGGGGCCAGCCGCCGCCCAGCACGTCGAGGCCGTCGGCGGCAGTGGCGGCAAGGTCGGTCAGGTCGAGTTCTGGCGCACCCGGTCTCAGCACGTCCACGATGGGCTCGAGGGCGGCGCAGAGGGTCTGGCCCTGCCCCTTCGGCCAGCTGAGCCAGAGCCCCTTTGCCGGGGCGGTGAGGGCCTTATAAAAGCAGACCTGTTCGCGGACCACCCGGTTCTCGAAGCAGTCCGGAAGCTCGATCTCCTGCGCCATCAGGGCGTCGCGGTCGGCGTGGGTCAGCAGGCCCGTCTCGCCGGGCGCGGCGGGGAATTCGCCCTCGGAGAGGCCCAGCACAAAGACATAGTCCGGTGCGTCAAGGCGCATCTTGCCTGCGCTGGCCAGCACCACGGCGTCCAGCGTCTGGGGGATGTGGCCGAGGTCGGACGAGCGCAGCAGCAGCCCGAACAGCTCTTCATACTCGGGGATGGTGACGCTCTGGCCGCCCAGCAGGCCTGCCATCTCGTCCAGCAGTCCCATGACCACGTTCCACTCCCGGGCGGCTTCCTCGGCGGCGGGGATGCCCCGCTCAGCCCGGATGGCCTCCACCTGCGCGGCCTGAGCGTCCTCCGCACCCAGCTCCTTCAGGCAGAAGTAGAGGGCGCGGCTCATCTGCTCGGCGTTGGCAGAGCGGAGCTTCGTGCGCAGGCCGTCGGCGGCGGTGATGAGAAGGGCGCGGGCCTTTTCGGCCCGGGCGAGGTTTTCTCTGTCCTCGTCGGTAGGCTCCACATCGCCGAAGCCCCGGGGGTTCTTCTCGAAGGGCGCACGCCACGCCGCCGCGTTGGGCGACCAGGTGTAGGCGTAGTTCTCAAGGGCGCAGACCTCTTCCTCGGTGAGGGCGCAGAGGCCGGTCTTGGCCAGCGTGGTGAGCTGTTCCGTCAGCTCTGCACCCCGGGCAATGGCCAGCAGACACCGCACCGCAGTGGCCGGGGCGCTGAACTCGGGCGTCGTCGGCTCGTCGCAGTAGAGGGGGATGTCCGCCATCCGGAACTCGTACTTCACGGCGGCGCGGTATTTCGAGATGTCGCGGCAGACCACCGCCACCTTCCCGCAGCGGACGCCCTGCCGCATGAGGCGGCGGATGGCGGCAGCGGCGGCGCGGGCTTCTTCCTCCCGGCTGGGAGCGGCGAATAATTTTATCTCCGGACAGGCCGGAGGCGGGTCACACCGGCCTGCGGCCAGCAGCTGAGCCGCAGCGGCAAGGCCGGGGGCGTCGGCGTGGCGCACATCCCGGCGCAGCAGTTCCGGCACGGCCACATCAGTGCCGTTCCGGCGGGCCAGCTGGCGCAGCTGCGCCGCCACCTGCTTCGCGCCGGAGAAAAGGCTCATGTCCCCCGGCACGAGAGGGGTGCCGTCGTCGCAGAGGGCCACCGTCACGGTGGGCAGCGAGGCCAGCAGGGCGCCCATCAGCCGCTTTTTCGGGGCGTTGAAGGTGTCGAACTCGTCGATAAAGACGGCCCTGTCCCGCAGGAACTCCGGCAGTTCGCCCCTGGCCAGCGCGGCCTCAAGGCGGGATGCGGCCAGCTCCAGCCGGTCGGAGGGGTCCATGCCTGTCCCAGCCAACAGGGTCTCGTAGCCCTGAAAGATGAGGGCCAGTTCGCTGAGTTTGGCGCTGTCGGTGCCGCAGTCCTGCGCCAGCTCATAGAGCTGCCGGCCCGAGAGACCCGCGCTCTTGAGCTCGTCGATGGTCTCGGCGGCCATCTGGCAGAAGGCGGCCGAGCGGCGGTGGCGGTAGTAGTAGTGGACATTGTCCTGTAGTTCCTCGAGGGCGCGGCGCACCAGCACGGCACGGCCCGCGTCGCTGAGGGTCTGGACGGCAGAGCCGCCCTCCGCCGACAGGATATGTTCGGCGAGGCTGGTGAAGGAAAAGCTCTCCACCAGTCCGCTCAGCGCGTCGCCCAGCTCCCGGTGGATGCGGCCCTCGGTGGACGAGGTGAACTGCTCCGGCACCAGCAGGATGCTCTTCTCCCCCGCCTCGGCCCGCGCCCGGATGCGCTGGTACAGCAGGGTGGTCTTTCCGCTGCCGGAGCCGCCTAAAAGTAGTTTTAACATGGTGAATCTCTCCGTTGGGTCAGTTTTCTATCGTGGGCGGCTTGCCCTCATTTTTCTATCATTGTACCACAAAATTGCAGCGACATCTATTCTGTGGTACAATGAAGAAAAAATCATCTCAGAAAGAGGACACCTGCATGAAAATTTTAGCAGTAGATTACGGCGACAGCCGCACCGGCCTCGCCACCTGCGACCGCACCGAGTTCCTGACTTCCCCCATCACGCCCCAGATCACCGTCAAGGCCCGGGACAAAGTTGCCGCCAGGGTCTGCGAGGTGGCAAAGGAGATCGAAGCCGAGCTCATCGTCATCGGCCTGCCGCTGAACATGGACGGTACCGAGGGCGAGCGCGCCCGCAAGAGCCGCAAGCTGGCCAAAACCGTTGAGATCTGGAGCGGCCTGCCCGTCCGGATGTGGGACGAGCGCCAGACCACCTGCGCCGCTGCTGACCTCCTCGACGAGAGCGGCACCTTCGGCGCGAAGCGGAAAAGCATCCTCGACTCGGTAAGTGCGACGGTGATATTGGACGACTACATCCAGTGGCGGAAGGAGCATCCGGGGGAGGTCTGAACGCCCCCGCCGCCCCTGTGGCAAAGTTTCTTTGCGAAGTCCGGACAGTTTGTTGCAAAGTCCACAGAAAATCGTCGTTTTCCGGTTTGTTTTCACAATTTTCCTGGGCCGAATTTGTATAGTTTTCCGGCTTGACAGCACCGGCTCTTCTCCGATAAAATGAGGGTAGAAGAACCCCCTGACCAGATGGCCGGAGATGACGCTTCTTCATGAGAAAAAACAACTGGACTCACCAAAACAAAAACGATTGGAGGCGACCCACATGACAAAACTGAGAAAGCTGACTGCCCTGCTTCTGGCCGGTGCACTGACCCTTCTGCTCCTGACCGCCTGCAGCGGTGGCGGCGGTTCTTCCGGCCCGAAGGCCCAAGCCGAAGCCGAAACCAAGGTGATGAAGGCCATCAACGACGACCGCGCCAACGGCCGCGCCGCGCCCCTGAGCAATGACCCTGATATGCAGCGTATCGCCAAAAAAAAGCTTGCCAAAGCCAATCTGGACGCCAATCTGAACGGCAGCATTGGAAAATATAAGTTCTACCACGACGTAAAGTACGATAGAGAAACTTCGACCCTGACCCTCATCGCCCAATACGATTATCAGAACACCAAGCTGGATGATCTCATCGGTTGCATCACCGAGGGCAATAAGTCTTCTAACCTGAATTTCAATCATTCCAGTAAATGGACCAAGGTAGGCGTAGCAGCCAAGATCCATAATGGGAAGACCTACATCGCCATCACTCTGCAGGTAAAGACGACCTGACCTGTCCCTTTTTCCCCATAAACGCAGATCACCCGCCAGTTGGCGGGTGATTTTTTTGCAGCCGTCCCACCGCCCAGAGGGCGGAAAACCAGCTTCTTATTCGTATTTCGTGATGGTCACGCTGTTGATGGTGATGGGTTCGGTGGGGCGCTGAGTTTCGTCCACGCCGGTCTGGGCGATGGTGTCCACCACTTCCATCCCCTCGTACACCTGCCCGAAGACGGTGTCGGTGTAGTCGAGGTAGGGTGCGCCGCCCGCCGTCTGGTAGGCGCTCACCACGTCGGCCCGCCAGCCGGCGGCGTTCATCTGGTCGATGAGCTCCTGCGTCACCGAGCTGCTGCCCGGCAGGGTCTCCATGACATAGAAGACGCTGGCGCAGTCGCCGGAGGCGTCCGCTGCCGCACAGAGTGCACCGGAATAGTGGTGGAGCTTATCGGTGGTCTCGGCGGAGAAACGGTTCCCGTTCCAGATGGTGGTGCCTTTGCCGTCCGCGCCCTGCCCGGCCTCCACCACGAAGTCCTTCTCCGCCCGGGTGACGGTCAGGCCGTTGTAAAAGCCCTGCTGAGCCAATGTCGTGAAATTCTGCACGGCCTGTGGGGCCTCGGTGGAAAAGAGCACTGCTTTGAACACGCCTGCCGAGGTATCGAACACCGCGATGGTGTCCCCCGCCGCCGGGTGGGTGAACTGCAGCTCTGCCGACTCCACCGCCGGGCGGCTGACCGTCTGCACCGTGTCGGCCTTCCCGCCCTGGATGCTGGAGAGGATATTGTCCGCACTGCACCCGGCCAGAACTGCCGTCAGGGCCAGTGCCGCCATTATTTTTTTCAAGGCTCTCATGATCGGGCCTCCCTGTCCATATAGTATAGCAACGATGGCTTTTCAAAAGCTATCGCTATAGTATATCACATTCCGGCCCGGGAAGCGAGAGGGAAAAGCGTGAAAATTTGTTATTGGATTTCTATGCGAAAAACATCTTGACGAGCGGGCAAAAAAACGCTACACTATAGGCGTACCCGGAACCCACAGCTCAGAAGGAGCAGAGCGGGCAGGGTGTGACAGTTATCCCATTTTTTAGATATTTGACAGGAGAACGTGACTTATGGCAGAAGATATGAACAAGTCCGCCGCTGAGACCGAAGAGGAATATCAGCCCGACCTGATGACCCTCGAGGATGAGGACGGCAATGAGGTCACGTTTGAAGTGATCGACGCTCTGGACCATAAGGGCGTGCATTACCTGGCCGTTGTCGAATACGCCGAGAATGAGGAAGACCTGGACGAGGACGCCCAGCTGGTCATCCTGAGTGTCGGCGAGGACGACGAGGGCGAGTATCTCGACGTGGTCGAGGACGATGAGACCCTGCTGGAAGTCAGCAAGCTGTTCGAGAAGCGTCTGAGCGACCAGTTCGAGATCGAGTGATCTTTCAGCAAAGACTTCCTGCCCGGCGCGATTTGTTGCGGTTTATATGATCCTACTAATCATTCAACGGGAGCTTGGAGTTCGTCGGTGGATTGCAGACCTCCCCGTCATGGGTCGACCATGAAGGCTCGATGAGGAAGCGCGAAACCGGAGACAGAGCACCCACCTGTCCGCAAGGGTAGGTTTGATTGCCGCAGACGACCGGGCGGGATTCTTTATAGGTTTTCAAAAAGGCTCTCGTGCCGTATTTCCTGCCGGCATGAGAGCCTTTTTCTTTTGTCTCTATTCCCCGGTCTCGTCCGTGAACAGGCCCGGGATGCCGCAGACAGCGGCCACACCCACCAGCGTGAACACGATGCGTGACCAGATGGACGCGCTGCCGCCCAGCAGCCAGCCCACAAAATCGAATTGGAACAGCCCCACAAGGCCCCAGTTGATGCCGCCCACGATCATTAAGATCAGACAGATTTTATAAAAGGTCTGCACAAAAAAGACCTCCTTCCCTTGCGGGCAGTATGCCCCGTGGAAAGGAGTTCTATGCATTTTTATCGGCTCACCCGTGCGCCGCCGCGGTCAGGCTGCGCCACGTACACCTGCTTCCAGCGCCGCTTTGCGGCCTGTGTAGCAGCCCGTGCGGCCCCTTCGTCCCGGAATACGCCGAACACCGCCGCACCGCTGCCGGTCATCAGGGCGGTGACAGCGCCATGCTCCCGCAGCAGGGCCTTGATGGCCCCGGTATCCTTTGCTCCGCTGCACTCTTCCAGCGCATTGCCGGCGGCGGCGCAAAGGGCGTCCAGATCTCCGGCACGGATGGCGGCTTCCTGTGCGCCGCAGTCCGGGTGGACGCTGCTGCCCACCCGGTCGTAGGCCGCAAAGGCCTCCGGGGTGGAAACGCCGTAGTCCGGCATCACCACCGTGAACCAGCACTCCGGCACCGGCGGCAGGGCCTTGAGGAAGTCTCCCACGCCCTGCACCCGGCAGGTGCCGCCCATCAGGGCAAAGGGCACGTCCGCACCGATCTTTGCGCCCAGTGCACACAGCTCGCTCATGGAGAGCCGCGCACCGTACAGCTCGTTCATGCCCACCAGCACAGCGGCGGCGTCGGCGCTGCCGCCTGCCATGCCTGCCCGCACCGGGGTACTTTTATAGATGGTGATGTCCACACCCGCCAGAAGGCCGGTGTAGTCAAAAAAGGCCAGCGCTGCCTTGATGGCAGTGTTTTTGTTATTGGGGGCCACCAGACTGCCCGGCAGCCGCAGGTTCAGGTAGGGGCTGCGGCGCAGCACCACCCGCTCGTAGAGGGTGATGGCCTGCATGGTCATGTCCAGATCATGGTAGCCGCTCGGCAGAAGACCCACCACATCCAGCGCCAGATTGAGCTTTGCGGGGGCCAGAACGGTCACGCAGTTCAGCCTTGCCATTTGTTCCTCCTCAGATGCCGTGATAGATGCCGTTTTCCTGCAGGAATTCCCGGATACGCCGGAGCGCTTCCTTCAGATGCTCCACGCTGTAGGCGTAGGAAATGCGGGCATAGCCTTCGCCGGAAGCGCCAAAGGCGTCGCCGGGGATGATGGCCACATGCTTCTGTTCCAGCAGCTTCGTGCAGAAATCCTGACTGCTCATGCCCGTGCTCTTGATGCAGGGAAAGGCGTAGAACGCGCCGCGCGGCTCAAAGCAGGTCAGGCCCATATCGTTGAAGGCCTTCACCACAAGGCGGCGGCGCATATTGTACTCGTCGCGCATGCGGTCGATCTCGCCGTCGCACTCCTTCAGGGCAGTGATGGCGGCGTACTGGCTGGTGGTGGGAGCGCTCATGATGGCGCTCTGGTGGATCTTGGTCATGATCCGGATGATGGGTGCCGGACCGCAGGCATAGCCCAGACGCCAGCCGGTCATGGCGTAGGTCTTGGAGAAGCCGTTCACCACGATGGTGCGCTCTGCCATACCGGGCAGGGTGGCAATGGACACATGGGGCCGCAGGCCATAGTTCAGCTCGGCGTAGATCTCATCCGAGAGCACCATGATGTTGGTGCCGCGCAGCACCTCTGCAACGGCTTCCAGATCCTCGCGCTCCATCACCGCACCGGTGGGGTTGTTGGGAAACGGCATGATGAGCAGCTTTGTCTTGGGGGTGATGGCTGCTTTCAGCGCATCGGCACGCAGGCGGAACTCGTCCTCCTGACGGCAGGCCACATGCACCGGCACACCGCCGGACAGGGTGGTGATGGGCTCGTAGCACACAAAGCAGGGCTCCGGGATGATGACCTCGTCCCCGGGCTGCACCAGCGTGCGGATGCACATATCAATGGCTTCGCTGCCGCCCACCGTGATGAGCACCTCGTGCAGCGGGTCGTAGTGCAGGCCCATGCGGCGTTCCAGATACTTTGCCACCTCGGCGCGCAGCTCCTTCAGGCCTGCGTTGGAGGTGTAGCGGGTGCGGCCATGCTCCAGACTCTCGATGCCGGCTTCGCGCACAGCCCATGGCGTTTTGAAATCCGGCTCGCCCACGCCCAGACTGATGCACTCGGGCATTTCGGCAGCCAGATCGAAAAATTTGCGGATGCCGGAGGGGCGCATGGCCTCAGCGGCAGGCGCGATCAGTTTATCGTAGTCCATCACAGCACCGTGCACTCTCTTTCATCGATTTCTTCGTCCTGATACAGGCGGCCCTCCTTTTTATAGGTGCGCAGCACAAAGTGGGTGGCGGTGGACAGCACATCGTCCAGCGGGGACAGGCGCTTTGCCACGAACAGGGCGATCTCCTGGAAGGTCTGGCCCTTGATGACCAGCTGCAGGTCGTAGCCGCCGCTCATCAGCAGCACGCTCTCCACCTCGTCAAAGGAGGCAATGGTGGCTGCGATCTCGTCAAAGCCGCGGCTCTTCTTGGGGCTGACGTTCAGCTCGATGACGGCCTCCACACGGTTGACCCCGGCCTTTTCCCAGTCCACAAGGGTCTTGTAGCCCTTGATGATGCCCTGCGCCCGGGCCAGATCGATCATGGCCGCCACCTCGGCGGGGGATTTATTCAGCATCGTGGCGATGTCCTCAATGGGCAGCCGCGCATTGTCTTCCAGGATCTTCAAAAGCTGTTCCATAGTATCTTGCTCCTTCTCAGCCCGTAACCGGGAAATAAATTATTTATAAGTATAGCACAAGCTGTAAAAGATTGCACCCAATTTTTTGGGATAGAATGTCTTTTTCCCTTCGTGTCTGTTCTTTTTTACAAAAAGTGTGTTCAAATTTTGCCAAATCTGCTATACTGGAAGGGTAAGAGTGTGCCGGAGCTTTTGCGGCACCATTCATCAAAAGGAAAACGAGGGTGGAAACGATGAAAGCATTCATTACCGTCATTGGTCACGATACCGTGGGCGTTGTTGCCAAGGTCGCCGGTCTGTGCACCGAACTGAACATCAACATCGAGGACGTGACCCAGAGCATCCTGCAGGGCATGTTCGCCATGATCATGCTGGTGGATATCTCCAAGTGCAATGTGGGCCACGAAGAGCTGCACAAGCGCTGCGATGCACTGGCCGCCGAGATGGGCATGCAGATCAACGTGACCCGTCAGGAAGTCTTTGACGCCATGCACACCATCTGATGGAGGGAGTACACTGCAATGAGTATGTTTAATACCGGTGACATCCTCGAGACCATCGAGATGTTCACTCAGGACAATCTGGACGTGCGCACCGTCACCATGGGCATCAGCCTGCTGGACTGCATCGACCCGGACCCGAAGAAGGCGTGCGAGAACATCTATAACAAGATCACCACCAAAGCTGCAAGCCTTGTGCCCACCGTGGAGCACATCAGTGCCGAGTATGGCATCCCCATCATCAACAAGCGCATCAGTGTCACCCCCATCGCCATGTTGCTGGGTGCCTGCCCGGATGCCGACCCCGTGGACTTTGCAAAGACCCTGGACGCCGCCGGCAAAAAGGTGGGCGTCAACTTTGTGGGCGGCTACAGTGCTCTGGTGCACAAGGGTTTCTCTGCCGGTGACCGCCGCCTGATCGAGTCCATTCCCCGTGCGCTGGCCGAGACCGACATCGTGTGCAGCTCGGTGAACATCGGCGCCACCAAGGCAGGCCTGAACATGGACGCCGTCAAGCTCATGGGCGAGGCCGTCAAGAAGGCTTCCGAGCTGACGGCCGACCGTCAGTGCATCGGTGCCGCAAAGCTGGTGGTGTTCTGCAACGCACCGGAGGACAACCCCTTCATGGCCGGTGCATTCCACGGCCCCGGCGAGCCGGACTGTGAGATCCACGTGGGCGTTTCCGGTCCCGGCGCTGTGCGCGCCGCACTGGCCCGCCTGCCCAAGGATGCCCCCATCGACGAGGTGGCAGAGCTGGTCAAGCGCACCGCCTTCAAGATCACCCGCGTGGGCCAGCTGGTGGCAAACCTTGCCTCCAAGGCTCTGGGCGTGCCCGCCGGCATCATCGACCTGTCGCTGGCACCTACCCCCGCCATTGGCGACAGTGTGGCCAACATTCTGGAAGAGATGGGCCTTGAGACCTGCGGCTGCTGCGGCACCACCGCCTGTCTCGCCCTGCTGAACGATGCCGTGAAGAAGGGCGGCGTGATGGCCTCCAACCACGTGGGCGGTCTGTCCGGTGCCTTCATCCCGGTCAGCGAGGACGCCGGCATGATCCACGCCGCCGAGATCGGCTGCCTGACCATTGAAAAGCTGGAAGCCATGACCGCCGTCTGCTCGGTGGGCATCGATATGGTCATCATCCCGGGCGACACCACCCCGGCCGTCATCAGCGCCCTGATCGCCGACGAAGCCGCCATCGGCATGGTGAACAGCAAGACCACCGCCGTGCGCGTCATTCCCGCCATTGGCCGCAAGGCCGGCGAGGTGCTGGACTTTGGCGGTCTGCTGGGCTATGGCCCCATCATGGCCGTGAACCAGCACGACCCGTCCGTGTTCATCAACCGCGGCGGCCGCCTGCCTGCCCCCATGCAGTCGCTGAAGAACTGAAAATGCCCATGTGGCCAAATTTGGCCGCCGACCAGAGCATCTTACTTTATTATAACTTGAATTATTTGGCCACTTGGTTTTTTATTTCATTGATACGTTATTTTTACCATGTGGCCAATCTGGCCACTTGAAGAAATCTGTTGTTATTCCGTAAGATAAATGTGCATTTTCTTCGTGCACGTCCCCATGTGGCCAAGATCCCTGTGTATCATAGAGTTTCTCTGGCCACATGAGGCCGCCTGTGCATAAAACCTTTTCAACAGGCCCATCCTCTGGATAACATTTCCAGAAGAAGGGTCTGTTTTTATGTTATCCAGAATGCTTACACGTTCTCAGATGGCTCTGCTCTGCCTTGGCCTGTTTCTCGCCCTTGCTCTGTGTGGCGCATGGCAGGCATTTGCATGGGGCCGCACCCAGCTGGACACCGGGGCGCTGGTGTGCGCCGACACTCTGCGGCTGCACATCCGGCCCGAGAACGATTCCATCGCCAGCCAGAGCGCAAAGCTCCATGTGCGGGACGCCGTGCTGGCCTATCTGGACGCCGCCTGCCCTGCCAAAAGCAAGCCTGACGCCCTTTGCTGGGCGGCGCGGCATCTGTTTGAGCTGCAGCTCACGGCCCGGCACGCGCTGGCAGAGCTGAACATCCGCGCCCCGGTGCGGGTGCAGCTGGTGAACATGTACTTTGACACCCGGCGCTACGCTTCGGGCATCCTGCCCGCCGGGCAGTACGACGCGCTGCGCATCCAGATCGGCGCCGGAAACGGCCGCAACTGGTGGTGCGTGCTCTACCCGGGCCTGTGCCGCTCTGCCTGCGGGGGCTACGCCCGGCCTGCCGAAAACGACCTCGTCTGCGGGAACTATATCCTCCGGCTCCGGCTGGTGGAATGGGTGCAGCAGCGCACCGCCCGCCGGGAGGACGTGGTGCTGCTTGGGTAACGCCCGGCGCTTTCGCCGCATAGCATAGGGCGAAAGGAGTGTGTTATCCACTATGGCGATCCCTGCTTATTATTCCCTGCTCCAGCGCGGCTCCTCCGGGCCGGACGTGGCTCTTGTGCAGACATGGCTCAACGGTGTACGCGACGCCTGCACATGGTACGGCGAGCTGAAGACCGACGGAAAATTCGGCATTTCCACCGAGAACGCCGTGAAGGAGTTCCAGCTGAAAAACAAGATGAATGTGGACGGCAAGGTGGGCGCGAACACATGGAACGTGCTCTACACCCGCTACACGGCCAAACACGGCCTGCATGTGCCCTACCCCGGCATTGCCCTGCGCAGCGGCTCTTCCGGCGGCACAGTGCGTCTGGTTCAGCAGAAGCTCAACTCTCTGGGCGAGCGGCTGACCGCAGACGGCAGATTCGGGGCTTCCACAGCCGCAGCGGTGCAGCGGTTCCAGCGCCGCAACGGCCTTACCGCCGACGGCGCGGTCGGCAAAGAAACGTGGGAGAAGATGTTCTGATTTAAGGGAAGCGAACTCCTTCAGTCACGGCTTGTGCCGTGCCAGCTCCCTCAAAGAGGGAGCCTCTGGCAAAACCGGAAGCTTTTCCGCACTGCCAAAGGCCCCATCCCTGAGGGGGCTGGCATCGCGCAGCGATGACTGGGGGAGTTTTCCTTGCCCCCACCCCCGCCCTGCTGTATAATAAAGAAAACTCTGAAAAGGCGGTGTTTCCGTTTGCGTTTTCTGCATCTTTCCGACCTGCATCTGGGCAAGCGGGTGTGCGAGTTCTCCATGCTGGACGACCAGCGGTACATTCTGGAACAGATCCTCTCCCTGCTGGACAGCACGCCCGTGGACGGTGTGCTGCTGGCGGGCGACCTCTACGATAAGCCCGTTCCCCCTGCCGAAGCCGTGCGCCTGCTGGACTGGTTCCTCACCCAGCTGGCTGAGCGGCAGCTGCCGGTGTTCGCCATCAGCGGCAACCACGACTCCGCCGACCGCATCGCCTTTGGCTCTGCCCTGCTGCAAAACAGCCGGGTGTACGTCAGCCCGGTGTTCTCCGGTGCGCCGGTGTCCATCCCCCTCACCGACGAGTACGGCACGCTGGACGTGTACCTTCTGCCCTTCCTCAAGCCCGCCATGGTGCGGCATGTCTGGCCGGACGAGCCTGTGGAGAGCTACAACGATGCCCTTGCCTGCGTGCTGCGCCACTGCCCGCCGGACCCGGCGCACCGCAGCGTGCTGGTGGCCCATCAGTTCGTGGCCGGTGCTGCCTGCTGTGAGAGCGAGGAGGTGTCGGTGGGCGGTGTGGACAGCGTGGACGCCAGCCTGTTCGATGCCTTTGACTATGTGGCCCTCGGCCATCTGCACAGCCCTCAGAGGGTGGGCCGCGACACCGTGCGCTACTGCGGCACCCCGCTCAAGTATTCCTTCTCGGAGGCCCGGCAGCACAAAAGCGCCTGCTTTGTGGAGCTTGGCCCCAAGGGCGAAGTGTCCATCACCACCGCGCCGCTCACCCCGAAGCACGACCTGCGGGAGGTGCGCGGCAGCTACATGGAGCTGACCGACCGCCGCCGCTACGCAGACACCGCTGTGGACGACTACCTGCACATCACCCTGACCGACGAGCAGGATGTGCCGGACGCGCTGGCCCGCCTGCGGGTGATCTACCCCAACCTGATGCGGCTGGACTACGACAACCTCCGCACCCGGGAAGATCAGCAGATCACCGCACCGGAGCGCGCCGAGAGCATCACCCCGCTGGAGCACTTCTCGGCGTTCTACCAGCTGCAGAACAACCAGCCCCTGACCGCTGCGCAGGCGGCATTCTGCCAGCAGCTCATTGAGGAGATCTGGAAGGAGGGCGAGGACGCATGAGACCGCTCAGACTGACCCTTTCGGCCTTTGGCCCCTATGCGGGCGAGACCGTGCTGGAACTGGAAAAACTGGGAAAAGGCGGCCTGTACCTTGTCACCGGCGACACCGGCGCAGGCAAGACCACCCTGTTCGATGCCATTACATACGCCCTGTACGACCATTCCAGCGGCGGTGTGCGCGAGGGTGCCATGCTGCGCTGCAAGTATGCCGGCCCTAAAACACCCACCTTTGTGGAGCTGGAATTTGAGGTGAACGGCCAGCGCTATACCGTGCGCCGCAACCCGGAATACACCCGTCCCAAGGTGCGCGGCGAGGGCTTTACCACCGAGAAGGCGGATGCCGTCCTCACCTTTCCCGACACCCGCCCGCCGGTGACCAGAGCCAAGGACGTGACCGCCGCCGTCATGGAGATCATCGGGCTGGATTACAGCCAGTTCTGCCAGATCGCCATGATCGCACAGGGACAGTTCACCCGGCTGCTCAACGCCTCCACCGAGGAGCGCAGCCGCATCTTCCGCAAGCTGTTCCGCACCCAGCGCTACGCCCGCCTGCAGGAGCGCTTGCAGGCCGAAAGCGCTGCCCTCAGCCAGCAGCGCACCGCCCAGAATGCAAAGCTGGACAGCCTGCTCTCCGGCATCCAGTACGCCCCCGATGACCCGGACGCCGCGGCTCTTGCCGCGCTGAGTGCCCAGACCGAGCCGGACGCCGCACTTGCCCTGCTGGACGCCCTGCTGGCCCGCCAGCGGGCCGCACAGGAAAGCACAGCTGCCGCCCTGAAGGACACCGAAGCGCAGCTGGACGCCGTGCAGCAGCAGCTGGGTGCGGCCCAGCAGGCCCGGCAGCTGGCAGAGCAGCTGGCTGCAAAGCAGGCCGACCTTGCCGCCGCGCAGCCCGTACTGGAAGCCGCCCGGGCCGAGAGCGCCCGTCATGCAGGCGATGCCGCACAGCTGGACCTGCTGGCCGGGCAGGCCACACAGGCCAAAGCCGCCCTTGCCGCCTATGACGAGCTGGAACGGCTCTGCTGCCAGCAGAGTTCTGCCCGGGACGCCGCACAGCTGGCCCGGGCGCAGGCCGCACAAAAGCGCGCCCAGCTGGAAGAGCTGGCTGCAAAGCTTGCTGCCGATGAACAGGAGCTGGACGCTCTGGCCGACGCTTCCACCCGCAGGCTGGCGCTGGAAACGAAGGAAAAGGAGCTGGCCCAGCGCGGCACAGCGCTTTCCACCCTGACCCAGCGGCTTGCCGCCTGCCAGCAACTGGCCCAGAAGGCCCACCGGGCACAGGAGGCCTACCGCACCGCCGCCGAAGCCAAGGCGCAGGCGCACACCCGCCGGGATGCTCTGGACCGGGCATTTCTGGACGCACAGGCCGGGCTGCTGGCCCAGAGCCTGACCGAAGGCGCTCCCTGCCCGGTGTGCGGCAGCACCCATCACCCGGCCAAGGCCCAGCTGCCCCGCACCGCCCCCACGCAGGCACAGGTGGACGCCGCCAAGCAGGAAGCCGAGACCGCAGATGCCCTTGCCCAGAATGCCAGCGCCGCCGCACAGAGCGCCAACGCTGCCGCAGAGGAAGCCCGCCGCTCTCTGCGCCGGGATGCCGAGGACCTTCTGCCCGAACGGTTCACCGCGCCCGACGGCCCGGTGCAGCTGACCTTCAAGGGAATGAGCGCCGTGCTTGCCGAGGAGACCGCCGCACTGCACACGGCACAGGCCGAATGCACCGCCGCCCTGCGCCGGGCCGCAGCCGACTGCACCCGCCGCGCCGCATTGGAGGCCGACCGGCAGACGAGGACCCGCCAGCGCCCGGCACTGGAACAGGCGGCATCCGAGGCAGACCGCTCTGCTGCCGCGCAGGCCGCACAGGCCGACGCACTGGAACAGCAGATCGCCGGGCAGCGTTCTGCCCTGCCCTACCCCCAGCGAGCCGAAGCACAGGCTGCGCTGGATGCACTGGAAGCACGCCGCACCATTCTGCGCCTGTCTCTTATACACATCTGACGCTGCCGACGACTTA
>ENA-OZKB01000530-OZKB01000530.1-human-gut-metagenome-genome-assembly--contig:-NODE-530-length-20659-cov-6.508591_pt1 | contig 20659 bp, 10 predicted proteins | sample MGYA00244821_ERZ653753 | MGnify/ENA primary metagenome ERZ653753 (study PRJEB26926, sample SAMN06165256) | human gut metagenome | biome: ENVO:00009003; feature: ENVO:2100002; material: ENVO:00002003...
CCTGGTAAGTGATAACGGCAACTGCAGCATCATTCTTTTGGTTTTGCCGGGCTGTCCAAAAACTGGCAAAAGCGGCACAAAGCAAAAGGACAATGACCAGAATAAGAGTCTTTTTACGGGATGGGTTCATTTTCATTCCTGTATCACCTCAACATTTCCGCCAGTAGTAACGCTGCAGTGGTCTGCAAGACCGGCGGTTACCATAACAGTACCATCATCTTTCATCATGATCGCATCAAAGGTGTCTCTGTGTTTTTTCCAGAAACTGGAAGCCTCTTCCGGCCCCATGATAAAAAGAGAGGTGGAAAGGGCATCTGCCAGAGTTCCGTCAGCGCTGATAATGGTAACGGAGATCAGTCCGTTTTCAGCAGGATATCCGGTCCGTGGGTCAATGATATGGTGGTAGGTCTGTCCATTTTCCTCAAAATAGCGCTGATAGCCGCCTGAGGTGATCACTGCCTGGTCAGCTACTTCTACTACAGCAAAGGTAGAGTTCAGATCATGTGGATCCTGAATGCCTACGCGCCACATATTTCCGTCCGGTTTGTGTCCTAAAGCCTGTACGTTTCCACCAAGGGAGATAATGCCGCTGGTAACACCATTTTCACGGAAAATATCCATTACACGGGAAGAGGTAAAGCCTTTGGCAATGCCTCCAAGGTCCAGGCGGACATCTTCGGGAATGGTTACAGCAGAGTTTTCCAGGTCTACCTGTTTATAATCCACGTGGGATAAAAGTCCTTCCAGTTCTTCTTCAGAAGGGATACGGAAATTCTGGGTGGTAAAGCCCCAGGCTTCCATAACCGGTTCAATGGTACAGTCAAACAATCCGTCTGTCATCTGGGAAAGTTCCAGGGAACGACTAAGAAGAGCATTTACATCTTCTGAAACAGTTCCTTCTTTATCTGCATTGATCCGGTAGATCTCTCCCTTTTCACTGGAAATGGATAACAGGCTGTCCAGACGGTTGATCTCAGAGACAGAAGCCTCTAAGGCAGCAGAGGCGTTGGACCCATAGGCAGTCAGGTTCATAACGGTATCCATAGCATAAAGCTCGCGGGAAAGGCTTTCGTCTGCTGCCAGATCTTTGCTTTTCTCCTGTTTTGAACCGGAAGCTTCAGAAACAGAAGTTCCGGAGCCGGAAGAGGGAGCAGAAGCAGGATGGCAGGCCGATAAAGCCAGGCAGACAGTTGTAAGCAGGATCATATTTCGTTTTTTCACAGGTTGCACCTCATATCAGTATGTTAATTACATCTAAATCATAGATTTAACAAAGGTTAGAAAATGCTAATCTTTCTGTGTCACATCTTAACATTGAGTAAAATGGTTGTCAATTCATTACTTTGCAGGGACAGATACTTTTGGAGTCTTTAAAAACGGGAAAATCTGACTTTTTTTTTCAACAACTTTCTAATGAGAAAAAAATAACAATAAAGAGGGGCTGAAACGGGGACGAAAGATTGACTTGTATTAATAAAAAGTTTATTTTTTTGTAAGAAAGTTAGTGATAGCTAACTGAAACAGGCATGTTTTTATGCCGGGGAATGGAGGAACCTATGAAAAAGAACATTACGAAAAAAGCAGCCGTATTTCTGCTGTCTACCATCGTAGCAGCTCAGTCAGGACTGTCTGTACAGGCTGCAGCTTTAACAGAAGGAAGCTGGGAACAGACCAGTTCCGGATGGAAGTTTTTAAATCGTGACCGTCAGCCATATACAGGCTGGATCCACACAGCATCAGGCTGGTATTATCTGAATATGGAAGACGGAAGTCTGGTAACAGGCTGGAAGAATATCAATGGCCTGGATTATTATTTTACTCCGGCAAATGAGGGGATCGAAGGCCAGATGAAGGTAGGCTGGTATCAGTCACCACAGGGAGACTGGTATTTCTTCGATAATACTACAGATACTCATGAAGAAGGAAGCGCAGTTACCGGATGGAACTGGATCGACGGCTATTGCTATTACTTTGCCCAGGCGGAAGCTGGAAAGGGAGCAAAGATGGCAGCCAATACTACCACACCAGACGGCTACAAAGTAAATGCAGATGGCCAGTGGGTAAATGAGGACGGCGTTGCACAGTACCGTCAGTCCGGCGGATACCGCACGAGAGCAAACAGTACAACCACAGTTACTTCAAAGAGTTCCGGATCAGGTTCCGGCTCCAGTTCAGGTTCCGACTCCAGTTCAGGTTCCGACAGTGACTCCGGTTCTACTACGCCTGCTACACCGTCCACTCCGGATACCCCATCAACCCCGGATACTCCAGATGTAACAGAAGAATATCAATATCTGTTGATGAACATTCCTTATGCAGACTTTTATGACAGTGAAGTAAAAGGAAATGATGAGGATGTAGATGCCGTTTCTTCTGCAACTTTAAATAAAACAAGAACAGGAAGCCTGGTTGGTGGTTCCTATCATGAAGACCCAGAAGGAATCGAGATCCGTGGTGTTACATTCCCTGTAAGAGTAAAGAAAGGAACCGATCTTTCAAGTTTTAAGAAAGTAACGGATGAAGACTCTGTAGATATTACTGTTACAAACCGTGGACAGACAAACACTACAACTTACAAAGGAAAAGATGCTTTATTTGAAAACGAGGATTTTGCTTACTATGAATTAAGTGAGGTTCCTTCCTATTACAAAGAGCTGACAGTTTCCGGTGATGTACTGACATTCAGCGAAGTAAAGGGTACGGCTAAAAATGTAAGCGGTGTAAGTGCAACTGTATCAGCCAGCAGCTCTTATGGCGATTATCAGCTGTATATGACCGGACTTCCGGAGTCTCTGTCTAATGACAGCACAACTGTATATGGCGTAGTGATCCATACAAAAGAAGGTACTGATTATGGTATGCGTCATCTGGAAAATATCTGGCGCAAGACCAATATTGCCTGGGCAAGCGGTTTTACAGAGACAACTCACGGCAATGAACTGTCACCATATCACTATGAGTCTATGATGGGACAGAACATTACAGGTGTTACATATTATACCAGTGAAGGAACAATGGAGATCACATTTACAGATGCTGTGTATGTACCTGTAAAATTTGAACAGGAAATCTCCGTAGCAGAAGGCGCAAAAACAGATGATATTGATGTAGCTGTAAATGGACTGGATGCCCTTCCTGAGGACTATGACGCAAGATATACTGTTTCCGGACAGGACAATGATGACAGTGTCATGTTTACAGTAGTAAATGGAAAGATGACATGGACCGGCAGCCCGGTTGCAGGAAAGTATACTTTGAAGATTGAAGATCAGTCCGGAAAATATGCATCTGTAGAAGTTTCTTTTGTTTTAAGCACAAGCAATGTTCCGGTTCAGGTTCAGGCAAATGAAGATGGAAGCTATCAGCTGGCTGCAACAGAAAATGTAAGTGAAAATCAGGTTAAAGCATATGTAAAATCGATTACAGCCGTGAAGGTAGGAGATACTACCTATGCAGCGACCGGAAGAGGAGCTGTTAAGATCATCAAAGATGACGGTACCATTGATCTGTCTGCAAAAGCAAATGGTAAATATATCTTTGAAAGTGAAAAAAATACCAACATTTCCATTACAGCAACAGGTTATCCACAGGTTGACGGAACGGTAACAGCGCCGATCCGTTATCAGTATGTACTGATGAACATTCCATATGCTGAGTTCTATGCAAATGAGTCAGAGAACAATACTATTGAGGCAGATGCAGTATCTTCTGCAACAAAGAAAAAGCCTTTAAATAAGAGTATGACAGCAGGAACCTACCATACAGAACTGGATGGAAGCGTTATAAGCGGCGTTACCTATCCTGTAAAGATCAATGAGAAAGCACTTGAGTCCTTTACAAAGGCTAACAACGAAGATGACTTGTATGGAAATGCAGATCATGCATATTATGTACTGGACCAGGAGCCATCTTATTATAAAGAAGCAACAGTTGAAAATGGTAATGTTTCCTTTGGAAAGAATGTAAATGAAAAAGAAGTAAAAGAATATACTTCTGATGCAAATGTAAGCATGACACTGTTAGAAGGTAATCACAATATGCATGGAGATTACGAAATGCGTTTCAGTGATCTGCCAGATGACTGCATTTTAAGAGATACCAATACAGTTGTATATGGTGCTGTTCTCCATACTTCTTTAAATGGTACAAGTAAAGATTATGGCCTGCGTTATCAGGAGAATATTTTCCATCATAAGAAAAATAATTTTGAGATCGCTTGGGCAACAGGAAGCGGTGATGGTTTCCAGACAACTGTTAAAGGGGCAGAACTTTCTTATGAGCCTTATGCAGATATGATGGGACGCAGCTTAACCGGTCTTACTGTATATACCGATCAGGGAATTATTGAGATCACTCTTCAGAATGAGAAATATGTACCGATTAAACAGAATTACGATATTACAGTAACTGCTCCGGAAGTGAATGCAACAGAAACCACATATGCAGGAACAGAGCCGTTTGCAAATGCACAGATTACAGTAACGGATGCTGATGATCAGGAAGTAGAAGGAATTACAGTAGATACAGTTAATAAAAAGATCAGTTGGACAGAAGATCTGGCAGCAGGAACTTATAAGCTGGTATTTACAGATCCAAGTGGAAAATATGCGTCTATCTCTGTTCCGTTTACCGTTAAGTTCAGCACTGTATATGTACTGATGAACATTCCTTATGCAGACTTTTATGATAGTGAGATAAATGGAAATGATGAAGATGTAGATGCCGTTTCTTCTGCAACTCATGCTAAACCTAGAACGGGAAGCCTGGTTGGCGGTTCTTATCATGTAAATTCAGATGGAAGTGATATAAGCGGTATTACATTCCCTGTAAAAGTATCAGATGCTGCAGAACTTGCAGGTCTTAAGAAAGTAACAGATGAGGACTCTGTAATGATCACTGTAACAAATCGTGGACAGACCAATACTACAACTTATACAGGAAAAGATGCTTTATTTGAGAATGAAAACTTTGCTTATTATGAATTAAGTGAAACTCCTTCCTATTATAAAGAACTGACAGTTTCCGATGGTGAACTGACTTTCAGCGAAGTAAAGGGTGCAAAAGAAGATGCGGATAATGTAACTGCCCGCTTATTAACAGACAGCTCATATGGTGATTATCAGTTATCTATGTCAGGACTTCCGGATTCTTTATCTGAGGATAGTACAACCGTATATGGAGTAGTACTGCATACAGAAGAAGGCAGTGACTATGGTATGCGTCATCTGGAAAATATCTGGCGCAAGACAAATATTGCCTGGGCAAGTGGATTTACAGAAACCGTTCACGGCTGCCCGTTAGCACCGGATCATTATAAGTCCATGATGGGCAAGCATCTTACGGGTGCTACTTATTATACCAACGAAGGTATGATAGAGATTTCATTTGAAGAAAAGGTATATGTACCGGTAAAATTTGAACCGGTTATTGAAGTGCCGGAGGTTAAGGCAAGCAGCAAGGAAGCAAAGATCAATGGACTGGAAACTCTTCCTGAGGGTTATGTTCCGGAATATGTTGTAACAGATGCTAATGGTGAAGAGGTCTCTGAATTTAAGGTAGATAATGATACGATCACCTGGACAGACGGCATAGCAGCAGGAAGCTATACTTTAAATGTAAGCGACCAAAGCGGTAAGTATGCATCCTTTGAGAAAGATTTTGTATTATCCAGTTCCGTTGAGAGCGTTACGATCAAAGGAAATAAGATCGTAATAGACGAAGATGAATTAGATGCTTACCGTAATGCTGTTTCCACTGTTATTGTGGATGGAAATACAGTAGCAGGAGTCAAGGGAACAGAGCTTATCAATGAAGATGGATCTATCAATTTTGATGTAAAGGCAGGTACTCATGGAAAACCTTCAGCAGTATTTGCAGAGGGAGCAGAGGACAATTACAAACTGGAGATCAAGGCTAATGGATATCCGGATGTAGAAGCAACAGATGTTGGCAAAGATTATGGACCAGATGTGGAAATTGAAGCCAGCGCAGAAGTAGAAGACTTTGAGTATACTGCAAAAGTAAAAGTAACTGTAAATTCCAGAGGCGAAGTTGTATCTGTAGAAGATAATGATACAGACACAGATGGAAATGATTCATTCTGGAAGAGAGCAAAGAAAAAATTTGATATCTTTAAGGGTGCAACCAAGGATACGATCAGTGATGTGGATGTAGATATCAAGAGTGGTGCTACATATTCACTTACAGCAGTAAAGAAGGCAGTAGCAAATGCTCTGGGTGCAGATATTGATACACAGCTGGCAGCAATCAATATTTCCGCTGCTCCTGCAGAAGTTAAGTTCTACAAGAACGAAGAAGTTGTAAAGACCGTAGAAGTAGATGCAGATGAGTTAGATGCACTGGGAAGCCTTGAGATCCTGGATGTAGCTCTGGATCCTAAGTACGAGAAAGACTGGAATGAATTTACAGTAGTTGTTGTAGATGAAGAAGGCAACGAACTGGAGAACGAAGCAACTGTTGTAGGTGATACATTTACAGTAATCTTTGCAGACGGAAGAGAGATCGTCATCAGCTTTAACTTCGACACAGAAGAAAAGGAAGCAGAAGAAGTTCCTGCAGCTGACAAGGCAGAAGAAGTTTCTGACTCAGAGGTTTCTGATCCGAAAGATCCTGAAAATGAAGTAAAAGAGGAAGAAAAGGCAGATGATCCTTCTTCTGATGAAGAAAATGAGGATGCTGACGCAGCAGATGATCAGGATACCGAAGAGAAGGAAGATACTGAGGAAGCAGAAGACAAGTCCGAGGAAACTGAGGATCCTGCAGAGGATGTAGCAGAAGAGGATAAGTCTGAAGAAACTGAGGATTCTACAGAAGATGCAGCTTCTGATGATAAGGAAGATGCACCTGAGGTTCCGGAAGTAGGAGAGTCCACAGAAGGCACCGCTGTAGAAGAGACAGAAACTCTTTCTAAAGATGGCGAATAATCAAACTGCGATAAAAGAATAGTAATTTTATACAGGGCTTTTGGAAAAAAATTCCGGAAGCCCTGTATTTGCAGGAGGAATCATATGAGGAAAAATCTGAAAAAACAGACAGCTGTACTGATCGTATCCGCGGCATTGGCAGCTCAGACAAGCCTGGCAGGTTATGGCGCACCCCTGACACCAGGAGACTGGAAACAGGAAGATGGAGCGTGGAGATTCTGTGATCCTGAGCAGAACGCATATGCAGGCTGGGTCCTTACATCTTCTGGATGGTACTATATGGATCCATCAGACGGGAAAATGGTCACTGGCTGGAAACAGATCAACGGATCCCGGTATTATTTTGAGATCCAGCAGGGAAAAACAGAAGGAAAGATGCATACCGGCTGGTATCAGGATGAGCAGGGAAAATGGTATTTCTTCAATAACAAGTCAGGTGAAAAGACAGAAGGAACCATGGTCACCGGCTGGAAGTGGATCGATGGCAAATGTTATTACTTCTCAGAAAATGAAGATGCAGGAGTTCTGTATGTAAACACAGTTACACCGGATGGATTTTCTGTAAATGATCAGGGACAGTGGGTAGATGAAAATGGAAATGTTAAGACCCGCAGCGAGTCTGACTTTACTACGATCCAGAAATCAACCACGACGGTAACCAGATCTTCAGGATCAGGCGGCGGAAGTAGCCATAGTAGTTCCAGCAGTTCAGGAAACTCTGGCAGCTCAGATAACTCAGGCAATAGCAGTAATTCCGGTAAGGATGACACTGGCAAGGATGACACCGGCAAGGATGACACTGGCAAAGATGATTCTGGCAAGGATGATTCTGGAAAAGATGACACCGGCAAGGATGATTCTGGAAAAGATGATACCGGCAAGGATGACTCTGGAAAAGATGATACTGGAAATGGCGGAGACTCCGGAAAAGATGACTCCGGTAACACAGACAAACCAGATGATAAGCCAGAAGAAACAAAGATCCTGACAGGAGAAGCAGAGGTAGCAAGCAATGAATATGGAAGTGTAAGCGGCACTTATCAGGTTAAGGTTAAAGTAACTGTAGATAAAGATGGAAATATCATTTCCGTAGAAGATGACGGAACTGAGCCGGGAAAAAGAAATTCATCATTCTGGGAAGATGCTCTGGAGTTATTTGAAGAATTTGGCGGTGAAGAGGGAGCAAAGACAATAGAAGAAGTAGATCAGGTCGAAGCTGTATCAGGAGCAACGATCTCTTCCAACGCTATTAAGGCAGCTGTAAAGAAAGCGCTTCAAAGTGAAGATCCAACAGAAAAGCCAGATGCACCTGCTATAAAAACTGCAGATCAGAGGACCCGTTTTGTTTTCAGCGCAGCAGAGCCGGCAGACCTGCTGATCACAGCACCGGAAGGCACACAGATCCGTTATACAACAGATGGAAGTGATCCGGCAGGAAACTCCCAGGCATTTGTTGCAGAAGGAACCGGAGCAGAAACAGCTGTTTCCGTTTCAGCAGCGGAAAATGCAACGGGCACTATGATATTAAAGGCAGTGGCAGTAAAAGATGGTCAGGCATCTGATGTGACAGAAAAAGAACTTTCCTTTATCCAGATTCCGGAAGTACAGGAAAAAGGTATAAAAGTCTATGAAGCAAGTGGAATGATCACATCCAAGACCAATAAACCATATGAAGGCAAGATCCGTATTACCGTTGTAAACGGAAAAATAGCCAAGATCGTTGATAACGGAACTGTACCGGTAGCTCTTCAGGATGAAGTATACTGGGGTTACCTTTTCCCAAGCAGCAGCTTTACAGGCATTTCAACGAAATTTGCCGGCAAAGACCTGTCTGATCTGATCAATGCAAAGACCACCCCAGGTGGAGGCGATGAATATGCTGCAGACGCAGTAAGCCGTGCGACTATTTCCACAGATGTGATGAAATATGCTGCGATCCAGGCACTTCAGGGTGAGCCGGTAGAGTCAAGTGATGAAGAAGTTCTCGCTCCAAAGATCACCAGCAGATATGGATTTTACAGCAGCCCAAGTTCTACGATTTATATGAGCATTGATAAGGCAGAGAATACAACTGTCCGCTACACAGAGGATGGAACAGATCCGGATGTCTCCAGTACAAAGGCGGAAACCAATTCTGTATCATTTTACAGCAATACTCCGGAATTCAAAGAAGTACGTTTTGCAGCCTTTGATGAAGAAGGAAACCGCAGCAAGGTAGTGACTGTATGGTGCTGCTTTATGAAGAAAGGACCGGCTGTATTAGAGCGTGGAAGTTATTCAGCAGAAGTGGATGGAATTACAGCATCTGTTGATGTAAATTATTCCGGTTATATCTCATCAATTCAGTTAGATGAGGCATCACAGGAAAAATACAGTGAATTCCTTACAGAGCTGCTGGCGCATGTATATTATGAGCAGTCAGCAGATATTGAAATACTGTCGCAGTATGAGGAAGAAGGCAAGAAGGAAGTACTTTCTGCTGTGGGGGCAGCTATTAAAAAGGCAATCAGCGCAACTCCTGTATTTACAGTAGACCCGGTAAAGGGAACTTCCAGTACAAGATATGGAACCTATGAATATGAGGAGAAGCCGGTGGCAACCATCAGCTGCCTGGCAGAAGGCACAGAGATCTATTATTACATAACAGATACTTCCTCTACTGTAAAACCGGATAAGGATACCTGGACAAAATACGAAGGACCCGTGTCTGTTTTATTTGATAACGAAAAGGGCGGCTCTAAATATCTCTGGGCAGCAACGACCACAGATGACGGTGAAACCTGGCTGAAAACTTCCAAGATCCAGTTTGTATACAGCAAGAAACCAGTGGAATATGCAGTTGTGATCGGGGATCAGGCTTATACAAGCTTTGAAAAGGCCCTGGCTGCAGCACAGGACGGTGATACACTTATTTTAAATGATGATGTAGAGCTTACAGACGAAGTGACAATGCCGGAAGCTTCTATTTCTATCCAGTCAGGTGAAAAAGGCCCTTATCTGATCAAGTCAACCAAGCCATTAAACTTAAATGGTGACCTGACCATATCCGATGTCAGCTGGAATGCAACCACTTATGCAAACGGCTATAATTTCACAGCAGGAGAAAATGTAACCTGCTCTTCTACAAAAGACATTTATGCCGGGTCTGCATCTGGAACAGCGCAGGCAAAGGGAGAAGATAACACCTGCTATATCACTCTATCATCAGGCAAGTTCTATGTATATGGAACAGGCGCAGCTGGCAGCACAATGGAAGGTGATGTAGAAGTCCTTGCAGAGAAAGAAGCACAGCTTCAGTTTGCAGGAACAAAGGGCAAGTCTGAATTAAATGGTGATTTTACAGTTACGGTTGACGCTACAGAGGGAAATGCAGCTTTAAGTTCTTCCTATGGACGTACTTCATCAGGAACTGTTTCAGGAGAGTTCACTTTGACTATCAAAGGAGCTCCGAAGCTTTCAGGAACTATTTATGCAGTTCAGTATAATTCTTCTGCAAGCTGGGGTACTCTGGACGTAACAGAGGCAGAACTTGAGGAGCTGGAACTGGATACTCTTGAGAAACTGAACAAGAAGTTCCAGGGCTTTGAGACCGTAAACAGCGAATTTGATGAGGAAGACGAAAAGACAGAGGAAGAAGTTGCTGCAGAACTTTTGTCAAAAGTGAAAGAAGATGAGCAGGAAAACAGCCAGGAGAAAAAGGAAACAGAGACTGTGATCCCGGCAGAAGATCCTGAGACAGAAGACAAAGAAGAGGCTGAGGATAAGTCTGAAAATGAGCTTGAAGATAAGTCCAATGAAGATAGATCCGATGCAGCAGAAGATGTAAAAGAAGAGGAAAACTCTGACGAAGAGGATAAATCTGCAGAAGAGGAGGATCCTGAAGAAACAGAAGATGCAGATTCAAAAGAGGATGAGGAAGAAGATGCACCGGAAGTTCTGGACGCAGATGAAACCACAGAGGATACTTCTTCAGAAGAGGCAGAAACCATTTCTCAGGATGAAGAATAAAAAATTATCTGAAAAAACGGTTTAAACATGGAGGGCGGGGCCGATTGGCCCCGCTCTTTTGCCATAAATCTGCCTAGCAAGTTTGATGCCAAAAAAGATTAGTATAAGGCAAAAAAATTTAGTCTTCAAATCCATTGAAAATTTATGCAAGGTATATTATAATGCTATCAATTTGGGCTGAGGTCTATAGCAGCGCACACATTTGGAAGCGCAATCGGATGTCAAGCTTGCTTGTAAATCTCCCCCTACACAACATAAGAAAGGACAGGTATTCCCCCTATGAAAGCATACCTTATATTGGAAGACGGCACTGTGTTCACTGGTACCAGTATTGGTTCCCAGCGTGAAGTGATCAGCGAGATCGTTTTTAACACATCTATGACCGGTTATCTGGAAGTATTAACTGATCCGTCATACGCAGGACAGGCCGTTGTTATGACCTATCCTCTGATCGGTAATTATGGAATCTGTCGTCAGGATATGGAGTCTTTAAAGCCCTGGCCAGATGGTTATATTGTAAGAGAATTATCAAGGATCCCAAGCAACTTCCGTTGCGAAGACACAATTCAGAATTTCTTAGAAGAAAATGATATTCCTGGTATCTGTGGTATCGATACAAGAGCCCTCACAAAGTTATTAAGAGAAAAAGGTACAATGAACGGTATGATCACGACAAAAGAGTATTCAGACCTGTCTGAGCCTATCAGCCGTATGAAAGCCTATACAGTAGCCGGTGTTGTTATGGCTACTACAACCAAAGAAAAATACGTTCTTCCAGGAAATGGAAAGAAAGTAGCTTTAATGGATTTCGGCGCAAAGAAGAACATTGCCCGTTCCTTAAATGAAAGAGGCTGCGAAGTTACCGTATATCCGGCAGATACACCTGCAGAAGAAGTGCTGGCAGCAAATCCGGACGGCATCATGCTTTCCAATGGCCCTGGTGATCCAAAGGAAAATGTTGAGATCATCAAAGAGATCAAAAAAATGTATGACTCCAATGTACCGATCTTTGCAATCTGCCTGGGACATCAGTTAATGGCACTGGCAAACGGTATGGATACCTACAAATTAAAATACGGCCACAGAGGCGGAAATCATCCTGTAAAAGATCTGGAGACCGGAAGAGTTTACATTTCTTCCCAGAACCATGGTTACGCAGTAGATACCAACACTGTAAAGCCTGAGATCGCAGTTCCTGCATTTGTCAATGTAAATGACGGAACCAACGAAGGTTTAAAATACACAGGAAAGAACATTTTCACGGTACAGTATCACCCGGAAGCATGCCCTGGACCACAGGACTCCGGATACTTATTTGACCGTTTCCTTAAAATGATGGAGGTAAATGACTGATGCCAAAGAATCCTGAAATTAAAAAAGTACTGGTTTTAGGCTCCGGCCCGATCGTAATCGGACAGGCAGCAGAATTTGACTATGCAGGTACACAGGCCTGCCGTTCTTTAAAAGAAGAAGGGATCGAAGTTGTCCTTTTAAACTCCAACCCGGCTACCATCATGACCGACAAGGACATTGCAGACCGTGTATACATTGAGCCATTAACCGTAGAAGTAGTAGAACAGCTGATCTTAAAAGAAAAGCCGGACAGCATTCTGCCAACCCTTGGCGGACAGGCCGGATTAAACCTTGCAATGGAACTGGAAGACGCAGGATTCTTAGAGAAGCACAATGTGCGCCTCATCGGTACCACTGCTCTTACCATTAAAAAAGCAGAAGACCGTGAGATGTTCAAGGAGACCATGGAAAAGATCGGTGAGCCGGTTGCACCTTCTGACATTGTAGAAGATGTAAAACATGGTCTGGAAGTAGCAGCACAGATCGGTTACCCGGTAGTTCTTCGTCCTGCTTATACACTGGGCGGTTCCGGCGGCGGTATTGCACAGAATCCGGAGCAGTGTGCTGAGATCCTGGAAAATGGTCTCCGTTTATCCCGTGTAGGACAGGTTTTAGTAGAGCGCTGCATCGCAGGCTGGAAAGAGATCGAATACGAAGTAATGCGTGACGGTGCAGGAAACGTGATCACCGTCTGCAACATGGAAAACCTGGACCCGGTTGGCGTTCATACAGGTGACAGTATTGTTGTGGCTCCTTCCCAGACATTAGGGGATAAAGAGTACCAGATGCTGCGTACTTCTGCATTAAATATCATCAGCGAACTGGGTATCACCGGCGGCTGCAACGTACAGTATGCTTTAAATCCAGACAGCTTTGAATACTGCGTAATTGAGGTAAATCCTCGTGTAAGCCGTTCTTCCGCACTGGCATCTAAGGCAACTGGATATCCGATCGCAAAAGTAGCTGCAAAGATCGCTTTAGGATATACTCTGGATGAGATCAAAAATGCAGTAACAAAGAAAACTTATGCAAGTTTTGAGCCAATGCTTGACTACTGCGTAGTAAAGATGCCAAGACTTCCATTTGATAAGTTTATAAGCGCCAAGAGAGCCTTAGGAACCCAGATGAAGGCAACTGGTGAGGTCATGAGTATCTGCACCAACTTTGAGGGCGCCCTGATGAAGGCCATCCGTTCCCTGGAGCAGCATGTAGACTGCCTGATGTCCTATGACTTTACCGGACTTTCCTATACAGGACTGGTAAAAGAGCTGGAGATCGTAGACGATATGCGTATCTGGAGAATTGCAGAGGCTCTGCGCCGCGGCTTCCCATATGAGCTGATCCATGAGATCACCCGTATCGATATCTGGTTTATTGACAAGCTGGCTATCCTGGTAGAAATGGAGAAAGAATTAAAGGCAGTAGGAGAAGGAAAGAAAGAGCTTACTACAGAGCTCCTTGCAGAAGCAAAACGCATTGAGTTCCCTGATAATGTAATTTCCCGTCTTACCGGTATTCCTCAGGAAGAGATCAAGAAGCAGCGTTATGACAATGGCATCCGCGCTGCATACAAAATGGTTGATACCTGTGCAGCTGAGTTTGCTGCAGAGACACCATATTATTACTCCTGTTTTGGAAGCTTCAATGAGGCTGAAAAGACAGAAGGAAGAAAGAAAGTCCTGGTTCTTGGTTCCGGCCCGATCCGTATTGGACAGGGAATCGAGTTTGACTTCTGCTCCGTACACAGTACCTGGGCCTTCAGCAAAGAAGGATATGAGACCATTATCATCAACAATAACCCGGAGACTGTAAGTACAGACTTTGATATTGCAGATAAGCTGTATTTTGAGCCATTAACACCAGAAGATGTAGAGAGTATTGTAGATATTGAAAAACCAGACGGCGCTGTAGTACAGTTTGGCGGACAGACTGCTATTAAGCTGACCGAGGCACTGATGAAAATGGGTGTGCCTATCCTTGGTACAGCAGCAGAAGATGTAGATGCAGCAGAGGATAGGGAACGTTTTGATGAGATCCTGGAGCAGTGCCATATCCCGAGACCTGCAGGACACACTGTATTTACCGCTGAAGAGGCAAAGAAGGCTGCAAATGACCTTGGCTATCCTGTTTTAGTACGTCCTTCCTATGTACTGGGTGGACAGGGCATGCAGATCGCTATCTGTGATGAAGATATTGACGAATTTATCGGCATCATCAACCAGATCGCCCAGGAGCATCCGATCCTGGTAGATAAGTACATTATGGGTAAGGAAATCGAGGTAGACGCCATCTGCGACGGAACAGACATCCTGATCCCTGGTATCATGCAGCATATTGAGCGTACCGGTATCCACTCCGGAGACAGTATCTCCGTATATCCGGCACAGGATATTACACAGCATAATATCGACACCATTGTAGAGTATACTGAGAAACTGGCTAAGGCTCTTCATGTAAAGGGCATGATCAATATCCAGTTTATCGTAGACGGGGATGACGTATACATCATCGAGGTAAACCCACGTTCTTCCCGTACCGTACCATATATCAGCAAGGTAACCGGTATCCCGATCGTTCCTCTTGCAACCCAGATCATCTGCGGCCATACCATTAAGGAACTGGGCTACAATCCGGGACTGCAGCCGGCAGCTGATTATATCGCTGTTAAGATGCCTGTATTCTCCTTTGAAAAGATCCGCGGCGCAGATATCAGCCTTGGACCGGAAATGAAGTCTACCGGTGAGTGCCTTGGTATTGCTAAGACCTTTAACGAGGCTCTTTACAAGGCATTTGAGGGCGCTGGCATCCGTCTGCCGAAGTACAAGAAGATGATCATGACCATCAGAAAGAATGAGCAGGAAGAGGCAGTGGATATTGCCCGCAGATTTGCAAATGTAGGCTACCAGATCTTTGCTACCAAGGGAACTGCAAGAACCTTAAATGAGCATGGAGTAAAGGCCTTTGAGATCCGCAAACTGGAGCAGGAGTCCCCGAATATCCTTGATCTGGTATTAGGACATCAGATCGACCTGATCATCGATATCCCGGCACAGGGCGCAGAAAGAAGCCATGACGGCTTTGTGATCCGCCGTAATGCCATTGAGACAGGTGTAAATGTACTTACAGCCCTTGACACAGCAAGAGCTCTTGTAACAAGCCTTGAGAACCGTGCAAAAGAGCTGACACTGGTGGATATTGCAACTGTGAAGAATGCATAAAGGTGTATAAATATAAGCCCCGCCGAAGCGACGGGGTTTGTATGCTGACGATAAAAACAAGTGAGAGAGGACCCGCGCCAGGCGCGGGTTCACTTGTGCAGACGTGCAGTGGAAGAAAAACTGCCGGTGACAGGTTCTTTAAACGAAAGAAAAGCACATGGAAGCAGGTTTTAAATGCCTGTTTTCATGTGCTTTTTGTGCTTTTGCTGTTGTTGTAATGCACGTTTACAAATCCTGCGTTTTTGCCCGTGGCTGCCTGCAGCAGCAGGCGGTTTGTCGGTTAATAGTTTGAGAAAATTATGCCACAGAAACGTCACTTGCATACTTCTCCGGATGATTGACCGGATAAGTCACTTTGCGGCCTTCTAACACCTCTGTAATGCCCAGAGCGGCCTGATAAGACAGCCGTTCCATAGCCTGCTTGCTTAAACCTGCAATATGTGGCGTTGCAATTACCTGATCCATGTGCAGCAGCGGGTCGTCTGCATCTGGGATCTCACCTTCAAATACATCCAGTGCAGCCCCTGCCAGACGGTTGGAAAGCAGCAGTTCCCTTAAAGCAGCCTGGTCGACTACTTCACCACGACCAAGGTTTAAAAGATACGCATCTGGTTTCATAAGTTCCAGCTTTTCACGGCTTACCAGATGGAAGGTATCTTTTGTATATGGCAGATGAATAGAAAGAAAATCGGAATTCCGGATCACTTTGTCCAGATCACTTGTAAGAATGCCATAATCCGCGCAGATATCTCCTGGAAGGTTTCTGCGGTATCCTAACACTTTCATTCCAAAGCCATAGGAAGCTTTTCTGGCAACTGCAGTGCCGATCCGTCCCATTCCAAGTACCCCTAAGGTCTTTCCTTCCAGATCAAAGGTAGTAATCTGTGGGCGGATGCTCCAGCCTTCTTTGCGTAAGCCGTCACGGCTTTGTGGAAGTAAGAAACGGTATGACCATGGTACCGGAAGGCAGACGTGTATTTCCAAGAACTTCTGTAATGGACAATCTGCTGTTAGGCGCTTACAGCCGTAAGGATAAGGAAAATGTAAAAGGCGACTTAAACAAGATCTTTGAAATGTTCCCAAGACTGTTAGAACGTAAAAACCAGCTGGCAGGCACCTTATCCGGCGGCGAACAGCAGATGCTGGCTATGGGGCGCGCGCTGATGTCAAGACCAAGACTTCTGCTCCTTGATGAGCCGTCTATGGGACTTTCGCCAAGACTGGTTGACCAGGTATTTGATACCATTGTTTCTATTAATAAGTCAGGAACCACCATTATGCTGGTAGAGCAGAACGCAAACCAGGCTCTTCGTGTGGCAAAAAGAGGCTATGTAATAGAGACGGGTGAGATCGTTCTTTCGGATGATGCAGATAAGTTATTGTCCAACCCGCAGGTGAAGGAAGCATATCTGGGTGGTTAAAACACGGGAGTAATTGGAAAAATCTGGAAAATACCACTTGAAAATTGCAATCTGGGAAATAGGATCTGGAAAGGCGGGAGCAAAGGTGAAAGTACTGGTATGGTGTGCTACTGCAGAGGACTGCAGGGTATTTGAACAGTATAATAAGGGAAGAATTGAGTTTGAATATACTCCGGATACATTAACAGAGGAAAATGTTTCCTCCTGTAAAGGCTATGAAGGGATCGTGATCCAGACCAGGTGCATAATCACGGAAAAGGTAGCAGCCCTTTTGGCAGAGGCAGGAGTAAAATTTATCGCCTGCCGTTCCGCCGGTTTTGACCATGTAAACTTGGCAGCCATAAAGAAATATGGCATCAAGGCCTGCAATGTTCCTTTGTATTCTCCAAATGCCATTGCGGAATACGCCGTCATGGCATCTATGATGGCGCTGCGGAAGGTAAAAAAGCAGCTGCACATGACAGAAAAAGGAGATTATACCTTAAAAGGTCTGCGCGGCCAGGAACTGCGTGACCAGACCATTGGTATTATCGGAACCGGCCGGATCGGCATGGAAAGTCTGAAAATATTTTCCTCTTTCACAAAGGATATTTTACTCTACGACCCTTATCCAAGAGAAGACGCGAAAGCAATGGGGACCTATGTTTCTCTGGATGAGATCTACGAAAAGTCAACACTCTTAGTATTTCACTGTCCTTTTACAAAAGAAAATTTCCATATGGTAAATGGTGACAGCATCCGTAAAATGCGCACAGGTGTGGTCCTTGTAAACCCGGCAAGAGGGGGACTTTTTGATCATCAGGCTGTATTAGAGGGCTTAAAAGAAGGAAAGATCGGTGCCCTTGCAATGGACGTTTACGAGGATGAAAAAAATTATCTGCGTAAGGACCTGAAAGGGGAAAGTACAGGTGACGCTGTATTTGACCAGCTTATTTCAAGAGAAGATGTGATCTATACTGCCCATACTGCTTTTTATACAGACCGTGCGATCTTTAATATGATCGAGACCACAGTGGAAAATCTCTGGGAATACGGACAGACAGGAAGCTGTGCTCATGAACTGACCTAAGAGAGCGTTTACAGGGGTAAAGGGTACAAAATCAGAGAAAAGAGGGACCTAGATATGGAAAAAGAGTTTGATATATTAACAGGTGCAAAACGACTGGATGAAGTACGGTTTTCCAAGATTCGTACAGTGATGGATATGGTAGCGGACCTTCGTGCCAAAGGGGAGAAAGTGCTGGCATTAAGCGCCGGAGAACCGGATTTTGACACACCGGCTCCTATTAAAGAGGCAGTGATCAAAGCCTTGGAAGAAAATTATACCCATTATGGCTCCAACAGAGGCTATCCGGCTCTTAGAAAACTTCTGTCAAAGAAACTGGAAAAAGAGACAGGGGTTTCCTATGATCCGGAGACAGAGATCATTTTCACCACCGGCGGTGCAGAAGCCTTAAACAATGCCTTTATGGCAGTGGTAGATCCGGGAGATGAGGTGATCGTATTTTCACCGGCTTTTATCACCTATGAAAATCTGGTCCATATGTGCGGTGCAAAACTGGTAAAAGTGCCTTTAAAGAAGGAAAATAACTATCAGATCGATATGGATGATCTGAAGGCTGCTGTTACAGACAAGACAAAGCTTCTGGTGATGAACAATCCAAACAACCCAACGGGCGCTGTTTACAGTAAAGAGTGCTTAGAGCAGGTATGTGAGCTGGCAAAGGAGAAGAACTTCCTGATCCTTTCTGATGAAATGTATTCCAGACTGGTGTATGGAGACGGAAAATTCTATTCTATTGCTTCTTTCCCGGATATGAAGGAGAGGACCATTATCATCAATGGTTTTTCCAAGACCTATGCAATGACCGGCTGGAGAGTAGGCTACGTGGCAGCTCCTGCAAAGCTTCTGCCAAGTATCTTAAAGGTACATCAGTACTGCAGCACCTGTTGTCCTACCTTTATCCATGTGGGTCTTGCAAATGCGCTGAATCTGCCGGAAACAGAAGAGGCAGTGTGCAAAATGGTAGATGCGTTTGCAAAGAGACGGGAAGTGCTGATTGAAGGACTGGATCAGATCCCGGGAATTACCTATGTGAAGCCGGAAGGCGCTTTTTATGCCATGGTGGATGTATCCGCTTTTGGGGTAGACGGAGATACCTTTGCAGCAAAGCTTTTAAAGGAAAAACATGTGGCAGTGATCCCGGGCTCCGGTCTTGGGGAGAACTGCAAGGACGCAGTGCGTATTTCCTTTGCAGCATCAGAAGATACCATAAGAAAGGCAACAGCGCGGATGAAAGAGTTTATCCAGGAGAAAGCTTATGAATCTTAGTGCAGTGATCAACCTTCAGCTGGTGATGTTTGCCCTGTTTATCTGTGGCTTTATCCTTACAAGAAAAGGAGTCATCAACAGTGAGCGGCGAAAAGGCATGTCTGACCTGCTCATCGACCTGTTCCTTCCGGCAAATATTATCTGCGCCTTTCTGACGGGCATCAGCAGGGACGTATTTGCAGAGGCCTTTCAGGTGCTTGTGATCGCTCTTGGGATCCAGATCATTTCCTATCTGTTGGGACTGGTATTATATAGGAAGGAAGTAAACGGGCGGAGAATGGTCCTGCGCTATGCAACTATCTGTTCCAATGCCGGATTTATGGGAAATCCGGTAGTGGAAGGGATCTATGGTTCCCAGGGCTTACTGTATGCTTCTGTTTATCTGATCCCCTTAAGAATCTTTATGTGGTCTGCCGGTCTTTCCTGCTTTACAGTGGCAAGTCCAAAGGATATTGTAAAAAAACTGGTCCATCATCCCTGTATCATTGCAGTAGTTATCGGTATGGCCCTGATGCCATTTCCTGATGTTGTTCCAAGTTTCCTGCTTCAGACCATGCAGTCCTGCAGCAAATGTGTTCTTCCTGTTTCCATGATCGTCATTGGAAGTATTTTGTCGGAAGCAGATATCCGTAAAATGTTAAAGGGAAACACCTTATTTTACTGTGTCGTGCGCCTTCTGGGAATTCCGGCTGTTACCATGGTCGTATGCCGTCTTCTTGGAATGGGGGCGCTGGTGACAGGTGTATGTACCGTCTTAGCAGGAATGCCTGCAGGAAGTACCACAGCGATCCTTGCGGAAAAATATGACGGGGATGCAAAATATGCTTCTGAATGTGTCTTTCTGTCTACGGTACTTTCCCTTTTTACCATGCCTCTTTTGTATATGATACTGGCCTGAATATTTTTGCTGAACTGTAACGAAATAGTGCACAATAGCAGCCGGATTGTAATTAGTTAAAACTAACAAAAATAAAGAAAACTGCCTGCCAGCTCTGACATTTTCCGAAAAATCGTGCTAAACTGAAACAGGAAACTGTGAATGTGAAGCATGAGAAAATCTGGGAAAGTCTCAGATACAAAAGAAAGCAGGCAAAATTTTATGTACGAGAAAGGACAATATATTGTATACGGCATCCGTGGAGTCTGCCAGGTAGCAGACATTATCACCATTGATCATCCCGTCGGGCCCAAAGGGCGTCTTTATTATGAACTTCATCCTTATAATCAGAAGGATGGAAAGATCGTCACACCGGTAGACTCGGAGAAGACCATTACAAGGCTGTTGCTTACCAGACCGGAGGCAGAGGCGCTGATCCAAGAGATCCCTCAGATCAAAGAAATGACCGTGGCAAATGACAAACAGAGGGAAGAACGGTATAAAGA
>ENA-OZKB01000580-OZKB01000580.1-human-gut-metagenome-genome-assembly--contig:-NODE-580-length-19415-cov-7.921643_pt1 | contig 19415 bp, 28 predicted proteins | sample MGYA00244821_ERZ653753 | MGnify/ENA primary metagenome ERZ653753 (study PRJEB26926, sample SAMN06165256) | human gut metagenome | biome: ENVO:00009003; feature: ENVO:2100002; material: ENVO:00002003...
CTGCTGTTTTTCATGAGAACCTGTTCGATGATTTCTTTGATCCGTTCTGGAACGATGCTGCACTGGAGCGTGCAATGAGCCGTGAGGCTCATGACACCTTTGGCAAGCGTGGCGCGAACATGATGAAGACCGATGTGAAGCAGACCGCTGATGGCAATTATGATGTTGCAGTGGATCTGCCCGGCTGCAAGAAGGAAGACGTTCAGATGGAGCTGAACGACGGCTACCTGACCATTCAGGCCGTCCGCAGCCACAGCAATGACGAGAAGGATAAAGAGGGCCGCTACCTGCGCCGCGAGACCTTCTCCGGCACCTGCGCCCGCAGCTTCTATGTGGGCGACGCCGTGAAGAAGGAGGACATCCACGCAAAGTTCGAGGATGGCATCCTGCACGTCACGCTGCCCGCACCTCAGCAGCAGAAGGCTCTGCCTGTGAACCCGAACCTGATCGAAATTGAATAACGGTTATGTACCGGTGTAAAATACCGGTGCATAGGACTTGCCCCCGGAGAGCTGCCCAAAGGCTCTCCGGGGGCTTTTTGCGTTCCGGCATCCTTTCGGCAGGGAAAAGCATGGTGTGATCCGGATGGCATAGGTCAGGAGTCAGGCCCAGCTCCTTCATCGCCCGCATTCCCCACGGTATTCCCAGATACTTCATATCAAAATCTCCATTCCATCTTTACGATCTGCATTTTCATCCCATAGTCGCCGACTTTGGCGAGAAGACGAAAGAATCCACTGCCGCTCTTGACAAAGAGTGGTTTTGTACTATGATTGTTGTACATACAACGATGCAGATACATCTTTTTAAGATAAGACCCGGAGGCTGTCTATGGATATTACCGATGAAAAATGAGAAGACCTTCCGCCCGGACCGGGTGTTCTCCTATTTCCGGGCCGAGTGGCTCCCGCTGGCCTTCGTGACCCTGTCGGGCCTCATCTATAACATCGGCCTGCTGGCCACCCCGTGGTTCGAGGGCCGTCTGGCCCAGTGCCTGGCGGACATCCTGAGCGGCAGCGAACCAGCGGCCCAAATGGCGCTGCTGGTTCTGGCCTATATCCTCGTCACCCTGCTGGTGCAGGCGTCGCGGTTCATCAAGCGCTTTTATGTCCGCCGCTTTGCCAACAACATCAACCGCCGGATGAAGGGCATCCTCTACGCCAATCTGGTGCGCCAGAGCCGGGCTTCGCTGGAAAAAGAGGGCGCCGGTGAGCTGATGACCAAGGCCATCTCCGATGTGGACGACTGCGTGGAAGGTATGCGCAAGTTCACCACCGAAGTCTTCGATACCGGCGTGGCGCTGGCGGGTCATGTGGTCATGCTGCTGGTGTACGACTGGCGGCTGGCTCTGCTGAGCCTGCTGTTCACGCCCTTCTCCTACGTCTGCGCGGCATGGATGAAAAAGCCGGTCCAGCGGGCCGGTGCGGCCTACAAAAAGGCGGCGGGCGCACTGAGTGCCGCCACCCTCGACCGCGCCCAGAACGCCGTGACTTACCGCATCTACGGCTGCGAAGACGCCCGCGTGGAGCGGTACGAAGAGGTACTGGATACCTACGAAAAGACGGCAGTGAAGAACAACGTGTGGCAGTCGGCCCTGCCGCCGCTCTATCTGGCGGCGTCAGAGGCAGGCGTACTGTTCATTTTGTGGTTCGGCGCAAAGAATGTCCTCGGCACCGGCTGGCGTGTGTGGGACATCGCGGCTTTTACCACCTTCCTTTCCTGCTTCACCAAGCTGGTGGTCAAATCCTCCAAGGTGGCCAAGCTCTTCAACTCGGTGCAGAAGGCCGAAGTCTCCTGGAAGCGCATCAAACCTCTGATGAAGTTGCCGGAGCAGCTGGACGCACTGGATGTCCCGGCGGCGGAAGATGTGACCCTCAGGAACCTCTCCTTCGCCTACGGCGACACCCCCATCTTCTCGGGGCTGAGTCTGACAGCCCATCCCGGCGACATCATCGGTGTCACCGGCCCGGTGGCCTGCGGCAAATCAACCTTTGGCCGGGTCTTCCTCTGCGAGGCCCCCTATGAAGGCTCGGTGCAGTTTGGCAGAAAGGAGTTCTCCGCTCTGGCCCCGCGTCAGATTTCGGCCACCGTCGGCTATCTGGGCCACGACCCGGAGCTGAGCGCCGACACGGTGCAGAACAATGTCCTCTGCGGCAGCAAGCAGGACGCCATGCCCTATCTCGCCGCTGCTGCGCTGAAAGGCGAGGTGCTGGCAATGGAGAACGGCCTCGATACCGTCATCGGCAGCAGCGGCACCCGTCTTTCCGGCGGACAGGCCCAGCGTCTGGCGCTGGCCCGGACGCTGGCCCATCCGCGCCCTGTCCTCATCCTCGACGACCCGTTCTCGGCCCTTGACCGGGACACGGAGGATACGGTCTTTGCCGACCTACAGGAATATGCCAAGGATAAGGTCGTCTTTCTCATCTCGCACCGCCTGTACCACTTCCCGCAGATGCAGAAGATCGTCTTTATGGATGGCGGAAAAACCACCGTCGGCACCCATGAGGAGCTGATGGCGTCGGTCCCGGTCTACCGTCAGCTGTACGAAAGCCAGACAGGAGGGAAACGGCATGGAGAACAGGCGTAAAAATGGTGTGTCTGAGGCCATTCGGATGGCCGCCGTGACCCACCGCCTTCTCACAGCGGGGACCGTCCTGTGTGCGGCGGCATCGGTGGCGGCGTCTCTGGTGCCGCCGATGCTGCTGGCCCGCATCATCGACGGGCTGACGGCAGGACTTCCGCTGACATTCCCTGCGGTGCTTCTTTATTTCGGCAGTCTGGCGCTGGAAGGGATGCTCTCCTCGGCGCAGGAGAGCCTGCTGGTGCTCTTCGGCCAGAAAATGACCCACGCCCTGCGCTCTGAAATGTCCCGGAAGCTGACCAAGCTTCCCGCCAGCACGCTGGCAGGGCAGAACCCCGGCGAGGTGGCCGCGCGCTTCTCGGGCGATGTGGATACGGTGGAAGCGCTGTTCACCTCCGGCATCATCAGCATGGTGGCGGACGCCTGCCGCATCCTTTCCATCATGGCGGTCATTGCCGTGAAGAATACCGGCCTTGCACTGATCTTGCTGCTGGTGCTGCCGCTGTTCGCCGTGTTCACCCGCCATGTGCAGACGCGGATGCTGGCAGCGCAGCTGGATAACCGCCGGGCGGTCGCCGTTGTGTCCGGCCAGGTCCCGGAAACACTGCACAACATCCGCACCATCCGGGCTCTGGGTCTGGAAGACTACATGGAGCGCCGCTATGACCGGTGCATCGGCGAAAGCTATGCCGCGATGGAGCGGACGAATTTTTATGACGCGATCTATTCGCCCGTCGTGCTGGTGCTGAATGCCGCCGTGGTCGGCATCGTTATGCTCCTCTCGGCTTCCGGCAATGCGGCTGTCCTGACGTTGTTCGGGATGTCGGTCGGCACCTCGGTGGCCGTCATCAACTACATTTCCCGCATCTTTGCGCCCATCGAGAGCCTTGGCATGGAGATACAGACCATCCAGTCGGCGATGGCGGGCGTCAGGCGCATCGACGCCTTCCTTGACCAGCCGGAACGCACCATTCCCAAGGAGCGGGAGACCTCTGCCCGGGGCGATGTGGTGCTCTCTCATGTGACCTTCGGTTACGGCGAAAAGCACGTCTTGAACGATTTTTCCATGACCGTCAAGCAGGGCGAGCAGGTGACGCTGGTGGGCCGGACGGGTGCCGGAAAGAGCACCGTCTTCAAGCTGCTGCTGGGACTTTATCACCCGGAAGCCGGGTCGGTGACCATTGGCGGCGTGGATGTGGCGGACATCACGGACGCCGAGCGCCGCACCTGCATCGGCTGTGTGGAGCAGCATTTTGCCCGTGTGCCGGGTACGGTGCTGGAACAGATCACGCTGGGCGACCCCGGCATCACCGAAGAGATGGCAAGGAACGCCGCGAAGCTTGCCGGTCTGGATGCCGCCATCCAGACCCTGCCGGGCGGCTATGATACGGTGTGTACGGACGGGATGTTCTCGCAGGGCGAGTGGCAGCTTCTGTCCATCGCCCGCGCCGCAGCGGCAGACCCTGCCGTGCTGCTGCTGGACGAGATAACGGCCAACCTCGATGCTGAGACCGAGGCCCGTGTCCTTGAAGCGCTTCGCCGCGCGTCCGAAGGGCGCACGGTGCTCTCCGTCTCCCACCGCATCTATGAGAACCTCGGCGGCCGGACGGTAGAGGTCAGGACGCAAAACGCATAAGAAAAAGTGAAAAATGAAACAAGAAAAAGCTTACTATCATCTGCCCGGACTGTTCGAGTTCTACGAGCTGTACCGGGAGTTCCTGCCCCTGTTCCGGGCGCACAGAGAATACTTTTATGACTGGTGCGACATCGGCTCCATCTACGGCGCACCGGCCGACTGCGTCTGGGGCGGGGGACGGGCTGGCTTCGGGGAGCATGACCCCAAAGAAGTCCTTGCCCTGACGCGGGAATACGGCATCTCGGCGCGGCTGACCTTCAGCAACTCGCTCCTCCGGGAGGAACATCTTTCGGATAAAAAGTGCAACGCTCTCTGCGCCCTGTTTGAGCAGGAAAAACCGGTACAGAGCGGCGTCATCGTCCATTCGGAGCTGCTGCTGGACTACCTGAAAACACACTATCCGCAGCTTTATTTCGTGTCCTCCACGACCAAGGTGCTGACAGAGTTTCAGCAGCTCCGGGCGGAGACGGCCCGGGAAGAGTTCCGCTATGTGGTGCCGGATTTCCGGCTGAACAAAGCCTTTGGAGAGCTGGACAGTCTGCCGCAGGCGCAGAAAGACAAGGTGGAATTTCTCTGCAACGAGTGCTGCTGGGTCGGATGCCGGGACAGAAAGCGCTGCTATGAGAATGTCAGCCGAAAAAATCTCGGCGAAGCCTGCCCTGACCACATCTGTCACGCACCGGGTGCGAAGGAAGGCTACCGCTTCTCGAAGGCGATGGAAAATCCGGGTTTTATCGGCATCAGGGACATTCGGGATGTCTATATGCCGATGGGATTTTCCAACTTCAAGATCGAGGGCCGGGGCCTGGGCAGTGCGCTGGTACTGGAATTTCTGCTCTACTACATGACAAAACCGGAATACCAGCTGCATGTCCGGGAAGCCATCTATCTGGACAATATGCTCGACCTGTTCTGAGGAGCCGCACGACGGCTGCGACGAGCCGGATGACACCGGGCAGAACGCCAGGAACGGCTATCGGAAGGGCGTGGGCGGATCAATAAAACAAGGGCTGCTGTACAACACGGTACAGCAGCCCTTTGCAGTTATTTCCGGCTCGTCAGCTTGTTCAAAAACATCACAGCCAGCACGATGACGCCGATGACCAGCACGATGCTCACCATCCCGATGACCATGATGGGCAGAGTCGTCATCCACGAAGTAAGATGCAGCATATCAGTCCCTCCTTTAGCTCAGCAGGGTCAGCAGCAGTCCGCCGGCGATGACAGAGGCTATCTGGCCCGAGACGTTGACACTGATGGAGTACATCAGCAGGAAATTCTGGTTGTCCTCCTCGAGGCCCAGCTTGTTGACGACGCGTCCGCTCATGGGGAAGGCCGAGATGCCGGCTGCGCCGATCATGGGGTTGAGCTTTTTGCCCTCCGGGAGGAAGAGGTTCGCCAGCTTTGCGAACAGCACACCGCCGGCGGTGTCAAACACAAAGGCCACGAGGCCCAGCGCAAGGATGAGCAGAGTGTCGGGCCGCACGAACTTGTCGGCGGTCATCTGGCCGGCCACGGTCAGGCCCAGCACGATGGTGATGAGGTTTGCGAGGACGTTCTGCGCCGTTTCACTCAGGGTGTTCAGCACACCGCACTCCCGCAGCAGGTTGCCGAACATCAGAAAGCCCACCAGTGCTACGCTGGCCGGAGCCACGAGCCCGGCGATGATGGTCACGACGATGGGGAACAAGATCTTGGTCAGCTGGCTGACACTGCCCTTCTGGTAGGGCATCCGGATGCGGCGTTCCTTCTGGGTGGTCAGCAGTTTGATGACCGGCGGCTGCACGATGGGGACCAGCGCCATGTAGCTGTAGGCCGCCACCATGATGGCACCAAGGTACTGGGAGTGCAGGACGTTGGCCACGAAGATGGCCGTGGGGCCGTCTGCCGCGCCGATGACGGCGATGGAAGCGGCGTCCTTCAAATCGAAGAAGAAGCCCGCGAGGAAGAGGGTGAAGAAGATGCCGAACTGCGCCGCTGCGCCGAAGAGCATCAGCCACGGCTTCTCGAGCAGCGGGCCGAAGTCGATCATCGCACCGATGCCGATGAAGAGCAGCAGGGGGAACAGCTCGTTGGACATCCCGGCCTCAAACAGAGCCGAGATGGGGCCGACGGTGTCGCCCTGCGTGATAGCGCCCGATAAGGGCAGGTTGACGAGGATGGCTCCGAAGCCCATGGGGAGAAGCAGGCTCGGCTCCATCTTTTTTGCGATGGCAAGGTAGATGAGCAGGGCACCGATGCCCCACATCACCACCATCTGCCAGGTCAGGTTCCCGAAATTGGAAAAGAGACTGGCGAATGCGTTCCAGAAATCCATGTCATTGCCTCCTTTGAAATCTGCGGTGCAATGACGAAAAAAAGAGACTTCCGCCACAGCACCAATTCCTGTGACAAAAGTCTCAAGCGAACACATGACATCGGGCATTTCTGCCGTGTTGACGCTGCCATGCAGCGCTCCCATAAGGTGGAGCGCCCTTTACTCCCTTTTATCCAATTCTATTAAACCAGAATATGCGAAGCCTGTCAAGAAATGTGCGGGACTTTTAGCTGAATCTTAGGGGGAACTCTGAATATAGAGTGAAAAAAGAGGCTGAAGAGTACGAAAATGCTTTTTGCACTCTATTCTTTTACAACGGCCGCCTTCTCGATGCCATAGCGGGCAAAGAGGGGGAGGGCCTCCGGCGGGACCGTCTCGCCGCTGACCACGATGGGGATGGCAGGCGGGCAGGAGACCGCCGGTGCGGCGCAGATGCGGCCCACGGCCTCGGCGGCAGGGATCATCTCCTGCGGTGCAAGGACAGCTTCCCGGACGGTGAAGCGGCGGGGCTGTGCCTCGAGCGCCCCGGCCAATGCCGCGAAAGCGGCAGGATCGTCAGTCGTAACGGAGACATCGGCAGCAGGGGCCTCATCGCAGATGGCGTGCAGGGCCGTTTGCAGGCAGGCAAACTCTGCCGCAGAACTCTCGGCGGAGGGCATCAGCACGACGTAACGGGGGTCGGCATACTCGCACTCCACGCCCCGCTCCCGCAGAGCCTGTGCCAGCTGCTGGCCGGAAAGAGCCAGCACGGCGGCGTCCAGCGTCAGCTTGAGGGGTTCACGGTGCGCCCCGGTGAGGGGGAGTGCCAGCCCGGGCCGGAGGGCATCCAGCTCCCGGCAGAGCATCCCCAGCCGCCAGCGGCAGACGTCCAGCTTCTCCCGGAAGCTGTCGGCCAGAACCGCGTTGGCGGCGTCCAGCGACTGCAAAATGAGATAAGAGGGGCTGGTGGAGCCAAAGAGGGCCAGAGCATTGCGCGCAGCGGCCTCGTCGGCCTGCACGGACGGCCCAAGATGCAGATAGGCACCGCCTGTGAGGACGGGCAGGGTCTTGTGAGCCGAGTCACAGCAGAGGTCCGCGCCCAGCTGGATGGGGTGGCGGCTGCCCTCCTTCAAAAAGTGGAGATAGGCGCCGTGGGCGTTGTCCACCAGAAGGGGCAGGCCGTAGGCGTGGCAGACCGCCGACAGCCCCGCGACATCCTGCACGAAGCCCAGATAGTCCGGGCTGGTGAGGTAGACGCCGAAGGGCGTGCGGCCCTCGGCGGACAGCTCGTCCAGCGCAGAGGCAAGAGCTTCCGGCTCCACAGGGCAGGTGCAGAGCGCCCCGGCGGCGTCCGGCGCGGGCCAGAGCCACTGGATGTCGAAGTCCAGCAGAGCCGCCGCGTAAAGCAGGGCTTTGTGGGCGTTCCGCGCCGCCAGAAGGACAGGCCGGCCTGCCTTTGCGGGCCGCATCTGGAGCGCAAGGTGGAGCATGGCCCGGATGCACTGGCTGCTGCCCTCGGTGCTGTAATAGGTGCGGGCAGTGCCGAAGAGCTGCGTGGCGTTGGCCTCGCTCTGAGCGATGATGCCCTCGGCTTCGTACAGCTCGTCTGCGCCCGCAATTTCGGTGATGTCCAGCTCTTCACAGCCCAGCGGGCCGCGGCCCTTGTGGCCCGGCATATGCATCCGGGCAGTGTGCTGCTGGGCGTAGCGACGGACAAAATCGACGACAGGAGTGTTCATGGCTTTATTCGCAGGCTTCGCCGTCTGCGCAGGCGTTGCAGGTGCCGCCCAGCTCGATGGGAACTTCGATGCCCTGAGCTGCCAGCTCCTGGTTCTCAGCAACTTTTATCATGATGGCGCACTCGACACGCTTCTTGAACAGCTCACAGCCGTACTCGTAGACGCCGGTGATGCTGCCGGTGGCGTGGTAGGCGTTGGCTGCACAGCCGCCGGAGCAGTAGAGCTTGGCCCAGCAGTCCTTGCACTCGGGGCGGGCGTAGGCGTTGCAGTGCTTGAACTCATCCCGCACGGCGGTGTTGGTGACGCCCTTCCAGATGTCGCCCATCAGGTACTTGGGGTCGCCGACGAACTGGTGGCAGGGGTAGAGGTCGCCCCAGGGGGTGACGGCCATGTACTCGGTGCCGGAGCCGCAGCCGGAGATGCGCTTGTAGATGCAGGGGCCGCCGGTGAGGTCGATCATGTAATGGTAGAAGGTGAAGCCACGGCCCTCACGGTCGCGCTTGATCATCTCCTTGGCGAGGATCTCGTACTGCTCCTTGAGGATGGGCAGGTCCTCGGCGGTGAGGGCGCTGGGGTCGGTGGGCTTGGTGACGACCGGCTCCATGCTCAGCTCCGTGAAGCCGAGGTCGGCCATGTGGAAGATGTCGTTGGTGAAGTCGGTATTGTAGTGGGTGTAGGTGCCGCGCATGTAATAGTTCTTGTCGCCGCGCTTTTTCACGAACTCCTGGAACTTCGGCACGATGGCGTCATAGCTGCCGTGGCCTGCGTAGTCCTTGCGGAAGCGGTCATGGACTTCCTTGCGGCCATCGAGGCTCAGCACGACGTTGTGGCACTCCTTGTTGCAGAAGTCGATGACATCGTCGTCGATGAGCATACCGTTGGTGGTCATGGTGAAGCGGAAGTTCTTGTTGTGGATCTTCTCCTGCTCGCGGCAATAGGCGACGAGCTTTTTGACCATGTCGAAGTTCATCAGAGGCTCACCGCCGAAGAAATCGACCTCGAGGTTGCGGCGGGTGCCGGAGTTCTCGATGAGGAAGTCCATAGCCCGCTTGCCCACCTCGAAGCTCATCAGGGCGCGGTCGCCCTGATAGCGGCCCTGCGAGGCGAAGCAGTAGGAGCAGTTAAGGTTGCAGGTGTGGGCGACGTGGAGGCAGAGCGCCTTGACCACCGTCTGGCGGTTCTTGAAGTCGAAAGCCATGTCCTTGTAGACGTCGGGAGCCCAAAGCTTGCCGGCGGCTTCCAGAGAGGCCACGTCCTCGAGACACTGGCGCAGGTCAGCCTCGGTGACGTCGGGGCGGTCGGCATACTTTGCCAGCATGGCGGCCACGATCTCGTCGGCAGAGTGTTCTTTGTACATCGCAATGACGTCGTAAGCCACGTCGTCCACGACATGGACCGAGCCGCTGCAGCTGTCCAGCACGATGTTATATCCGTTCAGTTGATACTGATGTACCATTTCATTCTCCAATCTGTAATTGCCATAAAAAATGCCGCCCTGCAAAGGCGGCATAGGGTCTGCAATGATTACTTATTGCTGTTCTCGCACTTCTGGTTTGCGACGCCGCAGGAGGTCTTGCAGGCAGACTGGCAAGAAGTCTGGCACTCGCCGCAGCCGCCGGTCACGACGCTCTTGGTCAGGTCACGAGTAGCGATAGTCTTAATACGTTCCATAGTTGAAAACCTCTCTAAGCTCCAAAGTTTCGCATACAGCTTTCTGTATACAGTGTTATCTTTATGTATGATAACACGATGTGCGGATTCTGTCAAGATTTCGCGGGTAGGTTTTTATCCCAGCGGCTGATACTTTTTCAGGATGGTATGCAGCCCCAGCTCCCGGGCGCGGGCCAGCAGGTAGCGGTAGCGGCACAAAAGCGCCTGCCGCTCGTAGATGCGCTGCTCGATGAGGTCGGAGTCCACCTCGAGGTCGAACATCATCGCGTTCCGCTGCAGGCAGAACAGGCACTCTTTCAGCTCTTCTTCCAGCTCGGGGTGGTAGCGCTCGTGCTCGTTGTCGCGGGGGATGCGGGGCGAAAGTAGAGTCTGGGTGGTTTTGGATGGGGTTTGCAGCATAAGGCGTCCTCCTTTATTTATATAGAAAATCAGGTACACCTTATTGTATGGTGCGGAACGTGCGGAAAATGCCGGTTCTGAGGTTGGGACAAAGAAAACGCCGCCTCCGGGAGTTCGGGGACGGCGGCTGATTTGTTAGAAGATGCGGTTGGCGCGGTTCATGTACTCAAGCTCGCGCTTGGCGCAGGCATTCACATAGAGATTGATGTCAGAAGTGGTTTGCAGGTTGGCAATGCGGGCATTCAGTTCGGCACCCTGCGACTGGATCCCAGTCAGTTGGTCAGATATGCGCTCGGAGTTGCGGATAAGCTGACCAACCTTGCAGTTGGATTCTTCGATAGCTTCATAAAGGTCCTGCTGGAGCGCTTTGATCTCATCTAAACGCTGGATGACCTGATCCAATTTTACAATGATTCTGTCTAACCGACATTCGGTGTCATATTTGTTGTATGCACCTTCATGACCTTCCAACTGAGTGCATACGCCAGTATCGAAGTAGCCGTACAGGGAACAGATAGGAACGAGACCCCAATATTTTTTATGGATAACGCCCTTGTTGTATAGCTTGTTCAAAGTGTCTACAGTCTTTTTGTGCGCATCTTTCAAAGTTTTGAGCTGGCCTTGAAGAAGCAGCTTTTTAGGACGCTCTCTTTCTACGCGGAGTCGGTCTTGTTCGACCGCCCGATTGTATGTGGCCATAGCAGTTTCATAGGATTTTTTGGATTGCTGTTTGGCAGCATAACGAGCGTCGGATTGATTGTTCCTTTCGACAAAGAAAACGATTATGCCAGCGGCGAACAAAAATATTGCACAAGGGATAGCGAAAGACCTGGCAAGGTAGAAAATTAAAAGAATAGGAAAGAGAAGCAAGCCCATAATTCCCCAATCGGAATTGATGATGGCGTCTGATACAGGTGCTAACAAAAGGAATATAAGTGCGCTGCCAAAGCACAACCATGTAAGTCCACTGATTTGGTAGTTGGAGTTTGCTTCGGTATAGACGGGCCTTGTGTACCGGTGAGCATCTGGCAGGCAGGAAAGTTGATACTCTAACGATGCGATAACTTGATTTTGAGTATAGACCTCTTTTTCTAGCTCCATTAACATTTTGAGATGCTCTTTGATTGCCGCAGCGTTCATTATGACACCATCCTTTTTACCTCTGATATTGTCCACTTTCGGACTATATCAAAATAATACTCCACATATGGATAATTGTCAATATTCGGGCAATCCTTTACCATCTTATTTATAGATGTAATCTGATTCGTTAGGAGTGGGATTGTCCGTGATTTCGTTTGAACCTCTTTGGAAAACAATGAAAATGCGTGGTATCTCCCAGTATAAACTGCTGAAGGATTATCACTTCAGCGCTGGACAGCTGAACCGACTGCGAAACAATCATAATGTCAACACCTATACCATTGACCAGCTCTGCAAGATTTTAGACTGCAAAATCGAAGACGTCGCCGTCTATCTGGAAGAGGAAGCCTCGGACACCGAAAAATAAACCTGACGGATTTTCGCGTATTTCTGAAAAAGTACAACTTTTTTCAAAAATCTGCTTGACAAAACGCGCAAAGGCGGCTATAATAGCACACGTTGACCGGATCAATGCCGCGAAACACAACAGGATATTGGGGATTTGCATAGTGGTAGTGCGGTAGACTCTGACTCTACTTGTGGGAGTTCGATTCTCTCATCCCCAACCAGACGCTTCCCAGTCGAACATCCATTGTTTGACTGGGAATTTTTGTTTTCGGTGGATTTGGAAATATTGAAGTGGATGATCAGCTCCCGGTTGGTCAACTCGACCTTATCGACAAAGGTATCCACAAGGCGGCGGCAGTAGGCGTTGGTGCGCTCGGACGGGGAGACACGGAACTGCTCAAGCAGGAAGATGACCTCGTCACGGCTCAACGTAAACGGCTCCGGTGTGGAGAGCGAGGCAAGCTGGTGATCGAGGGCGCTTTCCTGCTGCTCCAGATCGGACAGCCGGGAGGTCAGGGCGGCGCTGGCGGTGCCGTTTTCGATGGCGCTCAGGATGTTGCCGATTTTGCGGCGGATCTCAGCAAGTGCTTGCTCCAGGGCTGCACGCTCTGGATCGGGACGGGACGCCTCGGCCTGCTGCAAGCTCACGATGGCGTCTGCAAGCTGCTGGATGTTTTCCGGCCGGAGCAGCAGGTTGGAAGCGGACTCCACTACGAGCTTTTCCAGCACGTCCTTCGGCATATTTTTCCGGGTACAGGGGCGGCCAAGGCTGCGGCCCGGGCAGGAATAGTAATGATAGACGCGGCCAGAGGGGTTGTGGCCGCAGATGCCCTTCATCAGGCAGCCGCATTCGCCGCAGTACAGCTTGCCGGAGAGGATATAGTCTGCCTTGGCTGAGTGGGGAGCACGGCTCTGACGGTTGAGTTTGATCAATTTTTGTGTCCTTTCCCACAGGTCGTCGTCGATGATGGGCGGGATAGCGCCCTCGATGCGGACGTCGAATTTTTTGCTGACGTATACGCCGCGATACCTCTCGTCGCGGATGATGCGGCTGATGCCGCTCTTATCAAAAGGATTGCCCCGGACGGTGCGAAGGCCCATGCCATTGAGCCGTCTTATGATGGAGGCGATGCTGAGGCCGCTTGCGTACAGCTCAAAGATAAGGCGCACCGTATCCGCACCTGCCGGATCTATGACGTAGTGCTTGGTGCTGTCTACCGTCAGACCCAGAGGGGGAGTCCGGCCCAGAGTCTGGCCTTTGAGGGCTGACTCCCGCATCCCCCGGCGGGCCTTCTCGGCCAGCTCGGCGGAGTAATACTCGGCAAGAGCCTCCATCAGGCCCTCGATGATGATGCCCTCGGCGCCCTCGATGTTGCTCTCGGCGGCATAGATGACGCTGACACCGTTGTCACGCAGCTGCTTTTTGTACAACGGCGCTGTCGTACCGGTTGCGGGCAAAGCGGTCGGTCTTCCAGCAGATGACCAAGTCAAAGGTGCGCTTTGCGCTGTCATCGATCATCTGCCGGAACTGGGCGCGGTCGTCTGTTTTGCCGCTGATATGGCGATCCACATACTCGCGCAGGATGGTCATGCCATGGGCGCGGACGTAGGCCTCGCAGTCCCGGCGCTGGCCCTCGATGGACTGCTCCGTCTGGCGGCTGCCGCCAGACGGAGCGGTAGTAGGCGACAAGGCGGGGCTGTGTGCTCTCTTTTTTTCTGGCCACAAAAACTCCTTGCTGACTTGCTTGCCGATGCACATGAGGTATGGTATACTGGATGTGTCAGCAGGCAGAGAGTCATTGACTACGTTGTTTTTCTCCGACATTGCACCCCCCATGCGCACCCGGCAGCTTTATCGTACAAGGCTGCCGGGATCTTTTTTTGCACAAACGCCCCCGCTGGTGGAAACACTGGCGGGGGCGTTTGGTTATGTATCAGCACGCAGGAGGTCGGCGGGTCTGATGTGCAGGATGTCGCAGAGTGCAAAGAGATTATCGATTTTGGGCTGGCCTGCGCCTCGCTCATAATAGCTGATCGTGCCGATGGTGACACCAAGCTTCTCCGCAAGTTCCAGCTGCGTCAGCCCGGCGGCCTGCCGTGCCTCCCGGATGATGCGGGCAGATTCGGGGTGGGGGCGGGTGGACATAAATGATCACCTCGATTCAATACATAAATTGGTAACTGTGGATTAGCCAAAGTAGTCGTCCAATAGAAGAGCTAACTCATCGGAAGCGCCGTCATCATAGCCTTCGTGGTAACCTTCTTTGTAGCCGTATTCTTTCCCTGCAATATAGCCATCATCGCGGCCATCATGATAACCTTTCTTATAACCCTTTGAAGAAGCATCACTTTCGGCCTTTTGAAGTTTTTGGATGTAAGGAGAATTGGGTACAAAATCAGGAGAAAGATAGCCGCCTCCAGTTAGATAGCCGAGAACGATGCCTAGAGCGAAAATGAAAACAAAGCTAGTAAAGAGAATGAGTTTCTTCGGCACATGAATACTTTTTTTGGTAGTGGTGTTTTCGGTAGGAGTGGGCGAGCCTACGGTAACGACTGATTCTGGAACGAGATTAACAGGAATAGATTCCACAGGCAGTTCGCTGTCGCTGAAGACATCAGCTTTAAGGCAGCCAATGGTGGAAGTAGAACCTTTATCACTATCGGAAGCAGGGACGGAGGACTCAGATTCGGAAGGAGTAGTGGAGTCTACAGACTTTATGGAACTGCTAGTGTGTGGGAAAGGATGGAACTTTAACCAAAACGCATAAATGGTTAAACATCCAAAAGAAATTGAGTAAATAGTGTTGGTATTGAACAAAGACCCCCCAAGCATAATAGTGGGAGCAAGAAGGTCGATTGCGAGGAATACAAAAAGGACAATAGCCGAAATTAGGAGTGTGGAGCAAGAATGAGTATCAAACTTTTTACATAGAAGATGCATTACCCATCCGGAAAGCAATGTTCCTGCTAGAGAAGCTAGAAATACTGGGAAATATAGCATTCCGAAAGTTAATGTGAAAACTAAAAAGTAGAAAGCAGAAATAGAAATACCCAAAAGAATAAGAAAAAATTTATAACGAAAAGTTTGACGGTTTCGGCGAAGCTCAAAATTCTTTAGAACTTCAGAATGATGTTTGAGATAAACCAAAAAAATAATCGGCAAAAAGGCCAGAACAACAACGATAGCCCCGAACAGAATTTCAAATAATGTAAGCCGCATGAGCAATTCCTCCTCAAAAACTATATTTTCACAATCATAGAGGAAAAGGCGCAGGGATGGGAAGTGTCAAAATCACCAAAAATTCGCCATAAAATTTGTTTCGTTGCACTGGCAACGTAAAAGGCTCTTGTGCAGGGACGCACAGGAGCCTTTTTGGCTTATTTCAGCCCGCGTTGGCGGCTGTACCAGCGGAGGGAGAGACAGCGACCTCCGCTTTTTTCTGCGCAAGAAGTTCCTGACGATAGGCTTCAACTTCGGCATCGACGTCCAGCGCCGGGGGCGAGACAGACAACTCTGCGGCCAAAGAATCGACGTAGCGAAGGATAGCCTCCTGATCGGCAGTGCTGAGCTTGAGGAAAGCGGAGATGATGGCTTTTTTCCGCTCATCCAGATGATACTCGGCGGCCAGACGGTCAAGAGAAGATTCTGTGCTCTGGTCGAACATCTCGCCTTCGCCAGTGCGCAGCCACATTCCATTGACACCAAACTCGCGGCAGATAGACGCAACTGTCTGCTCGGTCGTTCCGTTTTTGCCACTCTCAATCAAGCTGATGGCTGATTTGCTCAAACCTACACGCTTACCGAATTGCTCCATTGTCAATCCGAGGGCTTTACGTGCGGCTTTGATTCGCTCGTTCATGGTTTTCACCTCCCTTCGACGCTACTATAGCACATCGAGTTCAGAAAATCAACACGAAACGCAAAGAAACACTTGACAAAGGTAAGATTATAAACTAAAATAAACTCGGAAAGTTCAGATAGAAAACTTTCTAAGAGCGATAACAAACGAGGAGGTTGATAAAATGTCAGTCGCAGAGATGAACGCCAGTAGCTTGCTGGACAAAATGAAGACTCTGCCGGAGGACGTGCAGGTAAAACTGGGGTACATGATCGAAGGGGCAGCGCTGCTGGCCACCAGCCGGACGAACGTGGATGACCCGCCGAAGAGTGCGTGAGGGAGGAGAAAAAGATGGACAACGAAAGCAAAAAGCCCTGCGCTCCTGTGGAAGAGGAGAGCAGGGACTACGATGCACTGGGACTGTTCCGCCGCGATGGAGACAACGAGACCCTGATGGCGGCGATGGGCCTGTGGGAATTTCTTCCGGCATGGATGGACGCCCGGCGGATAGCGCTGGTTGACCCGGACTATAACCGGAAAATATCGGCTATGGTCGCTGATCTGGCCGGAACGGTGCAGAAAGCAGCTCAAGAGATGGCCGAATGGGGTCAGGAAGAGTGCGCACCGGGCAGGATGGAATAAATTCCAGCGGGATACGGCCGGACTCAAACATCAGATAAAGGGCGGCTGTACACATTTCGCAATTCTGGAGGCCGATTTGGTTTGCATGGTCACAGGGCGTCGGCGGCGTCCAGACCGGCACGGCGTTCGGGCGAGCGATACAACGTATCTCAGACCCGGCGGGAGGCAGGATGCCCAACGAATCAAAAGGACAGCGTATCCGAAAGTAAAATTTGTAGAGGCCTATCAAAGAATCACCTCCTTTCTGGGGGTATTGTATCACATCTTAAAAAGTTTAGCCACGAAACGGGCTGCTGACCCGCCGAAGAGTGCGGGAGGAAGGAGAAAAAGATGTTTGCAAATCTGGTGGTGGAGCTGAAGAAGCATCACTACAGCCAGCGGGGGCTGGCGGCGTACATTGGAATCTCGGAAAGCTCGATGAATGACAAAATGAATGGCCGGACTCAATTTACTCTGCGGGAAGCAAAAGCTATTCAGGCGGTATTCGAAGGCCGTACACTGGACTACCTGTTTGAAGAAAAAGAATGAGCACCTGTGTTGCAGCACAGATGCCCAAAGGGAAAACGATTACTTTTTCTTGCTGGACTTGGACGGTCTGGTCTGTGCTAAGGCGCTGGCAGCAACACTCTTTACTTTAGAGCCATAGCGTTTATCGCGCAAAATGGAAGACGCCTTGCCTGCGACGGCCTTGCTGGTCTGCTTTGAATTTGCCATGAAATGACCCCCTTTCTGTCGAGATATTGACAGTATAAGGGGCTGGCGGCAAAAAGGCAAACGAGCTATTTTCCCACAGAGTACCTATGATTTCATCAAAGGGATACAAAGTGTCGTAAAGTACCATTAAACTTCACGAGATTTTCACAACTGACCCGCCGAAGAGTGCGTGAGGGAGGAGGAAGGTCGATGGTAAACGAAGAAGCTCTGTGCATCGCAGTCAGCATATTGGCAGCGGCGCTCAGTACAGCAGGAACCGGACTATTTGTGGTAGGAATCGAGAAAGACAACGATGTTCTTCAGGACATTGGGGTCGGACTTGAAACGCTGGCAATTATTTTAGCGGTGTGGGGTGCATTGTCGTGCTTAACTCTTCTTGCATCGCGTGCATAGCGGCGATCTGAGCGCGAACAAATTCATCGGACAGCCCTTTGGAATCCGGATCTGACATGGAAAGAATCATGCTTTTTCCGTAAGTGCTCAGAGCGTCCTGCGTTTTGGGACTGGAAAAAAGGACGGCATAGGAGCAATCGGCGTTCATCCGCAGCGTATTTTCTGCGGAAGGGTCTGCCATATACTCGGATGCCGTGCTGAGAAATGCCCGATAAGCTTCCGTTTTGGCATGGAAGAAGAGCTTTTCGGATTCCAGATCGTGAGTGGCCTGCACGGTGTACTTGGTCAAGCGATATGTGGAGTACAGGTTAACGGCAGAAATGATACACGATGCAATGGCCGCGAGGGCAGTAATAATGTCAATCGACATGAGAAACACAACCTTTCTGAAAGGATTGTATCACGCAGCGGGAAAGCGGACAAGCCGCTGACCCGCCGAAGAGTGCGGGAGGAAGGAGGAAAAGATGGACGAAATGCTGAAGGATCTGAACGGGCCGTGGAGCAACGCGGCCTGCATGGGCTACTGCCTGATCGCAATGCGGCGGGCGGGGCTGAGGCCCACGGCACAGCGCCGGGTGCTGCGGGTGCTGGAAGGCGTATTTGACGATGTGAGTGTGGAGAAGGCCGAGAAGGCCGGATATGACAATACAGAGGAGTAAGAAATGAACCGTTACATGATCGTGATCCCGGCGAAGAACCGGAGTTTTCTGCTCAAGTGCGACGAGGGGGACGGCGCGAAGCTGGAGACCCTGCAGAAGCTGGTGAGCGGATATGTGGAGACCGTGCCGTCGGCGCTGGACGCCACCTGGGCGCGGGAAGAGGCTGACCGGCTGGTGCTGCTGGTGGATGAGGATGGCCGAATGAAGTGCAAGGCGGCGAACCGGAAGGCCACGCAGCTTGCCCCGGCGGACGTTACGGCGAACGGCAAGCAGCCCATCGTGGGCGCTGCCGTGCTGATGTTCCAGCGGGGAGACGAGCTGCTGGGGTTTACAAAGCACGTGGCCGACACCATTTGCAGCGAGTGGTTGGCATGAAGAGGTGAGACATGAGCCAGGAAGAACGCCCCTTTGACTGGTGGCAGGCGCGAGCACTGTGCCAGATGATGCGGGATTTTTACGCGCAGCCGGAGAACCGGGCCGCATTTGAGGTGTGGCAGGCGAACCGGAAAAAAGAAAGGCCCGCCGATGCTGGAACACCGACGAGCCAGATAACGATAGGGGACAAAACCTATCAGGTGGAGTATACCACAACGAAAGCAAAAATACCAGTATAGGCCGAATCATAAGGAGAATTGCAATGAAAATGAAGATACAGGCGCTCTACCTGACCGGCGCTGCGCTGCTGATCGGCGCGGCGGGGGTGGGCGACAGCGTCACCTTTGACACCGTGGGCAGCTGGACGGGCGCGGCCATCCTGGCCGTGCTGCTGGCCGCCGGCGGCATCGTCTGCTGGGGCTATGGCCGGGGGCTCGAGATCGAGCGGGCGGAAAAGGCGTAGCTGCGCCGGTACTGCCGGAAGCTGAAGAGCTGCCAGAGGGCGGCGGAAGAGAAGAACGACAGGCATAGTGCGTGAAGGGAGAAAAATGCAATGGTACGGATCGAGGTAAAGAAGCTGAACGAGAGGGAACTTATCCTGGGCGTGGAAGTGGAGAATGAGACCCCGGCGGATGTGGTGATGTGCGCCCTGCATGGCGCTGTGGGTACGGCAAGGAAGGTGATGGGCAAGGGATCGGCAGACCCCTGGTTTGCGAAACGGATGGGCCAGCGTTTGGAGAGGGAGCTGCTGGACCAGGAGGGCCTGCGGACGACCGAGGGCGTAGAGGGCAAAGAAGCAAAGTTTATGGCAGCGCTGTACGGGATGAATGCGGGAGGAGAAAAATGAAACTGGAAGAATACGAGCACATCCTGCGCACCGGTACGCCCAGCGACCGGGCGCGGGCCATCGCCGCAGCCGGCAACGACAAGGAGCTGAGCGAGGAAGAATTCCATCAGCTGACGGCCCTCATCAAGGGGGC
>ENA-OZKB01000590-OZKB01000590.1-human-gut-metagenome-genome-assembly--contig:-NODE-590-length-19175-cov-8.472385_pt1 | contig 19175 bp, 21 predicted proteins | sample MGYA00244821_ERZ653753 | MGnify/ENA primary metagenome ERZ653753 (study PRJEB26926, sample SAMN06165256) | human gut metagenome | biome: ENVO:00009003; feature: ENVO:2100002; material: ENVO:00002003...
GAGATTGCCTCTTGTCTCGTGGGCTCGGAGATGTGTATAAGAGACAGTTATATGATTATGTAAATTGGATAATAGCAATTTATTTTTTAATAGCGGTGGTGGCATTAGTGCCGATAGTATATAAGCTATTACCCATAAGTAAACCGGCAGGAATGATAGTTTTGTCTATTTGGGCTATACATACGATGAGTGTAGCAGGAATACTAAGTTATGGTGAACCTGTAAGAGGTGGGAAGAGGAGGCATTTGGAGAATATACTTAAACTATCAGGTGAGAAGCTTCTCCATTATGTAGACACGGTTAATTATGTATATATAACTGAGTGTAAAAAAAGTAAATTATATTTTGTAACATATTATACATTCGATAAGTATGCAGAACCTGATCGATGTATTATAGAAGAACGTGGTTCGACAGCAATATCAATAATAAAATTTGGCAACGTACCGGAATCCGGTACACGGAGGTAATAACAATGGGTAAAAATCAACATAAATACCTGAATTTTGAAGAAAGACAAAAGATTGAAGAATTAGTTCTTTCAGACAGACTGTTTAAATCCCATTTTGTGAGATGGGGTTAAATGTATAAACTAAAATAATAACAAAATAAGGAGCGGTAATATGGACGGAGATAATACGGAGAAATTAACATTACAGGATTATGAAGCAGAAGGACTATGCAGCGGATGCATGTTTTACGGAGCAGTGGATGTAGATGGTAGATTAGGATGCTCGTTCCACTGGTTTGACGATGAGTCTGAAGACTGGAATTACAGTAAAAACTGTGATGAGCTGTGCGGCATGTAAGGGAGGAGACGAGTAATGCAATATATAATTGTGAGTTTTATTGTTTTAGGGATATTTGTTGTCACTACAATGATGTTATGCGGCATGGCATATTCCACAGACCGTGAGAAGGATGATGCGGAGCAGCTTAAATGGATACATCAGCTTTCAGAGGAGAAAAAGAAGTGAATGTAAGAGTGATACCTAACTGGATATGGACTGAATGGGTGCAGGTATGTACACAGCTCAAAAAATATCCTGATGCCGTAAATAACATAAGAATCGTAACAGATAATGAAAGACTGAAAAGGTCTGAATGGAATCATAAAAAACAGTTAGAAAATGAAGTAACAAAGAGGAACCGATGAAGCTTAAGTACAGAATACTTGAAAAACTTCATAATGTAAGCAACAGTGAAATGGATCTGCTGGTATGGGCAGTGCAGCATTCTGATGAGGCCAGTGGAACCATGTATGGGGCATACTACAAAGACTACTGCGATGAGTATGACAGATGTAAGCAGTCTTTTTATAATGCGCTGTATGGCCTTGCTGATAAGGGAATTGTGACTTTTAGACGCAACCAGAATGACGCAGGCACTACAAGTGATTATGACATTACGATAAACGATAATGCATATCCGTGGAAAGGAAGCAGTGAGGCTACATACCGAAATGAGGGATATGTAGATCTGGCAAGCCCGGTGTTCCGTTCAGACGAGTTCAAGGCATTGAAAGCAAAAGAGAAGTATCTGGCCCTTGAATTCAGAAAGAGAAGCTTTGAGACCGGAAAAGGCTATAAGCATGGCGTCAGGGCTTTTTATGAAGCCTGGGATAAATCACTTGGGGTAACTGACAGAACAATCAGAGGCTATATACATTCACTGTCTAAGGTATGTGGATTTTTCAGCATAGGAATCAAGGATGGGTTTTACCGCATAACATCAAGGATATGCTTTAAAAAGCCGGCTAAAGGTCAGGAAGGCCACAGATATGACCAGGACATGTATAATGAGCAGTCAGTCAGAATGGAATTAAACAGAGATAACATCAAGTATGACAAAACAGGTTTTGATGATACAGTTTTTCTTATGTATCAGTACGCTTCAGCCTTTGCCAAAAAGCATGCAGATGTAAAAACATACCTTTCAGCAGCAATACATAACAGTATAAGCGGACATAAATGGAGAGACAGGTCTCTGTCTGCCCCGACAGTACATCATCATTTAAAAGCCATTCTGGAAGGCTTAAAGGATGTGCAGGAAACACAGTCTGTGAAATCAAACAGCAAATCAAAGGAGAACAGATTCAACAGCTTCAGCCAGCGTGACAATGATTATGGAGAGCTGGAGAGCCTGCTTCTCAATTCAACAATATAAATGGAAAACAGCCTGGGTCGGACGACGCAGGCCTCGTAAACGTTCACAAAAACATGCACATTTGCATTTCTAAACGCATAAAATCCAAAAAATACTTCAAAAATGAATAAAAAACATTTCCGGAAAGACCGGATGACATGCATGGCACTGCAGCCCTGCACATATCAGTCCAAAAATACGGATATATTTTTAAAGCAGTCCAAAAAAAGTGACATATATGTCATATGCCGGAAAACCAGTCCATAAATGCAGATATATATGGCATATACCAGTCCAAAAGAATGCCGGCATCCGGTAAGCTCAAATGCAGTGTTTAAGGCATAAAGGGTATATATTTAAACGCTTTTATATACATTCTTATATCTTACCTTTTCTTTTACTGGAATTAATTCTTATCTTTTCCCATATATGGGACTTACGGGAGCTGCGCTCCGGATTAAATGATGCATGTTATCGTATAACCATCTGAAACTCTTACAAGTCCCATTAATGAAAAATAAAAATTAAAAGGGAAAAGACAAGCCTTATTAGACAAGGCAGCCAATAACTGCATTACAGTTTTTCAATATCTAAGCCTGGTGCTATGAAAAAATGTAAATGATGATATGTACATGTTTATTCTGGTATGTTAACAGAATGTTCATATGCGGCCAGACAATACGAGACATGTATTTTTTGACCAGACAGCGAATTAAAAAGTTTGCTGTTAATTTGAACAGAAGTTTTAGCATTGTTTTAATCATTGGGAATATCCTCCTTCTTTTTTGTTCAAAGAGAGTATGATTTTTATTTCTCTTTTTAAGTGAAATATTTTGTGAATTTCATATAGAAATATGGATTTTGCAAAATCACATTAAATAAAATTTTAAGAGTTAGTTGCTTGGCAGATGTGCATTAAAAGTTACAAAATCATCATAAAATGTCTCATTTATGGGAGTTCAGAGATATTCCGGTCGACAAAAGACCGGTAGTAAGTGGAGGTAAATGGAGGTAGATAGCATATCTGTTAAGTGGTATTATATAATTGTGAAAAAAGATAAATATTGCACAAATACAACTTTGTGATCACGATTAAAGAGCAGCATTTTGTTGTGCAACTCTCACAAAAACAATCCAATGGGACGTTTTTACTTGACAAAAACACCCCATTGGATTACTTTATAAGTGAAGGGAGGATATATATGGGAAATGAAAAGACTGACTGGATGATATATTCAGACCGGGAAATGAGTGTTATGTCTGCACAGGAAGAAAAAGTATCATTCAAGGAACTGATAAAATCCCTGGGAATGACACAGAAAGAATTTTCGGAGACATTTGGTATTCCAATGGGAACCTTAAGGCACTGGATATCCGGTGACCGTGAGTGTCCTGTATACACTAAAAGAATGCTTGCATATATGGTAGAATTAAAAAGACTGGAGGCAAAAAGGGATGAAGATGGGGAATAATGGCAGATTTTATAAGATTATCAAGGCAACAGCATTAGTTATCGGATTAGCACTTGTGATAGTTATACCGGTTGTTAAATGGCACATGAGACAGGAGGCTGCAAAGATAATACAGGAGGACCAGCAGAAAATCTTTAAAGAAGCCTTTGACAGAGGTTATCACTGGGGAGGTAATACTGAAAGTGAAGATGATGAACTGTATTTCGACTTCACTGATAAAAGCACTAATAACCAGTAAAAGAGGTAAAATGATGAAAGAAATTAAAGACATATACAACATGACAAAAGAAGAAAATATATTCTGTGCAAAGAGAGTGCTCGTAGACTCAATCTATAAGCAGGCAAATCTTGAGGGAATAGGAGTGACCTTTGCAGAGACACAGGATATTCTTAATAATGTAAATGTAGATAAAGTAACACCGACCGACATGAGCAAGGTATGCTGCCTCAGGGACGGATGGCATTATCTGTTTGATCATCTGGATGAACCTGTAGATTTGGTGTTTCTTGAATCAATACATGAACTGACAGCCAGATTTGACGTGCCTTACCAGTATCTTGGAAAGCTCCGTGTTGATGATGTCATGATATCAGGCACAGACTGGAGACCAGAGATACCGGATGTAGAAACAATATACCGGGATCTGCAGGAACTAAACAGGATAGAGTGCATTACGGACAGAGCTTTGTCTATCGGTCTTTACATTATGCGTACACAGATGTTCAAGGACGGAAATAAGAGAGTCGGTTCGTTTGCAGCCAATAAGATACTTATAGAAAACGGCAGAGGCATATTCAATGTCCCGGTCAAATATGATGGTGCATTTAAGCAGATGCTTGTTGATTATTATGAGAGCAACGATAACGTAAAACTTAAGGAATGGATAGCGGATAACTGCTTACAGGGCACAACACTTGTAAAAAAGCCGCAGAAGGCAGTAAAAGCCCCACGTTTATAGAAAGGAAGGTAACAGCATGAAGAGAAAAATCATAACAGCAATACTTGCGATAACGGTTGTATTTTCGGCAGCTTCGTGCGGAACAGCCGGAAGTAAGAGCAGCAATATACAATCAAATACACAGGAAGCAGTATCCGATACGCAAAACAGCACGGAAAGTACATCTGAAACTGCAGGGGATACACAGTCTGAAGAAACGGCTGCAACAGTAAAGGACGATGAAAAGGTATCTGGTTCCGGTACATCAAAATCAGATACTACTGCATCTTCGTCTGCTGACAGTAAAGACGCTGACAGTACAGTAAAGAAGAACAGTTCAGACAGTAAGAACAGTGCAAAGAATAGTACCTCAACAGCCGTAAAGCACAACAGCACACAGAGTACAGGTGCATCAAATGCAGGCACCAAAACAAATAAGGCAGCTGATAGCAGTACTGCAGCATCAAATACCACATCACAGGGCAAATCGGAGTGTACCCATAAATGGGTAAAGTATGTGTCCAATACCATTCAGCACAAGGAAGAGGGACATTATGAGACAAAGGTGGTAAAGGCTGCATATGATGAGCCACAGTATGACTGGCATGATGTTTGTAATAAGTGTGGTGCTGATTTAGGTGATGGATTGGATGGTGGTGAAGCAATCGCCAATCATGGGGATATTTGTGATGGAAGTTATTCTAATGTTAGAGTGCAGGTAGGAACAATTCATCACGATGCAGAAACAACCCAAGTATGGGTAGTGGACAAGCCGGCATATACAGAGTATGTGTATGGCGAGAAGTGCAGCGTATGCGGTGCCACAAAATAGGGTGGTAGTAAGTGGTAGTAGATATCTTTTTCATGGTAGTGTAATATATAATTGATGATAAAGGAATTGTACAGAGGTCTCGTGCAGTTCCTTTTTTATTACAAATTGTAAGCCAAAAATTTAACACAGCTTAACAGGAGGGCAGGATGAAAAAACTTATATCACGTCCAAACATCATGCAGCGGGCGCCTCCATAAGCATTAGAGTACAGGGATTGACCATAACGGCCGGTCCTTTTTTAATGCACAAAATAAAGGAGAAAATAAAGCATGAAAAAACTTAAAAGAGTGCTGGCACTGGCCATGGCAGTTATATTATCAGTGCCAACATTATTAACCGGGACAGGTACCATACCTGTAAAAGCGGCGGATGATTCAATTGAGCTTGTAGTATCAAATGAGTCAGCTAAATATGCAGGTTATGAGACACGAAAAATGTCAGCAGGAGGCAATTATGCATATTGTATAACACCATCCAAGAAAACTCCAGCTGCAGGAACGTATACAAAGCATTACGATGTAGCAACTTATATGAAGACTCCTGGCGATGAGTCAGCAGCGGAAAATTTAAGACATATAGCTTATTACTGCTGGGGAGCACCGGGCTTTAATGCAGGCAATTTTCCTGCCACATGGTATGACGGCAGTGCAATGGATGATGACAAGTACATTGCTTTAAGTCACATTATCCTTGCAGATGCAGCTTCTTATGAAGGTGGCGAAGCTATGCATGGTTGTAATTCTTCATTTAAAAACTGGGCATATCAGAATGTACTTGGGTTTAATACGGCCGGAGAACTTATTAATGAAAACGCTCCAAGATTTAAACTTACATGGCAGCCGGTTCCGGATTCATTTAAAATCTTTGTTCTTGCAACAGGAAAAACCCAGAACATTCTCGGTTATGAATACACACCGACAGGTACAGTTTCATTAAGCAAGACGTCAGCTAACACAGGAATCACATCAGGAAACTCATGTTATTCACTTGCAGGAGCTGTATACGGAATTTATTCTGATGCAGGCTGTTCAGCTCAGGTTACTACATTGACAACGGATGCAGGCGGCAATGCAGCTGCTGTTTCACTGAATGCCGGAACATACTACTACAAGGAGCTTACAGCTCCGGCAGGATATGCACTTGATAGTTCGGTACAGTCATTTACTGTAACAGCCGGACAGAATACAGCGCTAAGCGTATCAGATACACCTACAAACGATCCTGTAAGAATAAGCATCAACAAGGTAGACAGTGAGACCGGTGACAAGGTACAGGGCGGAGCGAGTCTTGAGAATGCTGAGTTTACTGTTAAATATTATGCAGGCTATTACAATGCAGGAAATCTTCCGGCAAATGCCACACGTACTTGGGTTATAAAGACGCTAAAGACTGCAGGTGGTAATTATATGGCAGTATTAAATACTAACTATAAAATAGCAGGTGATGATTTTTATACAAATGCAAAAGGGGCACCTGTATTACCACTCGGCACAATCTCAATCGAAGAAACAAAGGCACCGGAAGGATACAATCTTGATGGAGCATATCTTCAGGTAGGCGGAGTAGGTGAGAAGATTACAGGCAAATATGTAGCACAGATTACACAGAACGGCAATCTTGCCCAGTTAAAAGGCGGCAACACCTTTAAGGTAAGCGACAAAATCAAGCGTGGTGACTTCAAGCTTACTAAGATTGACACAGACAATCAGAACAGAATGAGCGACATTCCATTCAGGGTTACATGCAAAGGCACCGGAGAGAGCCACATCATCAAAACTGATGAGAACGGCTATTTCAGCTCAGAGAGCAGCTGGAACGCACACTCAAAGAACACAAACGGCGGCGGTGCGTATGACGGACTGTGGTTTTCTTCCGCAGATGGCAGTGCAAAGGTCGATGACTCGGTTGGAGCAATGCCTTATGGTGATTACACACTTGAGGAGCTTTCCTGTGACAACAACAGGGGAAAAATCCTCTATAAGGGCGAGTTCTCTATCAGAAGAGACAAGGTTACAGTTGATATAGGTACAATCGAGAACCATTCAGAGCCAACACCTGTTATCACAACACAGGCATCTGATGCAAAGACACAGTACCAGATTATCAAGCCATCGGCAGATACAGACATCATTGACAAAGTAACAATCACGGACACCATGGCAGGCAGGGATTACACAATTACCGGCACACTCATGGACAAGGACACAGGTGAAGCAGTCATGGTAAACGGAAATCCGGTGACAGCTTCACAGACATTTACATCTGACGGAACAAAGAAGGTGCTCGACATGCACTTTAACTTTGATTCATCTGCACTTGGCGGAAAGACAGTAGTTGTATGCGAGAAGCTCACATATGGCGATTACGTGGCAGCCACAGAGGAGGATATGGAGAATAAAGACCAGACTATTTATTTCCCTGAAATCCACACCACTGCCACAGACAGTGAGACAGCTGATCACCTTACACTTGCAGACAGCAGGGCTGTTATAACCGATACAGTTACATACACTAACCTCTTAAAGGGTGAGACATACACGTTAAGCGGTGTGCTTATGGACAAAGAAACAGGAAAAGAGCTGCTTGTTGACGGAGAGCCTGTCACACAGGAGATGGCTTTCACGGCAGGACGTGCATCGGGCACAAAGAAGCTCAAGTTTGAGTTTGACACAACAGGACTTGCAGGAAAGAGCTTTGTAGTTTATGAGACACTTACACTTGAGGATGTGGAGGTTGCAGAGCATAAGGACATTAATGATGAGGGCCAGACAATCCACATTCCAGCAGCACAGACTACTGCAACAGATGACAGCTCAAAGATTAACGTGAGCGAGGCAAAGAAGGAAGTCTCTGTCACAGATACAGTAGCGTACCGGAATCTGGTACCGGGCAAGGAATACACAGTCAGGGGAAAAGCCTTAGACAAGGAAACCGGAGAGCCTCTTACAGACGCAGACGGAAACGAGCTTGTATCGACAGCTAAGTTTACTGCAGCATCAGCAGACGGCAGTGTGGATGTGAAGTTTACATTTGACGGAACAGCCATGGCCGGACGTTCAGTGGTATTCTTCGAGAATGTCTACTACACTGACAAGCTTATTGCAGTACATGCAGACATTGATGATGAGGCACAGACAGTCCACATTCCACTCATTTTTACAAGTGTTAAGGATAAGGACACTGACTCGCACATGTCACTTGCAGGCAGTGATGTGACTCTTACAGATACAGTAGCGTACCGGAATCTGGTACCTGGAAAGACATACACCGTTTCCGGAACACTCATGGATCAGCGTACCGGCAAGGCTGTGACAGTAAACGGAAAGGCCGTTACATCATCAGCTGATTTCACACCGGATACAGCTGACGGAGAAACAACAGTAGATTTCCATTTCAATACAAAGGGTCTTGATGATACAACAGTGGTTGTATTTGAAAAGATGTTCTATGGAAAGGCAGAGATTGCAGCCCATGAGGATATCAATGACAAGGGACAGACAATCTATATCCCATCAGTAAAGACAACAGCCATTGACAAAAAGACAGCAACAAAGCTAACACTTGCAGAGAAGGACATCCACATTACGGACACAGTAGCGTACCGGAATCTGGTACCGGGTGAGAAATACACGGTCACAGGAACTGCAATAGACAAGACAACAGGCGAGACATTAAAGGATGATGCAGGAAAAGATGTAACCGCAAAGGCATCGTTTAAGGCAGAAAAAGCAAATGGAACAGTCGATGTTGAGTTTGTATTTGACGGAAGCACACTTGCTGGAAAGACTGTGGTAATGTATGAAAACATTTACTACAACAACAAGCTCGTTGGCGTGCATGCTGATATTTCCGACGAAGCACAGATTATCTATGTTCCATCAGTAAAGACATCAGCGACAGACACAAAGACAGAGACAAAGCTCACATATGCTGAGAAGGACATAAAAATCACGGATACTGTCGAGTACACAAATCTTATTCCGGGAAAGACATATAAGGTCACAGGAACAGCGGTGGATAAGAAAACCGGAAAGGTGATTAAGGATGCAGACGGAAAAGCAGTAACTTCAGAAGCTGAGATAACACCTGAGACAGCTGACGGAAAAGTGGATGTTGATTTCATCTTTGACGGAAGTAATTTAGCCGGAAAAACCATTGTAATGTTTGAGGAAATCCGTTATGAGAACAGGCTTGTAGGAGTACATGCAGACATTGATGATGAGGCACAGACCATTTACGTGCCAGCCATTGCAACAGAGGCACTTGATGAGGTGACAGGCATTCATCTGTCAAATGCAGGGGATGATGTAAAAGTAAAAGATACAGTAACATACAAAAACCTTATCCCGGGCCTTACATACAGGGTAGCAGGAACAGTAATGGATAAGGACAGCAAAAAGCCACTGCAGAATGACGGCAGGGATATCACAGCCGAGGCTGTATTTACACCTGAAACAGCAGACGGCACTGTGGATGTTGAGTTTACATTCAGTGCAAAGGAATTTGCCGGAAAGACAATGGTGCTGTTTGAGAAGCTTTATCTCGTAAAAAATGCGGATAATGCTGATGCAAATCCTGATGATACACAGCATGCATCTGAATCAGGAAACACACAGAATAAAACAGATAACACATCAAACAAGGTCGAGGTAGATAATGAAGATAACAATCCAGCCGACAACAGTGAAGTTAAAGAGGTGCTCATTGCGGTACATGAAGATTACAGTGATGAGAACCAGACCATCTGCGTGCCACAGATTAAGACCACAGCAAAGGATGCAAAGTCAGGCACCAGCATGTTTTATGCTGAGAAGAGTGCAAAGATAGTCGATACTGTATCGTACCGGAATCTGGTACCGGGAAAGAAGTATAAGGTAGTCGGAACTGCAGTAGACAAGTCAAACGGAGCACCGGTTATTGCAAACGGAAATAATGTCACAGCAGAGGCAGAGTTTGTTGCGAAGGAAGCAACAGGCAAAGTGGATGTGGTATTTACATTCGATGCAAGTCTTCTTGCAGGAAGAACGATTGTGATGTTCGAGAATGTATACTATGAGAATAATCTCATAGCGACACATGCCGATATCACAGATGAGGCACAGACACTTTATGTTCCGAAGATTGGAACAACGGCCATCGATGGTGAGCGAAAGGATCACAGCTCAACAGCTGACAGCAGCGTTACTATTGTAGATTCAGTAGCGTACCAGAATCTGGTACAGGGACAGACCTACAGAGTGACAGGAAAGCTCATGGACAAGGCTACAGGAAAAGCACTTGTGATTGACGGAAAGGAAGTAACTGCAGTAACTGAGTTTACAGCGGCAGGCACCGAGGGCGTAGTTGACGTGACATTCAGATTCAATGGAAAAGGCATGACAGGAAAGCAGCTTGTAGTATTTGAGCAGCTTGATGTTGTGACTGCAGATGGCGCTTATGCCATTGCATCACACAATGACATCAACGATGCAGCCCAGACCATTACAATGATTGCTCCGCCAAAGCCAAAGACCGGTGATTACATGTCAGTGGTTATGTATGTGCTTGCAGGAATAGCAGGAGTAATGGCAGTTATCTGTTCATTCTTCAGGAAGAAAGCAGTATCAAAGAAGAAACACTAGGGGGTTACCCAATTACCTACAAACAATGATTAACGCAGGGCTGTGAGGCTCTGCGTTTTTTAAAAGGAGAAAATTATTATGCACAGAAAGAAGAAAATACCAGTTGGTTTCATTGTTACATTTGTAGCAGCATTTATGCTTGCATTATTGCTGACGGCGCTGCTTGCTAAATTTAAGCCGGATATGGCACAGTTTATGGGAATGATATTCTTCGGTTCATGGCTCCTGCTGAGCTTTATCGGAGTAGGCATTGTGGCACTTGCAAAAAAGAAAAAATAGGGAGGCATATAAAAATGATAAAGTACAGAATACAGAATGTGGATGCGGTACGTTTCTTCCAGGTTATGCTTGCACTGCTTATTACTACAGTAATCATGGCAGGTGGAGTGTCACCGGTATACGCAGCGGAGGCAGCAAATGTTGTAACAGCAAAATTTACATCGCTGCAGAATCTTGTAAGTGGAATTGTTTCATCCATCGGTTCAATAATTACACTCTGGGGAATTTCAGAGTGGGGCATCGCCTTTCAGGGATCTGAGGGTACAATGCAGGCAAACGCATTCAAACGTATTGGAGGCGGTTTTGTAATGGCAATGGCACCGCAGATACTGGCAGCAATAATGTAAGGGAGTGGTTTAATGGACTGGATTACAAGCGGCCTTGCACCTTTATATATTATTGGAGTTAAGCTATACAATTATATGTTGGGATTCAGCCTTGGTTTTGGATTAAACACACCTCAAGGTGCATCGTCTACAGCATGGGCATATGTCAGTGGTACTCTTTTTCCGTTCTTTCAGGCAATAGCAGCCACAATGCTGAATCTTTTCTTTTACATAGGCATATGCAGGCAGGTTGGAAACCTTAGGGAGAGCATGACAATTGAAACCGGAGTCAATGTGCTGATTAAGGTACTGCTCGGCAATCTTGCAATAAATTCGGTACTATGGTTCAGCAAATGGGTATTTTCAGTAACCAAAGTAACCGGAGGGGTTATAATAGGTGAAAGTGATTTTAGAGGACTGGAAGATTCATCGGTCAATGAAGTACAGCTTATGGTACTGATGGTTATTGGCATAATCTTCCTGGTAATAGCGATTGTATGTGCAGCTACCATATTTATCACAATGGTTGGCAGAACTATACAGTTATACATGCTTGCAGCAACGGGACCACTTGCGGTTTCGTGTATTCCCGGAGGACCGGGAATACAGAATGCTGCAGGAGCATGGATTAAAACATTACTCAGTAAATCATTTTCAATAGTTGTCATAGTGATGTTTGTGGTACTGGTCTCGAAGCTGAACCTGCATGATTTCTTGGGAGACAACATTCTTACTGACATAATCCTGCCGACTGGATGCATTGAAAATATGTTCATGATGATGCTGACAGCTGCAGGAGTAAAAGGTGCAGACTCATTCCTGAAACAGACTTTTGGGATTTAAAGGAAAGGAAACATAATGGCAAAATTAGATGCAAATAGTGAATTTGAAAAGGGAAGAGCTTTAAGCGTGCCGGTAGTAAAGGTGCCTCGGAGCGTCAAGGAATGGCTTTGCATTGACAGGGCATATGAAAACGGCAACTTTAAGATTGAGCCAATGACAGGTGAAGCAATGTATGATCAGAGCTATATGTTCGAGGATATCAATTATGTAAATAAGGATACCGCTAAAAAGGACAGTACACTGCTGGAGATAATGACACTGCTTAAATCTCTGGATGGACCTTTTAAGATAACACTTGCAAACGAACAGAGAGACCTGGATTCATTTGTGAATGAGATATTCAATCCAATTAACGGACAGGAATACCCTGTGATAGAAAAAGGAATAGGAAAGTGGATTAACCAGAAGATAGATGAAGGAACAAGGGACATCAGAAAGACAATGATTCTTACTGTGACATGCCGTGCGCACTCTCTAGAAGAAGCTGAGGCATACTTTGCAACGATTGACACTACACTGTCAAATATTTTCCGTAACTTAAGGAGCAGGATATACAAAATGTCTGCAGAAGAGAGAATGGTACTGCTGTCGAGAATGTTACGGGCAGGGGAAGAGTGCCTGCCTCCTGCAAGAATATCACCACATGACAGCGGATGGAAAAACCAGATACTTCCGGCATCAATACAGTCAGATACCGACTACATGGTTATAAACAATAAACAATACATATCAGTGCTTGTGGGAACCGCGTTTGGGCAGTCTCTTTCAGAGGACAAGGTAATACACAGCTTAAGTGATGTACTTTTTCCAACATACATTACGATAGACATGCAGCGTGTTCCAAAGAATGTAATTCATGACAGACTTGAAAACGCGCATGCAAATAACGAAAGGGTAATAGCCCAGGAGCGTACAAGAAATTACAATAATAAGCAGTTTGGAGCAACTACAAGCTACAGCCTGACCAAAAAGAAGACGAGCCTGGAAGATGACATGGATCAGCTTGATGAGAATGATGAGGAGGGAGTTTTTCTCGGGCTTCTGGTGCTGGTGTATGCAGATTCACTTGAGGAGCTGACACAGAGGGTGGATATTTTAAAACAGAAGGCAAAGGGAAGCTCTTATGAGCTTGAACCATATTACCACAGGCAGCTTAAGGCATTAAACACTGTCCTTCCGATAGGTGGACGTCAGGTAAATCATATGAGGTTTTTATATACCTCGTCAGCTATAGCTTTCCAGCCGTTCTATGCAGGAGATGTGCATGACAGCAACGGAATCGTATACGGACTCAATAAAACGACAAAGCATCTCATATACGGTAACAGAAAACTTCTTCCTGCACCTCATGGCTTTATGGTAGGACATACTGGAAGCGGCAAATCATTTTTCATTAAGGAAACAGAGATAGCACAGCCTCTGCTGTTTACAGATGATGATGTGATTATACTTGACCCGAATAATGAACAGATGGAATTCATACGCTCATTGAGAGGCGGAATGTATTTTGATTTTACACCTCAGAGCAAAATTTATATGAATCCGTATGAGATTCCTGACTATGTGGAGAATGGAGACAGCAATGTCCGGAATAAATTTATTGCAAGGATGACAAACTTTTCTAATTCATTCTGTGCCTCAATCATGACAAATATTGTTGTAACCAGAATTCACATGAACTATGTCGGACGTGCAGTAAGGACTATGTATGAGGAATATTTTAACGAGACCTCAAAACATGCAAAGAAGAAAAAATACCCGACTCTGCCGCTGCTCAGGGAAAAAATTAAAGCACAGATTGATACTGCTGAGTTTACTGAAGACAAGAGAATAATTATGGAGATAGTCGACTCACTTGAGGATTACACCACAGGTGTATACGACATGTTTGCACATGAAACAAACCTTGACATGAACAGCAGGCTTATAGGCTTCGGTCTTAAAAATATTGACCAGGAGATATGGGAGCCGTGCATGCTGACAATAATGCATTTTCTCTCAATGAGAATTGATACAAACCAGGAAACAAAGCAGGCACTCCACCTGATTGTGGATGAGGCGCAGGTGCTGTGTGAGAAAGAAACAACGGCAGCACAGCTTCTGTATGCAATTGAGACATACCGTAAGGTTGGAGCCATAGTTACGCTTGCTGCCCAGAATATTACACACGTGCTTGAAAATCCATCGCTGAGAGACATGTTCTCAAACTGTCCGTTCAAGGTGTTCTTTGACCAGGGTGGGCTTGATGCAGCAAATCTTGCCAAGATTCAGGAATTCTCACCAACAGAGTTTAAGGCACTTGAAGAAAATACTGAAGGCTGCGGAGTGCTTGTATGGCGTGGAAATGTATATCTGATGGATGCGAGAATGAGTGAGAGCAATCCGCTGTTTGCATCATTTGATACAAATTTCCATAAGCAGGCAGAAAAGAAAAAGAAACAGGAAGAGGCTGACATTTCAAAGGAAACTTTTTATCTGTGATTTAAACCGGGGGAAATGACATGCGTGTAATAACGGCACAGGAATCAAAAATAAGAACCACGGAGCGTACAATAAAAACAGGTGGAACAGTCATAAGACATGTGAGCGGATTTACTGCATCGGCCGCGAAAAAAACAGGGAATGCTGTAAAAAATTTTGATGTACAGTTTAACGGCGGGTATGATGAAGAAAACAGAAATAATAATGCTTCAGAAGAAAAAATGCCTGAGCTTCAGAGCGTTTTGGCAGAAGAGAGCAGAGCATTATATGGCACCCTGAGCAGAAGGCAGAAGAAAAGATATAACAAAATGTACCAGAAGGAACTGTCTAAGAAACAGTGGTCATCTGATATCATTAAAAGAAACAGGAATCTCCGTGGAAATAAAACAGAAAAAGAAAATATATTGACTGTTAAATCAAAGACCATGGTAAATAAGAATGTGCAGACAGCCGCCGGCACTGCAGCAAAGTCTGCCGGTACGGCTGTAAGAACAACGTCAGGAGCGTTGACCGGTACAGCAACATTTGGGGTGACAGCTGCGGTGACAGCTGCTGTTGATACAGCAAAAAATGCTGCACAGGCTGCAGTAAAGGTTTCACAGAAAATGCAACAGCAGACAGCACAGACACAGGCTGAACAGACACAGCAGGCAAAACATGAGACTGCAGCGGCTGTCAGTGATTACAGTGTTTCGCAGGCAGGAGAAAATAACAATTTAATTATGCTTCTCATGGCAGCCATAATATGTATTACAGTTATGCTTACAAGCCTGACGGTAATAATGCAGGCAGCTGTCGATGCATCAGGAGGACAGGGTGATAACAATGGAACTGTCTGCACACAGATAGTAGAGGCAGCACAGAATGAACTTAATGATGCGGACAAGACAGTCGGAGGATACAGGTACAAAAACTGGTATGGGATGGATGCGAACTGGTGTGCCATGTTCGTGTCATACTGTGCAGACAAGTGTGGCTTTATTGAAAAGGGTATCATGCCAAAGACTGCAAGTGTCGCAGCTTCAAAGCAGTGGTATATTAACAATAACCTGTATCATGATGCAGCAAGCGGATATGTGCCAAAGGCAGGTGACATTATTATTTTCGGAAACGGAATGAGCCATACAGGAATTGTGACAGGATATAATCCTGAAACAAAAAAGCTTACAACAATAGAAGGCAACAGCGGAAGAAGCAGCACCACACCTTACCATAAAGGAAGCCATGTAAAAGAGCATACATATTCAATCACATATTCAAAGATAGCTGGCTATGGAACTCCGCAGTATCCGCAGGATGATACAGCGGCTGATGCGGCAGGACAGGAAAATAACTGACAGCGTACCGGAATCCGGCACGCTGGATTTTTTAGGGAGGAATAATTTTATGACAATACCAATCAACAAGGACCCCGACACTGAATATAAAAATGAATTCATGTTCGGTTATACATTAAAAGAAGTGCTGTGTGTTGCGGCTGCACTTTTAATCATTGCAGGTGTAACAGCACTTGTATATTTCAAGTTCAACATAGCACTGAATGTCGGATGTTATTTCGGAATACCGCTTGCATTCCCGGTTATATTTTTAGGCTTCAAGGAATGGTATGGAATGTCAATTACAAGGTTCATAAGTGAACTTGGCTATGAGAAAAAAACCAAGGAGCTTGCATTTGATGCAGACGAGCTTGAAGAATACATCACACCGGTTACACTAAGAAAGAAGTGATGATAATGAGAAAAAATCCATATGAAAAAATCCGCAGGACACTTTTTATCCTGCTTTTTATCCTGCTCGTGTCAGCTGCATGCGTAATGGGTGTCATGCTTATAAAACATACTCATAATGCAGAAAAAAATAAAGTCAGGGAAACCACGGCAGGGACAGAAAATGCAACAGAAAAAATAAAAGAAACTGAGGCGGATACAGAATATTATTTTGATGAAGACGGATATCTTAAAGTGAAAAAAATCAAAGCTGACGGCTCAGGCAGTAACACGGAGAATGAACAGGACAATGCACCTGATGTACGTGATGTTTCACCGGAAGATGATCCCAATGCGGTCTTTCCGGAAACAACTGATGCAGCGGCCGGACAGTCGGCGGAACAGACACAGGACACATCGCAGCCACAGGCCGGGCAGACGCAGGATGCAACAGCCGGACAGTAAAGTACAGGAGAAAAGATATGATGTTAGAAGAAAAAATTGCAAACGAATTTCAGAGATATTTTCTTTCAATGATGGCAACAAGCAAGGAAAATATTTTTGCACACTCTGATGAAATTGAAGTAAGAAAGCAGATAAAAAATGAACTCTATGAATTCATTGGCACACTGAATGAAGAGCAAAAAGAAATACTTTCAGTGCAGAGCAGCCTGATTGAATCTGTCTACAGGTACAGGAGCGATTTTTATTCAGCTGATGATGATATTTCATGTCAGGATTTTTTAAATGGCTGGATGAAAAGCGTGATGTCATGATATAAAAAAATATTTTACCGGGGTATCAGGGGCGGCGCCCTTGACAAGAAATGTATTCTGTCGGACAGAATGCGTATCTTGCAAATAATTAGTCTACGTTGAGAATGTAATAAAGTGCGTTTTGGCTCGAAAAATGACTTAAAATGCACATAAACAACGTATTTTGAAACAAATGAGAGACATATATGCAACACGTGAGATAAAAAAGAAACGTAATTATACGCATTTGGAATACATTTTCAACGCATTTGAAACATAAAAGAGACATCTGTGATATGTCAGTGAAATGATGCTGAAACATAGTGAGACAATGCTGACACATAACAGAAACAGAGGCTTACCCCAACAGCCGGACTAGAAAAAATCAAGGGGCAAATCAAGTAAAAAAATATGAACAGACTGGAAAAAAATCGTGAGCCGGAGGTGGTTTTTGTGAGCGAAAAAAAACAAAAGGAATATCCGCACAGACCAAGAAAAGAAATTGACATGGATCAGTATCTTATACTGTATAGACAGGGACTGCCCAACAGGCAGATAGCGTCAAGACTGAAGGTATCACCGCGCACCCTATACAGGAGGATGGAGGAGGAACGAAAGCACTTAAGAAGAAAGAAGGAAAGTGCAGATGGATAACATGACAGTAAGAAAGAATCTTGGAAAAAAGAAAAGCCGCACCTGGATAGATATGGAAAAGGTCTACAGGATGATAGACTCAGGCATGACCGTAACAGAAGCTGCCGAGTCACTTGGTGTTTCGAAAGCAACTCTGTACAGGCGTCACAGGGAATACCAGAAACAGGCAGAGTACATGAATGATGACCTGCCTGACCTGCCAATGTAAAATGGTGGTAGTAAGTGGTGGTAGATATTAATAATTGCATGTTGTAGAATATAATTGTAAAAGAAACGGACAGGCAGATTCAACACCGCCTGTCCATTTTTATTGGAGGAAAAATGACTAACGAAAAAATAAAAAAGCTTCAGCTTGAGATTGCAAAAACGACAGAGGCACAAAAGAAATCAGAACAGAAATACAAAGAAAAAATCAAGGGATTAAGAGACGAACTGAAAAAAGAAGAGGAACGTCTGAAGCGCGAAAATGATTCATTGATCGGAGACATAGTGAGAGACCTGCTTGGTGAAGTTGATGCCGATAATATTGAAAGCTTCAAGGAGAAGATACAGCTTCTGACAGGATTAGAGGATAGCGAAAATGAAAGACCGAAAGATAACCTTCAGGGTGACACAGCAGGAGTACACTCTTATTGATGAAATGAAAAAAACTGAAACAAGGTTCACATATGGAGGCAGATGGGATATGTCTGCCTATATAAGGAACCTTGTTCTGTCACAGACCGGGAAAAAAGACGTTCGTGTAGACATGGAATTAAAAGACCTTAACTATCAGGTCAGAAAAATCGGAGTGAACATCAATCAGATAGCACACAGGCTTAACAGTAATATCGGTGACATGCGTGATGCAGAATATGTTGTTGAGCTCATGAAAGATTTAAACGCCAGGCTGGAAAAACTCACGGAAAAAATAGAGGAATGAACAAATCCAAGCCAATCAAATTGTAAAAATATTTTAATATATTTCAGGAAGTGATAATATATGAACAGGATTAAAAAGAGTCTGATAAATTTTTTGAATCTATTTTTATATGATGAGAACCGAAGAAAAGAATTTGAAAAGTTTAATTCACAGATGGACATATACCTGTCTCTTATACACATCTGACGCTGCCGACGACTT
>ENA-OZKB01000593-OZKB01000593.1-human-gut-metagenome-genome-assembly--contig:-NODE-593-length-19055-cov-16.211579_pt1 | contig 19055 bp, 19 predicted proteins | sample MGYA00244821_ERZ653753 | MGnify/ENA primary metagenome ERZ653753 (study PRJEB26926, sample SAMN06165256) | human gut metagenome | biome: ENVO:00009003; feature: ENVO:2100002; material: ENVO:00002003...
AAATGGGCGTGTCAAATTGTCTGCTCTACGACGGCTTTTTTTCTTTTGCCGTCGTGCGGCAGATCATTTCAATATTCGGTTGAAGTATCGTTATTCGGTGTTAAGTTCTACTAATACAACCTCTGGACGATTATTAAATCGGAATGGAATAATACTATTTCCAAGGCCGCGGCTAACAACCATATTTGTCTTTCCGTCTGTATAAAGGCCGGAATCATATTTAGGAAACAGCCCTTGATTGGGGGCAACGAGCCCCCCAATAAAAGGTAATCGAAACTGCCCTCCGTGTGCATGACCACATAAAACCAAATCAACACCACAGCATACATAGGTTTCAAATAACTCTGGCCGATGTGATAGCAGTATAGTGTAACTGTTTTCGTCATCAATAAGGCTATTCAATTTTGTGTTGACCATGGCTGGCGCTTCATTAAACATATCGCCCTTAATCGTAAAGTCAGAATCAGAAAGCCCGATAAGGGTAATCATTTCGTTGTTATGCACTAACTGTATTGCTTCATCTTCAAGGACAGTTACGCCAGACGCTTCAAGCCCTGTTTTGAATTGATCATAATGTGAGAAGTTAGCTTCGTGGTTTCCAGTTACAAAGTAGACAGGGGCTATTTGAACAGCTTGTTTTATAAAATCAAACGCAATCTCAATGTCTGTATGTCCAGCATCGATTAAATCTCCAGTTATCACAATAATATCCGGTTCGTGTTCAGACAGCAATTCTATCAATTCTGTATTGCTTTCTCCAAATTCAGCATTATGCAAGTCGGACACTTGTGCAATCCGAAAATTAGAAAAGGCAGATGGTATGCGATCGCTGGAGATATTAACCATACTTACCATCAATGCTGAATTGCCCCATATAGTATAGATTATCAAAACCAGCAGTATAGTTGTTAATACACAAATCTTCACTAATACTCTGGTGAAAAGGATTTTTTTCATTTTTTCCTCTCTTTCATCAACTTAATTATAAAAAAATCAGCTTACAAACAGGTGAATTTCAACTTACGAATTTGTAAGACAAAAGTGGGCGGCTTCTAAAGCCACCCGCTTCAAAAGTAGAATTACTGTGCGCTGATTGTATCAACAATGGACATATTGCGTATTCTCTTGATTGGCCCATGCACAGCCAGAATTACAGAGCTTACGACAATCAACAGAATAACAGCTACCTCTGGTAATGGAGGAGTCCAAGCATCCCCCCATCTATAACTTATCAACATTCCAAACAATAGCTTGTTACAAAACAGTCCCAACACCGTACCAACTACACCGCCGATTATGGTATAGGTGAAGGCTTCTGCAACAATCATTTTACTTAGCTGTCCCATGCTAACGCCGATGGCACGGAAAGCGCCATACTGTTTCAACCGTGCAGACACACTCATGGAAATACTATTGATTATGTTAAAAATTGTAATCATTGCAATTAGGACGAGGAATCCATAGATGAACAGCCAAAAACAATAGTAAGTTCCCATGGTACTGCTGTTACCCATGCGTTCATCAGCGAAAGTAAATGAGGAATCTACCATTTGGCGGATCACATAAACATCTTCGTCTGTTGTGCCTTTCACTAACTGCACATCAATAACCGTATATTTCGACTCGCCAGTAATTTGTTCAAATGTATCCTCTGAACAAATAATTGTTCCAACACCGGCGGCACTGTAAAACGGACAGTCGGACAACATTCCCACGATTTGGATTTCTTTACTTTGTCCGTTTGTATTCAACGATACAGTATCGCCTATTTGTATTGTGTTCTGCGAATTATAAACAATTAAGCCCGTCCCTAAATCAGTTTGCACAGATTCCAGAGAACCCTCTAATAAATAGTCCTTTGCCCAATCAAATTGATACTGCTCATAAGAGATTAAATCCATCTTTTTTTCAATACCGTTTGTGACAGACGGAACCTCGTATGCAAATTTTCTTCCATACGCTAAATCCACAACAGGATTTTCCTTTAGATCATCAAGTAATGCTTTGTCAATAGCACAGGCGTTATCAGGGCTTATGATAGATAAATCTGCTGTCCAAGGTTGGAGCGGTGTTAAGGTATGCTGCATGAACTCAACTGTTACAGAGAATGAAAGGAAAAGGATAATACTGAGAGCAAATGAGCTTGTCATCAAAAACAGATTTTTCCGATTTGCTTTTGCATGATAAATTCCAAGTGCTGTATCAATCTTAAGCAGTTGTGTATTAGCAGCATTTCTTGCAGGCTCCAAGTCGTTTGCATTACCGGAAACCGCTGCCAACGGAGATACTTTTGCTGCTTTCTTTGCCGGAGAATAGGCAGCGAACAAAACCGTTACCAAGCCCACAACGATTCCTGCAAGAATACTTGGTACGCTAAATCCGAATGTAGGCATCGCTTTGAAAAATTCCGGACTTAGGAAACGCAAAATCGCACATAAGACCCAAATGACAACTATACCGATGGAAATACCCACAGGGATTGCCAAACGGCACCAACTAAGCGCCTCTTTCCGTACTAAGCGCATAACCTGTTTTGGTGTTGCACCGATACAGCGCATAAGGCCGAAAAATTCGGTACGCTGGGCTACATTGCTGTTCAGGCTGCTTGCAATCATCATAATACCAGCTAACATTACCAGTACAAACAATACAGCCGCAGCCAAGTAAACCTGTAACAAAAAGGGAACGCGGCTTTGTCCAAGCAATCCAAGCAGATTGTTGTTGGAAGATATTTGTTCATTCGATAAATTGCATTGTTCTTTCAAATCTGCAATTTTCCCTTGTATATTTCTTGTGTTTGCAAATTGAGTAAAAAACATAATGCTGTAATCATTCGGCTCCCCGTCTGATACATTCGGATAAATCGCGCAGTAATCCTCTGTGTTCAAAATGATGCCGTAGGAGTCGCCACTCATGATCGAGGCGGTATTATTCATAAATCCTGATATGGTAAAATTCAGTTTATCGCCATCAGGAGTTTCTACGGCAATGGGATCACCAATCGCAACACCCATTATCTGCTTTGCATTTTCAGTCACCAACGCTTCATTACTTGTCTGTGGAAAAACACCTTCTTCAAGTTGGTCAGTCCAGATTTCAGTTATATAGCTTTCATCACAACCGCATATCGCTACATCTTTTCCACCCAAAGTGTAGCCTAAATCTCCACGATAATTGAGTACGCCATACGGTGAAAATACTTCAATATCAGGGCGTGAAGCAATAATTGCTGCTTCTTCATTGCTGATATTCTTAATGGCAATATGCCAATTCCCAGACTCCTGCTGTGCCTGCAAAATCTGGCTGCGGATGAACATATCTGCCATTCCAAAAATAGTTGTAACCAGAAATACCGCCAGCACAATGCAGAAAATAGACATTCTGCTTTGCTTCTTGTGGATTTTTGCGGATATGGGAACAAGGTCAAGATAATGCTTCATTTGTTTTTCCTCCCAAATCCGTCAAAACGCCATCTGATACCCGGAACACCCGATCAACGGATGCAGTCAAATCCTTATTGTGGGTAATCATCAGGATTGTTTGCTGATAGCGACGGGACGCCTGCGTAAGCAGGGCGATAACATCCTGACTATTCTTGCTGTCCAGATTGCCAGTAGGTTCATCTGCCAGAATCAGTTTGGGCTTTGTGATTAACGCTCGGCCAATGGCAACACGCTGCTGCTGTCCGCCGGATAGTTGGCTCGGCAGGTGATGTCGACGCTCGGTAAGTCCCAAGAGTTCCAAAATTTCTTCTACTGCTGCCGGGTCTGGTTTGCGATAGTCCAAAAGAAGCGGAAACATGATATTCTGCTCCACATTCAGCTCGGAAACCAACTGAAAGGATTGGAATATAAAGCCGATATTACGACGGCGGAAAATCGTGCGCTGTTCCTCTTTCATGGAAAACAGGTCTTGTTCATCAATCCAAATGTGGCCGGAAGTAGGGGTATCCAAAGCTCCAATACAGTTCAGTAATGTGCTTTTGCCAGAACCGGATTCACCCACAACGGCAGCAAATTCGCCTTTATCCAGGGAGAAGGAAACCTTCTTCAACGCTTCGACTTTCGCCTCACCCTTGCCATAAGTTTTACATAAATCTTGTACTTTCAATATTTCCATAGTCATCAGTACCTCCTTTCTCAAAAGGATAGCAAAAACAGCTTACAAGCAGGTGAATTTGACCTTACAGATCCGTAAGGAAAGATAGTGTAAACAGCGTACCTTTTCCGACTTCACTTTGTACGGAGATAACACCGTTTTGACCCTCAATAATGGACTTGGCAAGGGGAAGCCCCAGCCCGATTCCTTGTGTATCAATGGAATGTTTGCTGCGATAAAAGCGTTTAAAGATATGGTAAATATCTTCCGGGACTATGCCGTTACCATTATCAGAAATAAAAATCCGAAACATAGCAGGAGTGCGCTCCCATGTAATACGGACAATACCGCCAGCTTGCGTGTGATCCAGTGCATTTTTTACAATGTTTCCAATCGCTTCACCTGTCCATTCCATGTCACAAATAAGCTGCTGTTCACCATCGCCATCTATCTGAATCTGCTTGCTTTCGCTTTTAGCCCTTGTGGTTAGGTCATTGACTGAATGAGCTATCAGCTCGGACACACGGCAACTTTTTTTCTCAAAAATGATGTTTCCCGTATCCAGTCGGGTTATCTTCAACATGGATAAGATTAACTGCTCCATACGCTTTAGAGAAATACCCATCTTCGCCGCAAACTGTTTGACCGTTTCTGCATTTTCTGGCTCACTTTCAATGATCTCCTGATACATAGTGAGGGCTGCCAGAGGCGTTTTGAGCTGGTGAGATATATCGGATATGGTGTCTTTCAAAAACTCTTTTGCTTTACGTTCTGTTTCATTTTTGGATTGGAGCATAGTTGCAAGCTGTTCTATCGAAGAAAACACTTGGTAGATAGCCCCCTCATAATTCTGCGGTAAATGACAAGAGTAATCCCCGTTGATGTAATTTAGCAATATTTTGTCGGCCTGTTGATACAATCGCTTCCTTTTCCAGAAAAAAATAAATATTCCTATGGCAAGCACAAAGAGAAAAAATAGCACAGTGCATAGCATGGTGCAGAAAGCGGAACGCTGAAATTGATTGAAATAAGGCCGCATACTGCTTTCTGACTGTTTTCCCAAACCCGCAGTCGCTAATAATGACCTACCATCGTCACTGATGTCTGTGTTCGTAAAGGCAACTGCAACCACTTCTTTCGGAACACCCTGTTCCAAAAGTGAGGATGAAACCGCTTCATCATGTTTGAGCCATAGGACTTCCGCATCGTTCACCTGATAAATAGTCAAAACGGTTGCTGTACCTACAAACAGCAGAGCAAACAAAGTCAAAAATAGCAGGAACCCTTTAATCTGTCTATCTTGGTACAAACTCATATAGACACCTCTTTCCATTGGTAGCCGAACCCACGAATGGTTATAAGGTGTTCTGGATGGGACGGATTGGTTTCCACTTTTTCACGAAGCCGCCGTACATAGACGGACAGGGTATTATCATCAACAAAATTTCCTGTATCATCCCACAGCTCATTTAGAATGATGTCCCTTGTCACAACGCGATTTGCGTTTCTTACCAGCAGACAAAGCAAACGATATTCGGCGCTTGTCAAATCCAATGCCTTTCCCTTTAAGGTTGCACGGCTACCCAACAGATCAATGGTAATGTCGCCACATTCCATAGAAGTGTTTTTTTCGCTTTTGGAAACTCCGGCCCGACGCAACAGCGCCCGGATGCGGGAACACAATTCCCCCAGTTTGAAAGGCTTGGTGATATAATCGTCCCCACCGCTATCTAATCCACGAATTATGCTGACTTCTTCATCCGATGCAGTCAGGAATATAATCGGTATCTGCTGATTTTCTTTTCTTACTCTTTCGCATACGTCAAATCCTGTTCCATCTGGCAGAGTAACATCCAAAATCAATAAATCGTATCGGTCGAGTTCGGATAAGTATTGTTTTGCTTCACATACTGTACGGGCAACTTCAACATCAAATTCATTCTTTTTCAAAGAGTAGACCAAGCCATCTATTAGACTGACATCATCCTCCAATAGCAATATTCTATTCATGTTTTAATTCCTTTCCTTGTTTTGTCCTTCCGTCAATCGGCTTTTCTGCGTTCTTTGGGATCAGCCAAACACCAGCCATCTTCACAGCGCCGGGAATACGCCCGGCAGCACAATAGTAATTTACTCTACGAGGTGTCACGCCCCATTTTTCGGCGGCCTCTTTTAGTGTCATATAATCCATTCTGCACCTCCATAGAGTATATTATAGTTCTTCGACTCGAACAATACAAGTTTTGGAAGAAAAGAATGTGAAATTAAATAGTCAGTAGTATGAAATACACAGTCGTTCAAATAATATCACATGAAATGTAAAATCATATCAGGTGATGTTATGAAGATAGAACGAGATGAAAGACGCTTTGATTTTCACGATATAGGGCTCGCCATCAAGCGGGCAAGAGAAGCCAGCGGCATGACACAGGAGCAACTGGCCTATATTGTTGACCGCGCTCCGCGTACCATTATGTATAATGAAAATGATGGTCAGCATCCAAGCTTCAACACCTTTTATCAGATGGTCACAATGTTTGATATATCGGTGGATCAATACTTTTACCCGTCCCAAAATAGCGGGAGCGAGTGCAGAAAGCGGATTGATGCCATGTTGAACGCCTTGGACGAAAGAGAATTGAAAATCGTTGAAGCTACAATCCAAGCGATGAAAGCATCGAAAGAAACGGAGGAAACGTAAAAGAAAGCGTAACCTCCGTTTTTTTGCGCCATGTTGCGGGTTGCGCGTTTTGGCAAGCAATTCGGGTGTGGCCACACTCCGAAATTTTTGCAGGGCGCAGGGCCCGCAAAAATGCTTGTTGGGGAGCTCCCCAAACCCGCTGTACTTCGGGACAAATTGTCCCAAAGTCCCGGTGCGTTGCACCGTAGTCTGCGGCCCGTCACTATCGTTCCTGGGCCTTATTTTCACGCTCGTCTGTTATGCCGAGCAGATGATCAATATTCGCTTTTATTGCCACGGCCTCTCGCATTTGCTGCTGGGCCTCCCGGTATTCTGCATAAAGCTCTTTTTTCTGTCCTGCCAACTCACGGCGGGATTTTTTTAGTGCTTCAATCTTAGGGAGTTTTGCGCCGTTCAGTATGGTGTTCATGGTATCCTTTGCCGCCCGGTAAGTGGCAAGCTCTGCTTCATGCTGGGCCAGATACTTTTTGCTGTACCGCACAGCCTTGTACCCATCGAACACCGGGCGGGTCTTGGCATAGTCCACCGTGGCAGCCATCAGCTCCGAGGTTTTGGAAAGAGCCTCCTCCGTTGTGCGGAGCTCGTCAGACAGCTTGTGAAAGTGATCCACAGCAGCCTCGGTGCTGGCCGTCAGCGCCGCATAGTCTGTCAGATGATGCTCCTGCAAATACTGGAGCGCGGCAGCCATCTGTTTTAGGTTGTATATCTTGGCCCATCGTTCATAGGCCGGGCCCTTGCCTTGGGCCATCCGCTCTTGAATGTCGATGATGAGATTAACTCGCCGTGGCGGAACCTTGGGCTCCTCTGGCAACTCGGGGAGCGGACGTTCCCCGGCAATTACTGCCTTGATGTCCTCCGGGTCAAATCCGGCTCCCAGTGTAGAAGCCCGGAGCCGGGTCGGTTTTTCCTGCCCGGGCGCAAGGAATGAGATGACACCGCCCCGCCCATGTTTCACCGCAAAGCCGGACTCCTCCATAAGCCGGAGAAAATCGGCAAAGTCTGTGGGCTTTTTCTCCAAAGCAGCGAGAATCGCCAGACGTACCCGCTGCTTGGCAGAGGGCGGCTTTTCCCCGATCCACTGGCCATAGTGGAGAAAACGGCCCTCGCTGTGCTGGCGCGGATTTTGAATGACAGACAATTCATGTTCGATGCACACGCGGTCAGAGAGCCGCCGCAGGGCAAAGGACGAACCAATGAAATTATGAAATTTCCGGGAGCGGTCAAAGGCCGTTGCATTGAAATAAATGTGATTGTGAATATGGGCCTTGTCGGTATGCGTACAGACGAAGAACTGATACTTTCCCTTTGTCCAGCGCATCGCCGTTTCATAGCCGATACGGTTTGCTTCTTCCGCCGTAACCTCCCCGGGCAGGAACGCCTGTCGGATCTGAAAGAACAGTGCCCCGCGAGATACGGCCCGGCCTGTCTCTGCAAGGTATTGACTTTTTACCAGAAGAAACTCGGCGGGAGCCGTGTTCGGATCGCAGAGATAGGAAGATACGGCTCCCAGCTTTTCCGGGTTCAGGCCATAGGTGAAACGATCCTCCATCGTTTGAATTGCACTTTTTCCCGCCGCTGTTTTATAAGGGCGGATGTAGGTGGTCGCCGTAGAAATCCCTCCTTCCGGCAAATAGTATTTTTACTTTGGGACACTTTGTCCCGAAGTAGAAAAAGCCGGGGAGCGGTATCAACCACTCCCCGGATGGATCAGAGCTCTACCAGCGCGGAGAGCTGTTTCAAGAGATCAGACAGCGGCCCCCACAAAGCGGCATAGTCCCGCTGTAAGGCTGCGAGTTCTTCGGGATAAATTGCGCCGTAGGTGTTGGCCTGAATTGCCACTTGGTTCAGATTGTTGGAGCATCGCCGCTGGAGCGAAACCAGCTCACGAACAGGCGAAAGGTCAACATGAAGCACATACCCACTCAGGGCCATTTTCCGCATATAGGCTCCCATGTTACGGATGCCAGCCTCCGCCATACGTTCTTGAATCAGGGCCTGCTCCGCCTCCGACACCATCACATGAAGATGGATCGGACGGCGGCGCTTTTTTGTCATCGCTCCTCACGCTCCCGGCTGCGGCAGGCGCGGGGCGGCTCCTTTACCTTATCCAGCGGCTTTTCCTGTTCGTCTGCCGAAATGGGGTGCGGCAAATGAAATTCACGGTGCAGGCGCAGCGCCTCCAGTACAGACAATTTCTGTTCATGTTTCTTTTCCATATACGCTCCTCCTTATCTATCGCCACGGTCGGGCTGCCTGCGCTGGGGAGCCGGAGCCTCCGGGCCGCGATCTGCCTCCGCCAACTTTGCCGCGTTTTTCATCTGCTCGGCAATCGGACGGGGCCTGTCGGGATTATCAGGCGCAGGACGCAGCTCATAGTCGGATGCCTGTTTTTCCGTTAGCGGGCGGGTATAGGTAAGATAGCCCCAAGCCAGGAACGAGCCATTTTCCACCGGGATGCGCTGATCGTAATTGAAGATTTCATCCGGCTTGTTATAAGGCGGCTTCGGGAATGTCCCGATGTCCACAGGCCGCTGGGTCGAATAATACTTGTAAAGACCGGGAGCCTCGGTCTGCCTGATCCCCACGTTATAAATACGCTGATAGTCCTGCACCCGGTCTGCAAAATCCTGTTCCATCGCGGTGCGGTCATTTCCATAGTGACCCCATTCGCACTGCCGCTGGCCGTCCTTGTCATCATAGCAGGCCCATGTGACATAGCGGGATGGCGCGGTGGGATGTTCGCCCAATGCAAATCCTCGCCCATTTTCCAGCATGACCGCCTTCAAAATAGCATAGCCTTGATTTTTGTCCATAGTACACCTCCCATCATCGAGACATTTCTTTGTTTTCTCTTTTCACAAACGGCTGGAGCTGATAGGGGCTTGTACCGTCCTCGGGCCGCAGAAAGTCTATCCGGGCCGCAGCACGGATGGCGTTCTGGTTAAGCTGCCGCTGCCATGCCCCTTGGCTGGGAGCCCACTTAAAGCCGTTGCTTTTCAGTTCCTGCCGCTGATTGGCATCGGGCTTTTCCTCAAAAATAAGCTGCAAACGATTTTCAGCCTCGTTGATTTTTGCCTCGCCTCCGGGGAATGTCCAGCCAGCAAACTCGGAGCGGCTGCTCAGTTCCTCAATGCGCTGGCGTACACGGCGGATGTTGGCGTTGTTGTTGGAAAGCAGATAGGCGGGATACGGCTTGCTTTTATCCAAGTGCCATGACTGCGCCATATCTGCTTTGAGCTTTTCGGCCTGCTCCGGCGTAAGCTCCGGGCAGCCGTCCAGCGTTTTGTGTTTCCGAAAATACGCATTGACCGCCTTCATGGTGGCCTGCAGGGACTCCAGCCCCTCCAGCTTTTTTGTCAGCTTTTCCAAGGCCAGATCATCATCCGCGCTGATCCCACCCATTCCAACAGAGCGGATTTTATCAAGCAGCTTTGAAATCTCCGCATACTCTCCATAGTTGCGATCCCGGGCGGCGTTCTGCTTGTGCTTTTTTGTCACAGGGAAATTGCCGCCCCCGGAGATCAGAATAGAGGGCACCCGGGCATCAATCACATTGCGTTCATTCAGATTTTCCGCAAGTTTCCGGGCATAGCGATCCACCAGAGCGTCAATCTTATCGTGGTACATGGGATCGACACGCGCTTTCTGGCGTTCCGCCGCTGCATACGCTTCATCGACCATTGCCCGGTAGCTCGTCGTAGCGGAGCCCGGCTGATAGTCGGAAAAGCTGTTCATATCCTTTGCCCGCTTTGCGGCTTCTTCATTGATCGGATAATATTTCGGCATAGTACCTCCTTCCACAAAAGCCGGAACTTTGGGACAAATTGTCCCAAAGCCCCGGCAGCTAAAATGTTGACAGCATCTCACGGAAACAGGGCCGGACATAGAAACATACGCCTCCCGCAGAAAAGGGCCTTAAAAAGCCTTGTCACAGGCGGGTTTGGGGTGTCCTAATTGTCAACATATCAGCCCCGCTTTTTCCGCATATATTCCCGCTGCTGTCTGCGGTGTGCCGCCTTTGCACAGGCCGCCGAACAATAGGTTTGCCGTCCATCAGGAGCCACGGCTCTGCCGCATGCCGGGCAAGCCTTGAAATTCGGCCTTGGCCCTTCTGCCAGCAACGCAGCCTCCAGCGCCGGATCAAGGGGCAGAACTGCCTCGCGGAAGTAGCGGCAATAAGCCCCCGTCCAGCATTTCCCAAACATATAGCACTCGCAATCCAGCGGCAGGCAGCCGCAGTCCCGGTCATAGTTGGCACACCATTTTGATACCAGCCTGCGGATTGCCGTTTTTTCTGTCCGGGTCAGTTCTCGGCTCACAGCATCACCTCCCGTTGCCCGGTGGTTTGAGCTGCTCCCGGTAGCAGAACACGCAGCCGATCCCGCGCCAGTAAGGGCAGCCGTCACAACGGGAGCCCTTCGGCGGCAGGCTGGGCGGCACACCCTTAAAGTAGCTTTTTTCTTTCATAAATCCCTCATAGGGGTTGTTGGTAAATCTCATTCATTATCCTCGCTTTCGGTATCGTCCTCGTCCCAAGGCGGCCCATCGTCCTCGGGATCGTCATAATCAGCCAGTTCCTCGCTGTAATCCTCTTCGGGTACAGCAGCTTTTTCATGCTTCGGGCGGTAAATTTTGAAGTACCAGCCTGCACCGCTGCCCAGAACAGCCACAGCCAAAATCAGCAGAAGCGTCCCGGTATTGCTTTTCTGCTGGGGCTCGGGTTCCGGCTCCTCCGCAGGTTCTGTTACCGGGGCGGGTTCAGGAGCCGTGCCAGCACACTCGGTCATGTTGACCGCGCAGACCTCGCAATCCGTATGGATGGCTCCGGGCGCACATTTTTCTGTGCAGGAGCAGGCCGGAAGCTCTCCTCCAGCGGCCTCCAGTGCCGCCAGCAGATCGGCTTCATGTTCTTCCGCTGGATTTTCAAGTCTGCCTTTGCCATCCTCATAGTCAGCAACACATGGAATATCGTTATGGGTGTGTTCGATGCCACCCAGAGCGTTGTCAACCAAAGTTCCGGCGTTATCATCGGTGAAACATCCATCCACTTTGACCGCCTGATACCCGGACTGGAATTTCAGCTGGAAAGCATGACCATCGGCAGTCTGCTCAGCCTGTGGTTCCAGACCCTTGTGGTGGGCCTGACCATGAACATCCTGTCCATCTGCATCTTCCTTGTGACCTACGGCCGCATGATTGAGATTTACGTTGTGACCGCACTGGGGCCTATCCCGCTGGCGACCATGGGCAGCAGCGAGTGGCGCAGCACCGGGCAGAACTATTTGAAATCGCTTTTGGCGTTAGGCTTCCAAGCGTTCCTGATTATGATTGTCGTGGGCATCTATGCGGTGCTGATACGCAACATTTCAGGTGCAGCGGACATTGCCGGGGCCATCTGGGGCTGCATGGGCTACACCGTGCTACTCTGTTTCTGTCTGTTCAAGACCGGCAGCATCAGCAAGTCGGTGTTTGGTGCCCACTAAGGCCGAGAAAGGAAAAACGTATGGCGTATGTGACCGTTCCCAAAGATTTGACCCATGTAAAATCCAAAGTCTTATTCGGGCTGACCAAGCGGCAGCTGGTCTGCTTCGGCGGTGCGCTCCTCACGGGCGGACCGCTTTATTTTTTGGCCCGGAACTATCTTTCCAACAGTGCAGCGGCCCTGCTGATGATTTTTGCCATGCTGCCGGGGCTGCTGTTCGCTCTGTTCGAGCGGCACGGCCAGCCCCTTGAAGTGGTGATTCAGCAAATGATTCAGTGCTGCTTTATTCGTCCCAAGGAAAGGCCCTATCAGACCAACAATGCTTACGCCGCCCTTGTGCGGCAATACCAAATGGAACAGGAGGTAAAGGCCATTGTCCAGAAAAACGATACCCCGCGAAACCGAAAAGCCCAAAAAGCTCACCCGCGCCCAGAAAAAAGAAATTGATGCCGTTCTCCGCAAGTACAAGGGTGACGGCAAGCCCCGCACGGCACAGGCCACCATCCCGTATGAGGCCATCTACCCGGACGGTGTGTGCCGCATTGACCGACGCACGTTCTCCAAGTGCATTGCCTTTGAGGACATCAGCTATCAGCTGGCCCAGCCGGAAACGAGGACCGCCATCTTTGAACACCTGTGCGACCTGTACAACTATGTGGATGCCTCCATCCATGTGCAGCTTTCGTTTCTCAATCGCAAGGTTGACCCGGTGCAGTACGCAAAAAGTTTTGAGATCGCACCGCAGGGGGATGATTTTGACGACATCCGCGCCGAGTACACCGCCATCCTGCAAAAGCAGCTTGCCAGCGGAAACAACGGCATTGTCAAAACCAAGTACCTGACCTTCACCATCGAGGCAGACAATCTAAAAACCGCACGGGCGCGGCTGACCCGCATTGGTCTTGACCTGCTGGGCTATTTCAAGACCATGGGCTGCGTGGCGCACGTCATGGACGGACAGGCGCGTTTGGAGGTGCTGCACGGCATCTTCCACCCGGACGGGGAACCGTTCCGCTTTGACTGGGACTGGCTGGCGCCCTCCGGCCTGTCCACCAAGGATTTTGTGGCCCCGTCTTCCCTCTGCTTCGGCACGGCCAAGACTTTTGGACTGAGCGGCAAATATGGAGCTGTGAGCTTTTTACAAATCCTTGCGCCGGAACTTTCGGATGAAATGCTGGCCGATTTTCTCAAAACGGAAAGCGGCATTCTCGTCAATCTCCATGTGCAGGCCATCGACCAGACCGAGGCCATCAAAACCATCAAGCGGAAGATCACAGACCTTGACGCCATGAAGATTCAGGAACAGAAAAAGGCTGTCCGTTCCGGGTACGACATGGATATCCTCCCCAGCGACCTTGCCACCTACGGCGAGGACGCCAAAAAGCTGCTGAACAAATTGCAGACCCGGAACGAACGGCTTTTCATGCTGACCTTTCTTGTGCTGAATGTGGCCGACACCAAGCAAAAGCTGGGCAACGATGTGTTCCAAGCCGCAGGTGTGGCACAGAAGTATAACTGCTCGCTTGTCCGGCTGGACTACCAGCAGGAACAGGGCCTTGTGTCCAGCCTGCCGCTGGGCATCAACCAGATAAAGATTCAGCGCAGCCTTACCACCTCCAACGTGGCGGTGTTCGTGCCCTTTGTGACGCAGGAGCTTTTCCAGAGCGGCGCGGCCATGTACTACGGCATCAACGCAAAATCCCACAACATGATCATGCTGGACCGCAAGCAGGCCCGGTGTCCCAACGGCCTAAAGCTGGGTACGCCCGGCAGCGGCAAATCCATGAGCTGCAAGTCCGAAATCGTCAGTGTGTTTTTAACGACTGCTGACGATATTTTTATTTCAGACCCAGAGGCCGAGTATTATCCGCTGGTCAAGCGGCTGCATGGGCAGGTCATCAAACTTTCGCCCACCAGCAAGGACTATGTGAATCCTCTGGACATCAACCTCAACTACTCCGAGGATGATAGTCCGCTTGCCCTGAAATCGGATTTTGTGCTGTCGTTCTGTGAGCTGGTCATGGGCGGTAAAACAGGTCTGGAAGCGATTGAGCGCACCGTGATAGACCGTGCCGTGAAAGCCATCTACCGCCCCTATCTGGCGAGCCCCTGCCCGGAGAATATGCCCATCCTCTCCGATTTGCACCAAGCCCTGCTCGACCAACACTTGCCGGAAGCGGACCGGGTAGCGCAGGCATTGGACCTGTATGTGTCCGGCTCGCTGAACGTGTTTAACCACAAAACGAATGTGGACATCCACAACCGGCTTGTGGCCTTTGACATCAAAGAGTTAGGAAAACAGTTAAAAAAATTGGGGATGCTCATTATCCAAGACCAGATATGGGGCCGCGTCACCCAGAACCGCAGCCAAGGCAGGGCTACATGGTATTTTGCAGACGAGTTCCATTTGCTCTTGAAAGAAGAACAGACCGCTGCTTATTCCGCAGAAATCTGGAAACGCTTCCGCAAATGGGGCGGTGTGCCCACGGGCGCCACCCAGAATGTGAAGGACCTTCTTTCTTCCCCGGAGATTGAAAACATTCTGGAAAACAGCGACTTCATCACGCTGCTGAATCAGGCATCCGGCGACCGCAAAATCCTTTCGGAACGGCTGAACCTCTCCGCAGACCAGCAGAAGTACATCGACAATTCGGAACCGGGCGAAGGACTGCTGATTTTTGAAAACGTGGTGCTTCCGTTTTCCAACCCCATCCCGAAAAACACACAGCTCTATAAGATCATGACCACCCGGCTCAGCGAGGTGGTGGAGCTATGAGCTTAACACATTTCAGCTTGTTTTCCGGCATCGGCGGCATCGACCTTGCCGCGGAAGCAGCGGGGTTTACCTCTGTCTGTCAATGCGAGTGGGCGGCATTTCCCGCCGCTGTGCTGGCAAGCCACTGGCCGGAGGTACCCCGCTTTCAGGACATCACCACCGTAACAAAGGAGGCTTTCTTTGAAAAAACAGGACTTCGCACCGTCACCCTCATTTCAGGCGGCTTCCCGTGCCAGCCGTTCTCCACCGCAGGGCGGCAGCGCGGCTTCCACGATGAACGCTACCTGTGGCCCGAAATGCTGCGGGTCATCCGGGAATTGCAGCCCCGTTGGGTGCTTGGAGAAAATGTTGCTGGCTTCCTCCGTATGGGGCTCGACAAAACGCTCATTGACTTGGAGCAGGCAGGTTACGATGTTCGGGTTTTCGTATTACCTGCTGCTGCCGTTGGCGCGTGGCACGAACGGAAACGGGTATTCATCATCGGCTCCGCTGCTTCCCACACCCCTTGCCAGCGACACCGGGGATGTGGGCAAGGGGCTGGACATCCAAATCTCTGCGAATGGCAGTTACCGCAAGATGAACAAGGATGGCAAGGCGTGGACGGCGCGGCTTTCCCATGTGGTCTACCGCATGACCCCCACCACGCTGGAAAAGCCCTACCTCAACCCGGACTGGGTAGAGTGGCTGATGGGTTTCCCGCGCAAATGGACGGACATTCCCTTTGGGCCGAAGAACCCGCCGACATCCCGCGCCTGACCGAAGATGTGCCGAACCGCAGCAAGCGGATGAAAACACTGGGCAATGCGGTTTCGCCGCCGCAGGTGTTCCCGATTCTCAAATACATTGCGGACATTGAAACGGGCCGCTGTCCGATGGGAGGTGAAGAACCTTGAAAGAATTGCAGGCAAAAGCCAAAGTCACCCAGACCATGACCCGTGACGGTCTGGTGGTGGAAAATCAAGCGGACGGCACTGTAAAGAATGTTTCCAGTCGGGAAGCGGAACAGGACTACTCCACGGATGCCGAGGGCAAGGCCGAAAAAATTCTGGAACGGGCCGAGGACATCAAGGACGGGCATAAAAATAAAAAGAAAGCGAAAAAGGCAGCAGAAACCGCAGCCACCGCCGAAAGCGAAGATGGCCTGCACGGTTCCGCCGCCCGTTTGGAACTGACCGAGGACGAACGGGCAGACCCGGAGTTGCAGCCGTACATCCACAAGGCGGAAGCAAAGGCTGACAAGCTGGATTCAGCCCGCGCCGCTCTGCCGAAAAAGCGTGTTCCGGTCAAGGGAAAAGTTTACGATGCTGTCAGCGGCAAGGCAAAATCCACCTTGCGTTTTGAGCAGCAGGACAAAGGCCCACCCAGCCTGAAACCAAACCCGGCCAGCCGCCCGCTATCGGAAGTGTTGCTGTTCGCTCACGGAAAAATCCATGAAGTCGAACACGAAAATGTGGGTGTGGAGGGTGGCCACAAGGGTGAAGAACTGGTGGAGCATCAGACCGCCAAGGTCATCCGCAGCGGCATCCGGCACCACAAGATGAAGCCCTACAAGGCCGTGGAAAAGGCAGAGCGTCAGCTCATGTCTGCCAATGCAGAATACTTTTACCAGAAATCCTTGCGGGACAATCCGCAAATTGCACAGGCGGCCAGCAACCCCATTTCCCGGATGTGGCAGAAACAGCGTATCAAACAGCAGTATGCCAAAGCTGCACGGCAGGCCGGACAAGCCGCCGCGCAGGGTGCAGCCGCCACCGCAGAGAACGGTTTCCGGGTAACAAAGCTGGCGGCCGAGGGCGGCGAACGGGTAGCCGAATTTGCGGCCCGGAACTGGAAAACCATTCTGATCGTGGCGGTGTTCGGTCTGCTGGCTCTGCTCCTGATAACGGGGTTGCAGTCCTGCACGGTGATGGCGGGCACCGCTGGGACCGGCGTGACGGCATCTTCTTATTTTTCCAAGGACAAGGATATGCTGGGTGCAGAGAAGGCTTATGCCAAGCTGGAACAAAAGCTGCAACGGTATCTCGACACCTACGAGGCCACCCACAACTACGATGAATACCATTTTTATCTGGACGAAATCGAGCATGACCCCTATGTGCTGATCTCGATTTTGTCCGCGCTCCATGATGGCGTTTTTACATTGGCCGAGGTGCAGGGCGAACTTGAAATGCTCTTTGAAAAGCAGTACATCCTGACCGAGACCGTGACCATGCAGATACGTTACCGTACAAAAATGATGGTCATTATTGGCCCGTATGGTGTGCCGCAAGTTATCACCTACCAAGAACCGTATGAATACTACATCTGCACGGTCAAGCTGAAGAACAAGGATTTATCCCACCTGCCCGTGGAAGTGCTGACCGAGGAACAGCTTAGTGCCTATTCGCTCTATATGCGCACGCTGGGCAACCGGCCGGATTTGTTTGGCAAAGCGCAATACCCCAATGCGTCCACCATCAAGCAGCCCACCTACTACGATATTCCCCCGGAAGCACTAAAGGATGATAGGTTTGCCGCCATGATGGAGGAAGCCACGAAGTACATCGGCTACCCGTATGTGTGGGGCGGCAGTTCGCCCAGCACCAGCTTTGATTGCAGCGGCTACATTTCGTGGGTGCTGAATCACTCCGGCTGGAATGTGGGTCGCCAGACAGCGCAGGGCCTTTACAACCTCTGTACTCCTGTTTCGACGGCGCAGGTCAAACCGGGCGACCTTGTGTTTTTCAAGGGAACCTACGATACCCCCGGCGTGAGCCATTGCGGTATCTATGTAGGCAATTCCATCATGCTGCACTGCGGCGACCCTATCTCTTACACAAACCTCAACTCAAAATATTGGCAGGAACATTTTTACAGCTATGGGCGTTTACCGTGACGCCAGAAAGGATTTTGTATGGCAAAAAGACTTTCCCGCATTGAGCGCGATATTGAACGGCTCAAAGAAAAAATCTCTGAATACCAGCAGCAGTTGAAAGAACTGGAAGCTGCAAAGACTGAACAGGAAAACTTGCAGATCATTCAGCTGGTGCGCAGCATGAACATGAAGCCGGACGAGTTCGCGGCCTTCCTGCGCAGCGGTGCGCTGAATGCTGCACCCACCGCCACCCCGTACCACAAACAGGAGGATGCCGCCAATGAAACCTGATTGGAACCGCCGTTTTGCAGCTGGGCTGCTGGCTATCCTGCTCTGCCTCTGCTCCTTTTCCATGCCCGCTTTTGCAAGCGGCTCTGACCCTGCCCCGGAACCTCTGCCGGAGATTACCGAAGAAGAACCCACCACGGGCGGCATGGAGCCGGAGGGCGTGCCCATCACGCCCAAGGGCAATGCAACACTGGTGGATGACTTTTACGGCGACAAGCAGCTTATCACCGTGACCACCAAGGCCGGGAATTATTTTTACATCCTCATTGACCGCGCCAACGAGGACAAGGAAACCTCTGTCCACTTCCTGAACCAAGTGGACGATGCCGACTTGCTGGCCCTGCTGGATGAAGAACCGCAGGAAACCGAAGTCTGCACCTGCACCGTGAAATGTGAGGCCGGAAATGTCAACGAAAACTGCCCCTTGTGTGAAAAGAGCCTGCGCAACTGCACGGCCCCGGAAGCTGTGAAAACTGACACCGAAACGCCGCAGGAAAAGCCGAAGTCCAACATGGGCAGTCTGATGATCCTGCTGGTGCTGGCTTTGGCTGGCGGTGGCGCGGCACTCTATTATTTCAAGTTCCGCAAGCCCAAGGCCGATACCACCGGGCACGATGATCTGGACGAATACGATTTTGGCGAGGACGAAGATGCAGACGAGGAACCTGCTGAAATCGAGATTCATTCGGAGGATGGACAGGAGGACGAAACATGAGCGTTCAGCTGGTAATTGCCGAAAAGCCCAGTGTAGCCCGTAGCATCGCCGCCGTGATCGGGGCCACTGAAAAGCAAAACGGCTACTGGCAGGGCGGCGGGTATCTGGTCAGCTGGTGCATCGGGCATCTGGTGTCCTTTG
>ENA-OZKB01000596-OZKB01000596.1-human-gut-metagenome-genome-assembly--contig:-NODE-596-length-18915-cov-5.657476_pt1 | contig 18915 bp, 17 predicted proteins | sample MGYA00244821_ERZ653753 | MGnify/ENA primary metagenome ERZ653753 (study PRJEB26926, sample SAMN06165256) | human gut metagenome | biome: ENVO:00009003; feature: ENVO:2100002; material: ENVO:00002003...
CACCTATTAAGTCGTCGGCAGCGTCAGATGTGTATAAGAGACAGCATCTAAGTGCAACTGCAAAGGGCCCCAATGGGGCCCTTTTCTTTTAGGTAGCGGAGGTATCGACGACGCCGGTCGCATTGGCAACCGCGACTATGACGATCATGCATAGGAGCAGCACACCCAATGCCTTGAGCAAGAGCTTCGCGAGCTTCTTGCCGCGATAGCTGTCGAGCAATGCGAATCGCCGACGAAGACGGCGCTTATCGAGCAGCGCAAAATGCATAAGCACCATAAGGCCATCGACAAAGAAAAAATACTCGATTATGAGAAGCCACGTCGGGTAGCTTTGGTTTGCTCCCGTGGGGTGAAAGACGGCAAAGTGGCTACCGGCAAAGAACACAAGCAGCGAGAAGCAGACGAGCGTATTCCAAATGCGCCCCAGAGACTCCGGAACGCGAGAGAGCAGACCGCATGCAGCGGAGGCGGCAGGGCCAGGAAGCCCTGCGGGTTTCTGGAGCCCTTGGGACGCCAACACTGTCTCCGAGTCTGGAGTACGGACAGGCGCAGGCGCAGGAGGCCGCACGGGGCGACTCAGATCGTATGCCGCGCGCGTCGCCCGTCCCAATGCTTCCGCACTCGCAAAACGCTTGGCCGGATCGAGCGCCATCGACATGCAGACGGCATCGGAAAGTGGAGTGGGAATACCGCGCGCCTCGCATTGCTCGCGCATGTCGAGCCCTGGTTTAGGGTCGACTCCCGTCAAGCAGAAGAACAACAGGGCGCCCAGCGCGTACACGTCGCTGCGCACACTCGTCTGCCCAAACCCATACTGCTCGGGCGGCGCATAGGGTCGCGTGCCAAACTTGACGGTGTCGGCATCGGCGCCATCGCACCATACGCGCGCGATTCCCAGGTCAATAATCACCAACGACGAGAAGGTCATGCCAGCATCGGCCGCATACCTCACGCCCGATACGATGATGTTCGAGGGTTTAAGGTCGCGATGGATTACCGGTACCCCTGGCTCCCCCGCAGCTGCAAAACCAGCATGCAGCTCGCCCACCGCTTCACACAGAACGGGATACAGCTCGCGGGCATAATCGGGCGTCGCGCCCAGGCGCCCCACGAGCGCCTCGAGCGTCTCGCCTTCGACATATTCCATCACCACATCGAGCTCCTCGCCCGCGCGGCGGCAATCGACAATCCGGGGTAAGTGTTCAAAACGGCGTCCGGCCCGCTGAGCCGCAAACAGGCGCTCGTAGGCCCCGCCAATCTGCGCCGAAGCATCGATGCGCTTGCGGACAAAGGGACCGAGAGACCCGCCGCCAGAGCCCTCAAAATAGACGAGTTCGGTCGTCTCGACATCCGAGCACTTGAGCACGCGCTCCACACGATAGCTGTCATCGCGGTCGAGCGACGCCAAATGCTCGGCAAGTGAAGCAGTCAGCTCGTCATCGGAATATGTTGGGCTCTGAGTATCCATGGCGTCCATCATAACGCAGGGTGCGGACACCCCATGGTGTCCGCACCCTGTTCGTTCGCATAGTTGTTTCGGCAACAGCCAGCTCAGCCATTGGCCACTAACTCACCGTTTCCTCGCCAAAGCGATACAGCTCTTCATTGACCTTTTGGAGGCTACAGCCACGGTCGATGCAAAAGATAATGATTGCATCGCGACGGTCCTTGCAGTTTAGGACGCTCACTCCGGCAGCCGTCAGGGCGCGGTTAGTCTCCTTCATCGACAGCGCCATTGCAAAGGCAATCTGCAGCACCTTATTGCGGCTCGGATTGCGCGAACCGGTAAAGATCTGATAGCCAAAGGTCTCGTTGAGGTCGGCCATACGCACCACGCGCGAACGCTCGAGCCCCTTCTCTTGCAGCAACTGCTTTAAGTAATCCGAAAGCGACGGGGCGGCAAAGTCGTGTTCCTTGATATAGCCATCGATGTTTGGCGCGTCGAGAAGCTCATTGAGCAACTCGTCAGTCAGCTTTTTATCGGACATACGACTTCACCTCCCCCAGTGCATGCAACATGCTAGAAACCGCTTACGTCCGAACGCTCCCAGCTAGCAACCTGGTCGGGAGACACCGTACCCAGCGCCTCGAACTTCCAGGAGCCGCCCGCCTTCAGATGATTGGTGTTTGCAAGAGCCGTTCCAACCTGGTTGCCATCGGCATCATACAGAACATATTCAATCTGAATGTAGCTCTTTTCCTTGTCCGTGTTATTGGTCAGGGTGCCCGTGATCTTATAGGTAAACTGATTGGAAGTGTCTTCAGCCTCGTCAGCAATGGTATACGGTTCTTGCGGTTCTTTTTGCTCCTCAGCCTGCCGTGTCGTCTCGGCAGGTTTTGCCGAATCGCTCGCAGACGAATCGGTTGAGTTGCCGCCCATAGAGCCCACGGCACCGACAATAACCAGCACCACGATGATGCCTAGGACAATCTTGCCGATTGGCTTCTTTCCTCTTTTGCCATTATTCATCCTTCCTACGATCCGGCTACCGTGCCGGTACACAGCACATCGTAGGAAGGATTGAACTTGAATTCATTAGCTGAGAGCTAAGGCTGCGGTAAACGACCAATGCAGTTATCCAAACGCCGAGCAAACGCACTGCGCGCGATCGTCTGCTGGCAGTGCATCAACCCACCGTGACGGATTCCCCGGTAAAGGCACTGATCATCAACAGGACAAAGAAAACAAGGTAGCTGGCACTCAGCAGGTACGCAATGATCAGAAAGACGACCCAGCCGACATTGGTTTTACCGTCGGCACGGCGTTGCTCGCGATTGCGGCAGAGCCAAATCGTCACGCCGATGGCAGTGATAAACAGCACGAGCGCCGCCGCGGCAAGCCCGGCAAGCGCAAACATCACGCCAATGCTCACAGCAATAACCGGAAGCAGCAGCAAACCGCACCCGCATCCACCCGGACTATATACGGCAGACTGTCGGCGTCGCCTCATCGCCGCGCCACCCCCATCATCTTTGAGCACTACAGTGCGATAGCCTGCTGAACAGGAACGATCTTGTCGAGTTCCGGTTCGATCCGCCTTTTCTCGGCCTCAAGGTCAAACGCCACCTGAGCGCGCAGCCAATAACCATCCGTCAGGCCAAAATAACGGCAAAGACGGAGGTCGGTGTCGGCCGTCACGCGACGTTTTCCCAAGACAATCTGCCCGATACGCTGAGCCGGAATCCCAGTCTCTTTCGCAAGGCGATATTGAGAAATGCCCATGGGAACAAGAAACTCCTCTTTGAGAAGCTCACCAGGAGTCACCGGCGACAGCAAATCGGCCGAAGTCTCATCACTTGTGATAATCGACGATTTCGACATTCCAAGCCATCTCCTGTCTCCACTCAAAACAGACCCGATAGCGCTCGTTAACACGGATGCTATATTGACCGGCACGATCGCCCTTCAAAGCTTCCAGGCGGTTGCCCGGTGGAACGCGAAGATCATCAAGCGAAGCACAAACCTGCAGTTGGCGAATCTTCCTCAACGCAACACGCTCAAAGGGCACGAACCTCCTGACCCGCACACCCATGGCAAAGCGTTCGGTATCCTCATCTTTATACGATGCAATCATAGTATCGCCTTACGTTAGTAACGTCAAACCTTTCTATAGACTTACATCTCTATTATATCGTACGTTTGTTCGTGTTTTCTAGAACAAATAGTCCTTTGCGCCTTAGTCAAGCAAAAGCAATCGTTTGTAGACATCGAGGCCTTTGAGAAGAATCTCCTCGTCAAAGAGCATGGTATCGGTATGCAGAGCGCTCATCGCATAGGCTGGGCAGTCATCAGCGTCGATCGGGTTTTCTTGTCCTTCTGGCACGCCCGTGCCCAGCAAGAAGAACACGCCCGGCAGATGGCGCTGATAGAAAGCAAAGTCCTCGGCAATTAACAGCGGCTCGTCCACAAGTTGCAACTCGGGCAAGGCAGGCGCAATGTGGGCAAACAACTCGGGGTCGTTATCGACTGGCGGATAGCCCTCGGCAAAGTCGAGATCGTACGTACAGCCCGTTGCGGTGCACGCCTCGTCGAGCGCACGGCGTACGCCCTCGCGCGCACGGTCGAACATGGCGTCCGTAAACACACGCAAGCTACCGGCAACATGGGCCTCCCCCGCCACCGCATTGCAGACGGTGCCGGCCTGCAGCAGGCCAAACTTACCGATGCAGGGCTCATCGGCACCCAGCTCGTCCATCAGCTCGCGCTCGGCAACCAGGAACTTTGCCGCCGCCAGCGCTGCGTCATGTGATTCCTCGACTGGAACGCCGTAGGTCTTGGCGATATGGATGCTCGTGCCATGGATATGAATGTGCGTCTCGCTCGAGCGCGCCAGCAGCGGACCGGGACAGCTCGCCAGCGTACCGGCAGGAAGATCGGGCCACACGTGAAAGCCAAAGATGCGGTCGACCCCGTAGCGCTCGAACACGCCGCTCTCGCATACCGTCTTAGCGCCACCGGTTGTTTCCTCGGCCGGCTGGAACACAAAAAGCACGTTGCGCTTAATAACGCCCGGCTGCTCACGAATCGTACGGTCGACAAAAGTTGCCGCCGCGAGGGCCATAGCCATGTGCCCGTCGTGGCCGCACGCGTGCATCTTGCCGGGATGCGTCGAGGCAAAAGCGGCGCCCGTCGTCTCCGCAATAGGCAACGCATCCATATCGGCACGAATCGCCGTGGCATGCGAGGCACCCGTGCCAGCGTCGAAGAAAGCGCACACGCAACTAGGGCACGGATGGATCACCTCGCAGGCAAGCGGAGCGAGCACGCCCTCGATATAGGCGATAGTTTGCGGAAGATCGAAGTCGAGCTCCGGAATGCGATGCAGGTCGCGACGATAGCGACGGAGTTCTTGGAGCTCGGTCATGGGGATTCCTTTCATGGGGCAACTCAGTTGTCACCTATTGTGACGCAGGATTGTGGCGCCCTCGTTTCTAGCATGATGCTGCATTTTTTAAACGTTATATACGAATACTCTTGTTTGGTAAAGTGCAACGTGGTAGGGTCTTTACCACTTGATAGAGGCGCGGGCACGAAGAGCCGCGGGCGAGTCGGCAGACTTTGACCCCGCGGGGAGGCGAAACCCGCCGAACTGGGTTTTTCGGGCACGAACAGCCTGGTGGGCCTGCGGGAAACACTCGCAGGACTGTCTGCAGCAATGCGGGAGCGCTATCCGGACATTGGGTCCACGCTATGCGGATTCGATGCGCAGATGGCGCCGTCTGGATAGCGAGGTTTACGGGACATGGCATTGACCCCCAACGAGGCATATGCGGCCAAGCAGCCGTTTGTGGACAAGGAGACACTCGAGCATATCGTCGAGCAGTTCCCCACGCCGTTTCATCTATACGACGAGGCGGGTATCCGCCGCAACATGCAAGAAGTGCGCGACGCCTTTGCGTGGAACCCGGGGTTTAAGGAGTACTTTGCCGTCAAGGCCAACCCCAACCCGGCCCTTATCTCAATTCTCAACGAATACGGCTGCGGCTGCGATTGCTCGAGCTATACCGAGCTCATGATCGCCCGCTCGCTGGGCATCACCGGCCATGACATCATGTTCTCGTCCAACGACACGCCGGCGGCAGACTTTGAGCTTGCCGACAAGTTGGGCGCCATCGTCAACTTCGACGATATCAGCCACATTGAGTTTTACGAGCGCGTCGCGGGACCCATCCCCAAGACGGTGAGCTGCCGTTTTAACCCGGGCGGCCTGTTCCAGCTTTCCAACGGCATTATGGACAACCCGGGCGATTCCAAGTACGGCATGACCACCGAGCAGCTCTTTGATGCCTTCCGCATGCTCAAGGCCAAGGGCGCCGAGGACTTTGGCATCCATGCCTTCCTTGCCAGCAACACCGTCACCAACGATTACTACCCCAAGCTCGCGCGAATCCTCTTTGAACTTGCCGTGCGCCTGGAGCGCGAGACCGGTGCACATGTCGCCTTTATCAATCTGTCCGGCGGTGTGGGTATCCCCTACCTGCCCGAGCAGCAGGCCAATGACATCCACGCCATCGGCGAGGGTGTACACGCGGCCTACGACGAGATCCTGGTTCCCGCCGGCATGGGCGATGTGGCGATCTGCACCGAGATGGGCCGCTTTATGATGGGCCCCTACGGGTGCCTGGTCACCAAGGCCATTCACGAAAAGCGGATCTACAAAGACTATATCGGCGTGGACGCAAGTGCCGTCGACCTCATTCGTCCTGCCATGTATGGCGCTTACCACCACGTTACAGTGATGGGCCAGCCGGGTGGCCCCGACAAGTCCGCAGCTCCCGTCACGAACACGTACGATATCACGGGCAACCTGTGCGAAAACAACGACAAGTTCGCCATCGACCGCGAGCTGCCGCATATCGACATGGATGACCTGCTTGTAATCCACGATACCGGTGCGCATGGCTACTCCATGGGCTACAACTACAACGGACGTCTGCGCTCCGCCGAGGTCCTGCTGCGCCCCGATGGCGCGGCCGACCTCATCCGCCGCGCCGAGCGCCCGGGCGATTACTTTTCCACGCTCGACGTGCTGCCGTGCGGCCGAGAGCTGCTGGCCAAGTCGCGCGCCGAAAGCGCCCGCCGTCGCGCCCAAGACGAGCGCCTGGCAGTCGCAGCTCAATGGAACAAACGCATCCAGATCGCGGAGGCGAAGGAGAAGAACATGGACATCCGCAATCTCGAGGGCTCAATCGTCGCCCTGGTTACGCCGTTTAAAAAGGACGGCAGTGTCGACTTTGACGCGCTCGAGCGCCTTATCGATTTCCACTTGCAAAATGGCACCGACGCCATTCTCACCCTGGGCACCACCGGCGAGAGCGCCACGATGACCGATGACGAGGACAACTCCGTCGTCGCCGCCGTGGTCAAGCATGTTGCAGGACGCGTCCCCGTCATCGCCGGCTCAGGCTCCAACTCCACGCAGACCATGCTCACCAAGTCGCTTACTTACCAGGGCTTGGGAGCCGACGGCCTGCTGCTCATTACCCCCTACTACAACAAGTCCAACGAAGAGGGTATCTATCAGCACTTTAAGACCGTCGCCGATGCCGTTGACATCCCCTGCATCCTGTACAACATCCCCGGCCGCTGCGGCTGCGGTATCAGCGAGCGCAACGTAGAGCGCCTAGCCGCGCACCCCAACATCATGGGCATCAAGGAGGCCTCGGGCAACGTCGCCTACGCGGCCAAGATCGCCCACCTGCTGTCCGACGATTTCCGCATGTACTCGGGCGAGGATGCACTCACAGTGCCGCTCATGAGCCTGGGCGCTTCGGGCACCATCAGCGTGTGGGCCGACGTGCAGCCGCAGCTTGTACACGACATGTGCCGCGCTTATCTGGACGGCGACGTAGCGCGCGCCCGCGATATCCAGATTGCCGGCCAGCCGCTCATCAACGCCCTCTTTAGCGAGGTCAACCCCATCCCCGTCAAGGAAGCGCTCGCCCAGATGGGCATGATCGAGGCAAACTACCGTATGCCGCTGTGCCCCATGGCAGACGACACGCGAGCCGCACTTACCGATGCTCTGAAGGGAGCTGGTCTACTTGATTAAGACCGTCATTATGGGAACGGGCCGCATGGGCTCGCTCATCCGCACTACCGCCGAAGGCATTGTCGACGCCGCCGGGCAGCCCGTTTTTGATATCGTGACCCAGATTGGCTTCGATTTGAGCGAGCTCGAGAACGCACCGGCTGCCGACGTCATCATCGACTTCTCGAACGTCGCGACCTTCGACGCCGTCGTCGCCTATGTCGAGCGCACGGGCGCGGCGTTGGTCTCAGGCACCACAGGCTACACCCCCGAGCAGATGGACCGCCTGCGTGAGCTGGGCCAGAACACCCGCGTTATGCACTCGGGCAATTACTCCATCGGTATCGCAGCCCTGCGCCATCTGGTAGCGCAGGCTACACGCGAGCTGCCCGGCTTTGACTGCGAAATCGTCGAGACGCACCACAACCAAAAGGTCGACGCCCCCAGCGGCACTGCCAAGCTACTGCTCGACGCCGTCGTCGAAGCCGAGCCCGAGGCAGGCTACCACCCCGTCTATGGCCGCGAGGGCATGTGCGGAGCACGCGATCCCAAGGAAATCGGTATGCACTCGCTGCGCGGCGGCACCGTCGCCGGCGTGCACGAGGTGAGCTTCTTTGGCCAGGACGAGGAGGTCACGCTCACCCACCGCGCCACGAGCCGTCAGATCTTTGTCAACGGCGCCTTGGCAGCCGCGCAGAAGCTCGTCACCCGCGAACCCGGCTTCTATACGTTCGACAAGGTCATGTTTGCCTAACCAGGTATCAACCGAATCCACCCAAAGGAGAGATAGCAAATGAGCAACGCAGCCGAGATGGATGCACAGGAGATTATCAACTACATCGCCACCGCGCCCAAAAAGACGCCCGTCAAGCTGTACGTGCGCGAGAAGCCGGGCATGAAGGTTGCCTGGGGCGACGCACATGTCTACGGCGGCCGTCGCGGCAAGACCGTCTTTGGCGACTGGGACGAGCTCAAGACCATCCTGGACGCCAATGCCGATTCCATCGATTACTACGACGTTGAAAACGATTGCCGCAACTCCGCCGTGCCCATGCTCGACCTTAAGGGCATCAACGCCCGCATCGAGCCGGGCGCGATCATCCGCGACCGCGTCGAGATTGGCGACCGTGCCGTCATCATGATGGGCGCCATCATCAACATCGGCTCCGTTATCGGCGAGGGTTCCATGATCGATATGGGCGCCGTGCTGGGCGGTCGCGCCACCGTGGGCAAGAACTGCCACATCGGCGCCGGCACCGTGCTGGCAGGCGTTGTGGAGCCCGCCAGCGCCACGCCCGTCATCATCGAGGACGATGTCATGATCGGCGCAAACGCCGTGGTCCTGGAAGGCGTGCACGTGGGCAAGGGTGCTGTAGTTGCCGCCGGCGCCGTGTGCGTCGAGGACGTCCCCGCCGGCGCCGTCGTGGCCGGTGTCCCCGCCCGCGCCATCAAGATGCGCGACGAGAAGACCGACAGCAAGACCGGCCTGGAAGAGGGCCTGCGCCAGCTGTAGAAGTTACGCGGTTTTGCCAAACCGCGTAACGGCTCGACGCTGCAAACGCCCCTAAGCGGCAATCTGACGTTCAATCGTCGGTCGCGTACCAAAGTACGCTTCCCTCCTCTTTCACGTCACCTTGCTCGCTTAGGGACGTTTTCGCTGTTGATGACGGTAATGCGGCGTTTCTATGGACCTAGTCGTTGGGGACGTTCTTAAACGACTAGTCAAACAAGAACGTCCCCAACGACTACCTGTGTCATATTTAAGCGGCATTCTGTTTTTCGGAATGTCGCTTTCGTTTTGTGCTGGTTATTTCGCTTGCGTTGGTGGATATGTCGTGCGCTCTGCGTATGGCAATATAAGATGGTTAATTGCGTTCAACGGAATCCGATTGTTCTGAGGGCAGGGGATTGATTTGGGTCGTACTGGGGATATGACGCCGCCTTTGGGTTGGCGGTTGGGTGTTGCTGGTGGGGTGGCGCTGGTTGTGCTGCTTGTTGACCAGTTGACCAAGCTTGCGGTTCGTGCCGTGGGCGATGCACTGCATGTGACCGTCATCCCCGGCGTGATCGACTTCCTGTTTGTCCGCAATATCGGCGCTGCCTTTAGCATGGGCGAGGGGCATGGCATCGCGTTTGCCGTGCTGGCGCTGGCGGTCATTGTCGCTATTGCCGTGTACCTCGTTCGTGCACCTCATCTCGCCCATCTTGAGGTTGTGGGCATGGCGATGGTTGCGGGCGGTGCTATCGGCAACGCTATCGATCGTTTGGCCTTTGGCTTCGTGACCGATTTTATTGCCACCACCTTCATCGACTTTCCCGTCTTCAATGTGGCCGATATCGGCATTACGGTCGGTGTTGTGCTGGCGCTTATCGGTTACATTTTCTTGAGTCCCGCCGCTCGCGAGGTCGATGCGACTGCTGAGCTCAATGCCCGTGATGAGGCCCGCGCTAAGCGCAAAGCCAAGCAGCGTGGGGAGCGTGCCCGCAAGATTCGCGAAAGGAATGAGCGTTAATGGCCGACATCCATATTCTTGTTGCCGACGATTGCTCTGGCCAGCGTCTCGACGGCTTTCTGGGTGCCAACGACGGCTGCCCCACGCGCTCTGCCTGCGCGCATTTGATCGAGGGCGGCGCCGTAATCGTGAACGGCGAGACCTGTCTGTCAAAAAAGTATGCCGTACGCGCCGGTGACCGCATCTCGGTCGACCTGCCCGAGCCGCACGATCCCACCGATGTGATTCCCGAGGCCATCCCGCTCGACATTCGCTATGAGGACGACTATCTCATTGTGCTCTCCAAGCAGCGCGGGCTGGTGTGCCATCCCGCCCACGGCCACGAGAGCGGCACGCTTGCGAACGCCTTGGTCTACCACTGCGGTATCGATCATCTTGGTACCGTGCAGGGTGAGGACCGCCCCGGCATCGTGCATCGCCTGGATCGCGATACCTCGGGCCTTATGCTCGCGGCAAAAGACGACGACACCCAGCGCGCGCTTCAAAATCTCATTCGCACGCGTACGCTCGACCGCCGCTATATCACGCTTGTCCACGGGCACATCGCCATGGACGAGGGCACCATCAATACCGGTATTGCCCGATCGACGCGCGACCGTGTCAAGATGGCGGTTTCTGACGATCCTTTCGCCCGCCAGGCCATTACGACCTTTAAGGTCCTCGAGCGCTTCGATTCCATGCGTTTTGACGACGGCTATACGCTCGTTGAGTGCCATCTGTTTACCGGTCGCACGCACCAGATTCGCGTGCATATGCGTCATATCAACCACGCCTGCGTGGGCGATCCACTCTACGGCAAGTGCGATGCGCGCGCCGACCAGGGCCTGACCAGGCAGTTCCTTCATTCCTGGCGCGTGGCGTTCGACCATCCCGTGACGGGGGAGCGCATTGAGTGCCGCGACGAGTTGCCGTGGGATCTCGCTGCGGTTCTCGACGATCTGGCTCCGCGCTCGCTCGGTCGCACGGCCGTTGGAGATGAAATCGTTCCGCAGCTCGGTCTTCTCGAAGCCTAGCCAGTATTAGGTGGTTTCTTGAACTCGGTAAGCCTGCGGTAAGATATACGATTGTTTACGTTACGCGTTGCTGGGAGCCTGCATGCTCGCCTTTTTACAAACCAACACACCCATCGTGATCTTCAACCAGATTGTCGTCACGCTGCTCACGGTCTGCTTTCTGTACCAGGTGGTCTTCTTTGTCATTGGCGCTCTTCGTGGCGAGGTCGCGCCTCCCAAGGCCAAAAAACTCCATCGCTATGCCTTTTTTATTGCGGCGCATAATGAGGAGGCCGTGATCGCCAACCTCGTTCGCTCCATCAAGGACCAGGATTATCCGTCCGAGCTCATCGAGGTTTTCGTGGTCGCCGATGCCTGCACCGACAACACTGCGCAGCTCGCGCGCGAGGCCGGTGCCATTGTTTACGAGCGCAATGACCTGGCCCGCAAGGGCAAGAGCTGGGTCATGGACTTTGGCTTCGACCGCATTCTCAACGAGTATCCCGACACGTTTGAGGGCTACTTTATCTTCGATGCCGATAACGTTATCTCCCGCGATTACGTTTCCAAGATGAATGATGCCTTTGACCAGGGCTTCCATGTGGTCACGAGCTATCGCAATTCCAAGAACTTCGGCAGCTCGTGGATCTCGGCAGCTAATGCCACGTGGTATCTACGCGAGGCGCGCTTCCTCAACAACGCGCGTAATATCTGCAAGACGTCCTGCGCTGTTTCGGGTTCGGGTTACCTTATCTCGTCAAGCGTTATCGAGGGCATGCACGGTTGGCAGTTCCACACGCTGACCGAGGACATTCAGTTCACTACGTTCTGCGCTATTCACGGTATTCGCATTGGCTATGCGCCGGCGGAGTTCTTTGACGAGCAACCCGTGACGTTCAAGGCATCCTGGAAGCAGCGTATGCGCTGGACCAAGGGCTTTTACCAGGTGTTCTTTACCTACGGTAAGCATCTGGTCAAGTCGACGTTCCGCTATCATCGCTTTGCCGCCTACGACATGTTCATGACGATCGCCCCGGGTATGCTGCTATCGCTGATCTCGATGCTTGCTAATGCGACGTTCTTGATTGTGGGTGGCCTTTCGCATGGTTTCTTGGCTACCGAAGTCGAGATGCAGGCGTGCGCCGCTTCGCTCATTATGACCTTCGCCATGATGTATCAGACCTTCTTTATCCTGGCGCTGCTCACGACTATCTTTGAGTACAAGCACATTCACTGCGCGCAAAAGTGGCGTCTGGTGACTAACCTGTTTACCTTCCCGATCTTTATGTTCAGCTATATCCCCATCACGGTGGCCGCGCTGTTCCTGAAGGTCGACTGGGTTCCTACCCAGCACGCCGTCAACGTTACCCTTGACGAGGTCATGCAAGGCGCCAAATAACCACCACCAAAACCACCGCAAAGGGGACAGGCACCTTTGTGGTGGTTTTTGCTTTTGCGATGCAGCTCGAGGAGGAGTCCGATGGTCTATATCCCGTTTTGGATTTGCATCTTTGCCGGCGTGGCAATTGATGCCCTAGAGCGACGGTTTCCCAATGGGCTTGCCGGCGCATGTGCCGTGGCGGCGTTGGCGGGCGTTTGGCTCGACCTCGGTTTGAACACAGCGCTTGACCACGCCGGTCTTGCGGTCATCGTCTACCTTGCCCTTGTGCTCACTGAGTCGCTCTGGCGGCGCCTTCGCCACGCGCCGGGCATCGGCATGGGGGATGCCAAGGCGCTCTTCGCGCTTTGCACGCTCGACCCTATGGGTGGCATCGTGGCATTTGCCGTCGCACTCCTGGCCCTGGCCCTCTCCTGCCTCTTCACAAAATCGCGCTCCCTGCCATTGCTCCCGTTTTTAGTGCCGATTTTTGCCATAATCGAGGTCGTGAGCTGCACATTGTAACCGATTGCGCATCCTTCTTAAGGAGCATGCCATGGCAACTAATCAAGAAACGGCCGTCATTAAGGCGCGCATGGACCGTATTCCCTCGGCGTTGTCGCCCGAGCTTGTCGAGCGCATTGCCGCCGATCGTGCTTCGGGCTATGTCAACCCGTATCGTTGCAACGACGATCAGGTCATTCGTCGTATTGATCGCGCCGCCGACAAAGGCACGCTTATGCGTCCGGCGTTTATGCGCGATACTGAAAAGATACTTCATCTTCCGGCGTACACCCGTTATGCAGGCAAAACGCAGGTCTTTAGCTTCCGTAGCAATGACGATCTGTCACGCCGCGGTTTGCACGTGCAGCTCGTCTCCCGCATTGCGCGCGATATCGGTCGCGCCCTGGGGCTCAATTGCGATCTGATCGAGGCGATTGGCCTGGGTCACGACTTGGGACACACGCCTTTCGGCCATGCCGGCGAGCGCTTCCTCAACGATATCTATCATGAGCGTACGGGGCGTTATTTTTTCCATAACGTGCAGTCGGTCCGCGTGCTCGACGCACTGTACGGCCGCAACGTGTCGCTCCAGACGCTCGACGGCGTGCTATGCCATAACGGCGAGTACGAGCAACGTGTGTTTGAGCTCTCGGACATGGGCTCCTTTGACCAGTTTGACCAGACGGTTGAGGATTGCATTGCCACGGGCTATAGCGCAATTGAGCATCTGCGTCCCATGACGCTCGAGGGCTGCGTCGTTCGCATCTCGGATATTCTTGCCTACGTCGGTCGTGACCGTCAGGATGCGATCGCGGCGGGCCTGCTTTCGCCCGACGCTTTTGATGATGGCCGGGGCGGTGCCTACAACAGTTGGATCCTCACGCATGCCTCCATCGATATCGTTGAGCACAGCTATGGTAAGCCGCGCATCGGGATGAGCGAGGACCTGTTTGAGGAAATTCGCCGAGCCAAGCGCGAGAACTACGAGAAGATCTATAGCAAGGGCGGTATCGAAGGCGATTCCGAGGCGGAGCTGCGCGAGGCGTTCGTAAAGCTCTACGACCGTTGCCTGCGGGATCTTAACAGTGGCGACGAGTCCTCTTACATCTTTAAGCACCATATTTCGCGCATTGAGCAGCAGCTTTCCTACTATGATCGCACCTATGCCTGGCAGGACGACAAGGATCAAGCCGTGGTGGATTATATCGCGAGCATGACGGACGGTTATTTCTGCGAGCTGACGAGCAAGCTGTTCCCTGGTCTGGAGTTTCCGCACCGTACCTATATTAACGAACGGTAGTTCGTATTAATTCGGTATACTGTTAGTGGAAAACGTTTTTGATTGATACACGGGATGGCTATGGACGACCTTTTTTCTGCTTCGACGCGCGAGCGTTCCTTTCAGAATGCGCCGCTTGCGGTGCGCATGCGCCCCAATTCGCTCGACGAGTACGTGGGCCAGCAAAAGGCCGTCGGTAAGGGTTCATGGCTGCGTGCCGCGATCGAGCACGACGTGCTTTCGAGCGTGATTCTGTACGGGCCTGCCGGTACGGGCAAGACGACGCTGGCCCACATTATCGCCAACCATACCAAGAGCGAGTTTGTTGAGGTCAGCGCCGTCACGGGTACCGTGAAGGACCTGCGTCGTGTGATTGATGAGGCCAAGACGCGCCTGAATACGTACGACCGCCGCACCATTCTATTCATCGATGAGATTCACCGCTTCTCTAAGTCGCAGCAGGATGCCCTGCTGCATGCAGTTGAGAACCGTACCGTCATTATGATTGGCGCTACGACAGAGAACCCGTACTTTGAGGTCAACTCGGCACTGTTGTCGCGCGGGCGCGTGGTGGAGCTTGAACATCTGAAGGATGAGGATATCGCCACGCTTATTGAGCGTGCGCTCGAGGCACCACAGGGCTTGAACGGAAAGTTCTCGGCCGATGAGGATACGGTCAAGACCATTTGCACGCTGGCAGCGGGTGACGCTCGCTCGGCGCTCACGACGCTCGAGCTTGCGAGCGAGATTGCCGTCACGCGTCCCGATACCGAGGGAACGCCAGCGCCTGCGGCGGGGGAGCGCTATCCCATCACCGTGGATGACGTGAAGATTGCCAACCCGCGTCGCGGCTTTACGTATGACAAAAACGGCGACATGCACTACGACATCATCAGTGCGTTCATCAAGTCCATGCGCGGTAGTGACCCCGATGCCACGATCTATTGGCTCGCGCGCATGATCGATGCTGGGGAGGATCCTAAGTTTATCGCTCGCCGCATTATGATTCACGCTTCTGAGGATGTTGGCAACGCCGACCCGCAGGCGCTTTTGGTGGCGCATGCCGCGTTTAAGTCTGCCGAGGTCATTGGCTATCCCGAGTGCCGCATTAACCTGGCTCAGGCTGCACTCTATGTGTGCTTGGCGCCAAAATCCAACGCGTGTGAGGCTTCGATCGATGCGGCGCTGGCCGATATCCATTCTAGTGGGCTTCGCGAGGTGCCGAGTTATCTGCGCGATCGCCATCGCCCGGGCAGCGATGAATACGGTGTGTATAAGTATCCACATGATTATCCCGAAGGCTGGGTCGATCAGCGCTATTTGCCCGAAGGCTTGGAACGCGGTGCATTTTGGCAGCCTGCCGGGCGCGGCTGGGAAGAGTGGCGCGTAGAGCAAAGCGAACGAGACCGCAGCGGGAATGCACCGAGGTAGCTGCTGATAATTTTGTCCCACGTTGCTGCTCTTGGCATGTTCGGTCCCCTTTGGGGTACCATGAAAAGCGTCTGTATTTCGATTCTTCCGGGAGGCTTGTATGAGTCCCATTCAAATCGCCCTGCTGCTGCTCGCCGTTGCCGGCGTGTGGGCCATCGCTGAGCTCGCGCTTACCCTGCGCAAGACCCGCAATGTTGTCGACTCGCTCGATAAGACCGTGAACGACCTCAACAACACCATCGCCGAGGCTCAGCCTGTGGTGGCAAAGCTCGATGGCGCTGTCGATGAGCTTACGCCGGCGCTTGCCCAGATGGAGCCGCTGCTTAAGTCGAGCAAGACGGCAGTTGATGCCCTTACCTCCAATCTCGTAGAGGTCGAAGCCGTGGTTCGCGACATTTCCGAGGTTACGGGCAGCATGGCCGAGGCCAGCAATGCTGTGTCGAGCGTGACCGACTCTGCCGCCGGTGCTGTGCAGAAGCTCTTCAATAAGGTGAAGGCTCCTGCAGCCGACGCCGATCGCAAGCTCGCCGCTGCCGCTGCGGAGGCCGAGCAGCCTACCGAGCGCGTCCTAATTGGCGAGGACGAGGCCGCCGCGGGCGACGATGATGGTCAGAAGTCTGTATCCAAGCCGGCTCAGTATTACACCTATACGCCCGCCGAGACCTCTGAGGAGTCCTGCGATGAGTAGCGAAGCAACCTGCCCTATCACGCTGACCGTTGCCGGTGACCCGCGTCTCGCTCGCCTTGTGCGCATGACGGCAGCCAACGTTGGTGCCCTGTGCTCTATGTCTGTCGATCGCATCGAGGACATCCGCATGGCTGCTGAGGAGGCTTTCATCTTTGGTTGCACCGCGGTCGACTGCGATGACATCACCATCAAATTCGATGTCGATGAGACCCACGTTGGCATGACTATTACCTTTGGCGACCAGGCTACGGTCGATGAAGACGACCAGGCTGCGGTGTATGCCGAGCTCATCCTCGCGAGCGTGTGCGACTCCTACGAAAAGACTACGGCGCCCCTGACGCTTTCCCTCGACCTCAAGGCGGATATCTAATATGACCGAACGTTCCCGGAGCGGCAAGACCGCTTGGGACAAGGAGAAAACCCGCGAGCTGTTTCGTCGTTACAAGGAGACCGGTGATCCGGACGCCCGTGAGCAGCTCGTCATGTCCCATATGAACCTGGTAAGGTTTCTTGCCAACAAATTTAAGAATCGCGGCGAGCCGCTCGACGACCTCATGCAGGTCGGCTATCTGGGCTTGCTCAAGGCTATCGACCGTTTTGATCCCGAGCGCGGACTCGAGTTCACGACGTTTGCGACACCCACTATCCTGGGCGAGATCAAACGGCATTTTCGCGACAAGGGCTGGAGTGTGCGCGTACCGCGTCGTCTGCAGGAGCTCTCGGCCAAGGTCAACCAGGCTACTGACAAACTTACCAACGAGCTGCAGCGTTCGCCCAAGGTTGAGGAGATCGCTGAGTATCTAGATGTGACTGTCGATGAGGTCCTCGAGGCTATGGAATCGTCTTCGGCCTATACCTCGGTGCCCATCGAGGCTCCTGGTGCGTCCGATTCCGACGATGCCCCTTCGATTCTCGACCGTTACGCCGACGACGACAACGAGCTCGACTTTACTGATGACCGCCTAGTGATCGAGGAAGCCATCCGTGATTTCTCGCCGCGCGAGCGCGAGGTGATCGAGCTGCGCTTTCTGAAGGGCATGACCCAGATCGAGATCGCCAAGAAGCTGGGTATTTCTCAGGTGCAGGTTTCGCGTCTGCTGCGCCGCACGCTTAAGAAGATTCAGGACAAGATCGACCCCGACGGAGTGATGATTCGTTCATGAGTGAGCACCCCCAACAAACCGATCGCGTGCTGCGCGACACCCGCATTCTGACGCTGCGCATTTGGGCTGTTGTCGGCTGCATTGTCATCGCCGCTGTCATCTTTAACCTTATGGGCATCCTGGTGCCGGTTATCGAGTTTCTCGCTGTTGGTTCCATCATTGCCTTTGTGATGTCCCCGATCACCAACTGGCTCGAGCACCATGGCGTGAATCGCGGCATCGGTTCGCTTATCGCGCTTATTGTTGTTGTTGCCGTGCTCGTCGGTGTCGTTTGCATCTTGTCGCCGATTCTCTTTGGTCAGATCATGGAAGTCCTGAGCCGCCTGCCCGAGCAGCTTCGTGTTGCGGGTGGCGATCTCAACGAGATGATCTCGCATGCCAAGACGCTCAATAACACGCCGCTCAAGGAGTATTTGGACGATAATCTTTCGTCGCTGGTTACCGTGGCATCGAAGTATGTGTCTCAGATTGCTGCCGAGCTTGGCCGCGGTGTGTTCCCGCTCATCACCAATACGGCCTCGCAGTTGTTCGTGATCTTCCTTGGTCTGGTGCTTGCCTACTGGATGGCCTGCGACTACCCTCGCATGCATCACGAGATTTGCACCATCATCGGTCAGGAGAAGGAGACCTCGTACCGCTTTATGGTCGCCATCCTTTCTCGCTCTGTCGGCGGCTACATGCGCGGTATGGTCGTGACGTCCATCTGCGGTGGTTTCCTCGCCTTTATCGGCTTCCTGATTATCGGCCATCCGTATGCGGCGCTCATGGCTATCTTCACTGGCATCATGCACTTGGTTCCGGTCGTCGGTCCCTGGGTGAGCGCGGCAATCGCCACGGTACTCGGCTTTATGTTCAGCCCCATGTTGGCGTTATGGACGCTCATCGTGACGATGGTCGCGCAAAACGTCACCGACAATGTGATTTCGCCTAAGGTCATGCAGAGCTCAGTGCAGGTGCATCCCATTATGAGCCTTACGGCTCTCGTTATTGGTTCGGCACTCATGGGGCCCATCGGCATGATTATTGCCATCCCGCTTTGTGCGGCCCTCAAGGGCATCTTCGTGTACTACTTCGAGAATGAGACCGGCCGTCAGCTTGTGGCCTATGACGGAGCCGTGTTTAAGGGCACGCCGTACCGCGATGCCGATGGCAACCCGGTCGCCGCCTACGACGCGCTCGGCGACGACACCTTCATCTATGAGTCCGAGCTCATCGGTAACGAGACTGCGCCCGAGGCCCAGGCCATGCCCAAACCCGAGCTCGATAATCCCTGGATGAAGCTCTCGGGCCTTCAGCCCGATGCTACGGGCTTTTTCAAGAATCCCTTCGCCAAAGACGACGATTTCAATATGAACGACGACACCAAAACCGGCATCGACGGCTCCATGGACGATTCGGATTCTAAATAGGTTCTATTCTGTCTCTTATACACTCT
>ENA-OZKB01000615-OZKB01000615.1-human-gut-metagenome-genome-assembly--contig:-NODE-615-length-18506-cov-7.542626_pt1 | contig 18506 bp, 14 predicted proteins | sample MGYA00244821_ERZ653753 | MGnify/ENA primary metagenome ERZ653753 (study PRJEB26926, sample SAMN06165256) | human gut metagenome | biome: ENVO:00009003; feature: ENVO:2100002; material: ENVO:00002003...
ACATCTCCATCCGCGTCATCACCGACCACATCCGCAGCTGCACCTTCATGGTGTCTGACGGCATCCTGCCCTCCAACGAGGGCCGCGGCTACGTGCTGCGCCGTCTGCTCCGCCGCGCTGCCCGCCATGGCCGTATGCTGGGCATCAGCCGCCCCTTCCTCGTGGAGCTGGTGGAGACGGTCATCCAGTCCAGCGAGTCCGCTTACCCCGAGCTGCGTGAGCACGACGCCTATATCAAGAAGGTCATCGGCACCGAGGAGGCAAACTTTGCCCGCACCATCGACGCCGGCATGAACATCCTGAACAACATGATCGACGGTCTGGAAAAGGCTCACGAGCACCTGCTGAAGGGTCTGGACGTCTTCAAGCTGAACGATACCTTCGGCTTCCCCCTCGACCTGACCAAGGAGATCGCTGCGGAGCAGGGCATCGAGATCGACGAGGAGGGCTTCCACGCCGAGATGACCAAGCAGAAGGAGCGCGCCCGTGCAGAGCGCCTCAAGAAGAACATCTCCGGCTGGAGCGAAGACCTGTTCGGCACTCTGACCGCTGAGCCCACCGAGTTCGTCGGCTACGACACCCTCAAGAGCGACAGCGTCGTTGTGGCTCTGAGCGACGAGGAGACTCTGACCGACGCCATCGCCACCGACGAGCAGGCCAAGGAAGGCGTGCTGGTCGTTCTCGATAAGACCCCGTTCTACGCTGAGATGGGCGGTCAGGCCGCAGACCATGGCGTCATCACCGGCGCTGAGTGTGTGCTGCGTGTGCAGGACGTCAAGAAGACCCCGAAGGGCTACTACGTCCACACCTGCACCCTCGAGAGCGGCATCGTCCATGTCGGCGACCATCTGACCGCCCGCGTGGATAAGGAATACCGCATGGCCATCGCCCGCAACCACACCGCTACCCACCTGCTGCAGGCAGCTCTGCGCGAGGTCCTGGGCGACCACGTCCATCAGGCAGGCTCCTATCAGGACGCTTCCATCACCCACTTCGACTTCACCCACTTCAGCGCTGTCACTCCCGAGGAGCTGGTCCGTGTGCAGAAGATCGTCAACGACAAGATCTTCGAGTCGATGAACGTCACCGTCAAGGAGATGCCCATCGAAGAGGCCAAGAAGCTGGGCGCTATGGCTCTGTTCGGCGAGAAGTACGGCAAGGTCGTCCGTGTTGTTGATATTGAGGGCTGGTCCACCGAGTTCTGCGGCGGCACCCACGTCAAGAACACCGCTCAGATCGGCGGCTTCAAGATCGTCAGCGAGTCCTCTGTTGCTGCCGGCATCCGCCGTATCGAGGCTGTCACCGGCCGCAATCTGCTGATCCGTGCCAATATGCAGGAAGCGATGCTGCACACTGTGGCGAACACCCTGAAGGCAAACAACGTCGCCGCTCTGCCCGTTCGTGCGGAGGCTGTCATGGCTGAGAACAAGGCCATGAGCAAGGAGCTGGAGGACATCAAGGCAAAGGTCGCCGCTTCCAAGGTCACCAGCCTGTTCGACAACGCTGAGACCGTCGGCGACGTCAAGATCGCTTCCGCTTACTTCACCGGTACCTCCGGCGACACCCTGCGCGGCATGTGCGACACCATCCGTGACAATGCCAAGGCTGCTGCTGTGGCTGTTCTGGTGGGCAAGTCTGACGACAAGATCACCATGGCCGTTACCGTGACCAAGGACGCTCAGGCAAAGGGTCTGAAGGCCGGCAATCTCGTCAAGGAGATCTCTGCCATCGCAGGCGGCAAGGGCGGCGGCAAGCCCGACTTCGCTATGGCTGGTCTGAAGGACGAGACCAAGATCGACGAGGCTCTGGCCGCTGTCAAGAGCATCGTGGAGAAGCAGCTGGGCTGATTTGAGGATGTGTGCAGAAGGCTCTCCCTTTGGGAGAGCTGTCACCGCAGGTGACTGAGAGGGCAAGCCTGTGGCCCCAGAGCTGCGGCGGCGTGATAGGCAAGAGTTTTGTCAGAGCGATAGTGTCGCTGTGCTTTTAATTTCTTGTCAGCGCCCTTGCCCTCTCCGTCTGCTTTGCAGACACCTCTCCCAAAGGGAGAGGCTTGACAACATACAGCAGCATCCTGATAATAGATAGTAGGAAGGAGCGATTCCCATGGAAGATTGTCTGTTTTGCAAAATTGCAGCGGGGGACATCCCCTCGAAGAAGCTCTATGAGGACGAGCAGGTGGTGGCATTCTATGACATCGCCCCGCAGGCCAAGGTGCATTTCCTGGTCATCCCCAAAAAGCACATCCCCTCGGCCGCTGCGCTGACCGAGGAAGACGGCGCTCTGCTGGGCCATGTCTTTGCGGTCATCGCAAAGCTTGCCAGGGAGCAGGGCCTCGACAACGGCTACCGCGTCATCTCCAATGTGGGCGAGGACGCCGGCCAGACCGTCAAGCATCTGCACTTCCATGTTCTGGGCGGCGAGAAGCTGCCTGTCTGATTCCGAAAAAGTAAGGGAGATCGTTGAATATGGCTAAGACTTATACGCTGAATGTCGCGGGCCTGACCCGTGAGCTGACCATCTGCAAGGTGAACGACCACATGGACATTGCGGCCTTCATCATGCTGGGCGACGCCGAGCTGACGGTGGCTGCTGCCGCTGAGCTGCTCAAGAAATGCCCGGATTTTGACATCCTGCTGACCGCTGAGGCCAAGGGCATCCCGCTGGCTCACGAGATGAGCCGCCAGAGCGGCAAGCCCTACGTCTGCGCACGCAAGGGCGTCAAGCTGTATATGCCCGACCCTGTTGTCGTCGAGGACCAGTCCATCACCACTGCTGGCAAGCAGAAGCTGGTCATCGACCGCAAGGAGCTGGACAAGATGAGCGGCAAGCGCGTTCTGGTGGTGGATGATGTCATCTCCACCGGAGGTTCCCTCAAGGCTCTGGATGCGCTGGCTGAGCAGACCCAGTGCACCATTGTGGGCCAGGCCGCTGTTCTGGCCGAGGGCGATGCAGCTGAGCGCAAGGATATCATCTTCCTGGAGCCGCTGCCTCTGTTCTTCCACTAAGCTGCAATGCGACGCCCGCTCTGCGTTTTCTGCGCTGGAATGCTGAGTGTGGAGTTAGTGTGCGTTTTTTTGCCGCAAACGGAACTTTTTGTGCCGTTTGCGGCATTTTTTGTTGCCGTTTGTCTGGTGTTGTGCATCTTTGATGCTGCCCGCAAAGCAGCGCTCTGCATCCTGCTGGGTGCTGCTGTGGGTATGGCATCGGTGCTGCACACGGCAAACCGGCTGGAGCGCATCCGGGTGCAATATGCAGGCCGTCCACTGGTGCTGACCGCAGAGGTGGAAAGCACGGCGGATTCCTACGATCCCGGTATCGTGGATGCGGTTTTGCATGTAGAGAAAGTGAACGGCAGCGCGGCATCCTTCCGGGTGGAGTGCAGTGCTTTGCCGGAGTGCAAAGCCGGGGAAAGGGTGCAGGGAAGATTTATACTGTCGGCCCCGGCATCCGGAAGCCGGGTCAGCCTGTATGCGGACGGCATCGCTCTGCAGGCGGAAATGGACGAGGACGGGCCGGAGCTTACAGTTCTGGGCGAAAGCGGTAGCTTCCGCGCCCGCACCCACCGCCTGCAGCAAAGGCTCAGTGCGTCGCTGCGCCGCCGTATGGACGGCAAGACCGGCGGTGTGCTGGCTGCCATGACTACCGGCGACCGGAGTTATCTGTCTTCGGCCATGCGCAGCGCCTACCGGGGCGCGGGTCTTGCCCATGTGCTGGTGGTAAGCGGAATGCATGTGTCCATTTTGTGCGGTGATATCCTCAGCACACTCCTGCCCTACGAGTGGGAGCAGAGCTACCGCAGGCGCAGACGCCGGGCGGTATTCCGAAGTCTGCTGGCCTTTTTGCTGATGGGCGTGACCGGCTTCACACCCTCGGTATGCCGCGCCGCAGTGGCGGTCTGGGTCGGTGCACTGGGTGTGTGGTTGTACGGCCCGCCGGATACCCTTACCTCTCTGGCGGTGGCAGGTATCGTTATGACCGCAGGCAACAGCTATGCAGTGTGCGATATCGGCTTTGAACTTTCGTTTGCGGCGGTGGTGGGCACGGTGGCAGGCGGTGTGTGCATCCGCCGCGCCCGGGATGCGTGGTACCGCCAGTTCTGGAAAAACGCGAAAAATCCGGTGAAGCGCCCATGGTATTTCAAACTGCCGGAGCGCCTTTGGGGCCTTGCAGAAAGCGTCTGCATTTCGGTCTGTGCGTCTGCGGCGACCTTTCCGGTGCTGGTGCTGCGCGGGCTGAGCGTCAGCATCTGGGCAGTGGTCTCCAGCGTGGCGGTTCTCTGGCTCATCCAGCCCATGATGCTGCTGGGCCTCGGCACGGCGTTCACCGGGCTGATGCCCGCCCTTGAGTCGCTGCATGGTGCGCTCTCCGTACTGTCCGCAGCCTTGACCGGCCTGCTCGACCGCTGGGCCGTCTGGATAGCGGCAAAACCGGGCGCGGGGCTCTACTTTGATACGGCCTATGCGGCCATTGTCTGTCTGGTGCTCATCCTGCTGTGCTGGCTGGCCTTCCGCTGGCGTCTGCGTCTGCGGGTGGCCGTGCCCTGCATCGTGCTGACAGCGGCGGTTTCCGTTGGGCTGGGCAATGCCCTCAGCCGGGATGTGGTGCACATCGACCTTGTGGGCAGCGCCAACGCGCCGGCAGTGGTGGTCACCCAGAACGATACCGCTGTGGTACTGTTTCGGGGCGGGGATTCGGTCCGGAATGCAGTGGAAGAACAGCTGGCCCGGCGGGGCGCGGGGAAAATTGAACTGCTGGTGGATCTGCGCACAAAACCGGAAACGCCCTGTGCGCTGGAAGCGGAACAGAGCGTTTTGGCAGAAGAAATGTCTGTGAACACCGCGCAAAAGCAGAAGTGCACGCCTGCACTTGTGGAAGTCCTGCGCACCCGGAACGGCTGCCTTGTGCGGCTGACCATCGGCAACCGGCAGTTCGTGACCCTGAGCGGCAGGGTGGAGCTGGCGCAGCCGGTCTCGGCCCGGTGGCTTCTGGCATCCCCTGCAAGGCCGGAGGCGGTACAGTATAAAGAGGTTCTGGCTCTGCGGCGGTATGATTGGATGCCCGGCGGAGCAGTGCAGTCCTCGTCCTTCAGCCTGCGGCGGTATGGCGGGCTCAGAACGGAGTGATGCTTTGCAATCCGGGCAGAGTGTGGTACAATAGAACAACATGAGGGGAAAGGGGGTGCCTGCATGGCCACCGAAACCAGGCTCCGGCAGCTGGCAGATAAGGGCTGCCCGGTCTACTATTTTTATTCCAGTGAACGGTATCTGGTGCGGCAGGCCGTGGCAGCGGCCACCCGCATCCTGACCGCAGACAGCGACGAGGATGCCACCATTCTGGATGGCGGTGCGCCGGAGATCGAACAGCTCATCATGGCAGCGGGCACCATTTCTTTTTTTGGGACCCGGCGTGTGGTGGTGCTGCCGGAGCTGGAACCCGGCAGCTATGGGGATAAAGATCTGGAAGAACTCAGCAGCACGCTTGCCAGTCTGGAAAATGCCGTGGTGGTGCTGGGAAGTGTGTTTGAGCTGGAACGCAGTAAGCTCAGGCTGAACAAAAAAGCGCAGAAGCTCATCGCGCAGTGCAAAAGCATCGGCTACACCGAAGAATTGGCTAAACCGAAGCCCTTTGAGCTGAAAATGATGATGATCGACCGGGCCAAAGAACAGGGCACCAGCCTGCCGGACGGCGCAGCGGCGGCGCTGCTGGAACGCTGCGGCGAGGACCCTTTCCTGCTGGAAAATGAGGTGGACAAGCTCTGTGCATTGTCCGGGTATCAGACGGTCACGGCAGCGATGGTGGCGGAAATGGGCACGGTCAGTCTGGAAGCAGACGTGTTCGAGATGATCCGCATGATCACGGCCAAAAACGCCACAGGTGCCTGCAAAAAGCTGCAGACTTTGCTGCGCCTGCAGCAGGAGCCCATTGCCATCACGGCGGCACTGATCGGCAGTTATGTGGACCTGTACCGTGTCAAGCTGGGCGCGGCAAAGCGCAAGCCTTACGGCACCGTGTTCAAGGATTTCGGCTACAAGGGCAGTGACTACCGGCTCAAGCGTTCGGCTGAGACGGCCTCGCACTACACGCTGGGCCAGATCGAAAACTGTATGCAGGTGCTTCTGGAACTGGACCAGAGCCTGAAAAGCCAGCCCACCGATGACCAGATCCTGCTGGAAACAGCGCTGTGCCGGTTGGCAATGGCGGGGAGCGGACGATGAAGGAAAACGAAATGATCCATACCAGCCGGGTGCTCATTGTGGAGGGCAAATACGATGCGGCCCGGCTTTCCCATCTGACCGATGCCATGATCCTGCTGACCGACGGCTTTGGCATTTACAGCGACAAAAAGCGCCAGCAGCTGTTCAAGGCACTGGCGCAGAAAAACGGCCTGATCCTGCTCACGGATTCGGACGCAGCAGGCTTCCGCATCCGCACCTACATCACCAATCTGGTGGGAGAAAAGAATGTGGTGCAGGCTTACGTGCCCGCGATCCACGGCAAGGAAAAGCGCAAGGAACAGCCCGGCAAGGAGGGCCTGCTGGGGGTCGAGGGTGTGGACGACGCCATCGTTCTGCAGGCGCTGCGGGATGCCCTTGGCGCAGAGGCGGGTGCCGCAGCAGCCCGTCCGGAGGGACGGCAGATCACCTATACCGATCTCTATGAGTGGGGGCTCTCCGGCAGGCCGGGCAGTGCCGAGCGCAAGGCAAAGCTGCTGAACGCGCTGGGTCTGCCGCCGCGTCTTTCCAAAAAGGAACTGGTGGAGGCGCTGAATCGGCTGTATACTTTTGAACAATTGGACGAGATGCAGTTGAAAATCCTGAATAACTGACTGTATGGCGCAGGGGAGAGCACACTTTTCACCTCTGCGCTGTTTTTGTGTCCGGGGCATTCCAGCGCTGACGCAGAAGCTCCAATGCATGGGTCTCAAGGCGGGAGACATAGCTCCGGCTGATGTTCAGAAGCCCGGCCACCTCCAGCTGGGTCAGCGGCGGCTGGCCGGCAAGGCCATACCGCAGCAGGATGATCTGCCGTTCCCGGGCGGGCAGGCCGTCCAGAAGCAGTCTGGCCCGGCGGATCTCGGCCTGCTTTTCGCAGGCCTCCTCCATGCAGAAGCTGTCCTGCAGAACATCGGCCAGAGTCAAAGAGGAAGCCTCATCAGATTCCAGCGTTTCCTGCAGAGAGACAGTGCCGCCGGTCTTGCGCTCCCGCCGGAACTGCATCCGGAGCTCGTTTGCTATCCTCACCCCAGCGAACGCCGGACGGAGAATCGGAACCATCTCCACCGCCCTCGGGGTCGTTGTCATCCTCTTCCGGGTCTACCGGGAAGGTGGTCCAGTCGATTTCGTCTTCGGGCGAGCCGAACAGCACTACATGGGCGACCTTGCCGTCCCACACCACCTTGCGCACCACCGTGCGGATGGCAGCGCGCTTCTGCGTCACGGTCATGTCGTCGATGTTGTCGTGGAACACGGTCAGCAGCTGCCGCATCACGTCAAACTCGATGCCGCCCAGAACACCGTTGTCGGTGAGGCTTTCCAATTCCCGGATGCGGGAACCCAGGGCGGCATCCTGACCGTTCAGCTCCTCAATGCGCTTTTTCAGGTGGACTGCGGCGGTGCTGTCTCCAAAATCGGCAAGGGAGTCGATGAGGGCGGTGATCTTCCGCTGCGTCTCGGCTTGCTCCTTGCGCAGGGCAGAAAGCTTGGTCTCACACTCGGAGCGGTTGCCTGCGTGGGCGGACTTTGCCTTTTCCAACTGCTTCATAAAGTCGCTGGAATGGTCGGCAAGGTGCTTGACCTGTTCACAGATGGCAGCATCCAACAGATTGCCGTTGGCATTGGGGACGCTGCAAAGCTCCCGGCGGCTGCGCTCCTTCAGTTTGCACATATAGGGGAAAACCACCCGCCCGTCTGCCGTTTTGCGCCCGGTGACCTTGGGGTACATCCGGCTGCCGCAGGAGCACCACAGCAGGCCGGTGAGCAAGGCTTCGTTGCCGCGGGATGCGTGGTAGGACTTGGATTTGTTCCGCTCCAGCGATTCCTGCACCCGAATCCACCGGTTCGAGGAGATGATGCCGGGGTGTTCGCCCACCGAAACGATCCACTCGTTGATGGGATTGTAGACCGTAGCACGGCCTTTTTCCTGATCGCTGCGGTTGTAGGCAAGCACGCCGCGCACACCGTCAAAATCGGACTCCGGGGCGAACAGCTCCGCTTCGTTGTCCACAAAATACTGATAGGCGTCCTTGTCTGCAATCAGGTAGACAGGATTCTGTAAAATCGACTTGATGGAAAACCGGGTGAACGAACGCCCGGTTTTTGTTTTGATGCCCTGCCGCAGCAGTTCGGTCTCGGTCATGGTCAGGGAATCGTACTGCTCATAGAGGTCGAAAATTTTGTAGATGATCTCTGCTTCGTCCGGCAGCAGCTTGAGCTTGCAGGCCTTTTTGGTCTTGCCGTCCACCGTGATGCTCTTGACGCTCTCGGAAGCATAGCCCGTGGGGGTCGTGCCGCCCAGCCAGCGCCCGGTCTTTGCCAGCTCGTGCATGTTGTCCCGGATGCGCTCCGCGATGGTCTCACGTTCCAGCTGACTGAACACGGATGCGATGTACATCATCGCGCGGCCCATGGGGCTGGACGTGTCAAAACTTTCCCGGATGGACACAAAGTCGATGCCCAGCCGTCCCAGTTCTTCAATCAGGCTGGAAAAGTCGCTGATGTTGCGGCTGATGCGGTCCAGACGGTAGACCACAATGGCCTTGAATTTCCGGTCCTTGGCCGCAGTCATCATCTTTTTAAAATCCGGGCGGTTCAGGTTGCCGCCGGAAAAGCCCTCGTCCTCAAAGACAACGGCATGTTCCGCGGCGGCATCGCCGTAGTGAGTGCGGATATATTCGCGGCAGAGGTCGATCTGATTTCCGATACTTTCGCCCTTGCCGGTGTAGCGGGATTTGCGGGAATAGATGGCAATGGTGTCGGCAGTTTTGGCCATGAGATACTCCTTTCCTGTTGTCCGGTGGCCGTAGATGCGGCTATTGTAGCATGGCAGGCCATCTTTGTAAAGAAAAATAACGATAGTCATACATATTTCATCATACTACGAACGGAGGTGTCAAGGATGTGACAAGGCAGAACAAGCGAGGAAGTCAGGATGTTTGACTATTTCTATGGGCAGTCGGGCGAGATGTTCTCGTATTTCCGGGTGCCCAAAATTTTATTCCGGGACATAAAATTCAAGGACCTGTCCACTGATGCCAAAACGCTGTACGGCATCCTGCTGGACCGCATGGGGCTGTCGGTGAAAAACGGATGGCTGGATGAGCAGGGAAGGGTGTATATCATTTTTCCTGTGCAGGAGGTCATGGATGCACTGGGCTGTGCCGATAACAAGGCAACCAAACTGTTCCGGGAATTGGAAAAGTTTGGTCTGATTGAGCGCAAACGGCGCGGGCTGGGAAAACCCAATCTGATTTACGTCAAAAACTTTGCAGACCCACGATGCCGCAATCGTGGAAAGAACGATTCTGGGAACGCTGATTCCGGGGAACAGGATGCGGCAAAATCACGAGGAAATAAGACTGAGTGGAATAAAACCGAGGGGAGTGAACCTGATCCTTTCTCTTCCGACGCGGAGGACGAATCGGATGAGCGCACACGGCTGGAAGCGTATTTTATGCAGTCGTTGGAGGTGGACTTGCTGCTCCGGGCCTGCCCGGATGAGGAGGACACCATCCATCAAATCGTGAATCTTCTGGTGGATACCTGCTCTTCGAAACGCAGAATGCTGCGGGTGGCAGGGGATGACAAGCCCGCGGAGGTCGTGCGCAGCCGATTCATGAAGCTGAATGTTCTGGAACGGCACTGCAACCGGGCCAAGATCCCGGTTATCTCGGTACATGGTCTGCGGCATACCCACGCTTCGGTGCTTCTGTTTGCAGGTGTATCTATTGCAAACGTGGCAAGGCGGCTGGGGCATTCCAGCATGACAACAACGCAGAAAACCTACCTGCACATCATTCGGGAACTGGAAAATCAGGATATTGACCTTGTAATGCGGTCACTCTCTGGATTAAGCTGATAAAATAATCAACCATCGCTCGCGCTGATGAAGGATGATAAGAAAAACGTGGTCGTTTTGATGTTATTCATAATACAAAAAAGAGTGGCAGTGTTCAAAGCGAAATGCTGTCACTCTTTTTTAAAACTTCAACCTCTCCTGCAAAAAGCGGCACAATAGCTCCGCACAGGCGTTGTGTTGTTTTTGGGGACGGAGGAATCCGGCACAAATAGGCGGCAGACCGTCTAATATTACATCCCGGACATTGGACATCTGGTTGCTGGAAGATTTCTCGAAACGGTTCAGAGATACACAATTCTGCTCCTGCGTGCGGTAGAGTACCTGATAAAATTGCTCGACCAGCTCCAGCTGTGGGTGTGCACTGCTCTCCCGCAGTGCCTGCCACAGCGGTGCCAGGGCATCCGGGGCAAAGCCGGGCACCAGCAGGGTCTGCCCGTCCAGCTCTGCCGGTGTAATATGCGTTCGCTCCCAGAAAGGGCTGCTGCGGCAGACCATGACGGCGGCGGTATGCTGTGAAAGGGCGGTGCGTGCAAGCCCCGCAGCACAGCCGCCCAGGTCCATCACCAGCCCGGCATCCAGTGCGCCCCGTTGCAGTTGCACCGGCACTTCATCGTTGGACAGGGAAGTAAGCTCCAAGGGGATGCCGGGGTACTGCTGCCGGAATGCTTCCAGCACCTCCCCCAGATTGGGCAGATAGTCCGGAACCAGTGCCACGCTGATGCCCAGCCGCAGTGGTGCAGACTGGATGTCCTGATAAGCTTGCTGGCACAGGGCATTGAATTGCTGCACCACCGGCGCAGCCTGTGCCCGGAACCGCTCACCCTTTTCAGTAAGAGCCAGATGATTGCGGTTGTTGACAAACAGCTTGCCGCAAAGCTCTTCTTCCAGTGCAGCAATGCTCAGCCGCAAGGCCTGCCGGGACAGATACATCCGCCCGGCGGTGTGGGTGTAATTCAAATCTTCGCACAGTGCCAGAAAATAGCGCAGCTGCTGGATGGTCATGATGTGCTCCTTTTTACAAAACGCAAGTTTTACTTGATACTTATAAGGATATTATATCTTCTTTTTCTTTGTTTGTAAATGTGATACTTTTAACAAGAACGGCAATAGATTTTTGTCGATGCGAAGGATATAGCAAGAAAAGGAAGGAATTATTATGGAAAAGATCTCCCGTAAAGGATTTCTGAAGATCGCAGCAGCTGCTGCCATGAGCGGTGTCACCGCTGCCGGTCTGGCTGCCTGCAATGCAGCCAGTAGCGCCTCCGGCGTTTCCAGTGCAACCGGTATCTACACCCCCGGCACCTACACCGCTACTGCCAAGGGCATGAGCGAGATCACCGCCACTGTCACCTTTGATGCCAACACCATCACCAAGGTGGAGCTGGACCTCTCCGGCGAGACCGAGAGCATCGGTGGCGCTGCCAAGGACAAGCTGATCGAGCAGATCATGAACGCCCAGACCAGCCAGATCGACGGCGTGACCGGTGCAACCGTCACCAGCAAGGCCGTGCAGAACGCTGTGGCAGACTGCATCCAGCAGGCCAGCGGCGGTGCCATCAACCCTGCACAGCAGTCCACCGAGGAGACCTCCTCTACCGCCGACTGGCTGGGTGAGGCACCGGAGATTGCCGAGAGCGATATCAAGCAGACCGTGGACTGCGAGGTTCTGGTGGTGGGCGCCGGTTCTTCCGGTAGCTTTGCTGCCGCCGCTGCCGCCGAGGCTGGTGCCAAGACCATCCTCATCGAGAAGTTTGGTCACGATATGGCCAGCGGCATCCGGGATACGCTGGCAGCCTGCGGCTCCAAGCAGCAGCAGGAGGACGGCGACGACGTGAGCAAGAAGGACGCCGTGCGCTACCTGTGCAACTGGAGTCAGGGATACACCCGCCGCAGTCTGGCACAGGTCTGGGCCGATAAGAGCGGCGAGACCATGGACTGGTTCACGGATGTTCTGGCCGAAAGCGGTATCGACTTCCGCCACGAGATCGACGAAAAGCACGAGGGTGACAATTACGAGGTTCTGGATGTCGGCCACAGCACCCAGTATGGCGAAGAATACAGCGAGCAGCTGACCATGGATGCCGTGCTGAAGCACGCTGAGGCAGACGGCCTTGAAGTGCAGTACGAGATCACCATGGTCAAGCTGGAAAAGGACGGAGACCGCGTCACCGGCCTCATCGCCAAGAATGCCAACGATGAATATGTGCGCTACAACGCTTCCAAGGGCGTGATCCTCGCCTGCGGCGGCTACAGCGGAAACGAGACCATGATGAACGCCCTGCAGCCCCAGAGCGTGGAGCAGACCTGCGTCAACTACTCCAAGCCCGGCGCAAAGGGCGACGGCATCAAGGCGTGCCTGTGGGCTGGTGCCATCATGGACACCACCCACACCTCCATGATCTTCGACCGTGGTGCCATCAAGCCGGACCAGACCGGCGAGTACGGCCAGGCCAGCGATGGTGCCCTCTTCTGGATGGGCAGCCAGCCGTTCTTGAAGGTGAACCTGAAGGGTGAACGCTTTATGAACGAGTATATGCCCTACGATTTGGTGCTGCACGCTGCCGCCAGCCAGCCCTACCACACCTACTGCACCGTGTGGGACAGCAAGTATGCCGAGGACTGCGAGCACTTCGCCACCCATGGCTGCAGCCGTCTGTATCCCCATGTCAACGGCACCAACCCGGTGTTCCCCATGGACTATGTGCAGGCAATGAACGCCGACCTGCAGGATCAGGGCTACATCGTGGAGGCCGACACCATCGAGGAGCTGGCCGACAAGCTGGGTCTGCCGAAGGAGACCTTTACCGCTACGGTGGACCATTACAATGAGCTGGCCGCCAAGGGCGAGGATGAGGACTACGGCAAGGAGAACTACCGCCTCTCCACCCTGAGCGAGGCACCCTTCTACGGCGTCCGTCAGGCCGGCGGCTATCTGATCTGCACCATCGACGGCATCCAGATCGACGACAATATGCACGCCATTGATCAGGACTTCAAGGCCATTCCCGGTCTGTATGTCATTGGTGACATGAGCGGCAACTACTTCTCCGGCAGCTATCCCAGCCTGATGGCAGGTGCCGCCGCAGGCCGCAGTGCCACCTTCGGCCGCCTTGCCGGTCAGAACGCTGCCGCAGGCATCTGATTACAACGTTTTCCTTCTCTTCTAATTATATCTGCACCTGAAAAAGCCGCTCCGGGTCTAGCCGGGGCGGCTTTTCTGATGAATGCGGAAAAGAAAATGTATTCTCAGGCGTGAAAACCGCTCACTACCCTTCTTTTCCGTTCGGATGCTCGTCCTTCTCCAGAACAAGATCCATGAGGTATTCAAAGGTGATAAGCACGCGCGCATAGAAATAGTTGGCGGTAAGGTTCCGGTCGTCCAGCATCTTGTCGTCCAGCAGCACAAAGGCAGGGTCTGCACAGCGGGCGATGGGAGAATTGTCGGCACCCACAAAGGCAATGATGCTCCGGTGCTGTGCAAAGGAGTCCTGCACCGGCTTCAGGATGGTGCCAGTCTTTCCACTCTTGCTGATGGCAATGACCAGCCCGGCATTCAGTGCACCGCTTTCGTAGACCTCATAGCTGTTGGAGCCGATGGCGCAGTAGCCCAGAACCAGCAGCTTCCGCACCATAAATTCCTGCAAAGGGGCACAGAAGCCGGTGCCTGTCACAAGGATGGGCTTTTGCCGGTTGGCGTGGAGCAGCTCCACAAAGCGGTGTATTTTTTCTTCTGGGATACCCCCGATAAAGGCGGTGATGTCGGAGGCGTGGTTTTTGTTGTCGATCTCGTTCTGGATCAGAAAACCGATGCGGTAGATCATATCGGTGTAGCCGGTATAGCCCATCTTTTTGCTCAGCCGGATCACGGCCGCCGGGGAGGTATAATTCTGCGCTGCAAACTCTCGCACGCTGCACTGACCGCCGTTTTTTGCGGTTTCCAGCACCGCCTGAAGAAGCTGCTGCTCGTTGGCATTCAGATGATACTGATCCGCCAGCTTGTAAAGGTCGTGTTTCATGTTTTACTCCGATTTGTGAATCAAAGAACGGCTTGCTTTCCTGAAGTATACGCTGAATCGCATATTTTGTCAATAAACATTTCGATGTATCCAACATGAAAGCGAAACATGTTTCAGCTTTTGCGAACAAGTTTAAAAAAAGTCCAATTCGGTAGATTTTTTTGTGCAGAGTGATATAATCAGGCCATCGAAACGGTAAGGTGCACCCCCGAAACGAAGAGACAATTTGAAAAGAGAGATTCATGGAACGTTAGGAGAACACCAATGAAACAAAAAGTTATGGATGCGATGCAGAGCTTTTCCAGAGCTCTGATGGGCCCCGTTCTGTTCCTGCCCATTGCGGGTATGCTGCAGGCGATTTCTTCGGTCATGAGCAACACGGCACTGGTGACAGAGGGCGGTGTTGTCTGGACCCTCGGCAAATTCATCAATGGCGGCGTTGGCGCAGTCATTGGCAATCTGGGTGTCCTGTTCTGCGTGGGCATCGCAATGAGCCTTGCCAAAAAGCGCAAGGCAGATGCGGCATTTCTGGCACTGGTCAGCTATCTGGTCTGGCTGGCAGCCAATTCCCGCTGGCTGGATGTGGCAGGACTGACCATCGCCGGTGATACGGCAAGCGCTTTGTACGGCACCGGTCAGACCATCTGCCTCGGCTATCACGTTACCGACATGGGCGTATTTCTGGGCATGATCCTTGGCGTGGTGGTGGCGCTGGTCCACAACCGCTTCATCGACACCGAGTTTGAAGGTGCCATGGCCATGTACGGCAACAGCAAGTTCGTCTTTGTGGTGCTGCTGCCCATCGTTCTGGTCATGGCGGTGGTTGCCAGCTACGTCTGGCCTGTGGCTGCGGCGGGTATCAACGCCCTGACCGGTGTCATGGCAAGTGCAGGCGCGTTCGGCGTGTTCCTGTACGGTTTCTTGAACCGCGTGCTGATCCCCACGGGTCTGCATCATCTGGTCTGGTCGCCCTTCCTCTACTCCGCACTGGGCGACAGCATGATCATCGGCGGTGAGCAGATCGTTGGCGCAAAGCCTGTGTTCCTTGCCCTGCTCAGTGACCCCAGCGTGGCAATGATGCGGGATTCCGCACGTTTTCTGACCTACGGTCTGATGAAGACCTTCGGCGTGATCGGCGTGGCAATGGCTTTCATCTCCACCGCCAAAAAGGAGAAGAAGGCTGCCACCAAGGCACAGATCATCCCGGCTACCCTTACCGCCTGTCTGGTGGGCGTGACCGAGCCGCTGGAATTCACCTTCCTGTTTGCAGCTCCCGCGCTGTGGCTGGTGTACTCGGTTCTGGACGGTCTGTTCCAGATGATCGTTTACCTTGTGGGCATCCGGGTCTGCGCCACCAACGGCATCATTGATTTTCTGGTGTTGAACCTGCCTGCCGGTATCGGTCGCACCCGCTGGCCGCTGTATGTGCTGGTGGGTCTGGTGGAGATCGTGGTAATGTACCTCGTTTTCCGCTTCCTCATCGTGAAGATGAACCTCAAGACCCCCGGCCGTGAGGACGGCGAAGAAGTCACCGACCTTGCTGCAAACGCAGCTGCTGTCAAGCAACAGATCCGCAGCGGCGCAGCCGAAAAGACTGCTGCCAGCGCAAACGATGCACAGACCGCAGCCCATATCGTGGAAGGACTGGGCGGTGCAGAGAACATCCTGAACACCGATAACTGCATGACCCGTCTGCGAGTGCAGGTCAAGGATGCCGCTCTGGTCAAGGACAAGGAGTGGTTCAAGCCCACCGGCTCCGCAGGTCTTGTGGTAAAGGGCAACAACATCCAGATCATTTACGGCCCCAAAGTGGGAAAGATGCGTGCCATCGTGGACAGCTACCTTGGCCGCGCAGAATAAGATATCCGCTTTTATTCATCATACAAAAAACATTATAATAGGAGGCTTGCCTTATGAAAACGTTCAAACTGGTCATCGCCGGCGGCGGCAGCACTTATACCCCCGGCATCGTCAAGAGCCTGCTGGTGCAGAAGGATCGCTTCAAGCTGAATGAGCTGGTGCTCTACGATAACAACGCAGAGCGTCAGGAGGCTGTGGGTGTCATCGTCCGCCATGTGGTGGAAATGTTCGACCCGGAACTGAAGCTGACCCTGACCACCGACCCGGAAGTTGCCATGACCGATGCCGACTTCATCTTTGCACAGATGCGTGTCGGCCTGTACGCTATGCGTGAGCAGGACGAGAAGATCCCGCTGAAGTACGGCGTTGTGGGTCAGGAGACCTGCGGCCCCGGCGGTCTGGCTTACGGCCTGCGTACTATCTACCCCATGGTGGAGCTGATCGATTACTGCGAAAAGTACGCAAAGCCCACCTACTGGATCGTCAACTACTCCAACCCCGCTGCCATCGTGGCAAAGGCAACCTTCCGTCTGCGCCCGAAGGCTCGTATCCTGAACATCTGCGATATGCCGGTTGCCATCGAGCGCAACATGGCCGAGATTCTGGAGTGCGACCGTCATGATCTGGAAGTGGACTACTTTGGTCTGAACCACTTCGGCTGGTTCACCAAGGTGCGCCTGAACGGCGAGGATGTGACCGAGAAGCTCAAGAGCTATGTAGCAGAGCACGGCTATATGCCCCAGAACGCCAAGAGCGATGTGCTGCACAGCGATCCGTCCTGGCTGCACACCTACGCAAACGCCAAGAACATCTGCTCTGCTTTCCATGACTATCTGCCCAACACCTATATGCAGTACTACCTGCTGGGCGATGAAGTTGTAAAGAGCAGCGATCCCAACCACACCCGCGCCAACGAGGTCATGGAAGGCCGCGAGAAGCGCATCTTTGATGCTGTGGCAGATTATCGTGCCGGTAAGGACGTAGACCTGACCAAGTTCTTCGGCGGTGTGCACGGCGAGTTCATCGTGGACGTTGCCATGAGCCTGGCCTTCGACCTGCGCAAGCGCTATCTGGTCATGGTGGAAAACAACGGTGCTGTGGAGAACCTGCCCTCCGACGCCATGGTGGAGATTCCCGCTTACATCACCGACCGCGGCCCGGAACCCGTGCGTGTGGGCGAGATTCCCACCTTCTACAAGGGTCTGATCGAGCAGCAGGAGGCTGTGGAGAAGCTGATCGTGGATGCTGCTGTGGAGCACTCCTACGAGAAGGCACTGATGGCCTTTACTCTGTCCAAGACCGTGCCCAGCCTGCTGGTCGCCAAGAAGATCTTGGACGATATGATCGTTGCCAACAAGGCTTACTGGCCGGAGCTGCACTGATAAGTACTTCGTCAGCGGCTGATACCGGACAACTGAGCCCATAAAACATTGAACGCCTCCCCGGCATTCCTTCCAAGAAGGATGCCAGGGATTTTTTTTGCTGTCATGTTTACAAGTAAGAGGAATCGAAGAAGTCTTTTAATGTAATTCCTAAACCCTGACAAATTCTTTCAATCGTCTCTACGCTTAACTGCCCTCCCCGACGGGCGGTGGTTTGAATCGTGGAGTACGATATTCCGCATTTCTTTGCCAATACACATAGATTCATATCACGCACTTGCATCAAATCCTGAACACGCTTGATCGTATCCACGAAAATCCCTCCCATCTTTTTAGTTCAAAACTTTTCCAACGATCTCAAATCTTTGCTCTGGAGATATAAGGATCGGCGAATATTTGGTGTTAAGAGAAACCAAAACCGGTTGGTTATGCACCACGCCATAGCTGTCGGTAAGGAGCTCTGCTTGGGACTTGTCTGGGGTATGTTCATCGTATTTTTTCAGATATCCGCAGTCATCATATACGAATATCCCGATATCTCCGCATGCAAGTTCTTCGCAGCGCTTTACCCATACAATCTGTCCGCTATGATAACATGGCTCCATACTATCACCACTAACATATATTCCAAACTCAGCCCCTGCTGGAACGCTACTGGCAGGCACTTGTATCTGCTGAAACATTTCACCTTCAAGAAAAGCTCCTAGACCTGCCGATACTGGCAATTCTGATACTGGCATCATTATGCAGTCGATTTTCGCAGGCTCTTCTGTGCCTGGCTGGTAGCGCCGAGATGCAATCAAGTCCATTTCGTACTCAGCGACCTTTTTTTGCCCGATGGCATTTAGAAGGGCGGGTTTCTGAAAGGTCTTTGTAAAGTAGGAAGGTCCTTCCTTGATGTTCAATGCGTGGCAGATTGCAACCAGTTGGTAGATGCTGGGAGTGGTGTATCCTTTTTCCCATTTACTGATTCCCTTGTCACTGACATCGACGCCATAGTGGCGGAGAAGTTCGGAGAAAGTTACAAGTGAATAACCATTCCTTTTTCGTACAGCTGCGAGAATCAGACCAACCTCATTACTATCCCTCGCAGCGACTGCATCATAGCGCACTATAGCGGGGGCTATGTGCATTTTGGTGAGCGTGGTTTTCTTTTTCATAACAAGAACACTCC
>ENA-OZKB01000623-OZKB01000623.1-human-gut-metagenome-genome-assembly--contig:-NODE-623-length-18309-cov-9.902542_pt1 | contig 18309 bp, 13 predicted proteins | sample MGYA00244821_ERZ653753 | MGnify/ENA primary metagenome ERZ653753 (study PRJEB26926, sample SAMN06165256) | human gut metagenome | biome: ENVO:00009003; feature: ENVO:2100002; material: ENVO:00002003...
AGATTGCCTCTTGTCTCGTGGGCTCGGAGATGTGTATAAGAGACAGCAATAAAGAAGGGGGAAGCCTGTAGTGAAAAAAAATAGAAAACAGATTATTATCTGCGCAGCGATTGTCGCTTGTGTCTGTGTAATCAGTGTATTAATTACATATAACATATTACAACAAAAAAATCATCTGACAGTGGAACTCTATTATGGAACTTTTGATTTTTCAGAGTATCAAAATGTTAAGAGTACCAATAAATTAGCCATTATACATGATAACGATGAAAAACATGGTGAATATGAAATGGAGATAGAGAATACTGATAAGGTTGAAACGGGAATCTGGAAATGGAACGATGATGGTTATATTACCTTGTATCAGGATGATAAAGCAGTTGCAAATCTAGTGTATATGAATGGTAAATATCTTTTCTTTGATGCCGATGGTAAATAGTAACCCGAGAATCCCCTTTGTAACCCAAGACTCCCTCTTTGTAAATGAAAATCCTGTTTTGTAAGCGAGATTCCCGGTTTGTAAATGAAATTCCCGGTTTGTAAGCAAGATTCCCGAATTTTCATTTCTATTTCGATATGATATAATACGTTCAGCAATAAATTTGCGTACAACAACCAGAGATCAATTCTCTCTCGAAATTTTTGTATTCGGAGAATCCATCCCCGTTTTTGATTAGATAGAGTTGTTCTATTCTGGCTCTGGCGGCACTCAGCAAATTTATTTGTTACTTTTTGAGAAGTTTAGGCTTTAAGATGATGTTCTCGGCGGCAACCGGTGAGCATCCCAGTCTCTTAAGCACATCTTCTCCATAGTAAAAGCTGAATGTTTCGTATGGGCTACGGTTGTTCAGCTTTTTTCTTTTATAAGAATTGATATGGTTCATCATCAGAGTAATATCCTGTTGTGTCAGCTCATCGAAACTGCTTCCTTTTGGCAGGATACGACGTATCAATTCATGGTTGACTTCACAGGCTCCTTTTTGATAAGGAGCACTTGGATCGCAATAAAATATCTTTGTTCTATTGCATGGAATGGTGCTACGTTTTTCGATTTCCTTTGGATTTGAAAATTCACTTCCGTTATCTGTCAGAATAACCGGAAACAAGCTATTAAATGTTTTTGCCCCAAGGACTTCATCCAATAAGTTTATGATCTCTATTACAGAGGCTGATGTATTTGCGTCCCGCAAAAAAGCCAGCATGAGACTGCTTTCTACAAAGTGTATGGTAAGAAGACATTTTCCTCCCACACGACCAATCACGCTATCCATTTGTACAATGGTCGTTTCCGGGTTTGCTCCCAGATATTTTTGAAAGTCAGCGTAGCTTCGTTCAATACGGCAGCCCCGGTCAACTTTAAATTCAGGCTTCTTATAACGGGGACGGTATTTCACTTTACGGGGCAGATCAATGTTCCTGATATCAAAGAGCTGGGCATCCACGTAGTTATACAATGTCTTTTCACTGCACATCAGTTCATCTACATGAGCAAGATAGATTTGATGAAGCGACTGCCCGTTTTTAACTAAAGGACTGATGATCCCGTTAATTCTTGCAATATCATCTTCGTTGGACATGATACCGGTTCTGGCTTCCGAAACAGCATGATGTGCACGCTCATGTGCATCTGCCGGATCATAAATACGTTTTAATAACGTGCATTTCGGCAGCTGACTGCAACCATTACAAACATAAGGTGGCTTATTTTTGACAGAACAGACATCTTCTACAAAATCAGAACAATGTAAGGTGCATTCAGAGCACAGGCTGCATTTGTAAGCAGATTGGTGTGTACAGCTTGTTCCGCAAATCCTTTTTGCTTTGCATGTAGCACGGAATTTACAAGGATTATACGGATATCCAGGACGACCGCTTTTCTTGTCATAGGAATACTTTTTAATCTCCTTGGCAATGGTTGTACGGTCCTTTCCTAACTCTTTGCCAATTGCCCCAAAGGATGCATTCTCCTGAAGGCGTTGAGCAATAATCATTCGATCTTCATAAGATAAAAACTTTGACATGGTGACTCCTTTCCAGCCGCCAGAAATCAAAGCATAACAGAAAAGAGACCAACTATCCAGTCAGTCTCAATTCATTTGTAAAAGAAAATCCATACCTTTCTTTTACACTGATAACTATTAACTTTTACACTTATCCAAGATAGCTGGTATGGAATCTTGGATTACAATTAAGCATAGATTATGCTTATAGTAACATCTTATTATCAAAGGAGCATATCATGGATTCAACTTATACAAAAGCAGGCTACCTGACGGAGCCTTTTAAAATATTTCATCTAAGAGATGAACACAAGCTAAATATAGATTTCCATTACCATGATTTCCACAAAATTCTGATTCATCTGCACGGCAATGTATCCTACTGCATTGAGGGCCGCAGCTATGAGCTCAAAGAACATGATATCGTGCTTGTCAATGCCGGTGAGGTTCATAAGCCAATATTAAATGACGATTCAATTTATGAAAGAATCATTATATATGTGTCACCGCAGCTTATTGACGATTATGTGAGCAAAGGCTATGATCTGGCATGCTGTTTCAAGCAGGCCTATGCTAACCAGTCACATGTACTAAGACTCGCTGCGACCAAGGGCAGCCGTCTGGCTGATACGATCAAGGGACTAGACTCTACACTTAAAGAAACCAATGAATACGCAAATGAGCTGTACCAGAAGCTCCTGTTTTTAGAGTTTCTGATACAGCTCAATCGTATCACACTGCATGGCGGTATAGAATATATTAACACATTTTCCTCAAACAAAAAAATTGTAGAGATTTTGGATTTCTTAAATAAGAATTTAACAAACCGTATAAGTATTGATGAACTGGCAGATAAATTCTATATGAGCAGGTATCACCTGATGCACACCTTCAAGGAAGAAACCGGCTGCACCATAGGTTCATATATCACAACAAAGCGTCTGCTGCTCGCCCGCGATATGATTCGCGACGGAAGCAGTGTGTCTGCCGCCTGCGATGCCTGTGGATTCGGAAGCTATTCCTCATTTATCCGTGCATACCGCAAGCAATTCCATTCTACCCCTACAAATACATAAATGCTTCACGATATACCACAGGAAGCTTTTAATTATTTTTAGTGCTGCATTATCTCTCATTAATCACATTTATAAGCTCAGGTATGAGCTGCTTCTTACGCGATACTACTCCCTTAAGCATAATTCCATCCCTGCTCTGCGGCAGATTGTATGCTGAAGCTGCTATTGATGCTGCCTCTGCACCACTGTAGATGAGATATGTAGACTCATTAAGTATATCCGTGAGCATAACAAAGAGCATATCAAGCTGTTTTTCCACCTGCATCTTGTCAAGCAGAGGCACCACTCTTGCCTGTACCTTATCGAGCTCTGTCCTCGAAAGAGCAGAAATCTGCGATACTCCAAACGTATAATCCCCTGAATGAAAGATTTTAAAATCCTGATTTAATATTTCCTCTTCTGTCTTGTTAGCAAAGTTACTGCCTGCCTCGAACATTTTCTTGGCAAACTCTTCTACATCTATCTGCGCAATCTCCGCTAGGATAAGTGCTGTAGATTTATCAACCTGGGTACATGTAGGCGAACGGAACACTAGTGTGTCAGAGAGTATTGCAGCGCACATAAGCCCCGCCATCTGAGGAGTAACCTCCACACCCTTTTCCATATACATCTGATAGATGATGGTTCCGGTACATCCAAGCGGCTGGTTTCTGAAATACACAGGTCCTATTGTCTCAAGAGAACCAATTCGATGATGATCGATTATCTCAAGAATCTCTGCCTCATCAATGTTGGCCACTGCCTGTGAGGTCTCATTATGATCCACAAGTATCACCTGTTTTTTCCTTGCATTCATTAAATTTCTGCGTGAAAACATACCCACGTAATTTTGGTTTTCGTCAAGTATTGGGAAATCCCTGTGTCGGATTTTTGAAACAGTATCACGCACATCATCCACATAATCATCCAAATCAAAATGAATAAGATTTTCCCTTGTCATAAATGATTTTATCGGCATACTCTGGTTTATCAGACGCGATGTGGTAAACGTGTCATATGGTGTACTTATCACTACCACATCCTTAGCGTTTGCAGCATTTATGACATCCTTCGATATATCGAAGCCACTTGTCACAATGATACAGCTGCAGTTTGCCTCAATACATATAAGCTGTGACTCCTCACGGTCTGATATGATGACCAGATCATCCTCAGCCACATTGCCCTTTATGGTATCAGGTGTACCTGCTCCGACTATAACCTTTCCTTTCACAAAATAGCCATGCTCATTGCCTGCAACTATCTTGCCATCCAGCGTCTCTACAATATTCCTGTACTGGGTCCTCGCCTTTGCCAGGATAGAATTGTCATACACATCCATATATGACTTTGCTATATCACCTGTCACAATAAGCCCTTCAAGCTTGTCCTTCTTATTGACAACCGGAAGAGTGACTACATTGAGTATCTTCATCATCTCCCATGCTTTTTTCATGGATAGATTACTGCTGACACCCTCAGTCCTTCTGATATGTATATCCTTTATCTGTGTGCCAACATCCTTTAAAAGGGCAGGCGTATCGGCCTTAAAATAATCCAGCACAAATGCTGTCTCTGCACTGATGCTGCCTGCTCTCATTGGTATGTATTCCATTGTATCATCTGTATGTGATTTAAGGTTTGCATACGCTATTGCTGCACAGATAGAATCTGTGTCAGGATTTTTATGTCCAACAACTCTTACAATCTTTTTTGCCATTTAGTTTTCCTCTCTGTCTGCCTTATAAAATGTCAAAATATGGTGCAACTCCCTAACCGGGAACTGCACCACCCTATTACAATAATATTTATTAAAAAATCGAACCAAAGAACCCGAGTATATACAATGCGATTACAACAAAGCCAAATGTATTGATAATAGCCAGCACAGTAGAGATGACTGCAAAAGTCTTTGTTGTTCCTACCTGCTTCTCAAGCTCTGACACCGTATCCACCTTGTCTCCCATTACCTTAAAGAGATCCTGAATATTCCTGAAGCACTTAACATTCTCTGTATGCACCTTGTCAGCCAACTCCGCCTTTATCGAAACAAGCTGATCATTAAGCTCTTTAAGCGACTGAAGCATATGGGCATTCGCCTCATTTACCGCTGATGTAACTGCTGCTGTGCCCTCCTCTGTGATACGCCTTGTCTGCTCTAATGTGTCACCCAAATCAAGACTCTGGCCTATATTCTGGCTGATACCTGATATCTCAGTGCCAAGTGACTGTCCGAGATTTCCAATCTGTCCGGATACCGAACTACCAAGATTATCCATATCTGAGCTTACCTGACGGCCTAAGCTGTCCATGCCTGCATTCATAGATTGCTCTATCTCAGCCATCTTTTCATGAACACTTTCTATAAGCACATCTATCTGCTTAGCAACCTGTGCAGTGATTCCATCGGCTTTTTCCTGTCTCTCGTCAAGTATCTGCTGCAGCTCCTCTGCCTTAGCTTCCCTCTCCTCAACTATGGCTGAAAGCTCCTCAGCTTTTGATTCTTTTGTATTAAGCATCTCCTGAAGACGTTTTGCCTTTTCACGAAACTCATCAATTTGTGTTAACAAAAAATCATCTTTATCCATTTGTATATTATTCTCTTTTTTCTGCACTCTTTCACTACGATTCACATCGTCTCTTGCTACACGGGATGCCATTACTGTTCTTGAAGGTACTGCCCGCTCCGCTTGTTCTGTCGATATAAATCTTTTTGCACGTCTATCAAATATGCCTGACATTCGTATCCCTCCGATGGTTCCATTAAATACCATTAACGTAAGTATTGTACCATTACATGTTGTATTTGTAAACAAAAAACCACGAAATATAGGGTAATCACAGGATAATAAGCAAAAATCCCACAGAGCATATGCCCTGTGGGATAAAATATATACTGTGACTAATGAATTAGTCCTCTCCGTATAATTTAACGAGTTTCTCAAGGTGTGTATAACGTGCCTTAGCTGTCTCCTCAGACTTAGCAAAGAGTTTCTCTGCTCTCTCTGGGAATGGCTTGATAAGACGAGTATAACGTGCCTCATTGTTAAGGAACTCCTGGTAAGATCCGTCGCCGGCCTTTGATGTAAGAGTGAATGGATTCTTTCCTTCAGCCTTGAGTGCAGGGTTGAATGAGAAGAGATTCCAGTATCCAGCCTTAACAGCCTTCTTCATCTCATCCTGGCAGTGGTTCATACCACCCTTAGCGATACCGTGAAGCTCGCAAGGTGCGTATCCGATGATAAGTGATGGTCCCGGATAAGCCTCAGCCTCTGTAATAGCCTTAACAGCCTGTGCTGGGTTTGCTCCAAGAGCGATCTGTGCAACGTATACATATCCGTAGCTCATAGCGATCTCTGAAAGTGACTTCTTGCTTGTCTCTTTACCAGCTGCTGCGAACTGACATACCTCACCGATGTTAGAAGCCTTAGAAGCCTGTCCACCTGTGTTAGAGTACATCTCAGTATCGAATACCATTACGTTTACGTTCTCACCAGAAGCAAGTACATGGTCTAATCCACCGAAACCGATATCATATGCCCATCCGTCACCACCGAAGATCCATACAGATTTCTTTCCGAGGTAATCCTTCTTAGCAAGTACTTCTTTAGATTTCTCACATCCGGCTGCTGCTGCCTTCTCTAACTCTGCGATAAGAGCTGTTGTTGGCTCAACATTTGCCTTTGTGTCGTCCTTTGTCTCAAGGAACTTGTCTGCTGCTGCCTTGAACTCAGCTGTAGCCTTGTCTGATGCAGCGATCTCTTTAACAAGCTCGATAGCCTGATCACGGAGATATCTCTGTCCAACTTCCATACCTAAACCATGCTCAGCATTATCCTCGAAGAGTGAGTTAGACCAAGCTGGTCCCTTCTTAGAGTTGATATTTACTGTGTATGGTGATGTAGCTGCCGGGTTACCCCAGATAGAAGAACATCCTGTTGCGTTAGAGATGTACATCTGCTCACCGAAGAGCTGTGTAATAAGTCTAGCGTAAGATGTCTCAGCACATCCTGCACATGAGCCTGAGAACTCAAGGAGTGGCTGGTTGAACTGTGATCCCTTAGGTGTTGTATCAACCATTCCGGCATCTGTCTTCTTAGAAACGTTAGCTACTAAGTAATCAAATACTGGCTGCTCTGCTGCCTGAGACTCCTGTGGCTGCATTGAGATAGCTGCTGTAGGACAAACTGTGATACACTCACCACATCCCATACAGTCAAGTGGAGATACGCTCATTGTATACTTGTAAGCGCCTGCCTTTGGCTTCATATCAGCAACCTTCATGTTGTCAGGAGCTGCCTTTACTTCGTCATCTGTAAGTAAGAATGGACGAATTGTAGCGTGAGAACATACAAATGCACAATTGTTACACTGGATACACTTCTCTGGATCCCACTGTGGAACTGTAACGGCTGTTCCTCTCTTCTCGTATGCAGAAGCACCTGTTACATACTGTCCGTCTGCCTTGTCAGCGAATGCTGAAACTGGAAGGCTGTCTCCATCCATCTTAGCGATTGGATCAAGAAGCTCGTTAACAAGCTTAACAACCTCTGGACGTCCTGTGCGCTCTGCCTTAGGAGCATCTGCCTCTGGATTCTTCCAAGACTCTGGAACCTCTACCTTATGTACAGCGTCAACACCGGCATCGATAGCCTTGTAGTTCATCTCTACGACTGCGTCACCCTTCTTTGAGTATGACTTCTTAGCAGCAGCTTTCATGTACTCAATAGCCTTGTCGATAGGCATTACATCTGCAAGCTTGAAGAATGCAGACTGGAGAATTGTGTTAGTTCTCTTACCCATTCCAATCTCGATGGCCTTGTCGATAGCGTTGATTGTGTAAAGCTGAATGTTGTTGTCAGCGATATATTTCTTAGCGTCAGCGTTGAGGTGATGAGCAAGCTCTTCATCTGACCACTGGCAGTTGATCATGAATACTCCGCCCGGCTTAACATCCTGAACCATCTTCATGCCCTGGATAACGTATGCAGGGTTGTGGCATGCTACGAAGTCAGCCTGGTTGATGTAGTATGGGCTTCTGATTGGGTTGTCACCAAATCTCAAGTGAGAAATTGTAACACCACCAGTCTTCTTTGAGTCATACTGGAAGTATGCCTGGATGTATTTGTCTGTGTGGTCACCGATGATCTTTGTAGAGTTCTTGTTAGCACCTACAGTACCATCTCCGCCGAGACCCCAGAATTTGCACTCTTTTGTACCAGGTGCAGATGTGATAGGAGCTGGCTTAACCTCTGGAAGTGAAAGATTTGTAACATCATCCACGATTCCAATTGTAAATCTGTGCTTAGGAGCATCCTTCTCAAGCTCTGTATATACAGCAAATACTGAAGAAGGTGGTGTATCCTTAGATCCTAATCCGTAACGTCCGCCTACTAATACAACATCGTTCATTCCTGCTTCACGAAGTGTTGTAGCAACGTCTAAGTATAATGGCTCACCAAGTGATCCTGGCTCTTTTGTACGGTCTAATACAGCGATCTTCTTTGCAGTCTTTGGAATAGCATTAAGAAGAGCCTCTGAAGACCATGGACGGTAAAGACGTACCTTAATAAGTCCGACTTTCTCACCCTTTGCTGTTAAGTAATCGATTACTTCCTCAGCTACATCATTGATAGAACCCATAGCGATGATTACACGATCAGCGTCAGGTGCTCCGTAGTAGTTGAATAATTTGTAATCTGTACCAAGCTTAGCATTAACCTTGTCCATGTACTTCTCAACAACTGCTGGAAGCTCATCATAGAACTTGTTACATGCCTCTCTATGCTGGAAGAAGATATCTCCGTTCTCGTGTGATCCACGAGCTGCTGGATGCTCTGGGTTAAGAGCGTGTGCTCTGAATTCAGCAACCGCATCCATTGGACACATCTCTTTGAGATCTTCATAATCCCACTTCTCGATCTTCTGGATCTCATGAGAAGTACGGAATCCATCGAAGAAGTTAATGAATGGAACCTTTCCCTCAAGTGCTGCACAGTGTGCAACCGGTGAAAGATCCATAACCTCCTGTGGATTTGTCTCACAAAGCATTGCGAAACCAGTCTGACGACAAGCATATACATCACTGTGATCACCGAAGATATTCAGTGCATGTGAAGATACTGTACGAGCTGATACGTCAAATACGCAAGGAAGATTCTCACCTGCGATTTTGTACATATTAGGGATCATAAGTAAAAGTCCCTGTGAAGCTGTAAATGTTGTAGTAAGTGCACCAGCTGCAAGAGATCCGTGAACTGTACCAGCGGCACCTGCCTCAGACTCCATCTCAACTACCTTTACAGTGCTTCCGAAAATGTTCTTCTGTCCTGCTGCTGACCACTGATCAACTGTATCAGCCATTGGGCTAGAAGGTGTGATAGGATAGATTCCGGCAACCTCTGTGTAGGCATATGCTACATGAGCGGCAGCGGTATTTCCATCCATCGACTGTTTTGCTCTAGACATGATATTTCCTCCTGTAAAATAAATGTTCAATTATAGACATGAATCAGAATGTCTCTACATAATAGTTTAGTTTGTGCGCTGTAAAAAATCAAGTTTTTTTAGCAATACATTGTACAAAAATCCTAAAATATTTATTAACAAGGTAAATTTTATGTACAAAAGGGCACAATGGCTATAAATCGCCTGTAAAACACTTGCAAAATACTGGTTTTACGTTAAAATAGAAACGATGTGTTACAGAAACGAACAGGTTATTAAATAGGAAAGGATTGAATAAAGACAAAATGATTAGTGCAAACAATATTACATTAAGAATTGGTAAAAAAGCTTTATTTGAGGATGTCAACATAAAATTCACAGAGGGAAACTGCTACGGACTTATTGGTGCAAACGGTGCCGGCAAGTCTACATTTTTAAAGATTCTCTCAGGACAGCTTGAGCCTACAAACGGTGATATCGCAATCACTCCGGGACAGAGACTGTCATTCTTACAGCAGGATCACTTCAAGTACGATGAGTTTACAGTACTTGATACGGTTATCATGGGTAATAAGCGTCTCTATGATATCATGAAGGAGAAGGAAGCCATCTATATGAAGGAGGATTTCTCAGACGAGGACGGAATCCGTGCCAGCGAGCTTGAGGCTGAGTTTGCCGATATGGACGGCTGGAATGCTGAGTCGGATGCAGCTACTCTCTTAAACGGTCTCGGTGTACATACTGAGGATCACTACACTCTGATGGCAGATCTGCCGGGTGCAGTAAAAGTCAAGGTGCTTCTCGCTCAGGCACTGTTTGGAAATCCTGACATACTGCTTCTCGATGAGCCTACCAACCACTTAGACCTCGATGCCATCTCATGGCTTGAGGAATTTCTCATCAATTTCGAGAACACGGTCATCGTTGTATCCCATGACAGATACTTCCTCAACAAGGTCTGCACGAACATCGCCGACATGGATTACGGTAAGATCCAGCTCTACGCAGGAAACTATGATTTCTGGTATGAATCAAGCCAGCTTATTGTCCGTCAGATGAAGGAAGCAAACAAAAAGAAAGAGGAAAAAATCAAGGAGCTGCAGGAATTTATCCAGCGTTTCTCTGCCAATGCCTCTAAATCAAAGCAGGCTACATCAAGAAAGCGTGCCCTCGAAAAGATCCAGCTTGATGAAATACGTCCATCAAGCCGTAAATACCCATACATTGATTTCCGTCCTGAGCGTGAAATCGGAAACGATGTGCTCTTTGTCGAGGGCATCTCAAAAACCATCGACGGCGTAAAGGTACTTGACAACATCTCATTCACTGTCAACCACGATGACAAAATTGCATTTGTCGGAGGAAATGAGCTTGCAAAAACAACTATGTTTAAAATCCTTGCCGGAGAGCTTGAACCTGACGAGGGCTCATATAAATGGGGTGTCACAACCAGCCAGTCATACTTCCCAAAGGACAATACCGCAATCTTTGATACTGATGAGCTCATCGTTGACTGGCTCACACAGTACTCAGAAATCAAGGACGCCACATATGTGCGAGGTTTCCTTGGCCGTATGCTCTTTGCCGGTGAGGATGGAGTAAAGAAAATGCGTGTACTCTCCGGAGGAGAAAAGGTTCGTGTACTGCTATCCCGCATGATGATCATGGGAAGCAATGTACTCATGTTCGATGAGCCTACAGACCACCTCGACATGGAGTCAATCACAGCATTAAACAACGGAATGATAAAATTCCCTGGAGTAATCCTCTTTGCCTGCCGTGACCACCAGGTAGTCCAGACAACCGCCAACCGAATCATAGAATTCCTGCCAAACGGTTCAATGATCGACAAAATCACAACCTACGATGAATATCTTGAGAGTGATGAGATGGCACGTAAGCGTCAGGTCTACTCAATGAGCGAGGACGATGAAAACGACAACTAAACGCTAATTATAATTAAAAGAAGCATCCCAAGCCGGGATGCTTCTTTTTCTGTTAAGTCACAAAGTAAGATAGGAATTTCCATCCTGTCTGCAACTATAAAAACATATTATAATTATATCCACTGTGATTCCACCTTCGCAAGCGACTTTGAATTGATATCTGCCGGTATTACCCAACCCGGTATTACTAACATATGAGCCGGTATTGTCATCCTTTATATATCCTCTATCTGCCAGTCAACAGGCTCCACTCCATGCTCCTTAAGAAACTCATTGGCTTTACTAAAATGCTTGCATCCAAAAAAGCCTCTGTAAGCCGACAGCGGACTTGGATGCGGTGCTGTCAATATCAGATGCTTTGGATTTGTAAGCATAGGAATCTTCGACTGTGCCGGGCGGCCCCAGAGCATATACACTATAGGTCTGTCCTGCTCATTTACAGCCTCTATGATTGCATCCGTGAACTTCTCCCAGCCGTGTCCCTGATGCGAGTTGGCCTTATGAGCCCTGACGGTGAGTACCGTATTCAAAAGTAAAACACCCTGGTCAGCCCATTTCTTCAGGTATCCGTTATTGGGGATATCACACCCCAGATCATCGTTAAGCTCCTTGTAGATATTCTGCAATGATGGTGGAATATCCTTCTGAGACGGAAGCACAGAAAACGACAATCCATGTGCCTGATTGACATTATGGTACGGATCCTGCCCGAGGATGAGTACCTTTACCTTGTTAAGTGGTGTAAAATGCATGGCATTAAATATATCATCTGCCGGAGGATATACCACATGTGTGGCATATTCATCTCTCACAAAATTGTACAAATCCCTGTAATACGGTTTTTTAAACTCGGCTCCCACAGCCTTTGCCCACTCGCCGTCAAGCATACTCATAATCTCAATCTACCGCCTATCTTCTGACCGACACACCTTTATCTGCCAGATAATTCTTTAAATCCATAATTTCAAGCTCCTTGTAGTGGAAAAGTGAAGCTGCAAGCGCTGCGTCCGCCTTTCCATCTGTCAAAGCCTCGTAAAAATGCTCCTTTGTGCCTGCACCGCCCGATGCGATAACCGGAACAGAAACGTTATCGGCAATAAGCCTTGTAAGCTCGATATCGTAGCCATCCTTTGTGCCATCACAATCCATGCTTGTAAGAAGGATTTCTCCCGCTCCAAGCTCATTTGCCTTAACAGCCCATTCAATGGCATCAAGGCCTGTATCTATGCGGCCTCCGTTCTTGTATACATTCCAGCCGCTTCCGTCAGCACGACGCCTTGCATCGATTGCCACAACCACACACTGGCTGCCAAACTTATCCGCAGCGTCGCTGATAAGCCGCGGTGTGTTTATGGCACTTGAATTTATTGAAATCTTGTCCGCACCCTCTCTAAGCAGTGCCTTAAAATCATCGACTGTTCTGATTCCGCCGCCCACAGTGAACGGTATAAACACCTTTTCAGCAACCTTTCTGACCATATCCACAACAGTATTTCTATTGTCGCTTGACGCCGTAATATCCAGAAAAACCACCTCATCTGCGCCTGCCTTATCATAAGCAGCCGCAATCTCAACCGGGTCACCTGCATCTCTTAAATTGACAAAGTTTATGCCCTTCACAACACGTCCATTATTCACATCCAGACATGGGATTATTCTCTTCGTAAACATATTATGCCTCCCCTATCCCTGCAAAATTTTTAAGTATCGAAAGTCCGACTGTGCTGCTCTTTTCCGGATGGAACTGGCAGGCGAACACATTATTTTTCTCTACAGACGCATGAATGTGTGTACTGTACTCTGTCGTTGCTGTGACAATTGCTTCATCAGTGGCTTTCAGATAGTACGAATGCACAAAATATACATACGGATGCTCTGAAAGACCTTTAAACATCCTTCCATTGTTCTGTAAATCAAGTGAATTCCAGCCTATGTGAGGTATTTTAAGCCCTTCCTTATCTGGTATGCGAAGTATCTGTCCGTCAAGCACATGAAGACCCTCAACGCCCTGACTCTCATCGCTTCCCTCAAATAATAGCTGAAGACCCAGGCATATGCCAAGAAATGGCTTGTCCATATCACAAACCTCGTGAATCACCTTGTCCAGCTCGTATTTTTTAAGCGAATCCATTGCATCTCCAAAAGCTCCTACTCCGGGAAGTATTACCTTATCGGCATTTAAAATCTCATGCCTGTCTCTGGTCACAATACTCTCCTCGCCTATAGCTGTAAGAGCCTTTTCCACACTTCGCAGATTGCCTGCTCCATAATCGATAATTGCTATCATATCATTTTGTCTCCTCTTTAATGCCTAATTCATTTAATTTCTGTGTCAGTGCCAATGTACAGTCATCTCTATCATCTATATTATACAGAACAATGGCATCAACAACTATCGACATATGCCATTTTTATATTTCTTCCCGTCATTGTAATAAACCCGTTCTTATTCTATGACTTTTATCCTAATAATACATATGGTAACACATTTATTGATTGTTTGCAATAAATAACTCAAGTTCAAACCAGAATTCTACACCATCCTTGTGATTTATGACACCATACCCTCTGTGATGCAGTTCCATAATGGCCTTTACTATAGACAGTCCTATGCCGCTTCCGCCATATTCCCTTGTTCTGGCCTTGTCCACCTTATAGAACTTATTCCATATATTTTCTATATCCTTATCAGGTATCGGCTCTCCCGTGTTAAACACGCTGACCCTCACACGGTCGCTGTACATGCTGTATGATACAGTGATAGTACCACCTCTTGTGCAGTGATTTATCGCATTGCTGATATAGTTTGTCACAACTTCTTCAATCTTGTATATATCACCGCTCACATATACGGAATCGGTGCGGTCAAACTCAATTGCAGCCTCATTTTTCTGTGCCAGAAGCTTAGATGAGTCTATAACCCCTCTGACAAGCGATGTCAAATCAAACCTCGTCATCTCAAGCACATCACTGCCATCCTCCAGATGATTGAGAGATAAAAGCTTCATAACCATGCGGTTCATCTTGTCAGTCTCGTCCATGATGACATCACAGTAGAAGTTACGGCTCTCATCATCGTCATTTACGACCTCTTTGAGCCCCTCAGCATAGCCCGAGATCAGAGCAAGCGGAGTTTTTAACTCATGTGACACATTTGACAAAAACTCCTTTCTCATCTCATCAATCTCTTCTTTTTTCTTTATATCACGCTGTAATTCATTGTTTGCCACCTTTAGTCTTGTGATGGTCTGCTCAAGTGTCTGCGACAGCTCATTCATATGCTCACCAAGCACATAAAGCTCCTTTGCACTGTTTTCCGTATCAATGTACTTCGCATCAAAATCAAGCTTCGCCATCCTTGTCGACAGCTCAGTCATATTTCTTATCGGCCTAGTCATGTTGCGAGCAACAATATATGCCATAAACACTCCTACAACAATAGCAGCAACTGTGCCTATTGCAAAAAAGCGGTTCGATATGGACACGCTCTCCTTAATGCTCTCAAGCGGTGTTTTCATGTATACAAAGTTACCGTCAATCAGTCTGTTATTTATGATAATATACTCTGTCCCCAGCCTTTTATCCTTCTGCCTTGTCATATTCAGGTTGTTGTAGTCTGCCGAATATGACGACATGCTCGCCTCCAAAAGCAGCTGGAATATTTCCTGATTGTCAGTGGTTCCCTCAATTATGACCTTACCGTATTTGTTGAACACAACCGCATCTATATTGGCGCCAACACATTTCTTTTCAAATGCTACAGCAAACGTATCATCTGAAAGTTTGTCATTTTTTGCAGCCAAGTCCACCATTTTGTATACAGCAAGCATCTCTTTTTCCTTGTTAAATACATAATACTTTTCCAGCAGTGTGTTATTAGCCATCCAGAACACTCCCACTATCAGAAGTACAATGAATGAAATCACAAGCGTAAGCTGTGTGGATAACGTTTTTTTCTTTTTCATGGTGACACCTCTTATCCCGAATCCATTAGTCCTAAGCTTAACACTTACTGTATCTCGAACTTATATCCCACACCCCAGACAGTCTTTATATAGTCGCCTTTAGCGCCCATCTTGCTTCTTAATTTCTTCACATGTGTATCAATAGTCCTCGCATCGCCAAAATAATCATAACTCCACACACTGTCAAGTATGCGCTCCCTGGTAAGCGCAATCCCCTGATTGCTCATAAAGTAATCCAAAAGCTCAAATTCCTTTACCGAAAGTTCAATATTCCTGCCATCAATAGCTACAGTGTGTGCCGTCTTGTCCATGACAATACCACCGGCCTCGCTTATTACTGCCTCCTTGCCCAGTTTATTCGCCCTGCGAAGGAGAGCATTTACCCTGGCCACCAGTATCTTGGGAGAAAATGGCTTTGAAATGTACTCATCAGCACCAATGTCAAAGCCGTTTAATTCATCACGCTCATCGCCCTTAGCTGTAAGCATAATAATCGGCACCTTTGAAGTCTGTCTGATTTCACGGCATACCTCAAAACCATTTATCCTTGGCATCATTATATCGAGCACCAGCAGTGCTATGTCCTTCTGCTGATAAAATATATCAAGTGCCTCCTCGCCGTCTCCGGCCTCAAGTACCTCATACCCTTCCCTTGCAAGGAAATCATGCACGAGCTTTCTCATCCTGCTCTCGTCATCTACCACCAGTATCTTTATTTTGTCCACTCTGTTGCATCCTGCCTTTCATCCAGTGCTTTTTCCCTCTTTCTAATCATCGCGCTCTGCAATCTCACCCGAACGATATGCCGCAATAAGATGCTTTAGATCAGCTATCTTTTCCTTCATTTTTATTCCGGCATCCGTATCTCCGACAAGTATTCTCTTATCAAGTACCTCTACAGCCTCACGCCTTGATACGATATCCCTCTCATCCCTTACTGCCGTCTCCGGTGATTCAAACGGCTCATGTGCTGTCAATGTCAGCCCATATGAATTGTAAATCAAGGTATATCCCGCGATGCCTGTCCGCCTGCGGTACGCCTTTGAAAAACCACCATCTATGACTATCACTCTGCCGTCGCACTTCACAGGGCTTTCACCTCTTAATCTGTGAACAGGAACATGTCCGTTTATAATATGATCTCTTTTATCATGCAAACCAAACTCCTCGAGTATACGCTGCGCACACTCAGGCTTGTTTATATAGTCATAATAAAAGTTTTTCTTTTCTATTTTCATGTCATCGTCATCTATAAAATATCTCTCAAACGTAGCCATCTTATTTCTGCCATAAAGCGGAGAATATGGTGCTGTCCATATGTACCACATGATATCGCTGCCCTTTTGTCTTTCCAGCCTGTCATCCGAGAAAAAAGCCTTTCTGACGTAAGTCTCCAGTATATCAAATAAAGCCTTGCCACTATACTCTTTACCGTAGATATTTACCTTTGCGAAGCTTCCGTCCTCCTCCATCGGGATGCATCCGTGGAAAAGCAGATTGCCATTATATACCTTGTACATGCTGCCTTTTTTAAGCAACAGCCCAACGTGGTTTTTAAGCTTCTCGCAATGAATAAACGAGCTCCTGAGCCTCTGTATGACTTCCTCTTCCCCCTCTGTCAGCCTGTAAGGATCAGCCGGGTCAATTGTCGGAAAGCTTGTATCAAGAAGCTTATAAGTTCTGCCCTCAAGCTCTATAGTGCCCTGTTCATAATCAATATGTTCCAAGAGCAATCGTTCCTTCATGCCATACTCAGGCCACTTCTTAATGAGCTGTCCCTCCAGCTTGAAACGTATAATGGCAATGGCCTTGTGCATCTTCTTTATCAGATCACTCTCCATATTATCTGCGCCACTTGGAGCCACCTTAAACACAAATCTGGTGCATGGATCATCCTTGTAAGCCTTCAGTGCAAACGTAGCAAGCGGAAGCATATTTATGCCATAGCCCTCCTCGACCACGTCCAGATTACCATATCTGATACTGTTTCTGACAACAGTTGCAATACATGCAGGATTTCCTGCGGCTGCCCCCATCCAGATAATATCGTGATTGCCCCACTGTATATCCAGCGAGTGATATCTGCACAGTCTGTCCATTATCAGATGTGGCCCCGCTCCCCTGTCGTATATATCACCAAGCACATGCAGATGGTCAACAGCAAGTCTCTGAATAAGCTCGGAAAGCACCACTATAAACTCCTCCGCAGTACCCAGCTCCACTGTTGTATTGATGATTGACTCGTAGTAAGCCTCCTTGTTTAACACCTCCGGCTTTTCTGTGATAAGCTCCTCTATAACATATGCATACTCCTCCGGCAAAGCTTTTCTCACCTTGGAGCGCGTATACTTTGATGAAACGGTCTTGCACACCTCTATCAGCTTATAAAGAGTCGTCTTATACCACGAATCCATATCCGGCTCGTCCTGCTTAATAAGCTCCATCTTTTCCCTTGGGTAGTAGATGAGTGTGGCAAGCGCAGCCTTGTCAGCCTTGTTCATCGCCAGACCAAATACATCATCTATCTTCTTTCTTACAGCCCCAGAACCATTTTTCAGCACATGGGAAAAGGCTTCATACTCACCATGCACGTCAGATACAAAGTGCTCTGTGCCCTTTGGCAGGTTTAAAATAGCCTGCAGATTGATAATCTCAGATGATGCCTTGCCTATTGTCGGATACATCTCCGACAGCTGTTCCAAATAATGTAAGTGTTCTTTATCAATTGCTATATCATTCATTTATATCTAGACCTCGTAATACTGATTCATCACCTAATAAAACATTGTACCAATTAGCGGTGCTCTAATCAATGCCTCAGACACATTTATTTCAAAAAATTTTTTTGCTGTCTCTTATACACATCTCCGAGCCCACGAGACAAGAGGCAATCTCG
>ENA-OZKB01000638-OZKB01000638.1-human-gut-metagenome-genome-assembly--contig:-NODE-638-length-18105-cov-6.036288_pt1 | contig 18105 bp, 16 predicted proteins | sample MGYA00244821_ERZ653753 | MGnify/ENA primary metagenome ERZ653753 (study PRJEB26926, sample SAMN06165256) | human gut metagenome | biome: ENVO:00009003; feature: ENVO:2100002; material: ENVO:00002003...
GGCTCGGAGATGTGTATAAGAGACAGAAATGGTGGTTAACATGAAAAAAAAGATGAATTCAAAAAATATAATTGTTAGTTTTATTTTTTTGATAGGTGGAATAGCAATGCTTGTATTCACACTTCTGGTTGGTATACCTTCAATAAAGCAGAGTGCGGAGGTATGTACGTTAGAGGTCGAAGCAATTGTTATTGATAATAAATCAGATTTGAAATCTGACAGTGATTATGGTCAAAGTTATCGTTATAATCAAGTTGTTGAGTATGTTGTTGAAGATAAAAAAATACAAACAACTATACATAATCTAACATCAGATCCTGTACCAGAAGGAACAAAAATAACATTATGGGTTGATCCAGAGAATCCGTATATTTATACCAATAACAGGGACATAAAACCTACTACGATTATTGTTCCCATTGCAATACCAATTGGTATTATGTTATTTGGAGTATTAGGTTTGGTTTTTAATTTGAAAAAAGAAAAATAAAGGAAAAGGAATAACAACATCATGGAAAACGGTGCAAGCATATTAAAAAAGCTGGGTATTATATTTTTATGTATAGGAACTTTGGGTGTTTCAGGTAGTCTGATTTTGTGTTTCATAGTCCCATCTTTGTGGTTGTTTTCAATTATCTTTGGCAGCGTTCTGGCAGTTTTTTTAATCGTTGGAATAATTTGCATGATAATTTATTCTACGAAAAAAGGAAAAAAAGAAAAATTAATTGCAAATGGAAAATATATTTACGCAGATATTGTCGATATTGATGTAAATGTATATCAGAAAGTACAGATAGACCGTATTTCAATGAATCCCTATTTTGTTGTATGTAAATATGTGGAAGCAAATGGGAAAGAATATCTGTTTAAAAGCAAGTCACTTTTATATAATCCATCGGCTTTAATTAAAGAGAAGCAATTAAAGATTTATGTCGATTTGAAAAATCCAAAGAAGTATTATGTAGATACAAGTTCTATTTTGCCGGATTCGGCAGTTTTACATAAGTTTAAGTTTGATAGCAGAGGAAAAGAACGTGCTTTACTGAAAGAAGGAAATTATATAAATGCGGTAACCTGTGGGGTGGAACTTGTGGGAAGAATAAAGGTTAACAGTATTGTAAAGCCAATGTTTTTGAAAGTTACAGATAGTTTAAGTGAGCAGTTTAAAACTCCGGTTGATGAAAAAAACAGAGCATTTATGGGGTATACAGTGTTATGCCGATATGATGCACCGGATGGGAAAATACATATTTTTGCATCCAGAGGGCAGTGGGGGGAACCTCAAAGAGATTATCAGGGAGAAAATGTCAGAGTATATTATAGTGGAAAAAATTATGAATCTTATCATGTAGATCTTAATTCTATTGGTTTATAAAAATTAGTTTTGTTACAAGGTAAAGTGGGTGGATTTTGAGTCATCTGGTACAACATCAAAGCCGCAGAAATCACGCAATTGTTGCAGTTGTAGGAGAGAAAATAACAGGAGAAAATTGATGATAATGGAAAATAGTAACGCAAAATTCACAGATGAAGAAAAGTAAAAAGCCGAGATGCCAATATTTGAAAGTGTCTCATAGAATTCATTTTTATAAGGGCAGCTGCTACACAGTCTGAATGTGATATCTTGCTGAATGAATGTCCAGTACCGGCTGCAAAAAATCAACTACTCCGGTACAGGAATACTGTGTTCCATCACGCAGCTGGATCTTTATCAGATCCCCGGTCATTCCATCATAACAGACAAGTGGATGATAACCATTGCTCTGATAGTGAAAGTTAAAGGCTCTGCCTTCCTGTCTGCCGTATGCATCAAGAAGAGTGGAATCCAGATCCAGAATAACAGCCTGTGGCATCTGAATACTGTAAATTCTCATCCGAAGTACTCTGGTAATCGCAAGGAACTGGTTTAAAGTGTCTTCATCCATACGGTTAAAGAATCTTGATACCGTAGGCTGTGATGCAAGCGCAATCTTTGACGGTGTGAAAATGTAATTCTTCAATACGAACATACAAATAGAAATGAAAATAGCAGTAAATTTGAAGTATCAAAAAGAACAAAAATAAAAGAAAATTTTATAGATACATTGACAGATGAACAGGTAAAGAAAATAAATAATGCAATTAATAAAAATGATATAGAAACTGTGTTAAAAACACTAGAAATAATAGATTTGACTAATGAAGGTAAGAAAGTTGTTGAAAATAGTTGGAATAATTTTATTTCGAGTTTACGAGGAAATTTCAAGGATGAAGTTCGTGATGAAATGCTCACTAACATATTTGAGGCAAGCGGTGCTACATTAAATTCATTTGCCAGTTTTGTTAATACTGCAACGGCAATTGCCAAGGGACCAGAAAGTGCGTCTTCATTTGTTGTACTAAACCCTAATGTGGCGGATACAACTGGAGTACTCGCCCAATATGGTAGTACATTAGGAAAAGTCGCTACTGGATGCAAAATTGGATTACCAATTTTAGGCGGTATTCTTGATTTCGCTAGCATGAGAAAAGAAGGAACAAATTTACAGGATGCAACAGTAAAGGATTTATGTAAATGCAATTTAGCAAGGAAATTCAAAGAAAAAATGATTAAAGTAATGGAGATATGATGAGAAAGTATGTATTGATATGTAATAATAGAAGAAAAAAAATATTGTATTATTATGATTTTAGAGACGAGTGTGTTTATTGTATTGATGGTGGAGAAACATCAAAAAATGCAGAGAAAGGAGCAAGAAAAGGTGGATATTATGGAGGTATTATAGGCATTTTTTTGTATCCAGTACTTGGAAAAGCAAGTTATCATTTGCCGAGTGGAATGTTAGCTTGCATAAGTGTGTTAATGGGGCTGGTAGCCGCAATCTGGGTTGTGAATTATTCATTAAATTATACCGAAAAACTTTTTATAAAGGAAAATGCATTGAAACTTTCTGCAAATGAATGTTGGCAATTATATCGTGATGGAAAGAAGTTTCGTATAAAGTTTTTCTGGATAAAAATGTTGTTTTTTATATTTGAATGTATTTATTTAGCAGCTTTATTGAAAACGAGCAGCAAAATTTTGTTTTGGATAAATGTATTGTTATGTTTTGTACTATTTATATGTATATATATAGAACGGCCAATTTGTAAAATTTGCTTTAAGAGAAGAATGAGGCGGCGAAACGAATGATAATAGAAAATGGTGATTCAAAATTTACAGAGGAAGAAAAGCAAAATCTTGTTGTACGAGAATATACGAGTGAAGAAATAGAGAAAAATAAAAAAGCGTATGTGAATAAAAGCACAAAAAAGTGTTTTCCACTAATAGTCCTAATAGTGTTATGCAGTATTTGTTCTTATATATTACCCGCCATGTCATATGCAGTTGATATTGTCATGGTTATCATCATTTTTTTGTTTATCTTAACGATAATCATAAATATATTGAATTATCGGATTGCAAAAAGATGGCATTACATAGAGCTGGTTGTAGATAAAAAGCTTCCGATAGAAGCAGAAAGCAGGGATGCAGGAGCATCTGATGATTCATGCATGATATATCATTATCCGGTGGAAGGAAGAGACAGTACATCGGGATATGCAAGTATTTTTTATATAGGAAAAGAAAAATATGAAAATGCTGAAGTCGGGGAAAAGATCAGGATTACCCCATGTTAATATGATAGAGATAAAGGGACATTTTGGGACAGAGTTAACTCGAAATAAAACGTCTGTAATGCACAATGAAAATCGTGAAAAGGAAATGACAATATCATAGTTCACCTTGAAAAGAAAAACAGCAAATTGTATAATTGACATACGAATCATTGAGAGACACGGAAATAGACAATACAGAGGGAGCATGACACATGGGACGATTTCTTAATCCTGATTACAGTGCATTTGAGACAGCGTTAAATTCAGAAATTTATATTGATAAAACAGGTTTGCTTGCGTATACCAATAAAGTGATCAATACAAAGCAGGCGTTTATCTGTAACAGCAGACCGCGTCGTTTTGGAAAGTCTGTCACAGCGGATATGCTTACAGCTTATTACAGCAAAGGCTGCGATTCAGCAGATATATTTGCAGATTATGAAATTAGCCATGCAGGGGATTTTAGACAGCATCTGAACAAATATGATGTCATACATCTTGATATTCAGTGGTGCCTTGCTCCAGCGAAGGGAGCAGCAGGAGTTGTTTCTTATATTGAAAAAAGTGTCATAGCAGAATTAAAAGAAAAATATCCGGATATTATTTCGGAAGAAACGGTATCTTTGCCGGAAGCAATGTCAGAAATCTATACTGTGACCGGAAATAAATTCATTGTAATCATTGATGAATGGGATATTCTGATTCGTGACGAGGCAAATAACAGGGACGAGCAGGAAAATTACATTAATTTTCTGCGTGGAATGTTCAAGGGAACAGAACCTACCAGATTTATCAGTCTGGCGTATCTGACAGGAATTTTGCCAATCAAGAAAATGAAAACGCAATCTGCACTCAACAATTTTGATGAATTTACAATGTTAGATGCCGGGGCACTGGCTTCTTATATTGGGTTTACGGAGCTGGAAGTTGAAAAACTCTGTGATAAATATCATAAGGATTTTGCAGAGGTAAAAAGATGGTATGATGGATACATGCTGGAAAATCAGCAGGTTTATAATCCGAAGGCAGTTGTCAGTGTCATGCTGCGCGGAAATTTCCAAAGCTACTGGTCGCAGACCGGAACATATGAGGTTGTGGTTCCACTGATCAACATGGATTTTGATGGGTTAAAACAGGCAATCATAGAGATGGTTTCAGGTTCGACAGTAGAAGTAGATACCGGAACATTTCAAAACGATACGGTAAGCTTTTCTAGCAGGGATGATGTGATAACTTACCTGATCCACCTTGGATATCTGGCATATGACCAGAGAAAACAGTGCGCATTTATTCCAAATGAGGAGATACGGCAGGAACTTTTAGCGGCAGCAAAGAAAACGAAATGGAATGAACTGCAGGAGTTTGAATATCAATCCGAGCAGTTGTTAGAGGCTACTCTTGATAGAGAGGAAACGCTGGTTGCAGATTATATCGAACAGATTCATATGGAGTATGCGTCAGCAATTCAATATCATAATGAAAATTCATTGAGCAGTGTTTTGACAATTGCGTACTTAAGCGCCATGAAATATTATTTTAAACCAATTCGGGAATTGCCGACAGGGAGAGGGTTTTCAGATTTTGTATTTATACCGAAAGAGGAATACAGAGTAGATTATCCTGCACTCGTAGTCGAATTAAAATGGAATAAAAGTGCATATACAGAATTACAACAGATAAAGGACAAAAAGTATCCTGAATCATTGTTGCAGTACACTGGAAATATACTTTTAGTGGGCATTACTTATGATAAGAAAAGTAAAGCACATGAATGTGTGATAGAAGAATATAAGAGATAAAAGAGTTGTTATTTTAGAAAGGACACCATTTAGAGAATGGTGTCTTTTTTGCGTGTAGAAAAAATGTAAATATTTTACCCAAAATTACATCAGATTATATGGTGTGAATTGTAGGAGAATAATATAATAAAAAAAATAATTGTAAAGAAAAACAGGGGGAAAAAGTTGAAGAAATTTTATATTGCATATGATACAGACGTTGGGATAAAAAAGAAGACCAATCAGGACAGTCTGTTATTAAAAGGATGTTCTGAGGAACATGGAGAGACACTTCTGATCGCAATTTGTGATGGCATGGGTGGCATGGAAAAAGGGGAGCTTGCCAGTGCAACGGTCGTCAGGGCTTTTTCAGACTGGTTTGAACAGGTTTACATAAAGAACGAAATGCATGTTGGGGATGAAGGAATAAGACAACAGTGGCAGAGTCTTTTGGAAGAAATAAATGGCAGACTGATCAGGTATGGAAAAGAAAACCAGATTCAGCTTGGAACAACAATAAGTGCGGTTTTATTAAACAGTGATGGACAATATATGCTTTGTCATGTTGGAGACACCAGAATTTATACATTATCGGATACGTTGCAGCAGCTGACCGAGGATCATACATTCATTGCGCGAGAAATAAAACGTGGGAATATGACAATAGAGGAAGCTAAAAAGGATAATCGCAGAAACGTGCTTCTTCAGTGTATCGGTGTGAATGAATTTTTTGAACCACAATATGAGAATGGAAGGCTGGCGCATGGCACAGCCCTTTTGTTATGCTCAGATGGATTCCGTCATATGTTATCAGAAGACGAAATTTCTGAGTCACTGAATCCGCATAAAAATCTTGATGAAGCGCAGATAAAAGAAAAATTGAGAGAAATGATCGAATGGAATAAACAACGGATGGAAACGGATAACATTTCTGCAATTTATATCAAACTCAAATAAGGCAAAAGAGGAAATGAAAGTTGGCTGAGAGAGGAACAATTATTGAGGGAAAATACGAGGTTTTAAAGCTGATCGGAAAAGGTGGAATGTCAAAAGTTTACCTGGCGATGGACAAAAACCTGAATAAGCAGTGGGCAATCAAAGAAATCGAGAGAAAAGCTTATGATAAGAACAATGAAGTTGTAGTTGCAAGTGCAATGGCGGAAGCAAACATGATGAAAAAACTAGATTATCCGTCACTGCCAAGAATTGTAGACATTATCGAAAAAGAAAATGTAATCTATGTTGTCATGGATTACATCGAGGGAGAAACCTTAAGCAGTGTGCTAAGTAAGGAAGGTGCACAGCCGCAGGAAGTTGTAATTGAGTGGGCAAAGGAACTATGCAGGGTATTGGATTATCTGCATACGCAGAATCCGCCAATTATCTACCGGGATATGAAACCGGCAAACATTATGCTGCAGCCGAATGGAAATATCAAGTTAATTGATTTTGGTATTGCGAGGGAATACAAAGAACAGAATCTGGCAGATACAGTAAGTCTTGGAACAAAAGGATATGCTGCGCCGGAGCAGTTTGGAGGAAAAGGTCAGACGGATGCCAGAACAGACGTATATTGTCTTGGCGTGACGCTATACCATTTACTCACAGGACAGAATCCATGTGAACCTCCTTATGAGATATATCCAATCCGATATTGGAATCCGCAGTTGTCCAGTGGATTAGAAGCGATCATTCAAAAATGTACCCAGTTAAACCCGGAAGATCGTTATCAGTCATGTGCAGAAATGTTATATGCGTTGGATCATTATGATGAGATGGACGAGGGCTACCGAAGAAAGCAGAAAAGAAAGCTGAATGTTTTCTTTGCAACATCCGGGGCAGCGGTTCTTTTCCTTATTATAGGATGTCTGTGTACTGGAATGAGAGTCCATGTGAACAACAGCGATTATGATAATAACATCAAGCAGGCAGAATTATCTGCGACAGATGAGGAAAAAATCGATTATTATGCCAAAGCAATAGATATTCTGCCGGGCAATTCGGAAGCGTATTTTGGAATAATCGAGGCATTTAAGGATGACGCGGTCTTTTCATTGGAAGAAGAGGAATTATTCAAAAAGAAAATAAACAGTAATTTGACTGTTTTGCAGCAGAATAGCGATTATGGGGATCTTGCTTTTGAGATAGGAAAATTATACTGGTATTACTACGATTATGGAAAAACAGAAAATTCAGACAATCAGATAACCAGAATGAAAAGTGCGATTCAGTGGTTTGAGGCGGCATGTACTTATGGCGGTGAGGACAGCAGTTATTATACGATGGCTGAAATGTACCGTGATATAGGACAGTTTAACCGCGATATCACACTGAATGTGCAGGAAGCATCTGATAAAGGAACCTATCTTCCATATTGGGAGAATATAACAAAACTCGTAGCAACCGTATCTGAGAGTCAGGATGAGAATGAAATTGTAAATCTGGAAGTATACAAACTGGCAATGAATGCTGTGGAAACTTATGCAAGAAAATTTAAGGCAGATGACGTAGCACAGGAAGATATGAAAGCGTTGCTGGAACAGGTAAAAGCTGGTACGGAGCAGGTTGATACGACAACAGACAAAACAGAAGAAATGAAAAATGATATTCTAAAGCGTTTGCAGGATGCAGAGGCAGCAGTGGAAAATGCATATGCAAAAGATACGGAGGTGAAAGCATCATGAATGCAGGTACTTTACAACTCATATCCATCATTGCATTTTCATTAGCAGGAGTTTTAACACTGATATCCATTTATCTTTTTTTAAAAATGGATGTACGGGGAATCATAGATGATCTTAGCGGTAAATCGGCAGAACGTCAGATTATGGCAATGCGAGAGGAAAATAACAGACAGAAAAATCCATTGTCTAAAAGAAGTGCCAAATCATCTGAAACAAGGAAAAGCAGTCTGATGGAACGCACAACAGTGGAATTGAAAAATGAGGAAAAAACGGAGGTTCTTCCGAAAAAAGATGAGGAAAAGACAGCATTGCTGCGGGAAGAAGCCACTATGCCGCTTCAGATGGTTGAGGAGGAAACAACTGCTTTAGAAGAAACTACAACTGTATTACAGGAAGATGAAACAGTTGTGCTGACTGAAAATGCAGGAAACACAGATAAAAGGTATGAACTGGTCTTGAACGAAATCATCATACATACGCAGGAGATAATTTAGAAAATGGAAATGTTTTGGAGAACAAAAGGAAAAAGAATTGCAGCATGGTTAATGATTGCGTTAATTATGGCAACAACGATACCATTTGGAAGTATCAGAGCATCAGCAGATAACACTGCAACAGGTGAAAGTGGTACAGTCGCAGTCACAATCACAGGACAGGTGATGGTTCCAGGTAATGATGATGAAAACACAGATACGAATAATGGAAATCCATATGCAGGTGCAAAGGTGACGGTAACATACCCACAAAGCGGTTCGACTCCTGTAACGAATGAAGCGACTACAACAGACGATGGAAAATTTAATATTTCTATTGGTGATTGGACATTAAATACGGATAATAAGTATACGGTTAAAGTTGAGCCAGCAGATGTGGATAAAGGTACATATGACAGTTATTCCAGTGAAGAGAAAACTGTCACAGAAGATCAGGTAAAAACAAAAAAGATTGAGTTAGGTGCAATTACACTTAAAGAAAAGTCTGTTCCATATTCAGTTACTGCAAATGTAGAAACTTCTGATAATTCAGCAACAAGTGATGCAGGAAATGTAGCAGTAAAAAATAATGTAGTAACAGCAACACCAAAGCAAGGTTATGAAATCACTGCTGTAACAGTGAAAAAAGAAACTGTAGATTGGAAACCGGATGGAGAAACCAACGATAATTGGTGGAAAAATTATAAAGATGAAAACAGTGCATTTAAATTTGAAGGTCTTAAGGATGTAGCATTAGATGCAAATTATGCATTTACAGTCACATTCGCAAAGAAACAGTTCACAATCACATATAAAATCAGTCAGAATGGAAAGCTAATTTTAAATAGTGATGCACAAAATGATAAAGTTGAAATCACAACCGAGAGTGGAGAAGACGGTAGCCGGAATGTTCCATATACAGATTCTGAGTACAAAATAAAAGCAGCTGTTACAGACAACAAGTATCATCTTACAAGTTTTAGAGTGGACAATGATGAAAGGCTTAATGAAAACGAAATAAATAACAGCTTAAAAGAGAAAGAATATATATTTTCAGAAGGAATAAAACAGGCACATAGTATAGAAGTGACAGCAGAAATTGATACGTACACAGTTTCTGTTACAACTGATGATGGAGGAATTGTTGAGGTTAATGGTTCCAGTGAAAAAAATATTATTGTAGATTCTGGAGCAGAAGTTGCAATCATTGTAAAACCAAATGAAGGTAAAACAGTAAAAATATTTTCGGTCAATGGTACGCCGATACAGGAAAATAATTTAACAGAGGATGAAGATGGAACAGCAGTCTATAAGATTGAAAACGTAAATGGTGACCAGAATGTAACTGCTGAATTTGAAGATATTCAAAATGAAAATAAAGATTCGTTGGCTCTTGCAGGTCTGAATCTGTTAGATAGTGGAAATAATCAAATAACAGCGGATGAGGATGGAAACTATTATTCATCATCAGCCATTTTAAAATTTGATGGTAAAACTAAAATCAGTCTTTCGCAATGGGGAGTGGGCAAAACGCAACTCAACTTAACAGAAACAACTATCATTTCATCAGTGTATAAAGGTGGAATTATTGGCAGAAAACAAATAAGTCTCAATCCGTCTGTGAAAATTGTGATTGATACAACAAAACCCAAAATTGAACTGAGTGACGATGAGAAAACAATTTGGAAAACTGAAGCAGACACAACAGTGGATATCACAGGTACAGCCGTGGATGAAAATTTGAAAAAGGTTGTCTGGTCAGAAACAGAACTTACACCGGATGATGTGTTGAATGGGGCACAGGAAGCAGCATTAAATGAAAATGGAAAGTTTGAAATAAGTGGCATTCAATTAGCAAAAAATCAGAACATTGATAAAATCTATATTTATGCCATTGACAAAGCAAAACAGTGTTCAGAAGCCGGAGTTATTACTGTATATCGGGACAGTGCAGCCCCTGAAATTAAGGAAGTGTCTCTGATTCCTGCTGATACAATAAAAAAATACGATTTTGGTAATTATTACAATACAAACATTAGAGTAAGCGTTACTGCGAAAGATGTGAATGTAAAAGACGGCAAAGCGGATTATCCGGCAGTTGGTGTGAAAGAAATTCGCGTATACAGTGATGATGATACAAAAGTGTATACCGGAACTGTAAGTACACAAGTAAGTGGAACAAGTGATGCAACGATAGAAGTTACGGTTCCATTGGAAGAAGCTGGTACATTTGCAAGCCTGAAAAAGGTTCATATCAAAGCAGTGGATGCATTAGGCAATGAGAGTAAGGCATATAAATTAACAGAAATTAAGAATCATAATGATATTTTATCGGATGATTTAATGCTGGAAAAAGATGCACCTGTAGTAAAGGTGACACCACAGGCAGATGGCAAATATGAAAATGCAAAAGATGGAAAGACAGAGTATTGGTACAAAGAGATCCCAGCGATTGCATGCGGGGTTACAGATCAAAAAGATCAGACTAACGGAAGTGGTCTTGCGGCGAGAACTTTGACCGTAAACGGAAATGAACTTACTTCGAAGAGAAAGAGCTTTGTGGAAAGAATTACAAGTAGTGATCAGATTGTGCAGGAGGATTCTCTTACACTTTCAGCAAGCGATTTGCAGGATGTACAGGAAGGCGAAAATACAGTTGTCACCACCTATACGGACATCGCAGGAAATAAAACAATTGACACAAAAACAATCTGTCTTGATACACATAAGCCAGATGTTACAAGATTTAACATTGAAAAGAAAGATGCATCAAAAATTTTAAATATTCTTACCTTTGGTAACTATGGAAATGGTGTCATCAAAGTTACTGTAACAGCAGATGATTTATACAGTGACGATGGTTCAGAAGTACCATCAGCCGGACTGAACGAAATTACATTATATGTAGGTGAAGAAGCTTATCAGACAAAGGCAGTCGGAAGCGATAATACAGCGGTATTTGAACTCCCGGCAGAGACTGTTTTAAATGAACAGAAAGTATATTTAGATAAAAAAATCAGTGCAACAGTTACGGATAACGTTGGCAACCAGTCTGAAAAGACACTTGTGACGACAGCAAATTCGAATGTGAAAAACAGCAATTTAATGATTGAAACAGTGAAACCGACCATTACATCTGTTTTATCTGCAGAAGGATATGTTGGAAAAAATGGAATCATCTATAACAATAGTGATACTGGAGTCAGCATTAAAGTAGAAGATAAAGATTCTGGAATTTATAATGTGAAGGCCTCCGTTAATAACAAGGAGTTAGTGAACGTTTCTTATCCGGATCAGAAAACGGTTACGGAAAGCTATGAGATCAACACGAAGGATGCTGTCATTAATGCAGATACCAACAGCTATGATATGGTAATTACAGCCATTGACAATGCTGGAAATGAATATTCCAAAACACAGCGTGTCTACAAGGATGTCACAGCTCCGGAAATTTTAAGCGTTGATATGGAAGCAGCAGGAAATAAAGAAGCAGATGGAAGTGTTTCTTATACAGAGACGGATTATGGTTATTATTTTGTGGAAAATACAAAGGTGACTGTAACGGCTACGGACGGCTCCAAAGAAGGGGATTCCGGTGTAAAGGAGATCCACTATTATACGGTAGATGCCAATGGAACAAAAAGCAGTGAGCAGATTGTACAGGCAGATGCAGAAGGAAAAGTGACATTTGTGGTTCAGGCAGGATTTAAAGGACAGATTTATGCCTGCGCTTACGATATGTTGAATAATCACGAAGAAAGATATGTGACACCGAGCAGTCTGATCATTGAAACAGCCGAGCAGCATGCCCGTGAGAAACATATTGATTTTAACAAGGCGGCAGCTGCAAGCAAGGATGCAAAGGGAAATGAACTGTATGAAAAAGATGTAACGGTAGATGTTACAGTGACAGATACATTTTCGGGAATCCGTTCTGTGGAATGGACAGTGGAATCGCCTTATGATAAAGAAAACAATCAGTCAGGAAATGTGGAGATCAGTAATCAGGGTGCATTTTCCAGTGGAAATGCGGATGGCTGGAGTCAGACAAAGAAAGACAAAAACCTTGTTACAGAACTGAAAAAGTCATTCACTGTAAAAAATAACAGTAATGAGATAAAAATGCATATCAAAATGACAGACCGTGCAGGAAATACATCAGAAGACGAACTGATATTCAGTATTGATAAGACAAAACCGGAAATCAAAATTGCATTTGATAATGAGACACCGGATGCTGAAAATACAACCATGTTCAAAGAGAACAGAGTTGCTACCATTACAGTTACAGAACGTAACTTTGAGGCGGCAGATTTTAAAGCAGATATTACCAATACAGATGGTGTGATCCCTGAATTGTCAGCATGGCAGACAACCGAAAATACGGAAAACCCGGATCAGAGTGTAAGTACGGCAACCATTACATTTGCAGAGGATGGTGACTATACGCTTTCGGTCAGTGGACAGGATAAGGCAGCAAATCAGGCAGAGACAGTAAAAGCAGATGATTTTACCATTGATAAAACCCGTCCGGTGATTACGGTTACTTATGACAACAATAATGCAGTGAATGGCAATTATTATGCAGCAGCGCGTACAGCAACGATTCAGATTGAAGAACATAATTTCTCTGAAAACAGGGTAAGGATAACAGGAACAGCAACTGATAACGGAGCAGGAATCTCATTCCCACAGTCTGGCGGATTTACCGGAAATGGAGATGTTCATACCGCAACCATTACATGTGGTACAGATGGTTTATACAATTTTAATGTGGAATACACGGACATGGCAGGAAACATAGCTGAAACCTATACAGGGGAAGAATACTATGTGGATCTCACTGAGCCGGAAATTGAAATTGTTGGTGTCGAAGATTATTCGGCAAATAATGGAGATGTTATTCCACAGATCGTAATGTCAGATACAAACTTTGATACCAATGGTGTGAACATTGAACTGGTTGGTGCAAATCAGGGAAGTGTGGCACCGGAAGGCTCTTATACGAATCAGGGAAATGGAGAGACATTTACATTCCAGAACTTCCCGAAAGAGCAAAGCTATGACGACATCTATACGATAAATGCCACATTGACCGATATGGCTGGAAATGAGAGCAATGCAACAGTTACGTTCTCCGTAAATCGCTTTGGATCAGTTTACGTGTTTGATCAGACTTTAAAGGATATTGAAGGAACTTATATTCAGAACGAGATTGATGTCAAGTTAAAAGAAGTGAACGTAGACAGTCTGGAACATGACAAAATCAAAGTAGTAGTAGATACAAACGGAACACCGAGAACATTAGAAGAAGGTATTGATTATCAGGTACAGGAATCTGGTGGAAACGGACAATGGTATCAGTATGATTACACCATCAACAAGTCTCTTTTTGCCGGGGATGGACGCTACATTGTAACGCTGTATTCAGAGGATATTGCAGGAAATGTCAATGAGAACATTGATGAATCCAAAGAAGCAGAGATTTCATTCGGTGTTGACAAAACAGCTCCTGTCGTTATTCCGATTGATGTTGAGAGCAATGCCCAGTATCCTGTGGATACGAAAGCAGCGAATGTGACAGTCAACGACAACCTGGTATTAGATAGTGTTGAGATTTATATTGGTGATAAAAAATGTGATTATACAGTGGATGGTGAAAGCTATCAGTTCGATATCCCAAACAATACGAAAAAACAGGATGTCACAATTATGGCTGTGGATGCAGCTGGCAATAAAACAAACTATGTCTTAAATGGAATTCTTGTAACAACCAACACATTCATCCGTTGGTACAACAATAAGCCATTGTTTGCAGGTTCTATTGCGGGTGCAGCAGTGGTGACAGGCGGTGGCGTCGGTGCATCGATCGCACTGCGAAGCGGACGTATCAAAATAAGACGTAAGAGAAAATAATAGAAAAACAGGTGCAGTATCTGATTAAGATGCTGCACCGGATAAGGAATGAGAGATTTGGCAAAGTATCGCATAGTTTCAAGAGGAAGTCTGGTAACTATAAAGAGTAAGTTATCCTTAGGGGAACAGATAAATGAGCGTGAAATTAATGTTTTCGAAAGACAGCTATTTAGAGGCTGTTTCAGACCACGTCAAGAGGGAAAAAAGATAATTATATATACTGCACCAGATGTTATTGAATTGGGTGCATATTTGAAAAATGGACTAGAGGAAGATGTGTTTTATCAGATTATTGCTCAGACAGTCGAGATGACAAAAAGAATAGAGATGAATGGGTTGTATCTGCATAATTTAATGCTGCAACCAGAATTGGTATATATCAGTGAGCGCACGAAAGAATTGTTTTTTGTTTATCAACCCATTATCAGCAGAACTACAAGTGGTAATGTTTATGCATTTTTAGGAGATATAACACAGCTTGCAATTAAAAATAGCAAAGAAGAAAAAGAATTTTTGAAAGCATTCGAAAAATTTTTGAATGACACCCAAAATTATAAAATAGAAGATATCGAAAAATATATTCGGAAAATGTATCCACAGGTATTTCGTAAAATAGTAACAGCAGATGCTGGAAAAAGTGGATTTATTACAAACGATCGTGCATCTTATGAAAATCACTATCATCGGGAAGAAGATGAGGAAGGAACAACCTTATTAGTTGAAGGAGATGAAGGGGGAACGACCTTATTAGTTGAAGATGAGGAAGAAGGAACAACACTTTTACAACAGGAAGCATTCCCGATTTTTGAAAGAAAAAATACAGGTGAAAGTGTAGAAATTAACAAGAACATTTTTACAATTGGTAAAGAAAATGAAAGCGATTTTATTGTATCGAACAATAAGGCAATTAGTCGTAGACATGCAGTAATTGAAAAAATAAATGGAAATTATTACCTTACAGATAAGAAATCAACAAATCATACTTATCTGAATGGAGAAATTTTAGAGCCAGAACGTGCATATGTCCTGTCAGACAATGACAATATTCGGATTGCAGATGAGGAATTCATATTTTTTTTAAATTAGGAAATGGTAAACAAAATGGATGAGTATTTTGAAGGAAAAGTGAAAGAAGTTCAAAGTGCAGAAGATGCGTCTTATTTTTTAGAAAATAATGAGATTTTCTATGATATAGGTTTTAAAGTAATGCAGAATCAGGAAAATGTAAATCTTTTAGAGTGTCATCGCTTGAAGTATAACGGAAAAATAAAACTTGTATATTTTACACGCGATTATACATCAATGGCAGATTATATTGCTTCGTCAGATGTAGATACCATTTTAAGTTTGATTGACAGTCTGATTAGGGCATTAATTCAGATTGAAAATCTTGGTTTCTTAAATATGGCTTGCATAGATAATCGTTTGAGTCATATGTATGTGGAGCCTAACACAAATACAATTAAAATAATATATTTGCCGGTTAATATAACAGGCATTCATAAAAACAAAAATGAATTTGATAATGAGATAAAAGCACAACTCGTGCAGGCAATTGAACAGATGAGGATTACAGATAATCCCAAAATGCGGCAGGCAGTAGATGCGTTAGAAGATGGAACCTTGAAGCTTCATGATATCAGTGCAAGAATACAGCATGGCAGAGGCTTTATAAATAATAACACTGCAGATTCAAGAAATTCAGAGGTACATGAAACTGATGTGCAGGATCGTAAATCGTCATTCACTAATATGGATGGAATCTGTATTCAATCAATAGATGGTCAGTTTAGGTTTGATATTAGGGAAAATGAATTTCTAATCGGAAAGAGCAGTGAAAGAGTACAAGGTGTCATTACTGGAAATAATGCAATTAGCAGGGTTCATTGCAAGATTGTAAGAAAAAATGGCAATTATTATGTTGTAGACATGGGCAGTTCGAATGGCACATATGTAAATGGGAAAAGGATTGAACCCAATATACCAGAACCAATTTTGGACAAAAGCCAGCTCAGGATTGCCAATGCAGAATTTATAGTACGAGGATAAAAATATGAGCAAACCGTTAATCATTATAGCAGATACTGATGAATTGTATCTTACGAATCTTGAAAGAAAATTCTTAGAAGAATTTGATGACCAGATAGACTTAGAAATTATATCAGACGCAGATTATTTTGAAAAAAGATTTGAAACTCCATTATCCGTAGAAATTCTTGTAGTTTCAGAAAAATTGTATTCATCCAGTCTTCAAAAACATAACATTTCAAATGTGTGTGTGTTAGTGGAAGAACACGATAATGGAAGCACAGAAGATTTGTCGGTTAATAAGGTATATAAATATCTTGGAATTAGAGAACTGTTTAATGAATTAACCTATCAGAGCAGAGAAGCATTAACTGATTCGCAAACAACTGAAAATATTACTCGCATTATATCGTTTTATTCTGCTATAGGTGGAACTGGAAAAACAGCTTTATCCATTGGTTTAGCGAGATGTTTAGCTGAAAAGCATAAACGAATTCTATATATTAATACAGAATCCGTACAGGATTTTTCTTACTATTTGGAAAATAAAACAGCTATGCCAAACGAAGGATATCGTGCATTGAAAAATGATACGGGACATATGTATGAAGATATTCGGTTTACTTTGCATAAGGAAGGATTTTCATATCTGCCACCTTTTTCTACAACACTTGATGCAAGAAATCTTGATTTTACAATTTATAGAAAAATAATTCAAAATGCAAAAGAGAGCGGAGAATATGATTTCATCATTATAGATGTGGAAGCCGGTTACAGCAGGTGGAGAATTCAATTACTTCAGGATTCAGATAAAGTGATGCTGATCACACTTCAGGATGATGTGTCAACTAACAAAATGAGGTATATCACGCAATGTTTGGATTTTGGTGACAATGAGAAATACATGGTTATTTGTAATAAGTATAATGAAAAAAACGAAAATCAATATTTCCAATCAGAGTTGCAAACCAGATTTTCAATAAAAGAATATATTGATGAAATAAGTACTCCATTAGTAACGACAAGACAACTCGCACAATTAAATGGTATTGAGAAAATGTCTTATATGTTCATATAAGAGGCACAGAGGAGAGGGAATGGAAGAAAAAGTAGTTGTTGAATTTATTAATTACATGAATCAAAGTCATATAGATCTGGAAATTCCATTGGAGATAACGGCAAATGATCTTGTGTTGGCTTTAAACGAAGCATATGGGTTAGGGATGGATACGGACGACATTTTCAGTTGTTATTTGGTTGCTGAGAATCCAATTGCTTTTTTGAGGGGAAATAAATCATTAAAAGAGTTTGGTATAAGAAATGGTTCTTATATTATTTACCGGAGGGCTTAGCTATGGATTACCAGTATAAAGTAATTATCAGCAATAGAACAGTGTATAAAGAATTCGAAATTCCAACAGATATGGAAGGGGTAAGATTGGGAACTACTTCATTTTGTGAATTTCGTTTAAATCCAGAATCTTTTTTTGGAGATATTGAGATTGAATTTACTGAATTAGACAATAAGTGGAATATTGATCTGTCTCTTATACACATCTCCGAGCCCACGAGACAAGAGGCAATCTC
>ENA-OZKB01000649-OZKB01000649.1-human-gut-metagenome-genome-assembly--contig:-NODE-649-length-17938-cov-7.738579_pt1 | contig 17938 bp, 14 predicted proteins | sample MGYA00244821_ERZ653753 | MGnify/ENA primary metagenome ERZ653753 (study PRJEB26926, sample SAMN06165256) | human gut metagenome | biome: ENVO:00009003; feature: ENVO:2100002; material: ENVO:00002003...
CAGGTTGTAAAGCTGATTTTTCAGATGTATCTGGAAGATATGAAAATCCCGGAAATCGCAAGAGCATTGGAGGCACAGGGCGTTCCATCTCCACAAATCCAGATGGCAAAGAAAAAAAGATCAAGAACAAAAATCAAGTGGCCGGATTCAACAATTCGCTCGATTTTGAAAAATCCACTCTATATCGGAAAGTGTACGCTGACACTGGCAAAGGCAAAGCGAGAATTGGAGGTTCCGGCGATTGTTTCAAAGACGGAATTTCAGAAAGCCCAGAAAAAGTTGGAATCTACGAGGTTGCCTTCGAGAAAAAAGGCCCGAAAAAAACCAAATCTGCTCTTCAAAAAAATCTATGACAAAGAAAGCGGAAAAGGACTGCTGTGCAGAACATCAGAAGATGAAAGCCAGCAAATCTATTCGTTTGACAAGGGGTATAGATGCTTCTCTGGAAAAGCCCCTTTCATCGAAAGCGAAAAAATCTTTCGAGAGATTCTTTCAGCTTTGGGAAAAGAAAAAATGCAAGCTGCGCGTATTGATAGGGTGCTGGACTTAAATCCTGAGAAAGTCAAGCAGTGCATGGATGCTGGACTGTTGCAGTACAGAAAAAGAGCAAATGAGATCGTTGAGTACTTGATGGCCAAGGACGATGAACGAACAGCAGTTTATCGGAAATACGAGCAGGGATTAATTTCGCTAGAACAGGTAGAGGAGTATGAACATCAGTATCAGGTGGCAGTCCAGAAGCAGGAAACGGCCTTTAAAAAAGTAATGCTGGCTGTTAATGACATAGAAAAAGCATTTAGCCATGGGAATCCCTGGTTGATGAAGTTCCGAGCGATTTCAATTCCTGAAACGCTGGAGCGCGCACATCTTAAAGAATGGCTTGACCATGTATGGATCGTAGATTTTGAACAGGTAGAAGTGATCCTACAAGAAAGTGAGTGGAAGAGATTCTTCCCGGAAGAATGGCTGAACAACGGAGAGGAAGATTGTAATGGCAAGAAAGAGTAGAAAGAATATGATGCCACAGGCCGCTGTGCAGGAGGCCGTACAGCAAAACGAAAAAGAACTTCTGCGCACGGCAGCGTATGCGCGACTGTCGGTTGAGAACGGCGGGCATGAAACAGAAGATTCCCTGCACACACAGATTTTGCAAATTCATAATTATATCAGGGAAAACCCAGAACTGACGCTGACCGATACCTATGCAGACAATGGTTTTACGGGAACACGTTTTGACCGACCAGAATTTGAGCGTATGATGCAAGATGTGCGGACAGGCAAAATTCAATGCATTGTAGTGAAGGATTTATCTCGATTTGGTCGTGACTATATCGAAACGGGAAACTATCTGGAAACTATTTTCCCGATGCTCCATGTTCGTTTTATCGCCATCAACGATGATTTTGACAACATCCGGCAGTCGGATGTGGATAGTCTTGCGGTTCCCATCAAGAACATGGTAAATAGCTTGTACGCTAAGGACATTTCAAAGAAAATCAGCCTTAGTTACCAGATGCGCCGCGAAAAGGGAATCCCTACATCCTGGTGTACACCGTATGGCTATCAGTTGAACCAACAGGGAAATAAGTTTGAAGCAACTGAGGATGCGAAGTGGGTCAAACTGATCTATCAATGGTATCTTGCAGGAGTGAGTACAAACGAAATTGCCCGCAGGTTGGAATTTTTAGAAGTAGCAAGGCCGAACGAACGGCTGAATCGCAAATTACATGAGGGAGATGACCCTACCTATAATAAATGGCACCCCAGTACGGTTCTTCGTATTTTAAACAGCAGTGCCTATATTGGAGAACTGGTATCTGGGAAAACGCAAACTGCATCATACAAAGGGATTGGCCTCCATCCAGTGGAAAAGAAGGAATGGTACATTGTTGAAAACGCGCATGAAGCAATCATTCTGAAATCGGATTTTGAAAAAGTGCAGGCACGGCGGGAGCAGAATAAGGAAAAACGGGAAAGGGCGATGGCTCGTTCCAAAGCAACCAGAGAAAAGTGTTATAACCATCTATCGGGAATGGTTTACTGTGGCTGCTGCAGACGCAACATGACGTTTGAACGGCGTGTGCATGGTACGGTGAAAGAAACGCACTATGGAGTGTTCATTTGCAAAAGAAAGAAGAACACGACTCCCTGTGCCTATCATGCGGTGCCGGAGAAAATGCTGATGATGGTGGCGATGGATCAGATTCATCATCTGGTGTCTACCATGTGTGAAGAAGAAAAGCTGGTAAAAGACATGATGCGCGGCAGCAATCTGGATTCTGCCCGTTCCATCAAGATGAAAGAAAACTCTATCCTGTTTCGGATTCAGGAAGCCGAAGAACGGCGGTTGCGTTTATATGAGGACTATAAAGCTGAAATTCTGGACGAAGATGAATATAGTCAGCTAAAGGAACACTACATAGCAGAAAAGCAGCGGTTGGAACATGAACTGCAAAAGCAGCGTCAGCGCGCATTGGAACTGGAAAAGAGAATTAGAATCTGCGATGCGCAGATGGAGCGGATGCGCGGGATTCTGAATCAAAATGAATTTGATGAAGAACTGGTGCATGAACTTATCAAGAGAATCTATGTAGGAATGGACAATTCTGTGGAGGTCGAATTTAAGTGTAACGACCCCTATCAGGAAGTGCTTGCAATCATGTCGGAGGTTCAGAATGAATGATAAAATTGCAATCTATCTCCGCTTATCATTGGCAGACGGAGATTTGAAAAAGGGCAGCAAGGATGAAAGTAACAGCATTGAGAACCAACGGATGCTGCTCCACGATTACATTGGAAAGCAGGAAGATTTATTTGGCGAGATTGTAGAATATGTAGATGATGGCTATACTGGCACCAATTTTAATCGTCCGGCTTTTCAGAAAATGATCGTGGATTTGAAGCAGGGCGATATAAAAGTTATCATGGTAAAGGATTTATCCCGCCTTGGTCGTGACTATATCGGTGTTGGCGATTACATTGAGCAGATTTTTCCGTTGATGGGAGTTCGGTTTATTGCCGTGAATAATTCCTTTGACAGCATGAAACTGAACAACGGAACGCCGGGAATCGAAGTGGCAGTCAGCAATCTGGTGAATAATATGTATAGCCGGGATATTGCGAAAAAGATTCGGGCTGCTCTGGAAACGAACTGGAAGAACGGGAAAGCCACCTGCACGAATGTTCCTTTTGGATATGTGTGGAACAAGAAAGGTGGGCGGCGGTGGGAGATTGACCCGGAGGCTGCAGTCTGCGTGAAAAAAGTATTTGAATTAGCATTGTCCGGCCGCAATACAACGCAGATCGCCTACGGCATGAACGAATTAAATCTTCCTACGCCGGGATTGTATGCGAAACGAAAGAATCTGCTGATGGGCAGCAATCCTATTATTGCCCCGGACAGTGAAATGTTATGGAACGCGGCAATCGTGTGGAGAATCCTTAGACGGTATGAATACACTGGTGCGTTGGTTATGGGGAGAAGAAAGAAAATTGACGTGAATACTACCTCTGTTCGGACGCTCCCGGAGGATAAGTGGATCATCGCAGAAAACGCTCATGAGGCCATCGTGACAAAAGATGAATACTACCAGGCACAGAAAGCAATCCGTAACGTAACTCCAATTCAATATAAGGTGGATGATGATTTTGCGTTAAAAGGAAAAATCTGCTGCGGAAACTGTAATCGGCAGCTTCGCCACGAAAGGCAATATGGGGAAATGGTTTTCTATTGCGGCTATAAACGGTCAGCCGGAAAGTTCTCTAAATGCTACGGCGGCTATTACAGAGAATATTCGGTGAATGCAAAAGTGGCTCGTGCGATAAAAACAGTATTCTATGCGCTGGATGTGGTAAATCAGGGAATGCAGGAAAAGCAGTCTATCACGGTGCGCTGCGTGGACATTGAGGACTTGGAAAAGCAAGCGGAAGCCATTCGGGTAGAGCAAATCAAACTATATGAATCGTATGCAGACGGTGTGCTACGGCGAGATGTGTACATAGAAAAGAAAAAGACCCTTTCGGAAAAACTGGCTGCATTGCAGGATAGCATACGGACAGAAAAGGAAGAACAGGAGTGTGCCGATGAACTGGATGAAGAAATCCGCAACCTGACAAAGCAGGCAAGTCAAAAAACATACATAGGCGGTCTGACCAAGGAATGTGTAGATGCTTTTGTCAGCATGGTTTATCTGTATGACGATCAGACGATGAAAGTTGAGTTTAACTGTGAGGATGTGATTCGGAGAGCATTGGAAAAGTATGGCGCATAACTGCATAGAAACAGCAAGGTGAGCAAAAAGAATGCCCGTCTGGTTGAGAGGATTCGTAAATCTTCTCGATCAGGCGGGCATTTCATTCCGTAGGAATGACTTTGACCGCATAAGCCACAGACAGCACCCCGGTGTAATCCGAAGTGCAGCTGTGTCTTATGCGGGCTTTTTTGTTATATGATCAGCGGGCTACAAAATCAGATTCCCAAACCGTACAGTATGGCTTTCATCTCTCTTACCATCCGAGTGAGAATTTCCTGTTCGATTTCATTGCAGTCCAAGAGAAGACGGTGAATTTCGGAATTTGAGGTTGAAGTCGAGTGCATCAAACTATCTACCAGCAAATCATCAGTCGATACGTCAAGAGCATTGGCAATATCAACCAGTGCATCAAGACTTGGGCGTTTGATAGCGGATTCGATTACGCTAATATGTTTTCGTGTCATGTTAAGCTGCTCTCCAAGGGCCTCTTGCGTGATACCAGCTTGTTTTCGGGCATTTGAAATGCGCTTGCCCAAAGCTTTATAATCAGTAGCCATGTGCTTTTCTCCTTATGATTCCCCGCATAAGGCAGTACAATTATCTCGCATGATGGTAGGCAGAGCAACTCTATATCAAAGGTTCTAAGACCGCAAAGGGACACACTGCTAGCTGCTCTGTGGTCTTAGGCTGTTTTGCTACCTACTGGGTAGCAAAAGGCAACTCATGCTACCTGATGGGTAGCAGTCAAAACGCAACGAATGCTTTATAATAGAGGTAGGAAAAGACTGCAAATAGGAAGGAAAGACGATGGCGGACAAGGTAGAAAAAAGAATTCTTACATTATATAGTGATGTGCAGGCAACTTCTGTTCACTGGTTGTGGTATCCATTCATTGCAGTGGGAAAGATAACATTGCTACAAGGCGATCCCGGCGATGGAAAGTCAACCATGATGATGAATCTGATTGCGGAACTTTCTAAGGGTGGGAAAACACCGGATGAAAAGCCTGTTGGGACGCCGCAGAGGGTTATCTACCAGTGTTCGGAAGATGGAGTATCAGATACCATTAAACCCAGACTGGAAAGATGTGGCGCAGATTGTAGAAAAGTGGCTTTTATCAATGAAGAAACATACAGTGGTCTAACACTGGATGATGAGCGTATCCGTCAGGCAATCATTGAATTTCGCCCACGGCTTGTAGTTATAGACCCGATTCAGGCGTATTTAGGAAGTGATTCTGACCTCCAGATTGCAGGGAGAGCCAGAAAACTGATGCAGCGTCTCGGAATGTGGGCTTCAGTATATGATTGTGCCATTGTGCTGATTGGTCATCTCAATAAGAAAGAGGGAACGAAAGGTTTGTACCGAAGCCTTGGCAGCATAGATGTGGTTGCTGCTGCGCGAAGTGTTTTGCAGGTGGAGCGTGACCAGAAAGATACAGATATTCGTATTGTTCGGCAGATAAAAAACAGTTTGGCTCCGTCTGATGGAGAAATTCGGTTTTCTATAACAGCGGAGATGGGTTTTCAATGGTTGGAGTGCAAGAGCACATTCGTTTCATCGGAACAACCGAAAGTGCCGGAATTTGAGTCAAAAACAGAAAAGGCAGCATATCTGATAAAAAAGTTGCTTTCTGATGGCGATATGAGAGCAAGAGAAATCTATATGCGGATGAAAGATGAAGGAATCAGCCGCAGAACCGCAGAAAATACGAAGAAAGAACTCGGTATCCGAAGTTATCGGAAGATGCGACAGTGGTATTGGAGCATCCATACGGGAGAATGAGGAAAAGCACATGATTACCGGTGAAGTAGAAGCAGTAGACCGTAAGCAAAAAATCAGAGACCGCTATAAGGGCGTAGATATATCGGAATTGGAAGTCATTCCCGCCAAAATCATAGAGGATTTGGAAACAAGTTCTGTGATTCGGCGTGTGGCAGCATATATCCGTGTTTCCACGGATAATGATGAACAGACTTCTTCGTATGAACTTCAGAAAAACTATTATACGGATTATATTCAGGCACAGCCGGGATGGGTATTTGTTGGAATCTATGCGGATGAGGGCATCAGCGGCACATCTCTGGAACACCGAAAAGGGATGCAGCAGTTGATTGAGGACTGCAAGGCAGGCAAGATTGACCTTGTTCTTACAAAATCCATTGCCCGTTTTGCTCGAAATATCGTTGACTGCCTTTCTGTGATTGAACTTCTGAAAAATCTGAATCCGCCTGTGGGTGTGAAATTTGAAGCAGATAATATCTATACGCTGGACAGCAATGGACGCATGATTCTGACGATTCTGGCATCTGTGGCAGAGGAAGAATCGCATTCCAAATCTATCATTATGAACTGGTCGATTGATCGGCGGTTCAGCCGTGGCCTGTTCCTGACCCCTGCATTGCTTGGATACGATAAAGACGAGGAAGGCAACCTTGTAATTAACCCGGAGGAAGCACAGACGGTAAAGGTGATTTACTACCTGTACCTGAATGGATATTCGCTTACGGAGATTGCAACTCTTTTGATGGAGTATAGCCGTAAGACGAAGTTGGGACGTGTGGAGTGGAATCCCGGTACACTTGCAGGTGTTCTGGCAAATGAGCGCCATTGTGGTGATGTACTGGCAAGAAAGACCTTTACACCGAACTTTTTGACGCATAAATCAAAGAAAAACAACAATGATCGGACACAGTACAGGCAGAAGAATCACCATGAAGCCATTGTTTCCAGAGAAGTTTTTAATGCAGCCAATCATCTGCGGGCATCCCGCAATTATTCAAAGAAAAACAGACCCTTGCCCGTGTTGAGCGTGGTTGAAGATGGGATTTTGCGAGGATATGTGCCTTTTGATAAGGATTGGACAGGTTTTTCGGCAGAAGAATACAGGGAAGCCTCTGAAAGCGTGATGAAAGAACCGGATGTCACTGTTACTGCGGATGTGAAAAAGCGTCTTGATCTGACGGGCTATGAAATAGTCAGGGTACAGTATTTTTCTACTATGCAGAATCCGGCTATGACGATTTCTAATGGACGATTGCGCTTTAACACCGCTTGCTTGAAAAAGTTTGAAAATGTTGAATATGTGGAGCTGCTGCTAAATTCTGTTGAACGCTGCATTGCCATTCGCCCCTGTGACAAGAATAATCCAAACGCGATCCGTTGGGGCAGACTGAAAGAGGGACGTTGGTGTGCAAGCACTTTGGGCTGTCGTGGACTTGCAAAGACTTTATTTGACATTATGGAATGGGATGAGGATTTGCGTTATCGGTTCCGTGGCCAGTTTTTGGAGCAGGGCGATAACAAAATGATGCTGTTCGCATTTGATGAGCCTGAAATGATTAAGGTGGAAGAAATCGTTCTGCCTCCAAAGGAAAACACCGAAGAAGATGAGGGCGAAACGGTCAAAAAGAAGATTTACATTTTTCCACCAGAGTGGGCTGGAACATTTGGACAGCCGATTACAAGTATAGCACAGGTGGGTATCTTACGGCAGGAGCATTATGCCGGAAACTGGGATGTATTTCGTCCTGCGACGGAGATAGAGGAAATGAACATATTTACGGCAGAAAGTCTAAATGAGTTGCTCCGTGAAGCGGAGAAGATAATGGAAGGATGGACTGATTATAGATGAATGAAGAAAACACAACAATCATGCCGCCAGAGAAGCAGATTGTGCAGGATGATAGAGACGCACGGGCGGAAGAACTGGAAAGTGCCTTTTCGTATGATGGCTACCAGGTCGTGCGAAAGGAATTGTTTGCCCATCTGCGTGACCCGGCAATCGTGATTCGTAAAGATAGTATCACATTCAATACAGCCTGTATCACAGGGCTGGAGGATGTGGTCTACGTTCATGTCATGTTCAACAATGATTTGAAGCGTATCGTTGTTCGTGGGTGTGATGAAAATGACAAGGACGCTCTGCGTTGGTGCGTGGCAAAACCGGATAAGCGCAAAAGCCGGAAGATGTCCTGCAAGCCATTTGCGACTTTAGTTTATCAGAAAATGGGATGGGACAGCGAGTGCCGATATAAAATGCTGGGGTACAGGATTACCTTTGAGGGTGAAACTCTGTATGTTTTTGATCTGCTTGTGCCAGAAATTTTTCATGAAGGACAGAGAAAAAAGAACGCAGTCGATTCGCAGGATAATGCTGCGTCAACAAAACCTGTGAACAGCCGAAAGGGATTTTACCTGGATGATATTGTGGGAACTTTTGGTGTGCCTGTGGAAGAACACCGGAAAGAATCTGAAGTCAAGCAAATGGATGGGTATGTGTCAATGGGGATTCTGACAGGAAAGATTGCTCCTGAAGCTGGAAAGGACTAATTGACAGGTTGTACAAGGGGAGGGTCTGTCCATTTGTGGGAGGTGAGCAATATGCAAAAAACAGAACAGAAAACGGAGCAACAGGCAGGACTTGGCATGAGTTTCTGCGAGGAAGAGGGACGAATCACGGTCTTCAGAAAAACGCTGGAAGCGTTAGAATGGCCGTCACACTATCGGTTTCTGTATAATCGTAAAATGAAACAGATAGCTGTACAGGCGTGTGGAGCAGAAGAATCAGGAGCGCATCGTGTGGGAAAACCAGACGAATCTAATAGCGGCGAAATCAAGTGTATGGCATTGGTTCGCATGATTTACGGGGATTCTGGGTGGGACAAGAAAATGTCCTATCGGCTGATCGGAAGAGCTTTTCCACAGCAGCGACTTGTTTCGTTTAAGATAACGGATGCGATGCAGATAGAAAACGGGAGAGTACTGACTGAAATGTGAATCTCACATTAGTGGGTTCTGAAATAATTAGTTGCCTATGATATAACAGTGGCGAAGAATGCAATAATATGGACAACTCCGTGCAAGGAAAGTTTACAGTTGGTTGCTTGATATGGGCGGTGAATTATGGTAAGATGGAAGTACGATAGGAGAGTTTACGCTCTTGTTGAATCTACTGCGAGGAAGTGAATGCCGATGGAAAAACAAGGCACGGTGGAAAATCAGCTTGCCCACACGATAGATCAGACAGAGTATGATTCGAGGTATGACAGAACAGCGAAAAAGCTGTTGGCAAACAAACAGATTCTGGCACAGATCATGAAAGGCTGTGTGAATGAATACAGCGATTGCACCGTAGATGATATTGTTGAGAAATACATCGAGGGAACCCCGGAGGTTGGCTCTGTTGGTGTTCATGTCGATGATACGAACAGACCCAAAAAGTCAACAGATGTAATCAAGGGTAGTAACAACGAGGACTCTACGCTGACCGAGGGAACATTGTTCTACGATGTTCGCTTTGATGCAATCGCACCGAAATCTGCGGACAGTGCAGAACAGGAAGAAGTCATTCGTCTGATTATCAATGTGGAAGCACAGACAAAATTCAAGCCGGGATACCCATTGACGAAACGGGCAATCTATTATTGTAGCAGAATGATTTCTGCACAGCACGGTCCGATTTTTACAAAATCTGAATATGGGAAGATTCGTAAGGTCTACTCCATCTGGATTTGTACTCAGCCGTCAGATGGTTTTGAAAATACGCTTACCCGGTACTCCATCAAACCCGAACAGTTGATTGGAGAAGCGCAGGAAGAAACCGAAAACTACGATTTGATGAGTGTCGTAATGATTTGTTTAGGCAAGCCAGGGACGGAGAATCATAAGGGAATCCTGAAATTTATGGAAGTGCTGTTATCTTCCACAAGATCAGGTTCGGAGAAAAAGAAGATTCTGGAAGAAGAGTTTGGCGTTGCAATGAGCGAAGAACTGGAAAGAGAGGTGCTTGAAGTGTGCAATCTTAGTCAAGGCGTAAGAGCCGAAGGCCGTGAAGAAGGCCGTCAGGAAGGCAGAATCGAAGGCATCGGAATTGGCGAGATTCGGATGCTGGTTCAGCTTGTTCGAGAGGGTGATTTACCGCTGGAGCGTGCTGCGGCAAAAGCAAAGATGACAGTTGAGCAGTTTAAGGAAACAATGGAGAACACCCCATTACAGGCAGTGTGAAAATAAAATAGCATAAGATAACGGATAGCCCTACAAGGCCCTGATGATTCAAAGAATTGTCAGAAAAGCCTTGTGGGGCTTATTTTTTTGCTTTTTTTGAGAATTTTTTTGTCCCTATCTTGACATCAGGGGGACTTGCAGCGGTAAGCTCTTCCTTTTTCGCAGCACTTTGTAGTGCATTTGGAAGATACGATGTGGTGCATATCCATGCAGAAGGTCCTGCCTTTTTCTGTTGGATACCAAAACTTTTTGGCAAGCGTGTAATCTGCACTATTCACGGGGAGTGTGAAATAATATGGACAACCAGAAAAAAGCCTGAATTCATGCGGGTTTGCGCGGCTTGACCTTTTCACCTCAACTTGTTTCTGCTTGTCATGGTGCGTTAGGGCCAGCGTGTTTTCAGGGGTTAATGGCTTCTGGTTGCGCTCTATACTTAACCCACCACAGCGAAAGCTGATAGAGCAGAAAACAAAATAAGGAGGTACGAGGACAAGCCTGCGTATAGATTGGGATTGCAATGGATTTGATTATCTGTGCCAGCATTTCGCGTTTTGCCCGGAACTTTTCGGATTGCATGACACAGATCGCAGCTTTGCTGGAGGCAAATGAACTAGCTGTAGGAAAGGATCATCAGTTTAAGGGGAGATATGAAGCTGAGAAAAACGCAGTTATCATTTCACTTGAAAAAGATGAACGGGAATGGTAGTCAAGGCGGGAAGAATCTTGAATACAGATGCGGCTATATTGGAATATTATGCTGAATTATGCTGACTTGAATTTAAACCAGAGTGGGCAATATGGACAAATCTATGCTGAAAAGTTTACATCTGCCAGCTTGATATGCAAAGTGTTTTATGGTAAGATGAAAGCACAATAGGGGAAGTATACTCTCCTCTTGAATCTGCTGTAAGGAAGTGAATGCCGATGGAAAATCAGCTTGCTCATGCGATAACGCAGACGGAATATGATTCGAGCTATGATAAGGCTGCCAAGAAGCTGCTTGCCAACAAACAGATTCTGGCACAGATTATGAAGAACTGTGTGAATGAGTACAGTGCCTGTTCCGTAGACGAAATTGCAGAGAAGTATATCGAAGGAACGCCGGAAGTGGGCACGGTTGGCGTTCATGTTGATGATACAAACAGACCCAAGAAAACTTCTGACGTAATTGTCGGAAGCAATAATGAGGATTCTACGCTGACGGAAGGAACCATCAATTATGATGTCCGGTTCGATGCAATCGCACCAACATCAGAGGGTTCTACTGCATCGAAAGATGTGATACGTCTTATTATTAATGTGGAAGCGCAGACTGCTTTTAATCCGGGATACCCGTTGACAAAGCGAGCAATCTATTATTGCAGCAGGATGATCTCCGCACAGCATGGTCCGATATTCACGAACTCGGAGTATGGGAAAATCCGAAAAGTGTACTCTATCTGGGTTTGTACACACCCAACCAAGGAGTTCCAAAACACTCTGATTCGTTATTCTATCCGACCAGAGCAGTTGATTGGAAACGCTGTTGAAAAATCGGAAAACTACGACTTGATGAGTGTTGTAACGATTTGTCTTGGAGAACCGGGTACGGAAAACTATACAGGTATTGTGAAATTTATGGATGTGTTGCTCTCTTCTTCCAGAGCAGCTACTGAGAAAAAGAAAATTCTTGAAGAAGAATTTGGCGTTGCAATGAACGAAGAACTGGAAAGGGAGGTGCTTGTTATGTGCAACCTTAGTCAGGGCGTAAAGGCCGAAGGTATCAACATTGGTGAGATGCGGATGCTGGTTAAACAGGTGAGAAAAGGCCGTGTGACAATTGAAGAAGCAGCGGAAGATGCTGGAATGACAGTAGAGGAATTTAAGAAAGTGATGGAAAACACCCCGCTGCAGGCAGTCTAAGAAAAACATATAAAGTAAACTGTTAAGCCCTACAAGGCTCAGAGCGGTTCGATACCGACTGAAAGCCTTGTAGGGCTTATTTTTTTTCGTTTTTTCAATTTTATTTGTGAAAAATGTTGTCCAAGACTTGACATCGGCCGGTTTGGACTGGGATCGCGAGAAGTGGCGCGGAAGCGTTGCATCCAAGTTCATTCGTGGCGGCGAAAAGAATGCTGTGAAATATGCGGACGAGATCATTGTTCTAAGCAAAGACGTGCAGAAGTATTTCTTGGAGACCTACGGAAGGGAGACACATTTTATCCCTAATGGTGTCAATCGGCCAGAGGTTCGGGAAGCAAAGCTGATCACGGATCATCTTGGATTGGAGAAAGATTCCTACATATTGTTCCTCGGTCGTCTGGTGCCGGAGAAGGGCATTCGATATCTGGTTGAGGCCTTCAAGAATGTCAAGACAGATAAAAAACTGGTCATCGCAGGTGGCTCCAGTGATACGGATTCCTTTATGGAGGAATTGAGATGTCGCAATTATTGCTCCGATTAGGTACGTTTCAACTGTCTGACTTGTTCTATAACACAGTTGGCGGAGTGGTCGGAGGTTTAATGTATTACGTAGTAATGAAGGTAAGAAAGCATCTGTAAAACTGGGTTTAACTGTGGTATAATGGGAGCGGAAGCTCCCTACGCTGCTCGGATAATCACACACCTCTTCGTGGTGAGCAGCAGGTAACGATCTTTGATCGGCTGAGATGTGAAAATATTCAACCTAGATTGGGGGATAATAATATGTTTAGAATTAATCACAATGAAGCAATTGAGTTGGAACATCAGGTTAGAAGACTATATGATTGCGATCGAGGCGGTGTCTCTGGAATGGTTGATGCAGATTATTTTGAGGGACATCCAATTCAAGCAGCAGTCTTGGTTGTTTCTTATATCTATGCTAACCATCGTGAGAGTGGCCCATATCAGTTTGATGAGTTTCTCAATAATGTGCTCTCCTTTCGAGGATGGCATAGTGAATGGAACGGGATGGAGCAGTTATCGTACTGTAACAATGTGCAACGGAATTTGTAAATATTCAATTCAGAATGTGCAATAATATTTCACATTTTCCTCTTGACACCGCAACACTACTTGCATATAATATATGCTATATTCTTTCAACTTTTATGGCTATTATACTGGAAAATGCGTAAATATGCAAGTGAAAAAGATGAAATTCAAGAAAAGTTCAGAAAAGTCCATAAGTTGAAATCGAATGAACGAAAAGGTGAAATTCAAACCATAAAAAGGAGGCCGTGAAAAAGATGAGTAATGGAGAGCATGAGATCCGCACTCCGAAGGGATTGCGGATTGGAAATCGCAGTGTCGTTGATGGGAAAAATATGCTTCAGATCAAGCGTGGAGGCTGTGAAGATTACATTTCTGCTGAATCTCTGGTGGAGCGCATTCACGGTCTGCCTGTGAAGAGTATCGAGTTTATCACAGAGGAGAATCAGCGAAAAGACGCCTGAAGCAGAATCCTTCATCGGACACTGAGAGTGCAGAGGTGGAAGTTTAGGCGGCACTTAGTTAGCCGACCAGCTCCACCAGACGTTCTTTTGGGTCTACAATATAATATCTGCTTGTTTAGAGCGATACCATAGCAATATGGAAGAAAAAATCAGACTTGCGGTTTTCGGCCAGAAACGTCTTTCTTGTGAAGGTGGGATCTTCTCGGCTATGAGGGTGTTTCATAAGCCCTTTATCTCTGATTTTCCGCAAACATCCGGCCAAGCTGCGGCAGGATATCATGCGGCAGCATCCCGTACTCCCCGCAAAGCGCAGCAGCACGGTCAGCTGCGGCACCATGCAGGTACACCGCACAGGAAGCAGCTTCAAACGCAGGCAGACGGCAGGCCAGCAGGGCTGCCGTCATACCGGCCAGTACATCCCCGCTGCCGCCCCGGGCAAGGCCCGGGTTGCCGGTGGGATTCACGCATGTACGGCCATCCGGCGCAGCCACAATGGTGCGGGAACCCTTGAGTACCACCACGACGTTCCATTTTTTTGCATACTGCCGGGCAATTTTCTCACGGTCGGCGCTGAGCTCTGCCACGGATAGGCTGGTGAGCCGGGCCATTTCACCGGGATGCGGCGTAAGGATCAACTCGCCCGTCGGATGGGGCAGCGCCTTCCCCTCAGCCAAAAGCTGCGCGGCGGCATTCAGGCCGTCAGCGTCCAGCACTGCACTGCCCGCAAAGCCCGGCAGAAGCCTTTGTACCAGTACGCGTGTCTCCGCTGCGCGGGCTGCACTCTGGGCCGTACCGCCAAGGCCCGGGCCCAGCAGCAGCACTGTGGCCTTCTGTCGCTGAATAAACGGGATGCTTTCCGGTGAGATGCCGCCTTCGGCCCCTGCGGCGCACGGGCACAGACAGCACTCCGGCAGGCGGGCTGCAGCAGCAGCGAGCACCGGCTCCACACTGGCAAGGGTCACGATGCCCGCACCGGTGCGCAGAGCTCCCTCGGCGGCAAGCAGGGCCGCACCACGGTAAGACGCACTGCCCGCAACAGCCAGAACAGTGCCAAAGGTGCCCTTGTGGCTTTCACGCGGACGCGGCGGGATGACCTGCCAGACGAAATCTTCGGTTATTTCCACAGCCATAAAGGCACCTCCAGAAAACGATTTAAAATCTGTTGCTTCTCAAAGCTCACGCCTGCCCCTGCACAAGGGCGCGGATCTGCTTTTCCACGTTCTGCACTTCCTCGTGGAACATGCGGGCCGAGACGCGCAGCGCACCGTGCCCCAGAATGATGATCTGTTCCATACCGTCGGAAGTGGCCACGCGCACGCGGCGTCCTTTGCCGATCTCATGGGTGACATGTTCAATGAACATGTCCGCCGTTTCTGCTTCCTTCGTGTAGACCACATGGATGTTGTGGTACTGCTCGATGGAGCCCGGACTGCCCGGCACCCGGTAGGCATCAAACACAAGGATGAGGTTGCACTTCTGGTAGCCCTGATAGTTGCACAGAATGTCCATCAGCTTATGCCGGGCGGCTTCCAGACTGTCCTTTGCAAGGGCGTTCAGCTCGTCCCATGCGAAGATGATGTTATAGCCGTCCACCAGCAGATATTCCGGCAGAATCTCCCACTGCTGAGCGTCAAAATCCGGACGTTCCCGCTTTTGCGTCGGGCGGAATGCGGCCAGCGGGTCCCGCTTGATGGGCCCATAAGTGCGCTCAAAAATTTTGAGCAGTTCGGCATCCTCTTCCAGAGTGGCGCGGTAGGCCATGGCCCGGCGCTGCGGCACAGTCTGCGCCTCCGGTTCCGGGCGCGCGGCTTTTCCCCAGCCGCTGTCCACATGCATGTGACTGCGCACCTGATCCCATGGCACCACAAAGCCTGCTCCATGGGCACAGAACACCGAATCTGCGGGATTTTCAAGGTCATGTTCCGGCTCGTAGCCTGCAGCTTCGATGACCTGCGCCGCGTTGTGGCAGGGCCGGCAGCCATCCGGCGTCAGGGTCAGCCGTCCACGACCGCGGGTATAGCTGACCACTTCCATGGGGTAGCTGCGCATGGCAGCTACCGGCGCAAAACCGGTGAGCACAGCAGTTTCTTCTCCGCTTTCCGGCGGGTCAAAGCTGCCTTCCATGCGCTGGATATCGGTCATGGCACGGCCAAGGCTTTCCACTGGCACTTCCAGCCGGAAGGCGTACCACGGCTCCAGCAGCTGGCTTTTGGCCATCATCAGGCCCTGCCGCACAGCGCGGTAGGTCGCTTGCCGGAAATCTCCGCCCTCTGTGTGCTTCAGGTGGGCACGGCCCGCAATGAGGGTGATCTTCACGTCTGTCAGCGGTGCTCCGATTAGCACGCCAAGGTGCTGTTTCTCTTCCAGATGGGTCAGCACAAGGCGCTGCCAGTTTTTGTCCAGCACTTCTTCCCGACAGTCGGTGGCAAACTGCATTCCGCTGCCGCGCGGCAGCGGTTCCAGCTTGACATGCACTTCTGCGTAGTGGCGCAGCGGCTCATAATGACCTACACCCTCCATGGGCTCCGTGATGGTCTCTTTATAAAGGATGCCGCCGGGGCCGAACTCTACGTTCAGGCCAAACCGCTCTGCCAGCAGGCTGCGCAGCACTTCCAGCTGGATCTCGCCCATGAGCTGGACATGGATCTCGCCCAGCGTTTCGTTCCATACCACATGGAGCTGAGGTTCCTCTTCCTCCAGCCGATGCAGCTTGCCCAGCGCCGCGTGCACATCTGCGTCCTCCGGCAGCAGCACCTGATAGCTGAGCACCGGTTCCAGCACCGGCAGGTCGCTGTCGCGTTCTGCGCCAAGGCCTTCGCCCTGACGGGCTTTGGTCAGGCCGGTGACAGCACACACCTGCCCGGGGTGAATGGTCTCTGCCAGTGTATATTTTGTGCCGGAGTACAGCCGCAGCTGGTTGGCCTTTTCGGCCCAAGGCTCGCCGTCCGCTTCGCCCGAGAGCTGTGCTTTCACCTTCAGCTCCCCGCCGGTAACGCGCAGCCAGGTCAGGCGGGCACCCTGTTCATCCTGCGAGACCTTGAACACCTTGGCCCCAAAGGTATCCAGTGCAGGAGCCGGGCGTGTAAAGCGGTCCAGCCCGCCGAGAAGCTCCTCCACACCGTCCAGCTTGAGTGCCGAGCCGAACCAGCACGGGAAAACATGCCGCCGGGCAATGGCCGGGATGATCTCGGCATCTGCCAGCTGTCCAGCCTCCAGCATCCGGTTCATCAGGTTTTCGTCACATAGGGCCAACGCATCATCCCGGTCTGCCTGCGGCATACCAAAATCCACAAACCCTTCGCCGAGGCGATGATTCAGCTGGGCCAGCAGCTCTTCCTTGCTCTTGCCGGGCAGGTCGGTCTTGTTTACAAACACAAAGGTGGGCACATGGTAGCGCCGCAGCAGCCGCCAGAGCGTTTCGGTGTGGCTCTGCACGCCATCGGTGCCGCTGACCACCAGCACGGCATAATCCAAAACCTGCAGAGTGCGCTCGGTCTCGGTGGAAAAATCCACATGGCCGGGAGTGTCCAGCAGGGTGATATCCGTGCTGCCTGCCGTCAGCAGTGCCTGCTTGGAAAAAATAGTGATCCCACGGGCTTTTTCCAGCGCGTCTGTGTCCAGAAAGGCGTCCTTGTGATCCACGCGCCCCAGTTTGCGGATCGCGCCGGAACGGTAGAGCATGGCTTCCGAAAGGGTGGTCTTGCCAGAGTCCACATGGGCCAGAATGCCCAGAACGATATGCTTGTGAATAGTTTCCATCCGCTTCTCCTACAATTCAAAATTCATGTTTATTGTAGCACGGATGGGGAAAAAAGAAAAGTTTTGATTGAAAATGGCCTCCGCTGCGCTCTGGCAATCTTCAGCGGAAAGTTTATTTTCATTTTGAGTTTGTTGCGGCCTGCGGGCCGCTCCAAATGCCTTTTCACGAATGGGGCCAAAACCGGAAGATTCAGTTTCTATCATCGACTTTTTTCATGAAAAAACAGCTCTGGAAAATCCACGGATTTTCCAGAGCTGTAAATATAAAAATGAATTTTCCGCTATTGATGCAACAACGATGACCGCCGCCAGTGGCGGGAACAGGGAAGAGTTGTTGGGGCAGTGGCCAGCAAGATATGAGCGCCGTTTAAGGCGCGAAATGGATGCTGGGAGCCACAACTCGTCCCAAAGCGAACGCGTCGGCCATTTTAACGGTCAATTACTCCACAATGATGCTCTTGCCGGTCATTTCAGCCGGGACGGGCAGGCCGATATAGGGCAGCA
>ENA-OZKB01000660-OZKB01000660.1-human-gut-metagenome-genome-assembly--contig:-NODE-660-length-17856-cov-9.477895_pt1 | contig 17856 bp, 22 predicted proteins | sample MGYA00244821_ERZ653753 | MGnify/ENA primary metagenome ERZ653753 (study PRJEB26926, sample SAMN06165256) | human gut metagenome | biome: ENVO:00009003; feature: ENVO:2100002; material: ENVO:00002003...
CGCCTGTGTCCTGCATCTGTGCCCGGTGCAACCAGCCCATCAAGAGGGTCAAGCTGAAAGATGGCTCCATCATGCAGGCGGCAGAGTTTGCAGCCACCCATGAGGGAATGTGCGCTGACTGCTATAAAGCCACCAGATTGAACGTAGCATAAGGCGAATGCTTGTAAATTTCACATCTGTATGCTACTATAATAACAAGAGAAAAGAAGGCGATGGGATGGCGCAAAAGGATACATCTGAAAAAATTCTGGAATCCTATAACGATGTCTTTTCGGACATTGTGAATGTGCTTCTGTTCAACGGCAAACAGGTTTTGTTGGCGGATGAACTGGAAGATCAGGCTCCACGCTCCTACTACAAGGCAGATGGCAGGATTCGTGAAATTGAGCGAGATGTTGCCAAACGCTGAAAGAACGGAAATATTCGCGTGGCCTGTATCGGCTTTGAAAACCAGACCGCTTCTGATCCCAATATGCCGCTCCGTGTCATGGGCTACGATGGCGCAGAGTACCGGGCGCAGTTACTTGGCAATAGCGAAAATCTCTATCCTGTTGTGACGCTGGTGCTCTACTTCGGCCATGATAAACCGTGGAATGGGCCGCTTTCTCTGAAAGAGCGGCTGAACATTCCCAAAGAATTTGAGCCGTATGTCAACGACTATAGGATCAATTTGTTCCAGATTGCATATCTGACCCACGAGCAGGTAGAACTTTTCCAGAGCGATTTTAAGGTCGTTGCAGACTACTTCGTACAGAAGCGGGAAAACGGCGACTATATTCCGAGTTCGCAGGATTTGACCCATGTGCAGGAAACGCTTCAACTGCTGAGTATTATGACGAATGATAATCGGTTTGAGGAAGCGTACAATACAAATACCGATGGCCAGAAAGGAGGCCCACACAATATGTGCGATGTGCTTGATAAAGTGGAAAACAAAGGAAAAGCTGAAGGTAAAATCGAAGGCAAGAATCAAATGGCACTTCTTGTTAAGAAGCTCCTCGATCAGAGCCGCATTGAAGATGTTAAGCGGGCTTCTGAAGACAAAACATACCGTGACAAGCTTATGAAAGAGCTTGGCATCAGCTAAACTGTATATGACTTAGGGGGAGTATCTTCGGATGCTCTCCCTTTACTTTTGCAGGACAGTCCGCGTGGATTGTCCTGTTTTTATTTGGAGGCATACAATGAAAGAAGAAAAAATCAAAGTCCTTGCGCTCCTGCCAATGGAGCTGCCAAAGGAAATCGAGCTGGACAACACGCTTGAAACCATGCAGAAATTTGTAGGCGGGCTGATCGAATGCATCACATTGAGTGACACCGGTTCAGCGGTCACACTGGTCTGCAATGATGAAGGCAAGCTGCTTGGCCTGCCGCTCAATCGTCCGCTGTGGGATGGAGCCGATGTTCTTTCCGGGCCGGGATTTCTGGCCGGATGTGACAACGAAGGGAATCTGGCTTCCCTGCCGCAGAGTGCAATGGATTTCTACAAAGAGAAGTTTAGAGCTTTTATCATTGAAATTTAAGGAGGAACGCCTTATGACCTTTCATGCAATGACCGAACACTACGAGGAGATTACGGTTTGCAGAAAGCCTGCGCTGTTCACCAGCATCCGCATCAGGAGAGATACCATCCCGGACGGCTTGTACGCTTACGATGTCCGGCACGATGATGAGTGCCGGGGCATCCCTTGTGAGATTGCGCCCTTTGTGATGGTCAACCACTGGGGCACCATTATTCTTGCGGAACCGCTGGAACTGCCGGATGATGGGCGGCGATATATTGACGAGGACACCGACTGGAACTACGCTCCTTTGGATGGCGAGGACACCGCCAATCACAAACCGTGCACTACCATTTCTGATTTTATGACTGCCTATGCCCACTAAAACTGTATTAAAAATACCGTATATTCTGTTTTGTATTAAAATCGGCCGTTTTCAGGCCGTTTCAAGGTGCAAAACACAGTCTTAAAAATGTCGCTCGTTATCTTTGAGCCAGAAAGGAACTCCATGAACATCTATGGCTATTGCCGCATCTCTACGGCAAAGCAGAGCATTGACCGTCAGATCCGCAACATCAAGGCCGAGTACCCGACTGCCCATATCGTGCAGGAAGCCTACACTGGTACATCTATCTTTCGCCCAGAGTGGCTGAAGCTCTACCGGGTTCTGAAAGCAGGAGATGCAGTGGTGTTCGACTCAGTATCCCGGATGTCCAGAAATGCAGAAGAGGGTTTTGCTCTGTACGAAGACCTTTACCGCAAGGGCATCCAACTGGTGTTCTTGAAAGAGCACCACATCGACACCGAGACTTACAAAAAAGCTCTCTCCGGCAGCATTGCCATGACAGGGACAAATGTGGACTTCATCTTGAAGGGCATCAACGAGTATCTGATGGCCTTGGCAAAGGAGCAAATCAAGCTGGCCTTTGAGCAGTCCGAAAAAGAAGTTGCCGATCTGCACCAGCGTACCCGCGAGGGCCTTTTGACCGCCCGGTTGAACGGCAAGCAGGTTGGCCGCAAAAAGGGTGTTGGATTTGAAACGAAAAAAGCCAGAGAAGCCAAGCAGATCATCCGCACCCACTGCAAGACCTTTGGCGGTACACTTGATGATGCCGAGTGTATGAAGCTCACAGGGCTTGCCCGGAACACCTATTATAAGTACAAGCGTCAGATTCGTGCCGAACTGATAGCCGCGCAGGATTTGCCGAAAGGAGCAAGTATCTTTTATGAACCGCCAAAATCATTCTGAGCCGGAGAACAGGCTCACCCAAGAGGAACGGCAGGAGTTTTTAGAACTTCTGGCCCAGCTTTCCCCGGAGCAGCGTGAAGCACTGAAAGAAGTGCTCAAATCCTTTACTTAGAAGTAAAGAGTGCACTCGTACAAAAGAATGAGACTGGCATCCCATATTCCGGGGTGTCCAGTCTCATTCTTTTTTATTGCAATCCGCTGGTTATCGATGGTTTTGTTTTGAACTCAAGTATATAGTTTTCTATGGGATTCTCCATAATCTAATAATTCTTGCTCTATTACATCAAGTTCTTTAATTTCTTTTTCGATTTTTTCATATATCTTGTTTTCTATAAACTCCTTTTTCACCTTGAGAAAAAATCTTGTATCTGAGAACAGATGTGACAGAGTAACCAAAAGCCCACCTATATCCACTGCACCAGCATTTTTCGTAATGTAAGAAAGAATCAGGTTGCTGCTTGTCCCGATTGTATTTGCTATCAGAAGAATTTTCCTTGTTCTTACTTCAAACAAATCTCGCGACCCATCTTTTTGTGGATTATAATACAAGCCATGCGTCAAAATAATGATGATATCCAATAAAACAGATACCACAGCGGATTGACCAATTATTTTCGCATCCCTAGCCAGACACAATGCATCGTAATGTTCCATATATAATTTACTTGCAAAATCTGGCGCGAAAACTTCGAGTACAGGAACAGGAAGTCCCATTTTAGTATTCATGTCTGATTTTAGATGCTGTCCTTCTGCAAAAACAGCAGCAGGCAAATTCATCGGGTCTTCTCGTGCCACTTGATAGCTTTCTTCAAACATCACTGGCATTGAAATTCGTGTTTGTGTAACCTTTAATTTTGGAACACGCTCTACCCTGTAGGACCTGATCATCGCTACTTTTGTCAGCTCGGATAAGACTGTCTTTTTATCACCTTCTACAATTGCGCCCGGAGAAATCGTAATCACATCGGTAAGGATATTCGCTGTTCCGAATATCCATCCCAAAATCGGGTCATGTCCTAAGGTGTATAACCGATGCGCTCCTCCGTGCAAATTGACATCATCCATTACACCGGTTCCTACTGTTGTATCATAAGGAACCGTCCTATATAGAAATTCAATCCATTTTCCTTTACCATGCTTTTCAGCATGCTTATCCCGGTAAGCATCATTTGCCTGTTTTTGTGCATCTTTTATTGTCTTATCGTTATGCGCCAGTCTTTGATCCGGGTCAAAGCTCTGACCATATCCGGCCTTTTGTGCAATCACCGGATATAGCAAGCCTTTCGCAACTTCCAGCGCAACTGCGATTGCCAGAAAGGCAAGATCCACCTTATTTATTATGCTGGTTTTCCGGGAAAACTCCTCATTGATGGATTGTGAAAGTGCCTTATATTCCTGCTCACCGAGCATCGACAAAAACGGATCTTCAGCATCAGAAATTCCTTTTTCCCGTGCAAATTCATCGAGATTTTTATAGTAAATTTCCCATCTGTTTTCAGTCAGAATTTCCTTCATTTTTCGGATATCATAGTGTGAGAGTGTCGTTCCATCATCCATGGATTTCAAATAGGCATCAAAAGCATTCTGCATTACCCCTGCTTTGCTCTTATCAAATGCTTTTGATTCCATTGCATCTAAAACATTTGTCAGATCTTCCAGAAGCATTTTTCCATCTGCGTAAGTATCACACTGCATTTTTTCCAGTATATCAAGGCCTTGTTCAATTTCCAGCTTTTCACCGGCCAGATCAAACAATTGTGCCTGCTGGACTTTCCCAGCTTTCCCCAGTGCGTACAAGGAGTTCTTCGACAGTTGAGGTACTTTTTTTCCCATTTGCAGACTCACCTCTTATTCTGAATCCTGCGGCATTGACTCACTGTAATGTTCCTCTTCCTGAACCGTATTCATTGCAGCTTTGATTCGATTCAGCAGCTGTTTGATATTGTTATAATCCTGCTGAATCCTTTCTTCTGTCTCCAGTGCCTTTTCCAATCTGGTTGCAAGATAGTTCATGTCTCCAATCAACACATTTACTGTCTTCTGATTGTTCGTGATCAGTTCCTGCAGGATCAGCTCACGCTGTTTGCTGATTGCTTTCTGACTCGTTTCATCTTTTTTCAAAAAACCTTCATAGGATTTTATGCCATATGTGGAGCCAGAGCAGAACAGATACTTCGTCGGCACATAAGCAGCTGTATCCTTAATGGAACCAATAAATTTTTTCCATTCACTTTTCAGCTTTCCCATGTCAGCGTCTTTTGCCTGCATCTTCTTATTTAAAAATACCGCATGCACCATCGTGTCCATCTGATTCTCAGTCAGTTCGCATCGATCTTTCAGACTGCCTAAGAAGCCATCCTCGCGCCAGTTTTTCCCTGGAAGTTGCAGAGTGTGAAGATATAATGCATCCTGCATCATGCAGTATTTTACTACATCCCAATACCCTGACTGGTTTTCCGTAGCCTGTTTCAATGCACGAAGCAGATACCCTGTTTTGACTCTGCTTTCGGCATCATTCATATAAACCCGAAGTTCCGATCTTGTTTCGCCCTGAACCTCCATCCTGACCGAAAATTTTGTAATCGCATTATAAGCGTCCGCATCTATGATTACGTTATTGATGTACACATAGTTGCACAGTATTTTGAGATACAGCAATTTCAACTCTTCCGGAAGCTGACAGGACAGAAGCCCTTGCTCGCTTACTGAAAAATCACTTTCCGGATTTTTTGCAGTATCAATAATGTGATAAAACACAGCCTGTAGGGTCTGCAGGTTCAGGCCATCAATACAACCGTCCAGTATATATTCCTGTGTCTCCGTATTCAATATCATTTTATCCGGAGTAAACAACTTTCCCGGTGTAACGCTAATTTTACGAATATTCTTGAATTTTACAGAATTTATGCCGCCTTGCATAAAATTGTCAAAATATAAAGTATCTCCTGTCAGAAAGAAGATTCCCGTAGTGGTATAGGACATCACCAGAATATACTTTTCGATGTCTTGCGGCAGGTTCTCCTTATATTTTTTCCGAATGCGCACCAGCTCCGCATCCTTGATGTCCGGTGCAATTCCCACAGCTCTTCTGCTGTGTTTCAATTGCATGGATTCCTGTTTGATATAATTTTCTATATTCATAGTATCTTTCCATTCTGCAAATCATCAGAGATCATCAAAATTGATTTCTTCTGTATGTTTTTCCATTGCGTCGTTTTTCTTTGCATACAACCGCTGCAGATAAGCTGTCGGAGTATATAACCATTCATTTGAATCTTTTATAAATGTCGCATTGAACAGCGGTGGAACATCCTTACTTTTACGAACGGTTCCTCGTTGAAGCATCGTGTTAATTAAATCTCCATCATCAACATCATGTGTCATTTTAAGTACTGGGCAGTCAACTTCTGCCAGCATTTTTGTAACTGTCGATCCTGCCGGGTGATCCAGTACATACAGCTTGTACGGCTCAAACCAATCGTCATTCTGCCAAATGTTTTGAAATTCAACCTGTTTTGCAAAATTCGATGTAATTTCCTGAAAGCTGGTTGAATATTGACGATTTCTGAAATTCGGAAGTTTTTCCTCCCACTTTTTTTCATCCATGTGACCCAAATACATACAACCTGTCTCCAGTTCTTTCATCAACACAGAATCATTACTATGGATGATTTTTTCAGATTGCATTTTGTGTTGCTCTTCTGCCACCTCTTTGGCTCGTTTATCATGTTCGTCCAGCATTGCCCAAACTACTACAATGCCAAAACCCAACAAGGCAATTGCGATCACGCAAAACACACCCACCCAGGAAAAAGCAAAAAATGCTATTGCAAAAACAGCAACAATAATGACAAGATTTATCGTTCCACCGACAAGGTCTGCCAGCCAGGAAAACACCGAACATATTATTCCTATGACAATGAATATAGCAACGAGTCCAATAATAAATTCCATCACAGTTTATCCTTTCAATATCTCAAATGTTTTTGATTGTTCTAGCATCCGCATCGTTTCCGATGTAAAACGCTTTTTTTCAATTTTTCTGGATGCTTCCTTTAAAACATCCGTTCCGTCTTCTGCTTTGAAATACAGTTTCACCGTAAACTGATAGATATTTTCCTGCTGTGTCACCTCACAGTTCCCACCTTGATAAAGAATTTTTTCTTCCTTTTCTGCTTTGGCTATCAGCCGGTCAGCGTACTCTCCAACAATATCCAGATATGTGTCCAGATCATATTTTCCCTGCTTGGATTCAATTGCATATTTTATCGAGTTCCACAGTTCGCTCATAATCGAGCTGTTTGTTGCATCTTCCATTTTTTCTCCTTCAACATCCGATAGCCGCATCCAGTTCTCCCGTATCATCAATCTCGAACTCGTCATCCAAGACTCGATATTTTGGCGGAACATCGTTTATACTGACTTCTCTCGTTACGGTTATTTCATTCCATTCACCCAATTCCTCGTCCACTGTATAATTTTTGGTTCCTTCCTGATACTTATTGCCAACCTTTCTAAAGAAATGGGAAGCACCCAAAATTGCTCCTCTGATGCGATTTTTCAACTTTTCAAGCGTTATTTTCATCATGCTGAGGGCTTTTTCAAAAAATCTCGCCATCGCATCCCTGACTCTAACAAACGCAGATTTGATTTTATCTGCTGCGATATAAAAAACATTGTTTATGCTACTAAGCAATCCCATGATCTTCTCCTTTTTTTACCTGCTTCATTGCATATTCGGCAGATACTTTTTTCGTTGTGATCTCGTAGGGTTCTTCCATATCCAGTTTGGCCTTTGTCATTTTTGAAACCAGTTCTGAAAGATCTGCCAATGTTACTTTTTTCTGATACCTTGCCGCTTTTATTGCTGCTTTGAGCACTGTATTGGAAATATCCGCTCCTGTCACATTCTCAATTTTAGTAATTTCTCTAATCGTAGAATCTCTATCCAACAGTGGCAATGTTGGCGGTAAATAATGCTCCCATATTTTTCGCCTTGTCTCTTCATCGGGCATCTCAAACCGGATATGCGATAGAATCCTTCTGAAAAAGGCCATATCAAAGTTCTGGATGAAGTTTGTGGTAAACACAACGATTCCTGTATAGTCATCCAGGATTTTCAAAAGCGTGTTTCTGGTTTGATTCACACTGACATCTGCTGCACTCTGCATAGATGTCACCCTTTTGGACAGCATTGCATCCGCCTCATCAAACAGGATCACTGCGTCATTTTCTTCTGCAAATTGAAACAGTGCAGCAATGTTTTTTGACGTTTCTCCTACGTACTTTGATTCCATTTCCGCATAGTTGACAACCACCATTTTCTTTTTCAGCTGTCGTGCAATGCCATGTGCAGTCATCGTTTTGCCTGTTCCAGATGCACCATATAAATTTATACACAGATTATGATGCTTTATTACCTGTCCCAGACCCCAGTCATTGAAAATCAAATCGTTGTTTTCTGCAAGCGATATAGCATCTTCCACTTCCTTACGGGTTGATATAGGTAGTATCACATCCTCCAAGCTGTATTGAGGCTCCGTTATCCTAAAGAAAGTTTCGCTTTTTTTCTTTTCTTTTGGCAAAACACTCTCAAGATTCTGTGTTGGTGTATGGCTAATTGGCATCTTATCTGTCTCCCTGTTTTCTACACTCTCTGTTGATTTTTACAATTCGTATTTTATGTGCATTATTATTTTCTTTTCTGTGTCATATCTTCCAAATTCACAGGCGTTAGTACGATTTTTGCTATTCAAAGTATACGACTTATACAATTATCGGTCAAGGCTTGAAACAATAAAATCGTAAGCAATCACTACGATTTGTACAAGGAGGCCGAACCATGGAACGAGAGAAGCCCACATTTGATATCTTAGGTCGTATTGAGCAGGAACGCCTTGCCCGTGGCTGGTCTGAGTATGCCCTTGCAGAGAACTCTGGCCTGACCCAATCAACCATCTCTACATGGAGAAGAAGAAACCTTCAGCCGAATGTTGCTTCTATCGAGAAAATCTGTGCAGGCTTTGGCATTACCCTCTCTCAGTTCTTTCAAGAGGATGAGCCTATTTACCTAACCAATGAGCAAAAGGAAATTCTTGATCTCTGGGCTAAGCTCTCTCCTGTTCAAAGAGAGGCAGTTACTAAAATGCTGTGTGCTTTCCTATATATAGAGGAAGAACCCTGAGTTTCAACTGCATATTGCCAGATAAAAGCGGCCAAGCCTCAAAAAGCTTGACCGCTTTATCCTTTTGAATAATAGGGTTTAGGTACAGGATTCCCGGATTTTTGCCAGATCACTGTTCAGTAGCGTTTCATGTTCCAGAAGTTCTTTCTGGACAGCAAGTAGGAAATCTCTGTTATCGTAGAGGATTTTATAGGCTCTGCGGTATAACTCTTCCATCTTGGCTGCCTTTATAGCTTCGTTACTGAAAAGTCTTGTCTCCGACATTCTATTATTCGCCGATTCGACCTCCGAGAAACCAGCACCTGCGAGGGATGTCATCCAAAGATCAAGCAGACGATTGGCATTCTGAATGTCACCACTTGCATTTACATCCATCACTCCATAAATTAAAGACACACCTGCTTTTCCTGCCAAAGTCTTCGTTATATCGTTCAGAAGTTCTTCTTCGCTTTTCAAGTAAGTAGAACAACCATTCTCGAAGCCACCAATGCAGCTCTGATTCCCACGAATGGTAACGATGCCGATGCTGTCAGGATTCAGAATCTCTCCTACAACTGCGTGAGCTGCTTCATGTAATGCAATCTTCTGGCATTCGGTCAAATCAAGGCACTTGTCTGTTTTGGAGAGCTTATAAACAACCTGAAGCAGCGCATCTGTCACATCATCTTTGTAAATATGCTCGTGTCCTTGGTAGGTGCTATTCAATGCAGCAAGGTTCATTACTGTTTCAAGGGTAGCACAGCTCACCTTGGGCATAGCTTTAACAATATCTGAGATAAGGACATCTTCTGCCAAATCCTTGTCTCGGAGATAATAGCTGACGATCTTCTCAGCAGTCTTTCCAGTTGGAGGTTCGATGTAGAGCGTGTAGTCGAATCTTCCGGGTCTTAGCAGCGATGGAGGCATATATTTTGTGTCATTCGTTGTGGCAATCACAAAAAGGTCTGTGCTCTTTGCATCATCAATACAGGCTTGTAAGCAAGCCCATTCTGGCGCATAGGGAGAATTGGATTCTACATAGAGGTTCAAATCCTCTAGGAGTAGTATACTAGGTGCGGCTTCCTTTGCAGCCGAGAAAGCAGCCCTCAATTCATCCAAAAAACTGTTTTCCTGACTGGTTTTCCGAAAGACATAAGACTTGCGACCTGATTCTTTTATAAAGACAGCCGCCAGCAAGCTCTTACCAAGACCCGGATCAGATTCCATCAGAAGCCCTCTGGGGATAGAAACTCCTTTGCTTTTATAGATTTCTGGCCTTTTCAGGGTATCCAGTATTTGACGTAGAATATTTTTAGTTGATTCATAACCGATAACTTTTTCATCGAACTTGTCCATTGTTATAGACCTCCTTTGGTTCATCATTTAATAATCTGGGCATTCGTCATATTCGATGCCCAGAACTTCCATCCGCTCCCTTGGATTTTTCGGGAGATATACAGCGACCGAATATTCCCGATTTACGCAGCATACTCTTTTCGACACAGACCTCTTGATGTATTGCACACTATAATCATTCAGTATCTCATTGATTTGATTCCACTCGTACCTAAAGCTCATGTGGAATTTATTTAGATTTTCATAGGAAATGGTATCTACGATAATATGGATATGTGGGTTTTCTGTATTGAAATGAATTGCATACGCAGCAATATAACCATTGTCAGCATAAAAAGACACTATCCGTTCAGCAATTACCTTTAATGTCGCTATTAAAGGATTCTCTTCTGTAGAAAACGAAATCACTCTATGCTTTGCCAAATCTTTCCGATGCTTGAATTGTCTCTTATGATTAAATTCCATAAATTGATGTACCGCTAAAGGATTTCTCATATACCAAAATGGAAAACCGAAAGGTTTACACCCAACAAATTGACTGTCGTTTATTATTGTCTTTTGAGGATCAAACGCATAGCAAAGAAGACTGCAAACGTCTTGCTCCGTAGAATATTCAATCTTTTCATTTTCGTTCACGAATTTGATAATCGGCATATTTTTTTACCTCTTCTCTGATTTTATCGTACTCTCTTTGATCAATCCAACATGCTATCTTAAAAATGCTGTCAGAGAACTTAGCATCCATTATATCCTGCTCTCTGTACAAGCTCTCTTTCAGAATTTCTGATTGTGACTTTCCACTTTCATTCTGACGGTTTTTTAATAATTCATATTCTTCTTCTGAGAGGTATACGTTTACTCTATGCCTGTTCTTCACTTTCAAGTGCTCCTTTCCGTTGATATAACTTTCAGATAGATAAGATAATTTTCCACGCAAGAATATCTATTAAGAATCATAACATTGGTACAGCTTTCAGCCATTTTCAAACAATATATACTATTATCTAATGTTAATAATAATTATATTATTTTTAATAATAACATCTTGTATTTATATTATCTTATCTTATAAAACAAAGGGAGCTCCGCTCCCAACAGGTGTGGCAAAATGTGTGTGTCCCACATCATTCGCTCGACCCGAAATAGCCTACTGTCATTCAGCTATTTATCTTAATGTTAGTGCTGTTAATAAAGATTAAATTTCACCTTCTTTCCTCTCCACACATTATCCAGCATTAACACCAAGATTATTTTTATGTACACCTCATTATCAAGCATTATTTTCAAGCAACAGAAAACCCACATGGAGTAATCATTCCATGTGGGCTTTTTTCGTATTACCATCCAGCAGCTTTTATATGAGCTTCCTGCACAATATATTCTTGTACCGCTCTCTTTGGAATTTTCCAAACTCTGCCAATTCGCATTGCTTTGATCTTCCCGGTCTTCAGAAGTTTATAGGTGGTGTTCATACCGCAGTTCAGCATATCGGCAACTTCTTCCGGGGTTATCAGGGTGTCGTAATAATCAAACATAACGGCCAATCCTCCTTTGATGGGTTACTATACTGTTGCCGAATGTCAAATCATACCAGATACAGAGAAAGGGCAACCACTTGCGTGATTGCCCTTGGACTATGTCTTATACGCTCTCTTTCTATGCCATTTTCGACAGTTTTGAAAAAATCCGCTTTGAAATTCTGCTTTTGTCTGGAGTTTTGGCTCTTTTTAAGTTCAGTTTTTTCTGAAAGTGTCGAAACTGTCTCGGCACACATTGTCCCTTGTTTCTCATCCGACCTTACTCTCTACTTAGGTTTCATCTGAAACTTGGCTATTCGGAAACATTACGCTTTCAATATATGCGTGTTCTTCAGCGGTATAATAGTCACCGCATTTACTATTTATCATATTCATGTCTTCTGCCGTAAGAGCTCCTCCAAATTTTTCCAGGTCTTTGCAAATTTCTTTCACTATATCACGACATATAATGATCTTATACATCCGCTCATGTTCAGGGTCTGTTCCAGCTTGAATCAAAGGTTGCTCTTCGTATATTTCTGTTGCAAGTTGGACTATCGTGTCAGCGGTAATTTCTTTCCATTCGCATTCTTCACCTTTTTTGTTTTTTCTTTTTATTTTCCTTGTCTTCAAATCATAACTTATTCCGTATCTTCTCTCTGTATATAGGTAAGACCTTCCGTCAATTTTAATCTTGCAGTTTGTTTCCTGCGCTCCCATTTCTTCATATCCGAGATCCAATCCAGTTCTTTTATAGTATGGTTCTATTTTTGTGTCTATCGTTACATTTTTACTGTACCTATCTTTCAGCGAATATAGGTCAACTACAAAATCCAATAGTTCAACTCTGCTGGTTGGGTGATTTTTTTCTTCTTCAAATAAACAATCATAATTCCTTTTTTCGTCCAAAGTATCACACGTTTTTTGAAAAAGTCTCGTAAAATTCTTATTTATATAATCACAGATAAGATTATCGGCATGTACCATTTTTTCTTTTGGCTGTTCTATCCAATAAATCCCTTCAGCTATTAGAAGTGTTACAATTCGCATATATTCGCAGAACAGCACCATATTTTGGGGCGACTGCAATAATATTTTTTCCTCAAATTCTTGAGCATAAAAAACCGCTGGATTTTGTATTTTCGCCAAAATAGATTTTTTTGTATTGCAAACTTGTGCTTCATCATTCGTATCAATTTTATCAATACAACTTGCTATATCCAAAAATCTTTCTGTGCGAAATATAGATTCTCTCACATAATAAAATGCAACTCGATCACTTATAGAATCGCCTATCGATTCGTTCTTACTGAGAGCACAGCAGCTTTCAATCAAGGTTTCATATTCATTATTTAATTGAGTTTTTAATTTATCTTTGTATTGATTTTTCGCATTTTTCAAACTCCTCAGTTTTTTTCCAAATGAAGCAATTTCATCTGTTTTTATTTCATCTGGTTTTTTCTCCGTCATTCTTCTTTCATAGTAAATGCCAATATCTGCTACCAAAATTTCAATGATCGGAATCATAAAATTTTTGATTTCCCGATTTTCCTTCGTCACCTCCGGTGCATATAAAATCGGCGGGCAAAACATCGAATCATCATCGATCCATTTTGTTTTTCTTTTTCTATTTTTTTCGTATTCCTTTACATATTTATTTATAGCATTTTCGTCCAACGCTCTTATGTTATCTTTTTTCAATAACTTTAGAATCACACTTGAAAAAGCAATGTTCTTTGCAGATAAATACTTGATCGACACGGCAGCACATGCTAATGCATTGCTCATTATCATTTTTTCTGCTTCTTCTTGCGTTAGTTCGCCATCTCTCTGGTCAACTATCCGTTGTAGCCCGGTAAGCATCCATGCTTCTGTCAATGCATTTATTACAAGTATCCTTGCTTGGTCTTCAAGGTCGCATTTTTCGAAGTCAAAATACTCTTCTTGAAGTTTCCCAACATATTTTTCTGTCTTAGCTTTATACCGATTTTCGATTTTTTTCTTATAGTCTGTTAGTTCGTCTACCGTTTCAAATAAAACGATTTTGCTCATCCAATCAGTCATCACACATCATCCGCCTTTTTGCCCATTGTTAAACTTTTTATTATATCACATTTGCTTTCATTTTTCAATATTTTTTCTGTCTAAGATGTTTTATTTTTTACGATAGCTTTTTGATTCTAAAATTTTCTCGATTTTTGTATACTGTGCACCACAGTGACGGTCACCTCTCACGGTTAACCGCCCACTGCATCGCACCTTGAAAATTTCATAGTGGGTAGCATACGCCAATGGAACGGTCAGACTGCCCACAAGAAAACATATTTGCAAAAGGAGGTTTTTCACCATGAGTAGCAAATTCACAGTCTCAAATCGAGTTCACGATCCACCCAGAGATTTTACTTCTGTACCTGCCTGTACCTTTATCGACAGCAGTGGTCAGGAGTTCATTGATATGGAAACGCATCAAATGAATATGGATGCCAGAGATGCGGCATACCGACAAGAGCTCCATCAACTAGTTCGGCAACAGAGTGATCCTGCCCAAAAAGCTGAACTAAAAGCGTTCTTGGCCGAGTTTAATCGCTTCGATAATTTTGGATTCGATACAGATATTTACAAACGCCCTTGGATAATTAAGAAGCGGGCTCCGAACGACTCTCGACCAATCCGGCGGTCATTCACATCTTGCTATGATTTCAAGGCTATTGTTGTAAGGATAATTGAGCGTGACAAAACAACCGAATGGATTTATGTATCGTTCCGTATTCCCAACAAACCGTCCGGAGCATTCTGGCTGGAGAAAGGCGATTTTAGTCCGAAGACATTGCTGAAGAAGTTCATGGCTGCGGGTGGCCAGATCCATTATACCGAGGACAGTAAACGGTGGGCAGATTTGTTGGCGGCTTTCATCAGTGCAATTTTAGACACTGAACACCCATACTTGCTGCCTCCTGTTGGATGGTATCAACTAGAGGATGGTCGCTGGCTCTATACGCCGCAGATGAAGGACACCTTGGCCACCTCGTTGTTGGACACCACTGACTTAGAAAAGTTGCCCTTGGCTTTGGTCAGGATTTTAGGGATCATCAAAACTAGAATCTCTAATAAATTTGAGGGCGTTCATCGTTTCTTTGCTCTTTTAGACAATGATGTTTCTACTTCAACAAGAATGACGGTTGACGACATACCAAAGCACTTCAATCAAATGCTCGATCAGTACAGTGCTTCAGCTCTGTTGCCCGTCTACAGTGATAACCCCGAAATCACAGCTACCATTGGCGACTACCGTTCAAAGACGAATTTTGTAACGCTGATTACGCGGACTAAAACAGAGCCTCGTTTTCCGCTATGCCTTATCGTATCTACGAACGGCATTACTGAGTTGCAGCAGAAGCACTGTCTGTTCTTGCCTCACGAGGAAAGCCATACAGCCGCGCTGCCTCTGGCCGAAATCTTTAGCAAGCTGTGTGCCCTTGTTGAGCACAACCCAGATGCCTTTGAGCGCATCGTTGAGCGGTCTTACATAACCGCTTTAGGTTCCTTGGATGAAGAGTGCGCCTTTCGGAATGAAATCGCACTTCTAAACGTTTCATCCGTTGTTCTTTGCTGGGCATTAAAGCTCCTTAAACAACCGGATTTAGCACAAACAGCACACGAGGTCTGCCAGGCATACATAAATAATTGTTTATCCGAGTGGGACAGCTCTCTGGATTGCAACGCCAAAGAGATTTTACGCAGGGTACTCTATTCTGCACAAGAAGCCGGGGACATTCGTCTTCTCCGCTATGGAGAGGTCGATTCTAGCTATGATCCTGACCGGGATATCGTACAAAAAGGAGGTGACTTTCTGTTGAAAGGTTCCTTACTAAAATATCTGATTTGCGAATATGCACAGGGCTATAGTGCATCTGCCATTATTTCGCATTTGCAAAGTGAGCATTTGCTCTCTGAGTTCAGCATTGCCAAAAAGATTCGTATTGACAACGGAACCTATGTAGATGCTCGACTTCTGACCTTGAAGCGCGGTTGCTTGACCGAATATGAAGATTCTGATTAAAACAGGAGGGACGGAACCATGAGGTTAAAAATAGGCTCTACTTACCAAAAGGCTGTTACAATCATCGAAAAACTCAAGGAAGGGAACGCTTCCATTTTCATCTGTGGAAAAAGCGGAACCGGTAAGACCACCCTTTCTTCCGATACCATTATAAGGAACTTATTAGAACCAGGTGTTCGGATCGTAGTCATAGATCACCGTCACGCCGTGTCCCTGCCAGCAGACTTAGAGCCTTATGTGCATCGTCAGGACGTGTCTCAAAAGCCACTCAAGCTGCATTTGTTTGGAACATCAGCAAATCCAGCAGATGCCGCTGCATCTTTCGTTGATACGGTTGCATCCGTTATCAGGCTATCAGATGGGCAAAAGCCGTTACTGCTATCCCTACTAGAAAAGTCTCTCCGTGATTCACCTGCCCCGAATGAAGCATTGGAACGATTACACCTAGAAATCCAGAATTCCCGGTCACTCGCTGCACCCGGTTTGGAAAAAGCCTTGACTCCTTTGTGGGGACAGAAGTTTTTCGAGAATGGCGATTTCGAGATTTTCTCCGGCATCACCTTGCTGGAATTAGGTTCGTTTCCGCCATCCACGCAACGCATCGTTGAAGAGGTGGTTTTTGCAGCACTGTTACGAGAAGCCACTCACGAGGATTTCCCACCAACTTTCCTGTACTTGGATGAATTGAGTAACTTCCCATTGCACCAAACAAGTGCACTGGGAAAAATTCTCAACGAGGGTCGCAAATATGGTTTGTACTGCTTGCTGGTTGCTCAGAGCATCCGTAATTTCAAGGCTGGGCAACGAATTTTGCTTCAGCAGTGCAAATATGCTATGTATTTCCAACCTGCTGATGATGAGGTTCGTATGTGTGCCCGTTTCATTAGTTCGTCAGGTGGAACCAAGTTGACTTCCATGCTAAAGAGTCTTCAGGTTGGCGAGTTCCTAGTCTCCGGCCCGGTTTATGTAGGCGATTCTGACACACCGACCACCAAGCCGCTGGTCGTCCATAGTAAGCCGCCAGAGGATGTCGTTCCTGCCAGTGATGCACTAACGATTCCGATGCCTTCTAACACCGAGCCAATTCTCCCACCAGCACAGATCGATTTTCTTCCACCACTGGATGAACTTGACGGTTGCGATGATTGCAATGATGAAGATTCCACTCAAAACAATGAGTTTGGGCCAGTCACAGAGGATGTCTATCCTCCCTTGCCAAGTTCATCTTGTGAGCTTTCCTCTGTCTCAATATCGCCCAGTAAAGAGGTCTCCGAGCCACCAAAGCAAGATTTGCTCACACCTGAGCAAATTATCGCATCCATCGCTTCATCGAACCGGCCTCGTTCTTGTTATGATTATTATAGTCCTGCATGGCCACAAACGCAACCCATTGATAGCTCCTGTGTGGAATTTGATTTTAGCCACGCAGATTTTAGCCCCCTTGTACGAAAAGACGACAAACGCTTCGTCTTCACTCCAAATATCAAGACATAAAAATTTTACGTAAATTCAAACAAGTATCATTACTATGAAGCGTTGAACGCTTCAAACTACAAATATTTTCAGGAGGAAACACCTATGACAAACAACAACAGCGACTTCATCAGTCTAACCGCAGCTGTCCGCCGCGCTCGAAGCGAAGGGCTGGAACTCAGCTATTCCTGCCTGCGGAGGTTTGTAGCCGCAGGCTATATCCCTCATGTGCCAAACGGCAGCAGAATTTTCGTCTATTATCCTAACGTGACCAATTTTTTGAAGAATGGTGTGACTGCCGAGCAAAGTAGAGACTATCAACTTGCTGGGTATTCGTAAAACAGTTTTCGAGAAATGACACGGCAACTGCCTGTCAGGATTGGTTACGAGTACCCGGCTAGGCCGAGGAATCATCAAGTCCCATGTCCGCACCGTCAAGGTGTTGGGTATGGGGCTTTTTGCATTTCAGGAACGTGTACATCTCTGGAAAGGTGTAACACACTAGACTTTGTACCAAAGTCGTGTGCCAAGGGTGC
>ENA-OZKB01000671-OZKB01000671.1-human-gut-metagenome-genome-assembly--contig:-NODE-671-length-17720-cov-6.638721_pt1 | contig 17720 bp, 20 predicted proteins | sample MGYA00244821_ERZ653753 | MGnify/ENA primary metagenome ERZ653753 (study PRJEB26926, sample SAMN06165256) | human gut metagenome | biome: ENVO:00009003; feature: ENVO:2100002; material: ENVO:00002003...
CTTCTACAGAGGGTGTCTTTCTTTTGTGCAATATTTTGGATTTGCTCATTTATAGGTAAAAGAAAAATTTAAGGAGGCAGATGTTATGAGTGAACACAGAGAAGGAACATTGTTTTATGATACTGAAACAGGGAGGTATGATATACGTTTTGATTTGGAATCTTTTTATGGAGGACTACACTGTGGGGAATGTTTCGATGTAAAGGTGAAAGATGTTTGGGTTCCGGTCCGAATTGAAATGGGAGATGACTGGTATCTGGTTGGACTGAACGTGTCGAGATTAGATGGACTGAGAGTACGTATGTAAATAGGAGGATAAGCCTGATGAGGGGAAGCGCAATGAGAGAAAGTGTTACGGATGTTCGCATTATACTGGAATGCTTACAGGAAGCATATCAAATGGAAGGAGATATGGTACGGTCCGGGAAAAATATTCATGCGACTATGATATATCCATTTGTCCGTATGCTGCAAGAAAAGTGTAGGGATTTAACAGAGGAACAGATACATAAGACACTTTGGAAAGAATATGAGATTTCAGGGGCAGACAGGATGTTTGTGGAGAGGGCTTCAAAGATTTTAGAGCCATACGAAGGAGAATCTGAAGATGAGAAATAGTACAATGGAATATAAAGTAAATCAAGCCTATGAAGAACTAAAGCGTTTAATACAGTGGAATCCGGATAGTGAAGAAAAATTTTTACAGAAAATGGTATGTTTATTGTTACCTGGACAAAGAAAATGTTGGCCAGAGGCTATCCGTGATTTGAGGCAATCTTTTGAAGCTGAGCAGGGGATGATATTTGTTGAAAAATACAGAGGAAAACTGGAATGGCTGAATAGCATATCTTTGGCAGAACTACAAAGAAAGATAGGAGAAATTTATTTTGTTGATCATTACAAGATGATAGCAGATCAATTCCTATATAAAAAGGATTTTGAAACTTCCTTATTTTTGAGAATTGCAATGGAAACAGGGATAAGAAGTGCAGATATTCCATGTATAGAATGGTCCTGTATGCATGGAAAAACTATTATTTTGGAAGAAACCAAAAGAGGAGATTTGTACAAAAAACTTAATGGAACGTTCCCTAAGATTTCGGCTCAGTCGTTGCGGATTATGAAGTTATTATATAGGAAGCAAGGAAAAATATTTACAAAATCAAAAGAGTACTATGTTCGCAAACTTTCATGTGCATGGGGAATTCCTGGGTTTCATATCCATAGCTTTCGGAATTATAGGAGAAAGATAGAGAGAGGAATTTCAGCAGGGGTACAAGTTCCAAGGATAATTCCATTATAAAGAACGTGTTGGATAAGAAAAATTTATAGGATGTTATTGGAGCTGATTATGTAGATGGTAAATAAAGGTAGCATTTCGGCAGTAAATTGCGATTACTGCCGAAATGCTACGATAAGGTGGTGAAAAATATGGGGTGAATAAATTGTTGGATGAAGGAAGAAAGAATTACTCATGTAGGAAGAAACGCATACTGTAGCTTTCAGTAGTATTGCATCTCGTGGAAAGGCAGGTGCGAAGGAATATCCGCTTTATGTAAAAGGATTCGTGATCTATGGGGGAACATTTATGCAGAAAACTACAGCACGGAAACTGCTGATGTGAGAGTCATGGTTGCCAGAACGTAAAGGGCGTTATATGGACATAAAAAGAGCCGACCAAAAACTGGGCGGCTCGAAGTATTTGTGGTTGTTTATGCTTTCTTAGGCATAGGGATGTCAACATTTCTTAGTGTTTCAATTAAGGATAGGATTGCATCTGAGTTTTTCTGAAATTGTGTTTGAAAATTTTCTGTAATATCATAGTTCAGATACAGAGTTATCAAAATAGCATTCCATATTGAAATCATGGTCTTTTCCGATAGGTGCTCCTCCAGAAAGCGTAGATGCTTGCAGAGTGTTGCCTGCGTTTTTGTCCAGGTAAAGAAATAGTCATCTTTTAGTGGAATGTTGAAATCATGAAACCATTCTCGAACTGTATGTATTTCCAATCCGTCTCCGCATTCCGGATTATTAAAGATATATCCAACAGACATTTCTTCCGGATTTTCCGGAAAATTACTATCGGCAGGAAGGGAAAGATACCGGCCAATTGGAAACATGGCACAGACTGTCGGTTTTACATCGTGTACCAAACATTTTCGATCTTTTAATAGCGGGCAACGTTTCACACTTCCTTGTGGTTTCAGGCGTACTACGGGGAAACGGGAGTTAGATCCAATATAGGTTTCACAATATTGTTCCAAGGCATTCTCTGGTGTAATCTGAAATTTTTTTGCTATGTTAAACAGATCTTTCGGGGATAAGAGGATATCATCTCGGTGGATGCAACATTTTCCGCATTGAGTACAGTGAAATACAAATGTATCATCGAGACCGATTTCTTCATATCCTAATTGTTCTTTTAGTTCTTTTATTGAATTCATAATCATTCTCCTTAAAAAAAATATTTTTATGGCGGTTCTATTATTTTGTGTCTGAACACATTGCTTTTTCGTATTCTAGGATTTGTTTCCATGTCAACCATTCTGGTTTCCCATCATCCGGAAATTCATTCCAGAGTTTTTTCATGGCGGCAATTTGTTTGCTTTCATTGTGATAGTACAGATGTCCAGTACAACGGTTTCCGTAATTCAAGTAATACTCACAGTCGCTTTGTAAACGACTAAGCATCATGTACTGAAATTCATAAGGATTTTTCGGTTTATCTGTTAAAATTCTAAATGGTTTCCGGATAGGCATATCCGGTTCTCCATCAAATTCATTTCCGACTGCAGAGTGCAGATGAGGAATTTCAAAGTCACCAAGTTCTACATCTTTCCACAACTTCCCATATTGATCCTGGTATACCGGGCGAGCCCATTCGTCTGTACCAATATAATGAAGAAGACGAGAGGGTTCTTCTGGAATAGAAATCAGTTCATCCGGGGACATAATCACTTCATCCAAAGCAAGCTCATCCAGTTTTTTTGGCATATTGTAAAGAGAAGAAAAGCGTTCCTCTAGTTTCCGAATGTCTGCTTCAGACTCAGGAAAATCAAAGCAACAGTGAATATCAGGAGTCAGATTGTCGGTTTCTTTATCTTCGCCGGTATGAATTTCCAAAATAACACCTTCCAATCCTGCATAATCGCTGGCATCGGTTGTCCGCACACGTTGTCCAGGTTTGAAGATGACATCTCCCCATTGTAATTCAGTTGTTGTATTGTTCATGTAATTCTTCCTTTCTTGATGGGAATTGGCATTGACAAAAGAGGGAATAGAATAAATCCATACCCCTTGTCCGTAACATCACATCTATGCCAATTCTCATAAATTCATAAATTTTCACTAATTCAGTGCTGTGTTTTTCGTGATCCTTCTAAATAAAAAGAGACCACTCGCAAGTAGTCTCTTCGTAAACATAAATTTAATTAAACTTGTATTGTTCCAATAAATAAATAGGCAGTGTTTCTGTTTTTCCGTCTATCCCTCCTTTGGTTGCCCCTTTTAAATAAAGAAGCTTATCTGCTTTTCCCTGAGCCAGAGCTTTCTGGGCAGTAGAAGCAGTACCTTTTCCAGCTTTCACTTCTATCAAATATCGGGTGGAAGAAGATAGGCTTTGTGCCACAAAGTCAATTTCTCCGCCACGGTAGGTAGCAAAAGCAGGGGTTTCAAAGGAAATTTCCTGTGGAAAATCCTGGCGTTTCTTCAGATTGATATAGACATAATTTTCATTTAATGTGCCTGCAAGTACACGGGAATCGGTACCGGTACGTGTCAGATAATAATTTGCCAGCCCCATATCCATGAAGTAGCAGCGGCTTGCAGACTTAAAATCCAGAATGTCCATTTCTGTTATTTTTGCACAGAATCCAATGATTCCAGAAAAGTATAACCAGCTAATGGCACGGTTGCAGGTAGCCTTTGAAATATTGCTGGAGTAGTCTTTGGTTACCAGTTTTTGCAATTCTTCGCTGATGCTGTCTTCTGAAAATCCTTTCTTTTCACGGTTTAAAATACGGCAGATGGAAAAGAAAATATGGGTAAACACTTTGGTATCCAAAATATCCGTAAAATAGCGAATGGATTCATTGGTAAAGGTATCAATGATTTTTACAAGTTCGCCTTGTGCTTTTACGATGCTTTGGTTCTCCAAATAGTTTTCTACTACTTTGGGATAGCCACCAATTTGGCAGTACAGCTCATAGGTTTCTTTTAAGTGATCATAGACCTCGGCTTTAGATGAATGGAGAGGTATTTTTTTATAATCGTCATATAGGCTTTGGTCATAGGCCATCAAAAATTCTTCAAAAGAAAGTGTGTAGATAGTAAGCTTTGTGACATCACCGCTAGAATAACGGAATTCTGGATCATAAATCCGTCCAAGGTAGCTTCCTGTGATGATGAAATGGGCTTTAAAATGACGAGTAAACTCCCGGATACGGTTATAAATTTCGGAAGATTCCTGGATTTCGTCAATAATGATGACGGTATCCTCAGAATCAATAAAGTCCGGTTCATACAACTGGAAGGCATCATGGAGAGGATGCTCCCGCCGTTTTGTTCCAGGTGTCCAGTTGGTTGCCTGCCTATAACATTCCATAAACTGTTTGCCGCTTAATTCAAACAGGTTAATATAAATTTTGTGTTTGTAGTTTTCGTCAGCGAATTTCTGTATCAGGTAGGTTTTTCCAACCTGACGGGCTCCACCGACTTCCAGGGTACTATGACCTCCTTCATTTTTCCAATCCAGAAGACGGTCATAGACAAAACGCTTCAGATACATAAGCACAAATCCTTTCTTTAAAATCTATCTTTCATTATAGCAAAATATTTGCAGTTCATACAGTGCAAAATTGGATAAATTATGTTTTAACATTCAAATTGAAGCTTTGCACGTATATCCATAAGAATTTTGCCTAGATGATTTTCGCCATGACCATTTACAGAACCCCAAAAGTAATCTCCCCAGTTGTTTCCTTCAACAAGGTGACAATTACCAGTAGCAAGTAATGCTTTACATAGGGTAGGATTCTGCATGAATTTGCACATACAAATTTCATACATATACATAAGCTTTACACTTTCCCAGTCTGAACGGAGCTGCACTTCTCTTCCCAGTTTTTTTGCATCTTTTGGATTCCTTAATTTGGTAAATTGAAGCTGTTCTTTAGGTGAAAGGGTCTTTTGTGCCTGGAAAGCAGCCTCATTATTTGCATACCAGTAGCCCCGGTAATATATCCGGGAAGGATAGAAGTTACTAAGAAAAGCGTATGCTCCATGAAAGTGGTCAATTGTTTGCTGGTAATGATTCGAGTAGGTATTAATAAACATGTAATCCCTTCTTTCTTATACAAAAAAGGAACCGCTTATGGCAAGCAGTTCCTTCTTAAACATATTTTTTCGTTTGTTATTTGCTTATTTGTGCTTCTTCTTGTTCTTCGTAATAGCGGTCTGCAATATAGCCGGCAGATTCCGCCCAAAGAGTATTTTCTGTATTTTGTAGGGCTTTGTAAGTTTTTGAATGATAAAATTTGCCCATGGCATCCGGAAAGGAAAGATTACTCTTTTCCATAATAATATCGATAACATCCCGGATCTGAATATACAGATTCATTGAAATATCTTTTCCGTTAAAAAAATATTTACCTTCCATGTTTTACACATCCTTTCGAGATTCCAATACCAGATGTTCAAGAGCAAGTGGAGTGTGAAAGGAAACCTGGTTATTAACCTTATTATACCGAAGCCTTGTAACCGCTTCATCCACGCTCAAGATGCCGGATAAATAAAGTTGTACAGTTTCCATGGTATTATCATCCGCAACAGGTCCAATTACAACATCATAGTGATGCTGGATATCGCCGGCAGTACGGTTGAGTTTGACAAACTCCAACCATTCCTTGTCCAAGGTGGCAAAATGTTTGATTTTTAGTTCCTCGGATTGCTGGAAGATATACCGATACACATATTTGCCGCCAGTATGAGTACGCAAGTACAGGCGGTTCGCCCATTCATTTGCCTGCTGTTCGAGAACTGTGCAATAAAATCCACGACCAAAATCACGACGGTTATGTGATTTGTTCAAATCGATTTTATCAAATGCAATATTGGAGCCATGGAAAAGAACAAGCGTGGGTGTATCTTCTTCTATAATATCTTCTACGTATTGAAAAGTGTCATGAATATCTAATTGGTGCAACGTTTCGTGTTGTACCAGTATTTTTTCAAATACTTGATGTTTGTAGAAAATATTAAAGGCATCGTCTTCTGATATTTGGTGCTTTTTAGCATAATATTCCAGTGCTTCAATTGATAGCATCTCTATATCTGATTGAATACTCATAATACGTTATCCCTCCATTTGCTTTCATTATATCAAAAAAGAAGGTGCTTTCCAACGGTAAAATAATTATAAATGTAAAGTTGCAAAAGATGTTTGAAATGGGGCGTCACCCCATTTCACTATCCCCAGACTTCGCCCATGATTTCCACAAGAAAATCATCTAATGGAAAATCGGGAGGAAGTAATTCACCAAACGTTTCTTGAATTTCTTGGATAACTTCCGTATAAGAAGAATACGCCTGTGAAAATAAGTGGGAAGAATTTTTAAGTTCAATGATATAAAATTCTTCTCCTGGATTTAAGTCCAGTTCTTCCTGATCTTTGATTCTCCATACCGTCATAGACTCGGCAGTGCCATAACGACAGCCATCAAGTTTCTCACAAAGATATTCCTGAAAGGCTAAGAGTGGTTCTGAATCAGAGAACTCTTTGTATAAATCAGGAAAAACTTCCTCTGTATATCGAAGGATAAGATTAGCAGCCTCTTCTGTAATAAGAAATCCATAGATATGAAAAACGGATGTAATGATACTCATAGATTTCTCCTTACGCAATCATCTCAAGAAACTCATCTTCAGACAATATCTTAATACCGAGAGCCTGAGCTTTTGTCAATTTACTTCCGGCTTTTTCCCCACAAATCAGATAATCTGTCTTTTTTGTGACAGAACTGCCTGCTTTTGCTCCAAGCTCAATGATCTTGGAGTTGATTTCATCCCTTGTAAAATGAGCAAGTTTTCCTGTTGCAACGATAGTACATCCTGTAAATACATTTTCTTTCATCATAGTGTTCATTTCCTTTCTTTCTTCAAATATAAGTTCTTTTTGGAGTTCGTGCCAGAGAATTAGATTGTTTTCATCAGAGAACCAGTCATGGATATTCTGATTCAGAGTATCACCAAAGTCATCTAACTGGGTGAAATCATAGTCACCAGAGGCAGCGTCAAAAAATTCCTGCAGACTGCCGTGGAATACTGTATCCAAAATCCTGCTTTTGGTTCGTCCGACCATAGGAATATCCATGGAAACCAGGAATCGGACAAAGGTAGTATTCCGGCTAGAAGTAATGGAATTCCATAATCTTTCAAAGGATTTTTTACCGAACCCTTCCAACTGTAAGATTTCTTCCTGATGTTCGTTTAGATGGTAAATATCCGGAAATGTCTGGAGATAACCCAAAGTCAGGAATTTTTCCAAGGTAGTTTCGGAGAGTCCCTCGATGTTCATTGCTTTTTTTCCAACGAAATGTGTAAAGCGTTTTCGGATCTGGCTATCACAGTTGGGATTGTCACAATGCACTGTTTCAATGAGACGCCCATCATTTCCTTTTCTTTGATAGATACGAGTCTGAGAACCACAGCATGGACATACTGGAGGAACTGCATCTACGTAATGACCACGTTCCAGATTTTCTTCAATATGAGGAATGATCATATTACGTTTCGATACAGAAATTCTACAACCTGGCACCAATTCTAATTCTTTGATAAAGGTCAGATTGTGAAGGGTTGCTCTGGAAACAGAGCATCCGTCAATTTCCACAGAGTCAAAAACTCCCACAGGTGCAATTTCTCCGAAACGGGTGGGTGTCCATTCTATATTGCGAAGAGTGGTTTCGTAAGTTTCGTCTTCAAACTTAAAAGCCAGTCCATCTTTATAATGATGTCCGGTACGCCCGCATTTTTTGGAATAGTCCAGACTGTCGAAAATCATTACAATTCCGTCAATAGGCAGATGTTTTTTGCCTGCCAGATCAGTCAGATTTTCAATATACTGGTTTACAAGATCCAAGGTTAAAGGCTTGGTTGCAACAATATAAGGACAAGGTTGGAAGCCATAGTCAAACAGGCTGGAAACCTTTATAGATCTGCTGTCTAGAAAGAGAAATGGAGAGTCCAGACCTTCCAGAACATTAAAAGGCATAAAGTGCAGACAGCGCCCTGCACAATTTGCCGGATCAAGACTTCGCACAGAGCCGGAAGCCAGATTTCGCCCATTTTTGTAAGGTTCTCCTTTTCCATCTCGGAGGGTTTCTTTTAAACGCTCAAAGTCATTGGTTGGGATGAAGGATTCTCCAACAATCACCAGCCGGCCTTTATATGGAATTGAGAGAGGGACATCAACGTATGCAGGGATGTTATGGGTGATAAGTTCCCCAATTTCTCCGTCGCCACGCGTGGAAGCCTCTACAAGTGTTCCATTTTCGTAGACCAATTTAGTCGTTAATCCGTCCAACTTCAGCATAAACAGAACTGGCTGCTTACCGGCAAAACTTATCAAGTCCTGTACCTGCTTTGTCTTATCTAAAGAGAGCAAAGGGACCGGATGCTTTACTTTGGGAAGTTCACTGATGGGAGTATAGCCTACGGTTTGTGTCGGTGAATTGGATAAGACAAAGCCTGTCTGCTTTTCTAATTCCACTAATTCATCGAAGATTCGGTCATATTCCGCATCACTGATATTCGGACTGTTCTCATTATAATAAGCGTTACGCTGTAAATTCAGATAGTCCACCAGTTGTTTGATTTTTTCCACGTTTGATAATTCATTAGAGTGGTTCATTTTATTCTTGTCTCCTTTTCTATGGTATAGTTGTAATTCTTATTTGTTCCGGTTTTTCTTCCTCCTTTCTTTGCGTTCAGGCATAAAAAAAGAGAATGACACGGATGTTCATTCTCTAATGCGTGCAGTTTCCTGCAAAATAAAAAAAGCCAGAAGTTCCTGCTGGTAGCGTGGTATACTTCTGACACTTTTACAAACCTAAACTGCGTGCGTATATCCTTTCCGGATGACACAAATAATAATTACATAGTAAGTGTAACACTATATGTAGTATGTGTCAATATAAAAGCACTATATATTGTTTATCCTGAGAAGAAAATTACTATATATAGAGGAAGCATGGATATGGAAAATATTATCTCTTGATTTCAGAACGTATGTTCTATATAATGAGATATAAAGGAGGGGAACGTGAGTTTGGAAAAAGTGATTTTTCATATAGATGTAAATTCTGCCTTTTTGTCCTGGGAAGCGGTATATCGGCTACATCATTTGGGATGGAAAGGCGATTTAAGAGAACAGGTGTCGGCGGTAGGTGGGGATATGGCGATGCGCCATGGAATCATTTTGGCAAAATCCATTCCAGCAAAGAAATATCGGATACAGACAGGTGAATCAATCTTGGAAGCAAAACAGAAATGTCCAAATCTTATCTTAGTGCCTCCGAATTATGGATTGTATGAGAGGTGTTCCAAAGCTTTTATGGGAATTTTGCAAGAGTATTCTCCCGCAGTGGAACAATACTCGATAGATGAGGCGTTTGTAGATATGACTGGAACGGAATTGCTTTGGGGGACGCCAGTGGAAGCAGCGGAGAAGATGCGGAGACAGATTAAGGAACGGCTTGGATTTACAGTGAATATCGGTATTTCAGAGAATAAACTGTTAGCTAAGATGGCAAGTGATTTTCAGAAGCCCGACAGAGTGCACACACTATGGAAGTCTGAGTTACAGAAAAAGATGTGGCCATTGCCGGTAAGCGACTTGTTTTTTGTAGGACGGGCAACAACAAAGACACTTTTCAAGTTGGGAATTCGGACCATAGGAGATTTGGCAAAGAGTGATCCGAGTTACTTAAAACAACATTTGAAGAAACATGGGGAAGTTGTCTGGGGGTTTGCAAATGGGATTGATGTGTCTGTAGTCCAGTCGGCCCCGCCTGCTAATAAGGGATACGGCAATTCTACAACGATTCCTTTTGATGTGACAGATGCATCTACAGCAAAATTGGTGCTGTTGGCTTTGGCAGAGACAGTAGGAAGCAGACTTCGTGGAGCAGGAGTCAGGGCAGAAGTGATTGCAGTAGGGATCAAGAATTATGATCTCAGTTATGCCAGTCACCAGATGACGCTTCAGAATGCAACCAATATTACGAAAGAGATTCATCAGTGTGCCTGCCAGTTATTTGATCAGCTCTGGGATGGGACACCCATCCGGCATCTGGGAATCCATACCAGCCGCATCAAGGATCAGGTGAATATGAGGCAATTGGATCTATTTGATACGAATGATTATGAGAAGCTGGAAAAAATGGATGAAACGATAGATCAGATCAGAAAACGGTATGGGAATGACTCGGTAATACGTGCGGCTTTTTTAGGTGGGTGTATTGATCACATGAGTGGTGGCATTTCACGGGAAAAACGTTCTGTGGACTATGAGAAATTAAAGACAGAATAGCGGGAAGGGGGAAGAAACGGTGGCATTTGGAATCGGAATAAATACAGAGCATACAGAGCAGGAGCCTTTATCCGGAACTTATCATGAGGTGGCAGTCCAGTGTTGGTTCACAGCTACCGGAAAATCTTTGCCATTGATGTTGAAGGTAAAAGGGGAGGATGAAGAGATTATCCAGATCAATCATATCCAGGTTCTGACTGTAGAAAAACAGTGGTATGCGGGGATTGTGAACTGGAAGTATAGATGTCAGGCGGTACTTTTGGGAAAACAAATCAATTTTGTGCTTCTATTTTGTCCGGAGGATTGTGCATGGAAACTGGTTGTATAAGATACCCAGGATGAAGTAAAATATGAATGAAGGAGGACAGAAAATGTGCGGAAGATATTATGTGGATGATGAAACTTCACAGGAGATTGAGAAGATTGTACAGAAACTGGACCAGCGTTTAAAGATAGAGCATGGACAGGACATCCACCCGTCTGAATCTGCAGTCGTTCTTACAAAGGAGTGTAGGGAAGTGGCTGCAAGGCAGATGCAGTGGGGCTTTCCGGGGTTCAAAGGAAAGGGACTGCTTATCAATGCAAGGGCAGAGGCGATACTAGACAAGAAGACCTTTTGAGAAAGTGTGCTACATCGAAGATGTGTGATTCCCGCCCGTTACTTTTACGAATGGAATAAAAACAAAGAAAAATATACTTTTCAAAGCCAAAAGCAGGATACCATATTGTTTATGGCAGGGTGTTATCAAATCTATAATGGTCAAAATCGTTTTGTTATTCTGACTACACAGGCAAATGCTTCCGCAGCACCAGTGCATGAACGGATGCCATTGCTTTTGGAACGACAAGAACTGGAAGATTGGATTATGGAGGATGCAGCGGTAGAAATTATTCTTGCTAAGAAGCCCATACCGTTGAATCGGACAGCAGAATATGAACAACTGAAATTGTTTTCATAAAAAGAGCCGCATAGTGCGGCCCAGATAATTCTGTAACATTTCATTTTGTGATTGTAAAACATAGAAGAGAATTATACATGATAATCAACACAAGCTAACACGGTATCTTCTGATAAATTATCAATATATCTGTCAATTTCTTCAGTCCAATCAGAACATTCTTTCCCAATCACAATATCATCACGGGATTTCCACATGGACGCATCAACGATGTCATGAAATGGGAGAGGATATTTCACTTTTGGGGAAGTGGTATTTTCTTTTAAATAAGAAGAAAGTGTTTGTCCTTTTTGATAAACATACTCACCATATACGGAAATACCAGTATCATCCAAGATTCCATGGAAATCTTCTTCACAACTTCCTGTTTCAAAGATATGTTTTAGTTTGTGATAGTGTTCTGTTGCCATATATATTTCCCAGTCATGCATGCGTTTCCAGGCAATGTCTTTTTTTCGTGCTGCTGAAACCCATATATAACCATCTGGTGCTGGAGACATTTTATCTGCTACAGTCCAGCTTGCTTCACCAAGAACATAATCTTTACAAGTGCTTTTCACTAAGAGCATATCTGCCCAACGACCTCCAATTGAATACCAGTCCCACATGGCATTTGGATTGCAAAAATAGCCATATTTTTGTACTTCTTCATTAAAGGGAATCCATCCATTATCGGCAAATGACTGGAAATCAGGATACAGTTTTTTGTTAGGATAACAGAGCACTGCCTGCATCTTTTTAGCACTCTTGGTGCGCTTCATGTGATGCAATGGTCCTGCATCACGTTGAAAAATTTTACCTTGGTGCATAATGTATTTTTTAAAGAAAGCGGGGTGGTTTTCTGTTACCAGAGTACCGTTTGCTAATCGGATGCAATCGGTTGTCCCCGTTTCATAATTGTACTTCAGTTCTTGTGTATGGTCAATAAATTCCAGATAACATTGCTCCGTTGGAGTTTCACTGTATGGTTCCATAATGTCATCGATGTAAGATGTGACCTTTCTGGAAAAAGTAGTTTTTAAGCTGCGTAATTTTCGTAGTGCAAGTTTCTTTAAGATAGGGTTTTCCACTTCCTTACTTGTTTTGATTTGTTCTTCGATCTCTTTATTTGTATTCTCGTCCTCGATAATCTTTGGGATTTCCAGTGTTACTAATGATAAAAAATGCATAAAATCGTCCTTTCTATCAAAAAAGGGAAACCCATAAAAGTTTCCCTTCTTGACATAAAAATTTTTGAATTTAGAATCTATTGTTTATTTGTTCTGTTGCTGCAGGCATAGGAGGACTGGATTTTACATAGATTAATAGTTTCCCATGCAGATCCAAATCCTGTTTATTCCATTGCCCATCCTCATAAACCTTTTGGGTAATTGTATTGTAGATAATTGGCGTATCCTCTATACGTTCCATATCAACTACAAGGCAATCCTGAAGGGCAATATATGGATATAGAGCATCTTCAATATATGTCCTTAATTTTAATGCCTGCCTGTGCAGTAGTTCCACATCATACAGTTTTGATAAGGTATAGCTCATTTCTTTGAGCATCCCGGATGTATTAATAGTTTGCTGGATAATAGAAATTTGTTCTTCCAGAGGTACATCTGGATTTATCAAAAGCTTTGACAAAGCAATTTCTTTTACAAAAGCTGTTGCGGTATTGCTAATCTGTTGTTTCAGGGTTTCATAAGGAACCTGATACTGTGTCTGTAAAATTTCAAGTGGAACGTATTCCCGGTTTTTCTTCAAAGTTGAAAGCAATTCACAAAGCCTGCTTCCCAATTCATATATGTTATTCAAGCACACATCACTTCCGATACGGTCTCTGGTGTATGAACCAAATGGTAAATGGTATTTTCTGTTTCGAAAACGATACTGTCATTTGATACTTCCAAAATCGTTAGGATAGGAGATGTCAGAATAGAGAAACCATTGACCCCGGAAATAATAGCACGTTCCCCAACCCGTAGAGGAGAATGAAACCATCCTGAGAGTGTCGTTATTTGTTTATCTTTCACATGGTGCTTTCGATTTGTTATAGTGTTCACACTCCTTTTGTAGCGTCATAGAAAATCTGTTTTTCATGGCTCGTTTTTATGTAACAGGGTAACTCAAACGAAAATATCCTTTCGATACAGGTATATATTCGTCTGGGTGTTCATATAAGGTGGCACGGATACGTTCCTGATAATGCGGATTCTTTTTCGCTTTTGGGTGTTCCTTTAATAAAGCGTACAAGTCTTTTAAAGCCCCTCTTCCTCCAATACTCTCCATTGTCATCCGGATTAGATGATGCCAAGTCAGTGCAAGAATATCTGTATTTTGTACAGAAAACACACCTTCTTGCCGGATGCTGAAGGGGATAATGATAGAATCCGTTTTTTTCAGCAACAGAGCATATTCTGTCACAATAGGAATAAAAGGCTTCTTGTATGTCCGGCTGTCGGAAACGCAGTTGAACTGTCCTTTTACCAGAAAGGATTCAAAATCACCCATCCGCATTAAATCATTCTGCATACTATAGAACTTACCATGGAGCCGCATATCGCCTACCAGTATGGCAAGCCTGCCACCTTTCCGAAGTGCCAGGAAAAATTTCCGGATACAGTGATTTAGTTTTTCTAGAAAATCCGAATAGTTTTCACAGCGGGATAGGTCGTCCGGGTGAGGGTTTCCCCAGATATTTCCGGAATACTGAATCATATTATGGTAAGGTGGATGGAAAAAGATGAGATCAGCGGAATCCTCCACTTCATCTTTTAGAGCATTCCAGTTACCTTTTCCATAAGCAGGTGCCGGATTTAGATCATAGAGCAGGGAGCGTACCTGATAGCGGTCAGCAGCCGCCTTTGAAGTCCCAGAGCCACTCATGGGATCTAAGAGGGTAAAGGTGCTGGTATCTTTTCCGTAATATCGCTTATCGTCCAGGCAATAGCGTAGAAGTGCTGCAACCACTTCGGGAGAGCAGTTACCACGCCACTGGCTGTTACCGCCTTCTCCCCGTTCTGGGTATGCCATGAAAGAAGTCAGTTCCTTTCCTACACGTTTTCGCAATCCTTCCGTTCCAAGCATGTCAGCGACAGTACGCCATTGGGGACCAAATTCAGCTTCTAATAATTGTGCTGCCCGATGCAGCATTAAGTCATTCATTTTATGTCACCTTCTTTCTTTCATAATTTTGTTGGATGTAGCGGGAAATTGCCGCTGCAGTCATTTTGGCACAGCCTAAATCCATTTCGCTGAAAGGCTGTTGATTTTTTGCACATAGTAAAAGTCCCAACGTTTCACCAAATTCGTCTTTTTTAGAAATAGGGAAAAAGACTGATATGGGATATTTTCCTGTCATAGTAGGGTATATGCGTTCCTTTTCAGAGAATAATTTCATCTTTCCCTGTTGCAGAAGCCTTTGAATACTTTCTGTTACAGGCATATTAAGTGCTGTATGATAGTTTTTGGAAGCAAGGATTTTGGAATCATTACATAACAGGATCCGGCAAGGGACATTGCTATGCAAAATATCCAGAAAACTGTCTAACCGGATATCCATAGGGATATAAGAGTCACATTTACGAAGACAGATGTTGCGTGTGTCGGCTTCCAGTATTAATACATCACCTGTATGAAGCTGTAGGGCTTTTCTTACTTTGGCAGGAATAATGATCCGCCCTTGTTGGTCCATATTTAGTGTTGTGGCATAATTCATAGAGTTTTCCTTTCCTTTATAAAAAGAAGCAGTCCTTCGGCTGCTTCTTTGTTGAAATTCTTTAAGCGACATACATACCATTTAGATATTGCTCTTGTGGTTGACTCTGCATATAGGAAGACATTTCATTAGGATGATGCATATTTTGTGTCATTCTTGCTTCCTGTTGCTGTTTTAGCTGTTGTTTTCCATTTGGGATCAGGAAGGATGCAGCATAGGATTCCCAGTTCACGATATAGGAATCAGCACGTTTTAACAGCATGTAAAAATCCATATCTGTCAATTGGATAAAAGCACTTTTTTCAGAAATGAAACTTTGAGCCTGCATATAAGTGCCGCCGTTACGATTTTCTTTCTTAATGCCTTTTCCGTTATTGATTTGAATTCTCCATGGACTGGTCAATATTTCCTGCTGGTTGTTATATACGTGGCGGGAAATAAAAAACTGTTGTGCAGTAGAATAGCCATTGCCATCCGGCACACCAAATATCTTACTTTGCGACCATTCAAATTCTGGAAAACCAGCGGTAACTCTGGACAGCAGAAATTGAATTTGTTCGGGTGCCAGATTGAAACGAGTGATAATATTTTTATCACCGGTACCACTTGAGTAATCCTGTATGGAAATTCCAATCAGGGAGTGGATTTTATGACCATTTTCTTCAAATTCTCCTTTTGCATGAAGCTGTGCATAGCTGTTATAACTTGTGCAGCGGAGGCGGTCATACAGTGCAATTAATTTTTTACTGGTCTGTACTTTGCATATCTGATCTGTAATTGAGTTTTGATAATTTTCACTCATGTATGTTTTCCTTCTTTCTATTTCAAATATTGTTTTACAAGCTGTGTCATATTTTTGGGCAAATCTTCTAATTTGGTAATATCTAAAAAACCATCCTGATAGATTCTGCGGATGTTTTCTTTGTCATCACCAATTGCTGCAGCAAAGATCACAATGCCACGTTTACGATATTCATTCTTGATACCACGAAGATCTGCTTCTGCTTCCGTACCACTGTACCCACAATCTGCGGGCTGTCCATCAGAGATTATGATGAGGAGTTTTTGTGATTCCGGACGCTTTGCCAGGTGTTCCGCAACATAACGAAGTGCAGCTCCATCCCGGTTGCCATTACGGGCAGACATATCCATCAGCCGGTAACGGTCAGAGGCATCCAGAGAATCAAATTCAGCATAGGAATACAAAGCAACACCTTTGGAATCTGTAGAATGCCCATAAATGGTAATAGGTATTCCCAGGCTTGTACAGAAATCATACAGTACGATTGCGGTCTTTCGGGCATGGGTTATACGATCTCCCCAGCTCATAGAACCGCTTTCATCAACCAAAAGTCCTACAGAAAGTTTTCGATCTTCATCTGGAAGCTTGGTTCTGGTAAAAATACCTCCATCTTTCCGGTGTAAAGCCCGCATATCCAGCCGTTTACCAAATAACAGATTTTTTTGTTTTCCGCCTTCGGCTTCTTCTTTTAATAAAGGAAGAATGGAACTTTGCAGCCTTTTGGATGTCTGCAAAAGAGGGGAAGCAACTGTTTGATAAGATTTTACAAAAAAATCGGAAACGGGATTGATGCGGTGGATTGTTACATGGATGCCTGTATGGGCATTTCCATAATGTATTTCATCCGCTGATTTTTGCAAGTCTTCTGTTAATTCCTGTTCATAATCATTTTGGGCTTTTTCGGCAGCAACATCATTGAGGATACGTGCAAGATCATTTGCTGCATCTTCATATCCGGAACCAGCATATTGTGATGCGTACGTGATTCCTGGATTATTTCCTTCTAATATTGCTGTAGTCTTAGCAAGTTCTATTCGTCCGCCTTCTTCCTGCAGTACCTTTTCTGCCTGGTTGATTGCATTTTCTCTGTAATTTGGATCAATACCCGATAAATCGCAGGTCATAGGAGATTTTGATTTTCCTGTGGGTCCTGGAACATTTTTAGGAATTCCTCCGTTTTTACCAATCGGAAGAGGTGTACTACCGCCGGATTCTTTATGCAGCAAATCTTCCAGAGCATCACCAACCTGAGTACTATCCTGCTTTTTTAAAGACTCTCTGGTTTGCTCTATCATAGGCTGAATGTAGTTCCAGCAAAGTACCAACAGATAATTGGAAGCACGTAATCGCTCTTTTCCATGTGTGGCAATTAAGGCATTGTCAATATAATCCATGCAGTCTGAGAGTGTGTCTGTGTATTCTCCGGAATAATTCGTGCGGTTATTTATATTACCGGTCCGGCAATAGGACAAAATCAAATTACTCATGATGGAGAAAGGTTGATAGCCAGAATCAATCTGTTCCTGTACAGAAGGAATCAATTCAGACATACGCAGATTGTTGAGTTGGATCCCCTGCATAAAAGTTCCGGGATATTCCTCGCACATACGGGCTTCAATGTAAATGTCCTCTAGTATAGAATAAATTAAATTTCTACTATATATTTTG